>Ga0116170_10004713_pt1 | contig 12389 bp, 8 predicted proteins | sample AD_JPNHW1_MetaG_FD_89797 | JGI IMG/M metagenome (GOLD analysis project Ga0116170, IMG submission 89797) | Active sludge microbial communities of municipal wastewater-treating anaerobic digesters from Japan - AD_JPNHW1_MetaG | ecosystem: Engineered > Bioreactor > Anaerobic > Digestate | place... | reverse complement strand
GGGCGGCGACTTGGGAGCGATCGATTTGACCAGCGTGAACTCCATGTACTTTGACGACCGCTTGGGCGGCCCCGTGGCCGGCACCCCGACGCTCAGCGGCACGCTCACCCACACGGCCGGAGCCGTGGGAACCCCCTTCCGCCTGATCGGACAGGGCGGCACGCTCAACCTGACGGGCACCACGCTCGAATCGAGCGTCCTCCAAGTCGAGGGCAGCGGAACATTCAATTTCCTCGGCGACCGCACCCTGACGTCCGCCGACACCTCGAAGGTGATTCTCACGGACGGCGGATTCCGGCAGAACGGGACGCTCTATTTGGCGGATTCCGCTTCCTCCACCCCCGCGACGCTGGCCTTCAACTCGGGTCGTTTTAGCGCAGGCTCGCTGAGCGTGGGCGTCAATGGCTTCGGCAAATTTTTGGCCACGAACGCCAACGCCACGATCACGCCCGACCAGATGAACGTGGGCGGCGGCACCGGTTACACGGGCTGCTACACCCAATCCGTCGGAACCGTGACGATTTCCAGCAGCGACTCCTACATTGGGCTCAACGGCGGATCCGCCTTTTTCGCAGTCACCGGCGGCCAATTCATCGTCAATTCAGGGTACATCCGCCTGGCAAGCAACCCCTCGGGCAACACGGCGCTGCGCCCGAGCGCCGACGTGCTGGTCCGCAACTCCCTGTTCCGCTGCAACGCGCTGTTTTTCACCTCGTGGTGGCCCAACACGGGCACCCCGCTGTCGCTCGAGCCGGTGACGCTCACGCTCGACCCGGGCGCACAGCTCGAGGCGAATTACCTGTACAAAAACGATGACGCGATCGCCAACCTCGTGTTCAACGGCGGAGTTCTCCGTGCGCGCAAATCCACGAGCGACAACGGTGGACTGGGGCTGCTGAACTCGGATCAAGTGGGCACGCTGCGCGTGCGCGCAACGGCGGGCAACAACATCTTGATCGACACGGCGGGGACCAACATCGCGCTCAACGCTAAGAACGGCACGCTGGCCCTCACCGGCGCCGGAGGTTTCTGCAAGATCGGCGCCGGCGTGCTCACCTTCTCGGCCAACGCCGCCAGCTACTTGGGCGACACTCTGGTGTCGAACGGCGTGCTGCGCCTCAGCGCGAGCAACCTCATACCCGACGGCAGCGGCTACGGTAACGTCTGGCTCAACAACAACGCGGTCCTCGACCTTTTCGGCATGAACGAGACCATCAACAAGCTGAAGGGAACGGGAAGCGTCATCAGCACAAACGCCGTCTCGACGCTGGGCGTCCTCTCCGACAACTCCGACGACACGTGGAACCGCAAGTGGCTGAGCGGGGCGATCACACTCGAGAAGAAGGGAACCGGCACGCTCACGCTGGCAACCCCGGCCGCCGCGCCGACCAACTTGATCGTTACCGCGGGCAAGGTCAAGGTCGCCTTTTCTGACGGATATCCGTACTATCGGTTCAAGATTGAAGGCGTCAAAACACCGTCGGTTGCCGTGGCCATGCAGTTCTCCGAAATCGCCCTCTACGACAACGGCACCAACGTGACGGCCAACCGCACCGGCATTTACTACGACACGACCGGTGGCGCGGGAGGCGACGTCAACCTCAACGCCTGGCCCGGCGGTGAAATGCCGGAAAAAGCTGTGGACGGCATCGTGAACCCCGAGGTTCCCGCTGGACAAACCGGTGCGGGCAACAAATGGTTGGATTTCCGCATCAAATCTTCGCGCAGTGCCGACGACCACGAGCGCGTTTGGCTCCGAATGGACTTCCCGACCAATCAGAGGATCACCTCATACAATTGGGCCACCGGTAACGACGCGCCGGACCGCGACCCGGCTGCTTGGCGCCTTCAGGGCAGCTACGACGGCGCAACTTGGGTAGACGTCGACGTGAAGACCGGCTTCTATGCCACTGACAACCGCAACGCGTGGGTCTCTTCGCAGGGTTTCCCTGTGTCCTCGACCAATGGCGTAGACGCGCTGAGCGACGGCGGCCAAGTCACCGTTCAATCGGGGGCCACGTTGGAGCTGAGCGGAGCCGCCGAAACCATCGGTGGACTCACCGGTTTCGGCACCGTCACACTCAACAGCGCGAACCTGACGATTTCCGTTCCCACGAATGCCCCGGGATACTTCAGCGGCTCTATCGGCGGGACGGGTGGTTTAACAAAGACCGGCTCGGGCACTCAGATCCTCTGCGGAACCAACACCTATAGCGGAGCGACGGTTGTCCAGCAAGGGAACCTGGCGATTCGGGCCCAACAGCCGTACCGCTGGTTCCGCTTCACCATCATGAAAAACCGAAGCAATGTCGATGTGACCCAAATCTCCGAATTCGCTCTCTACAGTCGCGACGGCACCCGCCAAAACCTCAATCTGACCGCTGGAGCCAGCGTGTCGACGCTCTTGGCCGGCCAGTATGCTACGCCCGAATCCTATCCGCTCGGTTCGCCGAGCGAGTCCGTCGACAAGCTGTTCGACAACAACACGAACACCAAGTGGTGTACCAACAACAACACGCCGAAGGTTGACACGCCTTCGACCTATCGCATTCTGGTCATGCGCTTGGCCGACACGGCGCCGGAAATCACGTCTTACAACCTGTGCACGGCGAACGACGCTTCCGAACGCGACCCCGTCACCTGGACGCTGGAAGGAAGCCTTGACGGCGCCACCTGGGTCACCGTGGATTCGCGCACCGACACCACTGCGCCCACCACGCGGTTCGTGTACTACAATACCGCGACTCCCTTCGCGCTCACCATCCCCGCAGTGGGCGGAGGAGTGGGCGGCGACTCCGATGTGATTCCCTCGGGTTCGGCCCTTGAAGTTCGCAACGGCGCCACGCTGACCGTTGACACCAACGAAAGAATTGGCGCGCTGCGCGTCGACATGCTGAGCGCGGGTACGATCAGCAAGCTCGCAGCAGAAGCAAACGGCTCACTCTACATCGTGAACGCCACGGGGAATGCCGTTGGACTGGTTCTGCCGCTGACTATCGGCAGCATTCAGTCCCCATCGAACCTGCACTCGTGGAAGGTCTACGTGAACGGCGTACTGCAGAACGGCGTTATGATCAGCGCGACAGACGGCACCCTGCGGATCAGCGCCAAAGGAACTTTGATTTTGCTGATATGAGTGCGATCCCCGCGCGGAGACGCACCAGACCGCTTGGCCGTCTCTGCGCGATGTTCGAACTCAGGCAAACAGGTCGGACCGGTTTTGAACACCGCGCAAGGTCGGCGAGACCATCTGCGCACAACTAAGGAGGATGCCGCTATGGCAAAAAGTCACGACGCCAAGAAAGAAGAAAAGAAAAAGCCCACCCTGACGTTGAAAGAAAAGCGCCAAGCAAAGAAAGCCAAGAAGGCCATGCAGTAAGCGCTTGGGCGCTGCGAGCTTTGGCTCAAGGACGAGTGTTTTCCCCCACGAAGCTTGGTTGCTTCAACTGCGGCGGCGGGAAAAGCTCGTCCTTTCCTTTTCTCTACACGATTTTTCAACCGAACACCGGAAGATAGACGAGAAACGTCGTTCCCGCGCCAGGGCGAGTTTTAACATCGATGACGCCTTGATGTTTTCGAATGATCGTATAAACCGCCGAAAGACCCAACCCCGCGTTGTCGCACTTGCCTTTAGTTGTAAAAAACGGTTCAAAGATGCGTCCGGCGATTTCATCCGTCATACCGCATCCCGTGTCGCATACCGAAAGAACGGCAAACGGACCCTCGTGGCGCTCAGATTCGGGAACGCCGGCCAACAGGCGCGATCGCTCCTCCTTCGAAAGGCGACTCGACGAGACCGAAATCGTCAGGCGGCCGTTTCCCTGCATGGCGTCCACCGCATTGATGACTAAGTGCATGATGACCTGCTCAATCAAGTTCGGATCCACCCTCACGATTCCAGACGCTGGGTCGCGGTGTACGACGACTTCGACCCTCGTTCCGACGACTTTTGCCAATAAGCGGTCAATCCCCGAGAGGCACTGGTGAAGATCCATTCGCTGAAAACGCACTTCGCCCGGGGCCGAAAATGCCATCAGTTCCCCCGTTAGCGACGACAGATTGCTTACGGCACGAATAATGGTGTCCATGATCGGCACGATTTTCGCCGCTTCAGACGTTTCGATTTTGGCTTGCTCAGCGCTCCCCATAATGACCGCCAACGCATTCAGCACGCTGTGCGCGATCCGATGCGAGAGTTGGCCGACCGCCGCCATTTTCTGCGAGTGCAACATCCGACGCTCGCTGTCGGCGACCGATTCAAGCAACTCGTCGTGATGCATCTCGCGAAGGATGAACGTGCTGAGTAGCGCCATCGAAACCGGCGTCAGAAAAAGTAAGGCAACGAAACCGCTCAGGCCCAGCATGCTAAAGGAAAACTGCGCATGGACGATGAACCATGCGAGCAACAGCGTGTCGGTTCCAACCCCTACAACAGCACTTGAAACCAGAATCTCGTTCAGCGTGAGCCTTTTCCATCGATGGTGGTACCACGCGTGGCAAAGACTGCCGAGCACGGCGGCGCAAACCATCTCGGCGATTCCAGCAAAAACACCGACGCCCCCAATGGAAATCCGATAAACCGAAGGCAGTATCCAGCTCGTCAGCGCCATCGGATAGCCCCCCACCAAGGCCGCGGTGCCAATCACGCCCGCCCGGCAATCCAACATGATGCCGGAATGGGAAAGGACGGGGCAAAACATGGCGATAATCGCCATAATTCCGAAGAGAAATCCGATAAGCCAGGCGCGAATCTCCAGTTTCTTGCGAACCACCCATCCGTTTAAGAGCGAACAAAAAGAAACGAAACCGAGCAGTAAAAAAATGTTAATGACAACACCGCGCACCAGATTGATATGGTTTGTTAAATCATCCACGTTGTATCAGCCATTTCCCTATAGGTCAAATTTTTAGAACCGTATCACACCCTTTGTCCGAAATCAAGACGTATGGGAAACTCACGGTTTCGATTCCGACTCCAAGCGCTTTCCCATCAACCTCCTTTTGCCATTGCGCTGTCTCGGAATGATATGTTATACTTCAGGTAAATATGAAATCATAAGCCTTTGTGGGCGAGAAGGTTAGTATTTCGCCCCTGTAGCTCAGTTGGATAGAGCAACGGATTTCTAATCCGTGGGTCGCAGGTTCAAGTCCTGCCAGGGGCGCCAGAGTGACGAGGAAAACGCGCGCTTTTCGATTATGCAAACGGCTCAGGACACGATTGATTTTGAACGCATCCGCTCTTTTCTCGCCGAGGGACACCGCGTTGCACTCTTTATTCGGCACTCGGAGCGCCCCCCCATCAGCGCCGATGACAAAAATTTCGGTCAGCACCTCGGTCTGACGCCGCGCGGAATTGAAATGGCCCGCAGCGCAGGAAGTCGTCTTCAAGGAGCAACCGATGTTCGTTTTTCAGCTAGCCCCATGAACCGCTGCCGACTGACCGCCCTTCATTTCGCCGAAGGCATGGGGATTATCGCCCCCAACATAATGGATGCGGAACCGCTGGGCGTGCGCGGCTTTTACTACGAAGACGCCTATGCCGTTCAAGAGGCCATGCGCCAACAAGGATACATGCCCTACATGCTGGACTACCTTGAAAAGGGCGTGGCACCACACTCCGCCCCCATCGGACCTGCAACCGAGAAAACGGCCGATTGGCTCACGCGTCAAACCACCTCACAACTCGGCGTCTTTGTAAGCCACGACATTTTCATCGCCTCGTTTCTGACCGGATTGAACATGCGCACGTTCACCGCCGACAACTGGGTTGGATTCCTGCACGGCGCAGCGCTGATTCACAGCCCCAAAACCGGGTGGGTCTGCCACGCCTGCGTGCCGTGTCTCAATGAGACGGCCCAACCCTCTCACTTCGTGCACTAAGGACACTCCGCTATGGCCCTGATCTCCCTGCGAAACGTCTCCATCCAGTACGGCGGCCCAGCGGTTCTCGATTCCGTCAGCCTCAGCATTGAGCCCGGCGAGCGCGCCTGCATCACGGGTCGGAACGGGGAAGGCAAATCGACGCTCCTCAAGCTGATTGCGGGGATCCTCACGCCCGACTCGGGAGAAATCATCCGCCAGCCCAACCTGAAGGTCGCCTATCTGACACAGGACGTTCCGAGCGACATCGAGGGCACCGTCGACGAGGTCATTGAGAAAGGCGTCTCAACCTCGACGGAGACGGCTCATCATCCGGGCGCGGCCCTCTTTACGACGCAGCTCGGGCTGAACAAGAGCGACGTGTTCAACACGCTGTCGGGCGGCATGCGCCGCCGGGTCCTGCTGGCGCGCGCCTTGGCCTCTGAACCAAACCTGCTCCTGTTGGACGAGCCCACCAACCACCTCGACATCGACTCCATCGCCTGGCTTGAAGGCTACCTCGAAAAAAGCCGTGCCGCCTGTCTCTTCGTCACCCATGACCGCGCCTTCCTCAAGCGCACGGCCACAAAAGTTCTGGACCTCGACCGCGGGCAGCTTGCGGGCTGGGACTGCAACTACGCCACGTTCCTTCAGCGCAAACAGGATTTGCTCAACGACGAAGAGGTGTTCTGGGAGCGCAAGACAAAGAAGCTCGCACAGGAAGAGGCGTGGATTCGGCGCGGCGTCAAAGCCCGGACCACGCGCAACGAAGGCCGCGTGGCCGCGCTGCTGAAGCTGCGCAACGAGTTTTCACTTCGGCGGTCGCAGTCCGGCGTCAGCCGCCTGCAGCTCGACTCCGGTGAACTTTCGGGCGAGCAGGTTCTTAAAATCCGAAACGTCGATTTCGCCTATCCGGGTGGTGCGCCTCTTGTCCGCGATTTCACCGCCACCGTTTTGCGCGGCGAACGGATCGGCATCATCGGCCCCAACGGCTCAGGCAAAACCACGCTGCTCAACTTGCTGTGCGGGCGACTCTCGCCCACACGGGGCTCAATCGCCATGGGTGCGCGGGTTCAAGTGGCCTTCTTTGATCAGCTTCGAGCCCAGTTGAATCTCGACGCCACCGTTCTTCAGAACCTCGCAGACGACAAGGAGGAGGTCGTCATCGGCGGCATACGAAAACACGTGTACGGATACCTCCAGGATTTTCTGTTCACGCCCGACCGCGCGCGAACCCCCGTGGGCGCCCTCTCCGGAGGTGAACGCGCCCGCCTGCTGCTGGCCAAACTCTTCTTGCAGCCGGGAAATCTGCTGGTCATGGACGAGCCCACCAACGACCTCGACGTCGAGACGCTCGAACTGCTCGAAGAGCAGCTTCTGAGCTACACCGGAACGTTCCTGCTCGTGAGCCATGACCGGACGTTCCTCGACAACGTCGTCACCAGCACCTTCGTCCTCGAAGGCGACGGCCGCGTCGGCCTTTATCCCGGCGGCTATGCGGACTGGCTTCGCCAGCGCGCCGCAGCCCTCAAGGAAGCCGCGGCCCAATCGGCGGCCCCGGGGGAATCCCGCGCGTCACCGGCGAAACGAACCTCGCCCCGGCTCAGCTACAAAGAGCAGCGCGACCGCAGCGAATTGCCCGCACGCATTGAAAGCCTCGAAAACGAAATCGCCGCCTTGCACGCCACGCTGAGCGACGTGTCGCTTTACCAGAAAGCGCCGGCCGACATCGAAAAGGCCAACGTGCGCCTGCCGGCCGCAGAACGCGAGCTCGAAGCCGCCTTTGCGCGCTGGGTCGAAATCGAAGACCGCGCCTCGCAGCGTTAGCGCTGCGGGCCGCAAAACTCACGCCGTCATTGTCTACCGACGGTCAATGGGGTATTATTATTTCATGTCTAAACACCTCGATACTCTTTGCGTTCAGGAAGGCTGGCAACCGAAAAACGGCGAGCCGCGCGTGTTGCCCATCTACCAAAGTACGACCTTTAAATACGACAGCAGCGAGCACGTCGGCGACCTGTTCGACCTGAAAGTTCCCGGCCACTTCTACACGCGCCTCAGCAATCCCACGGTCGAGTGCGCCGAGAAAAAAATCGCGGCGCTCGAAGGCGGCGTGGGCGCGCTGATGACTTCTTCGGGACAGGCCGCATCGCTGATCGCCATTCTGAACCTCTGCAACAGCGGCGACCACTTTGTTGCCTCCACGGCACTTTACGGCGGAACCACCAACCTGTTCAATGTCACGCTGAAAAAGCTCGGCATCGACGTGACCTTTGTCGACCCTGCCGCATCGGACTCGGAGATTCAAAAGGCCTTTCGCCCCACCACGCGCGCCGTGTTCGGCGAGACGGTCGCCAATCCGGCGCTGACCGTTCTCGACATCGAGAAGTTCGCCCGCCTCGCGCACGCCAACGGCGTCCCCCTGATCGTCGACAACACGTTTCCCACGCCGATCTTGTGCCGCCCGTTCGACTTTGGCGCAGACATTGTGGTCCACTCCACGTCCAAATACCTCGACGGCCATGCCGTGGCCCTGGGCGGCATCATTGTCGACGGCGGCCGGTTCGACTGGAAGGCCAGCGGCAAGTTTCCCAGCTTCACTCAGCCCGACCCCTCGTATCACGGACTGGTCTACGCCGAGGCGTTTGGCGCGGCGGCCTTCATTGTCAAGGCCCGCGTGCAGCTCATGCGCGACCTCGGCAGCGCCCCGGCCCCCATGAACGCCTTCCTGCTCAGCCTCGGGATTGAAACCCTCCATTTGCGCATGGAGCGACACTGCCGCAACGCCGAGCGCGTGGCCGCGTTCCTCGAAAAACACCCGGGCGTCTCGTGGGTGAACTACCCCGGGCTGCCCTCGTATAAGGACGCCGCACTCGTCAAAAAGTATTTGCCGCGCGGCACCTGCGGCGTTATCTCCTTCGGCGTAAAAGGCGGGCGTCAGGCCGCGGTCCGTTTCATGGACAAGCTCCAGCTGGCCGCCATCGTCGTTCATGTGGCGGACGCCCGCACCGGCGTGCTCCACCCCGCAAGCACCACCCACCGCCAGCTGACCGACGAACAGTTGCTCGCGGCAGGCATCAGCCCCGAGCTCGTCCGCCTGTCGGTTGGCATCGAGCACCCCGACGACATTATCGCTGACCTCGACCAGGCTCTCTCCTGACAGCATCCCATGGGCACCTACCGTTACCTCTTTGGCCCCGTCGCTTCGCGGCGCTACGGCCAGTCGCTCGGCATCGACCTTGCCGTGCCCAAAACGTGCTCCTTGAACTGCCTGTTTTGTCAGCTCGGCCCCACGCCGCACACCACGCTTGAGCGGTTCGACACCCCCGCGATCGGCGACGTCCTCGCCGAGCTCCGGCAGTGGCTCGCGTCTGGAAATACGGCGGATTTCGTCACCGCGTGCGGCTCGGGCGAGCCCACCCTGCACAGAAGCTTCGGCGAGCTGTTGCGGTTTGTTCGCAGCGAAACGCCCTGCCGCTCCCTGCTCCTCTCCAACGGCTCGCTGTTCTATCTGCCCAAGGTGCGCCGCGACGCGTCGTTTGCCGATGTCGTCAAGGTCTCCCTCCACGCCTGGGACCAGGCTTCGTTTGAGCGCATCGTGCGCCCGCATCCCGACCTGCGCTTCGGCGCCATCATCGATGGGTACCGCGCCTTTCGCAAAGAGTTTGGGGGGCGACTCGACTTGGAAGTCTTCATCGTCCCCGGAATCAACGATGCGCCCGAGCAGGCGCGCCGAATCGCCGACCTTGCGCAGAGCTTTGCCCCCGACACAATCTCCCTGAACACGGCCTTGCGTCCTCCGGCGGACCAGTCGGTTCACGCCTGCACGCCGCAGCACCTGGAGGCGCTCAGAGCGCTTTTCGGTCCGGCCGCGCAAGAAATCGGCGCCGAGCCGCCGCGCGCGGCGCTCGCGCTGTCCGAAGCGACGCTGGTCGCACTGGTGGGCCGCCACCCCGTCTCGCTCCGCTCGCTCGCCGCCACGTTTCAAACAACGGAGAACGATCTGCGCGCCTTCCTAGCCCCCCTTCTTGCGGCACACTCGGTAAGCCTCGTGGAAACCGAAAACACCCTGTTCGTGTGTGCGCCGCAGCCCGAGCCTCCCGACGTGCGCTAAATCGCAGGACGTCCTCTCGGCGGTCCGTGCGCCGGCACGCGCCGGCGGCGAATTCTCTGCGGGTGAAGATAGCCATTGCGCACCTTCTTCGGAATAGTTATCTTTGTGCCTAACGGGAGGATTCTATGGTTTTTTCTGACGCGCTCATCCGTTGGCTCCGCACCGTCCTCGTTGGCGCCGCCGTGCTTCTCAGCGCTTCGGCCCAAGCGCAGGAGACCGCCCAAGCGTTTCCGTCGCGCACCTGGACGTCGGTGAACGGCAACACCGTCGACGGCGCCTTTGTCAAAGAAGAGGCGGGGAAAGTTTACATCCGCCGCCCGGACGGTTCCATGCTGGCCACCACGCGCGACAAACTCTCGCCCCTCGACCTCGCCTGGATTGACGGCACAACCGTCTCCACGAACGCGGTCAAGACGCAGTCGTTCACTCAGGCCACCCAGCTCGAAAAGAACAAGATGGAGGAGCACCGGAAAGTGCGCCGCATCATCATCAAGACCTACACGCAGCTCACCAACAACGACCGCGACGACAAGATGCTCGCCTTCCTGCAGCGCGATGCCCAATCCATGTATGGCTGGCAACTCATCACCTCCGAGTGCTACCCCACCAAAACGGGCAAAAAAGGCAAACTCAAGCACCTCACCTGCGTTCCCCAAGCCCCCGTAGCCCTCCGCGAGGCGGTGCAAATGGTGCGCGACAAGTTCACGCTCGTGATGGACGACCCCGTCATCGTCAAAGAGGTCGCGGAAGACGGCGACACCTTCTGGGAACTCCAGCGACCGCCCGACTACGTCTCACGCGTCCTCTTAAAAGTCGATCGAGAGTCCCAAAACATCAAAATGTTCGACCTCTATTTCCCGCCCCCCGTAGCGGAGGCACCCAGGAAGCCGGGCGCACCGCCCAGCGCAGAATAGCCGACGCTTTCAAGCGGAGCTCCCGATGTTGGTCTTTGGGCTTGCCGCCCCCCCACCGTTTCAGTAAACTGTATCCCCATCTTTCTCGGTATTGGGGTGTCTGTACGTGCAGGCCCACCCTACCGGATAACCACTGGAGACCGTCATGATCGTCACCACCAAGGAACTTTTCCAACAGGCTTACGGCAAATACGCGATCGGCGCGTACAATATCAACAACCTCGAGCAGACGGTGGGCCTTTTCAAGGGCAACGTCGACAGCAAGGCGCCGTTCATTGTGCAGCTCTCCAAGGGTGCCCGTTCCTACACCCACAAGCTGATGCTGGAGACGATGATGACGACCGCCGACAAGATCTTCCCCGACGCCGTTTTTGCGGTGCATCTGGACCACGGCGACGAAGAGACCTGCATGGACTGCATCAAGTCGGGCGTTTACAGCTCGGTGATGATCGACGCCTCGCACTTCCCGATTGAGAAGAACATCGAGATCACCAAGCGCGTCGTCGACGCCGCCCACGCCAAGGGCATCGTCGTCGAAGCCGAGCTCGGCCAGCTCAAGGGCATCGAAGAGGACGTGCACGCCGCCGAGCACGTCTACACCAAGCCCGAAGAGGCCGAATACTTCGTCAAGCAGACCGGCATTGACTCCCTCGCCTGCGCGATCGGCACCTCGCACGGCGCCTTCAAGTTCAAGGGCGACCAGAAGCTCCGCTTCGACATTCTCGAGAAGATTCAGAAGCTTCTGCCCGGCTTTCCGCTGGTGATGCACGGCTCCTCCTCGGTCCCGCAGGACGAGGTCGCCCGCATCAACGCGGCCGGCGGCGCCATCAAAGGCGCGAGCGGCGTGGACGCCTCCCAGTTCTTGGGTGCGGCCAAGCTCGGCGTCACCAAGATCAACATCGACACCGACGGACGTCTGGTGTGGTGCCGCGTTCACCGCGAGTTCTTCCGCGATCATCCGGAGAAGTTCGACCTCCGCGATCCCGGCAAGATCTTCATTCCGGAGTACGCGAAATTCATCGCCGAGAAGAACGTCTTGCTCGGCTCGGCGGGGCATCTCGACGAAGTCCGCGCCGCCCTCAAGAAGTAGCTTTTTATGCGCGCCCGGCTTCCGGGCGCGCTTTCCGTTTTAAGGAGAACACACACATGTCTAAGAAAATCATGGTCGACGGCAACCAGGCTGCCGCCGAAATTGCGTTTGCGTGTAGCGAAGTCGCCGCCATCTATCCCATCACCCCGTCGTCGCCCATGGGCGAGTGGTCCGACGAGTGGTCCGCCAAGGGCTTGAAGAACCTCTGGGGCTCGGTTCCCCACGTGGTCGAGCTGCAGTCGGAGGCCGGTGCCGCCGGCGCCGTTCATGGCGCGCTCACCACGGGTGCGCTCACCACCACCTTCACGGCGTCTCAGGGCCTGCTCCTGATGATCCCGAACATGTACAAGATCGCCGGCGAACTCACGCCGACCGTCTTCCACGTCACCGCCCGCGCGCTGGCCTGCCAGGG
>Ga0116170_10004709_pt1 | contig 12394 bp, 10 predicted proteins | sample AD_JPNHW1_MetaG_FD_89797 | JGI IMG/M metagenome (GOLD analysis project Ga0116170, IMG submission 89797) | Active sludge microbial communities of municipal wastewater-treating anaerobic digesters from Japan - AD_JPNHW1_MetaG | ecosystem: Engineered > Bioreactor > Anaerobic > Digestate | place... | reverse complement strand
TTTTTACCGTCAAATTCAAATTTGTACAATTCCGGAATCAGTTTCCTGTTCTGGTAAGCATTCTCGTTGCTGAGCCTGTAGGCGAGCGCCAGGTTTACCGAGGGTGTGTTGATGCCATAATTGGGCGTTTTGGTCGAGCCGTTCGAAAAATGCATCATGGAGATACCTGCAGCAACCTGCATTCGCGGACTCATGCGCCAGCGGTACTCGGCCATGAGGTTAATGGCAGCATTTACATGCGACCCGATGGCAAGATATTTATAGTTGGTTACCGGATCAAAACATTTGGTGAGATAACCGAGTCCCAGCCCAAGCCTGAAATTCAGTTCATGTTTTAAATCCCTGACAATTGGGTAATTAATGTATGGGAACACGGCATTTGACCGTCCCAGGAACTCTGAATTCCCCAGCGTGGAATACCAATAGGCAACACCGATGATCGGATAACCATATGCTGCTTCCCATCGCTGTTTACCCCAGGTTTCTTTACCGAGGTTGATTTCAAATGCCGGGAAATGGGCGTTGTAAATCTGCATTTCGAGATGATGGTTAATCAGGAAACCATAATTTACCCTGCCTTCGAGTAACAGGTTGGAATTTAAAAGCTTGTGCTGAGCCCTGGTAGCTACCGGAAACGACAGGCTGGCAATGGTAATCAGAAGGATCACCATTGGGCCCGGTTGTGATTTTCGGGATGTGCTTTTTAAAACTCTGCTCATAAAAAACGGCCTCGCCGGCCATTTAAGAACGCAAAAGTACTATCAATCTTTTAATCATTTGATATTTATTAACATCAGGATAAACGACCTGCTGTAATCATTCATTCATGTACCTTTGCAGAAATCTTTATTTACATGGATCAGCGACTCACCGAATTTTCACGTTTACTCGATATTATGGACGAACTCAGGGCAAAATGTCCCTGGGACAAGGAACAGACTTTTGACAGCCTTCGCCACCTCACCATTGAAGAAACATATGAACTTTCAGATGCCATTCTTGAAAAAGACCTTTCTGAGGTACGAAAAGAGCTGGGCGACCTGATGCTGCACATTGTTTTTTATTCGAAACTGGGTGAGGAAGCCAACTCATTTGGTATTGCCGATGTTCTAAAGGGCATCAACGAGAAACTGATCCGCCGCCATCCGCATATTTTCGGTGATGTAAAAGTGAATTCAGCCGACGATGTGAAAGACAACTGGGAGCGAATTAAACTCGACGAGGGCCGCACTTCGGTACTCGAGGGTGTGCCAATGTCGCTGCCGGCCATGGTAAAGGCATACCGTATCCAGGACAAAGCCCGTGGTGTTGGCTTCGACTGGGAGAACAGCGAGCAGGTGTGGGCCAAGGTTGAAGAAGAAATCGGTGAACTGAACCACGAACTGGCCAACGGAAATACCCCCGAAAAGCGTGAGGGCGAATTTGGTGATCTTTTATTCGCGCTGATCAACTATTCACGCTTCATCGATGTGAACCCCGAAACTGCTCTTGAAAGAACCAACCGTAAGTTTATCCGGCGGTTCCAGTACCTTGAACAGGAAGCCGCTAAACAGGGGCGCAAACTCCATGAAATGACACTGGCCGAGATGGACATGATATGGAACCAGGCGAAGATATTTGAATGAGACCACTATTAATCAATATATTATGAAAAAATTATACTTGCTTATATTGTTGCTTATATTATTCTCCGGGCCATCAATTGGCCAGAATATCAGAATTCATGGTATAGTGACTGATCTTGAAGGCGTTCCTGTTCCTGATGCCTGGATTCAGGACAACGGCGGACTGGGATACCTGACAAATACCGATTCATCTGGATATTTCTCAGTGAGGTTCAATTTTTCAGAAATAGCTGGTGAAAGGCATTACCTAACCTGCAGTGCTTTTGGTTATCAGGGTGTAAGAGTTCTAATTGATACAGCATTTCAAAATATTTTTTTAGGTCCGCGAAAGAAAGTTGAACCGGAAAAATTATCCAGAAAGTATCCTGCAAGTCTGGAAGAAAGATATCATGGATATGACCCTCACCGGTTAAATGGATCAATGGATTATAAACTTGAACTGAGCACTTCCGATTTTTCCGGTTACAGTGACCTGCTTGATTCAACCAATATAGCCATGCTGGGAAGTTTCTACATGATGAAGTTTGATGGTTCGTTGATGCTTCAAAACTATTTTGTGAGTCTTGGTTATGGTTTTGTTCACGGTTCTGATATAAAAAAAGACTCAATCATACGCAAGTACGCCACATCAATGGCAAGTATTGAACTGGGCTTATCATTCCCTGTTGGTTCACATTTTATGATTAATTGCCTGACTGGGTTTACCAACTACCGGTACCGTTTGGTTAACAAATTCTCAAATGGAGATATGTCACTGGCAGCGTATCTTAAGAGGCCTGAAATTGACCTGAGGTTTAATCAGCCATGCATGTCGGGTCGTTTGGAATTTGGATACCGTTCAAACTACACTGTAAGAGAATCACCCGTTGATTATTTCGTTGGGATTTTTGGCGGTTTTAATGCTAATGCATCGCGTTCAACTTTAGTCTATTCAAGGAACTCCCGTTTAATGTCTGACCAGTCAATAGTTTTTGACCGCTTTATTTATGGCCTGAAGCTGGCTTTGATTTTGAAAAACAGTGCGTACTAGATTTTCAACTTAAAGCCTGGCAGATAGATTTGCCATGTTACCGGATTCTCTATAACCCTATGGAATAATCTTTTCCTTATCCCATCGTTATTAAAATAAACATCATGTTTAAAATATTATCTTTCCTTTCGTTAGTTCTGGTTCTTTCAGGTTGTCAGCCTCAGGTTACCTTTACTGAGCCTCAGCCAAGAGGGGCAAATCATCTGAAGGAAATCCCTTCAAGACTTACAGGTCATTATTTGTCGGAAGACAAAGCATCCTTCATTATGATTTCGGATAAGATGATCCTCCAAACGTACGATTTTGAACTGAAAACCGCTAAAACCGATCTGCCGGCTGGTCAAAAACTGACCGGAGATACGCTCATTGATGAGTCAACAGGCGACAGATTAAAAGTAAGTGTGATTGGTGACAGCCTGGTGCAACATGTTCACGAAACCGACACTCTTTTCCGGCTTTCAAGTGGCAATGTTCTTACTAAGTTCAAGGGTTCTTTCTTTCTGAATTCGAGGATTGACAATGATAGCTGGAGCGTTCAGAAACTTTCGTTGTCGAAAGGCGTTCTTGAACTGGCTGCTATTTCTACTAACGAGGAAATTGATAACTTGCGGCAAGTTACTGAAGCAGCCGAAGATTCAACTTGTTATACGTTTAATCCCGATAGGGCTGAATTCAGAAAATTTATCAGGCAGGATGGATTTCATAAACACGAAAGATTTTACAGGATCTCGCGATGACAGCAAGATTTTTTCAATTGCCGTCATTCACAGTGTCAGGGTGTCATTGATCGTCTCAATGATTTTTCTTTTCTTAAATTCACCTTTCTTACATGCCCAGAATCCGGATTCCATTTCCTTTAATTATACCCGGGTGAGCGGTTCGTACCTGAAGTCGTATTTTACTGATTCCTGGTCTATAATAAAATCGCCATTACATTGGAAAACAGGTGAATGGATAACTTTCGGAGCCATTACCGGCAGCGGCGTTTTGCTCTATACCCAGGATGCAGCCATCAGGGATTTTGTGCAGGAGCAGCGAACAGCATCGGGTGACAAGTTCTTCCGGTATGGCTTTGAGCACTGGGGAAGCGGTTATTATACAGTGCCACTGCTCGGCGGTTTATATTTCGGTGGCCGCCTGCTGAAAAATGACCGTTTATCGGCTACAGCCCTTACTGCGGGCAAAGCAGCGGCTGTGAGTGCGGTTTTTGTGAATATTGTAAAGCAGGCCGCCCATCGTCACCGGCCCTGCCAGGATTCTCCTGCTGATCCTGCTAACTGGGATGGGCCTGTCGGGAACAGGCATCATACAAGTTTCCCGTCCGGGCATTCAACACTGGCTTTTTCAGTGGCATCAGTACTTGCTTCTGAATACAGCGAAACCGTGTGGGTGCCGGTAGTTGCTTATTCATTGGCTGCAGGCACCGCCATTTCAAGGATTTACCACGACAAGCACTGGGCGAGCGATGTGCTCATCGGTTCGGCCTTCGGGTGGGCTGCCGGCAGGTTTATATGGAAACGAAACCAGGCTGTGAAAGTTTACCCGGTTCTGGCTGACGATTGTTCAATGTTTTCATTAACCCTGACAATAAACGACCGTCGTCCGAAGAAATAAAAAAAGCCGGCTTTCACCGGCTTTCATAGTGTCAGGATTTGTTTTAGTGCTTGCTCAGGTAATCGGCAACACCATTGGCATCAGCCTTCATGCCTTCTTCCCCTTTGTGCCAGTTAGCGGGGCAAACTTCACCGTTTTCTTCGAAAAACTGGAGTGCGTCAACCATGCGGAGGGCTTCCTCAATGCTGCGGCCAAGCGGCAGGTCGTTTACAACCTGGTGGCGAACAATACCGGCTTTGTCAATCAGGAACAATCCGCGGTATGCTACCGGGTCGCCGTTGAATTCTACATAGTCTTCGTCTTCATTGTATTCCCAGTCGCCGGCCAGTACGTCGTAATTTTCGGATATGGTCTTGCTGAGGTCCGAAACCAGTGGGAACTTCACGCCTTCAATTCCACCCTTGTTTTTCGGAGTGTTAAGCCATGCCCAGTGTGAAAATTTACTGTCGATGGAGCAACCGACAACTGCCGTATTGCGTTTTTCAAACTCGCCGAGTTTCTCCTGAAAAGCGAGAATTTCGGTTGGGCATACAAAAGTGAAATCAAGAGGGTAGAAAAAGAAGACTACATGCTTCTTACCTATATACTGTGAAAGAGAGAATTTTTCTACAAATTCGCCGCCGTTTACTACGGCATCAGCTTCAAAAACAGGGGCTTTTTTGCCAACTAATACTGCCATGATTATTTTGGGTTTTAGATTACGTTATTGTGTTTGCGAAAGTAGCAATTAATCAGGTATCTCAATACCTAAAAAGGAGATTTACTTTCGGCATCTTAAACAATCATTCCCCTGAAAAGGTTCATAACATGTCAATAGATTTGTATCTTCGCCTCAGCGGCAAATAATCCATCCTTAATCCTTTATTTATGAGAATCAGACTATTACTTATAAGCCTGGCGATGGTTCCGTTTATGTTATCAGCACAGGTGAAAGTGCCCGTATTCGGCAGGATCAATTATCTGAAAGGTTATGCCAGGGAGATCAGCGGGGAGAATATAAGTTACAATTCCGCGCTGCCCGATGTTGCCAAAACGGCCTTGCTGACACGATGCACTGATGGTAAAAAGGTGATTGAATGGGAAACAGAAGCCGTTCCTGCCGGCTTTCAGGGTAAGTATATCTGCTTTGCCTGGCTTGCAGCCCATTCCAAAGGTACAAGCCATGGCGACCGGAGTTTTGACCTGTACATTAACGACCGGCAGGCGATAACTTTTAAAACCTTCGATAAAAAAAATGTGCCGTACTGGACTTTTAAAGGTAACCAGGGAGAGCAACTTGTATTTGAGTGGAAAATGGATGACGCCGCCGCTGATGCCCATGGCTATATGTACCTGCGCGTGCCTGCCGCAATGTGCGAAAAGGGTAAGCCGCTGAAGCTGAAAGTAGTTGGACATAACGAAAACAGCAACGACTGGTATATGACATTCAAATTTAATTTTGAAGAAAGTATTGAAATAGAGCCTGTTGCGCTGCTTTCGAAAGACAACCGGCAGACAATCGACGTGGTTGCTACTCATTTTGGTAACGATAAACTCCTCACGCTGGTTGTTGACGGCAAAGAGAATTACCATTTCACGCTCAAACCAGGGAATAACAATTTCGAAATTTACCACGATGCAGTCGGGGCAGAAACGCCTGTGCAGGTAAAAGCAATTATCCCCGGCCAGCCCGACAGGGAGTTTTCTCTCGTTTTGAAACCTGTTAAGTACAGGGAAATATACCTTATCCATCATTCTCATTACGATGTGGGCTACTCCGACAGGCAGCAGGCAGTAGAGCAGATACAGAACCGTAATATCGTCAATGCGCTCAGGTATATTGATCAAACCCGCGACCTTCCGCCTGAGGCACAGTTCAAATGGAATATCGAGACATCTATGGCCATTGAGAACTTCCTGAAAATATGCACGCCGGAGCAAAAAGACAGACTTTTCAAGGCAATCAAAGACGGGAGTATTGGTGTAGGCGGACTGTATGCCGGCATCACAACAGGATTGTGTCAGCCCGAAGAACTTTACAGGCTTACAATGTATTCACTGAAACTCGAAAAGGAATATGGCATACGTATCTCTGCAGCCATGATCACCGATATCCCGGGGCTTACCTGGGGAACAATACCTGCGCTGGCGCGCACAGGTATCAGGTATTTCTCTGACGGACCTAACTATGTGGGTTCGTTACCTGATGGCGGCGACAGGGTAGGGCATTCCAACAAAAACTGGGCCGACAGGCCATTCTGGTGGGTGTCGCCATCGGGTGAGGAGAAGATACTTTTCTGGATGGCAGGCAGAGGCTATTCTTCCTGGCATGGCATGAAACCGGGAGATATTGCTGTAAGGGGCAAAAAGAAAATAGCCGCTTACATGTCTGAACTCGATGCCAATGGTTATCCTTACGATATGGTGCAATGGAGATACAGCATTGTGGCTGATAACGGCCCAACCGACAGCCTGGTTTCTCAGTTTACAGCCGACTGGAACGCAAAGTATAAGTCGCCCAAAATCTTGCTCAGCACAGTTGACGGCATGTTTCGTGAATTTGAAAAGCGTTATGGTGATGAGCTTCCGGCTTTTTCGGGTGATTTCTCCCCTTACTGGGAAGACGGTGCCTATTCCACCGCTGCCGAAATGGCCATGAACCGCGGCAACAGCGAAAAACTTACGCAGTTGTCGAATCTATATGCAATCAGCGGCCGGCATGGTTATCCTGCCGATGCCATTGAAAAGGCATGGGGAAAGGTGCTGCTCTTCGACGAACACACCTGGGGAGCTTACAACAGCATCACCGATCCGGATGTTCCTTTTGTAATTGACCAGTGGAACTACAAACGGCAGTATGCACTTGACGGGGATGCAATGGTTAAAAAACTCGCCGAACCTTTCCGCCTGCCGGCCAATGCCGTGAAGGTTGATGTTTTTAACACGCTTTCATGGTCCAGGACTGACATGGTTTACATAGATGCTGCAACGGCTGGTATGGCCAATTGTGTGACAGATGAGGCCGGAAACGAGGTTCAGTGCCAGAAGCTCTCCGATGGCAGGCTGGCATTCATGGCTACTGCTGTTCCTGCCCTTGGCTCAAAGCGCTACAGTCTTATCAACAAAGGGCCTTTGACTGACAATCAGGCTTTTGATACAGGTACTGAAAAGCTCGAAAATGAATTCTTCAGCCTGAAAATCGATCGGTCAACCGGAAACATCAGCAGCCTGGTGTGGAAACCTCTTAATGCCGAACTTGTGAAAACCGGCACGAATGAAGGCCTGAATAAGTTTTACTATATGCCCGGCCGCGACCCGAAACTGGCTGTCACCAGCGATCAGCAGAGCATTGTAAGTCTGAAAGAAAACGGCCCGTTGCTGGCTGTTGTGCAGGTGAAAAACAATGCTCCGGGATGTAATTCGCTGCAGCGCGAAATAACCGTTTACAAAGGAATTAACCGCGTGGAACTGGCCAATACTGTCGATAAGAAAGCAGTGCGGGAAAAGGAATCGGTTCATTTCGCCTTTCCGTTTGGTATCCCCGATGCGGTAAGCCGTTACAATACAGGCTGGGGCGGCATCTTCAGCCCCGGCTCCTGTCAGCTTGCCGGCGCCAACCAGGATTATTACTGTGTGCAGCACTGGTGCGACGTGTCGAACCAGGACTATGGCGTTTCACTGCTGCTGCGTGAAGCCTGCCTCGTGGAACCAGGAGAAATGCTTGATGAGCAGCCCGGAAAATATGGTGTGAAAGAGTGGAAAACGAAACCAAACACTGCTCCGACTCTATATTCCTATGTGATGAACAATTACTGGCATACAAATTTCAAGGCTGACCAGGAAGGTCCGGTAACATTCACCTATGCGCTGGTGCCTCACGGGCTTTTTAATGTGGTTGATACCCAGAAGGAAGGATTATCATTCAACCAGCCATTGCTGGCAATACCCGCCGAAGGTAACGTCGCGGGATCATTTTTTGCTTTGAGTAGCAACACCGTCGTGGTAACATCAATAGCCTATACGGCAGAAGGATACCCGGTACGGCTCTTCAATACTGGTGCAGCTCCGCTGAATTTCCATGTAATGCCGGGAACATTTAAGCCCACTGCTGTACAAGTTAAAGATGCAAATGGTGGTTACAACAGCCGGCCGGTTGATACAGAATTCAGCTTGCCGGGCTTTGGTATTATGGATGTGGTGCTGGTAAGGTAGTAAACTGGAAACAGGGAAATCGAAATAGAAACCCTTACTTTGCGAGGCCCGGCTCGCCGGGACGAAGCAAACTCAGGGAGCTACAGGGAGCTTGGGAAGAAATGAGAAAGGAAACTGTCCTACACACATCCACTGCACCTTTGACCTTTGACTTTTGCTCCCGATAGCTATCGGGACTGCACTTTGACCTAAAAAAACGGGGCGCCCCATTGCTGAACCGCCCCGTGATTTATTCGCAATTAAGCGTGTGTAGCTAGGCTGCTGCCTGTTGTTGTACCGGCACAAGGTTAAAGTCAGCTACCGGGCTTTCACCGTTAGTGGCTGTTACAGTCAAATTGGCGGGTACTTCGTAGCCGGCTAAATGGCAGCTCACTGTGTATTCACCTGCCACAAGGTCTTCAAGCACATACACACCGTCTTCATCGGTCATTACGATGGTTTCGGGTGTGAGGAGATTGATGACCGCATTGGCTAGTGGTAGTCCGGTAGAATTGTCGGTTACCGTGCCGGTGATCTCGTACAATTCAGTTTTCGTGCCGGTTTTGCGTCTTCTGCGACGTTTTATGCCTCTGGCAGTAAAATACGCTACATAGAAATCAGGAAAGGTTTCTTTCCTGTGCCCTACAAATGTATCGATTTCGTCACGAAGCATATCCTGGCATTCCGATACATAGGTAATCAGGGTGTTACGCGAACTTTTACGCGTACTCATATTCAAGTCGGTTACTTCCATCAATTCACGGTAGGCGGAAATCAATTCCTGCAATTCCGTGAGTTTTTGGGTTGTCAGCCCCAGATTTGAAGCTGTTTCACCGCTGCTGGCGAGTTCGTTGTAAACACGCGTTGCAACTTCGGGCAGTTCATGCTGGTTGGTGACAAACACATTGGATTTGTAACTGCGCAACGACTCAAGCAGAGGGATGTTGTTCTGCCTGAGTGCAACAGTAATTCCGGTACCTATGGCCTGCTTTAGGGCAGCACGAAGTTGGTTTTCACTATTGCGTTTGTTCCCGTAAACGTCCTTTACCGGCACTGTGAGTTCCGAGTAGAGTTCATTAATACGGGTCATGTAACTGAAATACTTGTCACGGGTGACGATTATTTCAGGAAATCCTTCGAAAGCAGCGGCGTTATTATCCATAACCCTGGCAATCGTCCGGAATCGGTCTATTTTACTCAAGAGTTTTTTCATTAGTTTTTCTGTTATTTGGTTATCAAATCGATTTATATACGGCATTTGAACGTACTATCCCTGTTCCGGGGTCTCCGGAGTGTTAACGGCATAACGATTCCTGTGCCGGTAGTACAGCTAACATGCAGTAGTGCAAGGGTTTTAGTACCCGGGCTGGTTTACCCGCAGAGCATTTTGATTGCCTTGCCGTAAACGGGTGCAATGCTGCATCAGCCAATAACGAAATTTATGAAAGGGAAAATGGGGGAGAAGGGCCGAGTGCCGGTTTACTGATTAGTCGACGATAATAAATACGTTCATCTATACAAAATGAATACTGTTCTGATAACTTGACCTTTTTCGAAGGCGCAAAACGAAGTCCTGTGGGTTCAACAACATCAACAACAAATGCTTCACCAACGAATTCGACAATATAATGTGTCTGATATTGGTGACGTTTTCTGATGAATGCTTTCTTAAATCTTACCGTTAATCCCGACACTTGTCCATTGCAATAGGATAATTCTTCCTGATACGGATAGTATTCCTCAATGACCTGATCGAAATCAATAGCTTCAAGACCTAAGATAAACCGCACTGCGCTCATGCTATTGCCTCCTCTGCCTTTTGCAGCCTGAAATTAATTGCTGCTTTCCTATCCCTGAAGAATGCAGGGTTTACCGTGGTTTTAATCTCCTGGAATTTCATACTGGCGGTTGTTGTCGTGATAATTCCCGAAACGACCAGTTGCTCCAGTGCCCATTCATAACCATGAACAGCAATATTCAGCTTGCCGGCCACTTTTATCATGCAGGGGTCGGCTGTTACAATGGCCTGGCAATATTTTGCAGCCATATACAGCACGGTGCATTCAGTAAAAGTGATCTCTCTGTATGTAAGCGACATTTCATAGACTTCCTCCATCTCTTCTGAGGTGAGGGTTATCAGGTAAATACCATCCTCGTCGTCGGGAGACACGGTAAAAGGTACCGATTGAAATTTACTCCTTTCGCAGGCGGTTGAAGTAATACACAAGCGGGCATTAAGCCCTTCAAGGGACGTCAGCAATCCAACAAGGTTGAGATCCCTGACTGCAGATAAGTCGATTCCTACATTGTTAGCCATTTGTTATTATATTGTTCATTAATTCTTCGATTGTCATGCCTGCCAGTTCGGCGGCTTTACCATGCGAAATCAGTCCTTCCGAAAGTGCCCTTGATAAAAGCATCTCAAAACGGATTGACCTTTCATACTTATTATTCGAGCCGATATGCTTTTCATATTTATCGGCACTTATTTCACTGAGCAGTTTAATATATAGGTATTTCGAGATAATGTTCAACTGGTAGGCCCTCACAACAATTGCTTTAGCTGATATGCCGTACTTATCTTTCAGCAACCCGAGTTCGCGTTTGGTAATCAATGACCTGAACCTGCCAAGCTCCCTGTATAATGTGGCTGCAGGCATGAGGATGGCTCCGGCAAAACGGTGGCAGAACCTTTCTTTTTCAGCATCGGTAAGGTTCTCGTCAAAGCGGAGCAGCAGATGGGATGTTTCGTGCAGGGCTGTGAGGCGTTTTCGTTCAGTGGTATTACCCGTGTTGCGAAGAACAATCACCGGAATGATTTCATTGGCATAAGCCGAGTAGCCGTCAAAATCCTCATCGGCTTCAATTTCTATCACTTTGATGCCGTTGTCTTCGAGTGTCCCTATAACATTCCACATGCCATCGCTACCGAGGTTCCAGGCAGAGGCAAGCTTAACTGCTGCATTCTCCACATCTTCAGGGGTGCTCACGGTAATGCCGTTGAGCGGATTTTCAAACCCTGTGTTCATGTTCAGTAACTTTTCAAGTTCAAGGTACCGTTCTATTTTCGACACAATAATATTCTTCAGGCTCTCCGCCTTCTTGTTGCCGAGGGTCGATTTTGCCCTGAATTCCACACTGCTCACACTCACCGAAAAAGCCCGGAAGAAATAGTCGATAGATTTATTCAATGCCCTGGCCAGGGTCTCAATCACTTCGGTTTCGGGCATCATTTCGCCTCTTTCATATTTGGCGATAGCTGTTTTTTTTACCCTTCCGTTGATTAGTGCGACCAGTTGGTCTTGCGACAGGCCTGCCTGCCGCCTTGCATTGAGTAACCTTTTTCCGAAAACTTCTTTCATTCTGTCCATGTTCCTGAATGGCTTTTTATCTGTACTGATTAAATGTTCAAAACGATACAAAGATAGTACAAATGAACACACATGCAACAATATTTGAAAATATTTTTTCTTAAGCATAATCAGGATAAATTATTATGGTAAAATATTCTAATAATCAGCAAGATAGCTACAGAATATTTATAATCTGTTCAAGCTGAGTTTATACATAAGCGTAAGATTGAGGGCCTGAATTTTGAAAAAGAATAATTTATTGTTCACGAAACTTGTATAGCTGAAAGTTGGAAGAGGTCGAAAAGCTCTTGTTTGGCTAAAAAAGTGAATGGATTGTATGATGAGGATTTTGAGCAGGTTTTAATGGGTAGATGATTGAACGATTGGTGTAAAATGCAACCGGCAGCAGTTTTCAGTCAGTCTGCTTCTCCATTGCTTTATCAGATGATTTGCCTTGTCAAAATAGAGATTCCTCGTGGTTGTGTTCAATAGGATGAAAATCAGAATATGAATTATATGTTTGAACACTATTAGAAACTCTCTTGAATTATTTAATGATGTTGAAATTCCTGACTAGATACACAGACAGGGAATTCAGAATT
>Ga0116170_10004707_pt1 | contig 12396 bp, 11 predicted proteins | sample AD_JPNHW1_MetaG_FD_89797 | JGI IMG/M metagenome (GOLD analysis project Ga0116170, IMG submission 89797) | Active sludge microbial communities of municipal wastewater-treating anaerobic digesters from Japan - AD_JPNHW1_MetaG | ecosystem: Engineered > Bioreactor > Anaerobic > Digestate | place... | reverse complement strand
CTAAAAAAATCTATGGAAAATAATGAAACTATTGAAGAACGACAAAAAAATGATAAAGAAGCGTTAGTCGAGGCATTTTTAGAAATGCCTATTATTCAAGTGGCTTGTAAAAGAGCGGGTATAAGTCGAGCCACTTATTACCGATGGAGAAAAGAAGATAAAAATTTCCGAAAGCAATGTGAAGATGCCATGAGTCAAGGATTCGAATATATTAACGATCTTTCCGAGGCACAGATTATTAATTTGATTAAAGAAAAAAAATTACCAGCAATTGCGCTCTGGCTTAAAAATCATCACCCGCAATATGGATCAAAAACAAAAACGTACATACCAATAGCGACGAATGAAGAGTTAACTCCGGAAGAACAAAAAATTATTATGAACGCTCTTAATCTCGTATCAGATAATAATATTAATTATAAAGAAAATGAGAAAAATCACTCCGCAACTCTTGGAACAAATCTGGGAGAATAAGAAAATTAGACAAAGACTTGCATATGAAAACCCACTTTGGTTTAGCCTCTTATATTTGCGGCATCACTTTTCGTATTCATTTGCACCATTTCATACCGAAATGTTTTATTTAATTAGCCAAATAGAATATGATTTTATTGCCATCATGGCATTTCGTGAATCTGGAAAATCAACCATCATGAATACAACAAATATTCTTTGGTCAATTCTTGGAAAACCGGAAAAGAAATTCGTCTTGATTATAAGTAAAACGCAAGAGCAAGCAAAAAATCATTTTTTAAGTATGGAATCCGAGCTTAAGAATAATGAAAAACTTAAAGAAGATTTTGGGCCATTCATTGAAAGTGAAGATGATTTAAAAAGGCTATCCCTTGAGCTTGTTTACCATGGAGCGAAAATTATGTCTGTAACTAGCGAGCAAAGTATCCGTGGTCTAAAATATGGCCAATTTAGACCAGATCTCATTATTTGCGATGATTTAGAGGACATTTCTTCTGTATTTAACAGCAAAGAAAGTGAAATAATTTATGATAGATTCCAAAAAGAAATAATTCCTATAGGAAGTTTTGGCACTAGAATTGTTGTTTTAGGGAACTTGCTTTCTGGTCATTCATTTATGATGCGATTAAAAAATGATATTGAAGAAAATAGAATGGCAGGAATTTTTAGAGTGTATCCGCTTATTGATGATGCTAATAATGTTTTATGGGAGGAAAGATTTCCCAACTTTAATGTCATTAATAAATTGAAAGAAAAAATATCAACAGAAACATGGATACGAGAATATTTATTAACCCTTGAAAATAATGTCTATGGTGAACCAAAAGAATTGCCACCACTAAAAAAAGACGAGAAAAACAATAAAATTATTTTGGAGCGATATCATTGGAAACTCGCAGAATTACGAAAGCGTTATAAAGAATGTCTAAATAAAACAAAACCACAAATTCCTCTAATCCAACAAATGGAAAGATTTATAATTAAAGCTCCAGAAACAAAATCTTTTATTATTCCTGAATTAGGAGATTCACGATATGAAAAATATTTGGATTACAAAAAAGAGAAGGATCAAATTATTAAAGAATTCCATGAAGAATTAAAGATAATTTTACGCAATAATATTTTAAAGAAATACGCTATCGGATAGTACCCGCTATTATCGTTGCAATCAATATTATTAACCAGATCACAAATCCAATACCACCCCCTATCGCTATCGCGAAGATAAGGGCAGCCAACCAAAATAATATTAATACAATTATTACCCTCATTTTATTTATAAAACATTCACTGAAACCATTTCAATCATTCCATTGGATTTGAATGTTATTTCGTGAACCCCGGAACTCTCGAATTCATAATGATATGGGTAATAATAAACTGTTTCCGGTATACCATTGTTATAGATTGTGGTTATATTTCCAGTACCTTCTATACTCTTATTTTGAGATGCGTCAGTTGATTCGATAACAACTAATACATTTTTAATTGATTCGCCATTATTATTTCTTACCACTAATCCAAGCTCGATATAATTGCTATCATTAATTACTTCCGGGCTAGCCACATACGTTCGGCCTAGTCCTTTGCTTGGAATAGGACTAATAATTTTCAAACTTTCCATAGATATTATCACTGGAGTAGGAGTTGGCGTAAATGTTGGAATTGGAGTCGGGGTTGAAGTTGGTGTCGGTGTAGGAGTTGAAATTATTATGGTTATCGGGGTTGTAGATGTTTGCCCAGCAATCTGTTCGGATTGTTGAGCTAATGAACTACTAGCTATCGCAATTGCTTGATTAGCAAACGACAATGCTTGTGCTTGTAATTGAGGATTAGATTGAAGATTGGGACTAGAAAGCAAACTTAATGCCATCTGAAGAAGCAAAATAATTGATACGAGATTCATATTTTTATATTTTATTTGGCAAAGAACAAAAAGCTCCCAGCCAGCGATGACTTGCGTCATCCACATGAGTTTCCCCATATGGCCTCAACAGCACTCTGACTAGGAGTTTTTTACTGTTGAGGACTTGTAGCCATACCACATGATTACTCATATGGGTTAGGCTAACCGTAAAGGTTTTATTTAATTGTTAAATTCATTTTAACTTAAGCGACCTTTAAAATCAACCATATCCTAGCTTAATTCAAGGAATTTGCGAAGCTTTAGTTATCAACTGGTTACCAACTGGGGGGTCTGGACTATACAGAAGAACGGCGTCATTGATTGTATTGTATGGATACTCAAATAGAACCGGTTGGGGTCTCAGTTCAATCAAATGTGCAACCCCAAGAAAAAACTAAATATGTTTTATACGCTAGAAAATCAACTGAATCTGATGAAAAACAGGCTCTTTCCATAGATTCACAAATAAAAGAGATGTTGAGAATAGCTGAGCGAGATGAATTAGACATTATTGATATCCGTAGAGAATCACATTCAGCTAAAGATTCCGGCCAACGCCCTGTATTTAATGAAATATTGAAGGATTTACGCAGTGGTAGATATACAGGCATTCTTACTTGGGCTCCCGACAGATTAAGTAGAAATGCTGGAGATCTCGGATCATTAGTAGATCTAATGGATCAGAAAGTTCTTCATGAAATAAGAACTTATGGGCAAAAATTTACTAACTCCCCTAATGAAAAGTTTCTGTTAATGATTCTGTGTAGCCAAGCCAAATTAGAAAATGATAATAAAAGTGTAAATGTAAAACGAGGACTGAGAACTAGAATTGAAATGGGATTATGGCCAGGAATTGCTCCGACTGGATATCTCAACGAAAAAAGACTTGATAGAAAATGCCAAGTTATAATTGATCCACAAAGAGCAGCGATTATAAAACAAATATTTGAAAAGTATGCATACGATGGTTGGAGTGGGAGAAAACTTTATCACTGGCTTAAATTTGAAATAAATTTTCGCACAATTAACGACCATCATCTTTCTTTATCAAGCATTTATCGTATTATTCAAAATCATTTCTATTATGGAATATTGGAATACCCAAATGGTAGTGGTAATTTCTATACTGGCAAACAAGAGCCAATCATCACTAGAGAATTATTTATAGCCGCTCAAGCAGAACTCAAAAAAGATAACATTACTCACGGCGAAAGTAAAGAATTCGCTTTTACTAAATTAATGACTTGTGGACTTTGTGGCTCCGGCATAACAGCTCAAGAGAAATTCAAAAAGTTGAAAACCAATGGATTAACAGCTCGCTATGTTTATTACGGATGTTCTCGGGCAAAAGATTTACATTGTAAAAATACTTATATTCGTGAGGAAGAATTGATAAAACAATTTATTGAGTTGATTGGTCAAATGGATATTAATGATAGCGAAATAAAGAAAAAGTTTGAAATAGAAATGAAAAGAATAAAAGAATTTCAAAAGACTTTTTTAGGGAATAAGATAACGAACCAAAACATTGAATTTGACCCGAGAAATTATGCAACTTATATTTTACAAGAAGGAACAATAACCGAAAAAAGAGAATTCTTAGGAGCTCTCAAAAGTAAAATAATTATCAAAAATAGAATCGTATCTCTTAACTAAAAAATAGGGAATAAGTAGTAAAAAATATCCATTTTATGCTAAACTATATATAATATAAATGGCTACTATGAGTAAAAACCAGCAAAAAGATGAGTTTTCTGATTTAACCTTGTATTATATAAAACAAGACAATCTAAAACATAGAAAATCATTGGGACAATATTTTACACCAAGGACAATAAGAGAAAAACTTCTAAATCAAATACCAAAGAATAAGCTTAATCTAAAAATTTTAGACCCTGCTTGTGGCACAGGAGAATTTTTAATTACAGCTAAAAAATACTTTAAAAATTCTAAATTATATGGATGGGAAATAGATAAAGAATTGGCCAAAATAAGCAAAAAGAATGTGCCATCTGCCAACGTATTAAATATAGATTCACTTCTAATGAGTAATAACGAAAAGTTTGATATTGTTATCGGAAATCCACCTTATTTTGAATTTTCACCATCATCGGAAATAAAAGAAGAATACTCGGAAATTATAAATGGAAGAATTAATATATTTTCCTTATTTGTTTATAAGGGCATAAAAATCTTAAATAATGGTGGCTATCTTGCCTATGTATTGCCACCGTCAATGAATAATGGTGCTTATTTTTCCAAATTAAGAGATTTCATAATTAATAATACAAATATAGAATATTTGGAAATATTAAATGGATCAAAATTATTTGACAAAGCACTTCAAACAGTGATGTTATTAGTTTTAAGAAAGGGTAAGTATGAGAATAAATACATTTTTAAAAAAAATGGTATATCAATAATAACAGAAAATAAAAAAGAATTAGAAAAATTTTTCCAATATAAGAGTACTTTATATGAATTAGGTTATCAGGTAAAAACTGGGAGAATAGTTTGGAATCAGAATAAGGATATTCTTACTAATCAATCAACTAATAAAACAATACCTCTAATTTGGGCTCGAAATATAACGCCGGATGGTTTGAAAATCCCCATAAAAGATGGGAAAAAGCCACAATATATAAAAAGTGATAATTTTGATATTGGTCCAGCTATTGTCGTAAATCGCATAGTTGGATCTGTAAATGCTGCTAAAATAAAATCGGCTTTAATTCCAAGGGGAATGAAATTTTTGGCAGAAAATCATACAAATGTAATTTACCCGCCAAAACAAAATAAATTACTAGACACTAATAATAAAAATATAACCATTGAAGAAATAAATAGACAAATTAACTCACCTGAAAATTTAGAAGTACTAAAAAGTATCACTGGTAATACCCAGATATCAAAGAATGAATTAGAAAAATTATTCCCTATAAGCTATTAAAACTTAAAGATATTTAGACAGGGGGTTTCAATCCCTTGAAATTTATTCTTCCAGTGATATACCACCCTGATCAAATCAGTTCTAATACTTCCATCTAAAGAATATATTATAAGATTCGTTTCATCTTCTTTTATTTCTACGCCAATATCATTTTCAAAAATTTTGTATAAATTATTTAAATTATCCTCCTTATCAATTGATAATGTCTTTTTATACAAATAATAGACATCATAATTATCAATACTTTTCTCTAAAGAAGAAAAATCTTTAAGCATTTCGGAATTTAATATTTCTTGGGTATGACTCCCGGTCAAAACAAGAAAAGCAAACTTTTTCAATTTGTCCTTATCTAATTCAGCATTCTTCAACATGGATAGATATTTTATTTTAAAAACTCTATCCATTTTTATAATTTTTAGTATTAAATTAGATATTAATTTTTGGTTTTCTGAACTATTTGGTGAGTCTATGTGTTCTTGGCATACATTTTCCACATTACGATGCCCAGTGTTAATTTTTTCTTTTAAGAATTCGGCTGCCTCAGAAATTTTAAAATCAGGATCAGAATCTTTTATTTTACCAAATGGATATGTGAATTGGTTTAATAATGTAATCACTTTTTGTTTATGATCAATTTCTTTTCTAAAAGATTGCCAACTCTGACAATTGAATATCCCTAATGAAGTCATGGCATTTTGAGATATGTTAGCTAATGTTCCAACCCCGTCTTTTTCTAAAAATTTTAATTCAATATATCTTTTTTTGTTATTATCTAGCTCAATACAAATATCACCCGGAGTACTATAATCATTGCCTATGGCTTTGGCAATTTTTATATTTCGGTGTTCATTTTTAATAAGAGTGACAAACTTTTTTATTAAACCTAAGAAGGGATGCTTTTTTTGTTCGGTTGATAAATCGCCACCATTTACAAGAATAGCGACTATTTTTTCTGCTTCTTCTACTATATCTCTTTCGTGTTTACCCATGTAATATTTAAAAAAAACCCATCTCAGTCTTTCACAATACTGTACTGACTGACGCTGGCCGAGACGATATCCGAAATCGCCTTAGTCTAGTACTGATAAAATCTCACTTGTTATTATTATAAACCTTATTTAATGCCATTTAAAGTCGTATTTTTATGTTTAATCCTTATTTATTATACTAGAAATAAAACTTGAAATACAATTATAATGGGCGTATAATTTAAGAATAGAGGTATTTTATAATGCAAAATGGATCAAGATAAAAATACACAAATTAATTTATTCGCAAAAGATGGCGAATCAAAAATAGAGACTTTCAAAAAGAAAGATGTTCGTAAAGTATTCCACGAAAAAGAGTGGTGGTTTTCCGTTAAAGATGTCCTCGAGGTATTAACTGATACTACGGATGGTAATCGATATTCTCGAGATTTAAGAGATAGGGATAACGGGCTCAAAGAAAGGTGGGCGGAAATTACGCGGACGTTAGAACATGGCTCTAATGGCGGCAAACAACAAACCCAATTCATTAATATTGAGGGTATATTTCGTTTGATGCAATCAGTTCCCTCTGGAAAGGCGGAGGATTTTAAAAAATGGCTGGCAAGAGTCGGTTTTGAACGCGTACAAGAGATTCAAAATCCAGAAATTGCTATAAAACGAGCAATAACACTCTACCGAGTAAAAGGATATGGTGATGATTGGATAGAAGCCCGTATTCAAAATAAAATAAGTCGAGAAAAACTCGAAGACGAATGGCATAAACGCAATATTGAAGGAACTCAATACGGAATCCTTACGGATGCTATATCGGTGGCAACCTTTGATATTACAACAAAACAGCATAAAGAAATAAAGGGACTTGGAAAATCTCATAATCTACGTGACAATATGACACCCATCGAACTTACTCTTACAACACTCGGGGAACAAGCTACAACAGAAATAGCCAAAACACGTGATGCTAAAGGCTTGTATCAAAATAAGGAAGCCGCAAAAGCAGGGGGAAATATTGCTAGAGTTGCTCGTATACAACTTGAAGACGCAACTAAACATCACATTGTTTCAAAAGAAAATTATCTTACTGAAAGACAAAAAAAGAATTTAGAATTACCAGAAGGATTAGAAAAAACTATTAAAAATCTTTTGGATTCACAAGTGCCCACAAAAGATAAAGAAAATTAGACATTCTTTAAAACTTCATAATCAATAAAATTCCATAGCCTTGCGGCTATGGAATTTTATTATACCCATTTGCATCTTTATAATTATTTAAATTTCCAGGGAAATCACGCCAACTAGCCCATGATTAACAATAAAAAGATTCTTTAAAAACGAGTAAATCTTACATAATAATATTACCAAACGGGGTTAATTTTATAATTATATAAGAGAACGCGCTTACTTTTTAGCCTTAAGCGTATAATTTTTATTAAACTCTTTAATTATCTTCGGACTGTAATAAGCCCTAGACGACCCCTTAAGATTGATTGGATCAAGATATCTTATCTTACAAAATTTTGGATTATTTCTAAGCTTACTTTTAATACTGTGAAATTTTGAATTAGGTGAAAAATTGGTGTACCTCTCCTTTAATTTACTTACTAAATTTTTATAATCTATCGGATATTCTTTTTCAATAATTTTATCTTCTTCTATCCTCATTACAGGAGCATCAGGATTATTAGTTAATCGCACTCCTATGCCATCGTTCTTCAAAGATACGGGTCTAACATCGCCAATTAATTTCAGAGTCGGCCAGCCTTTTTCTTTAAAATTACCCTCTCTAATAAATCGGAGTTTAGGGATTAATTTTCTATCTATTATAAGGGTTCCTTTTTGACCATCAATACGTCCCTCCGGTATATTTAAAATAGCCGTATTCGCAGGTCCAACTTTTGATATTTTTTTAAAAAGGTCCATCCAATTACTTTCTTCTTTCTCTCGAATTTGTTTGAGCATAATATTCAATTCTGCGTATTTTATCTTCTCACTTCTAGCATTATAACGATAATAAATTTCCGCTTCTTTTATGTCCCCGTCATTTTTAGTGCACACAACCGGCTTATGAAATGATGTATAAACACACAGAAATCCAATTTTTTTGCCACGTATTATTTTATAAAACTTTTCAAAATTAATTTCTGGAGAAAACGCTCCATTTAAATAACCACTTATTTTTGATTCATCAATATCTATAAAATTATTATTTTGTAGTCCTATTAATTTCCTTGGTTGATTTGTCACTCCAAAAATAATAAAACCACCTTTATTATTTGCAAAAGATGCTATACTTTTCGCATATTTATCTTTAGAATTCCAATTAAATGACTCTTTAAATTCTAACCAACCACTTTCTCTCGAGGTTATTTTAAGAGAATGTTTTGATTCAAAACAAAAAATCTTTTTATATTCATCAGGATTTATAAATTTCATAGCTTAAAAATCCTTTAAAAATGCGAGCGGGTCTTCTACGATAATGCCGCTGAGCAGAGCAGTGGCATACGCTCTGGTACTACCACATATAAGGCAGTATAAAGGTTTTTCAGCTATAATTCAAGCCGAAAACTGACCCCTATGGGTCAATATTATTTAAACCAAATGAGACAAATAAGACACTGCGTGGCGTGTCTTATTTAGACAATGAACCATCTTTTTTCTTGGTTTTTTTATATCTCCAAGGATTTACTCGCATATCTACTTTTAAAAGCAAGGAGAAAAATCCTACGAGATTATTAGCGGCCTCAGATGCTTCAGAGTCGGTAAGCTTCTTACCATAGTCTTTCTCAATTATTTTTTGTAATTCCCCAACTCTTTCTTTTGAGACTTGTGCCATATAAATTATTCGGTTTCAGCTCTTCGTTTTTGGACTTTATCATAATCATCTTTAGTCATTGGTCTATAGACAGCCTTCACTAAGGTGATCAATTTAATAGCGCTTTCCAAAGCATCTTGATCAGAAATATCTTTGCCAGTTTTCTTTTTATAAATTTCTTTGAATTTATCTAAATGTTCTTTAGAAATCATATTTTTAAACTTAATATATTTTCTCTGCTTATTTCTTTAAAAGATTCAATTTCAACATGATGGGTGTAAACATTCTTGATTTTAACCTCATAACAATGATTAAGATGAACATCTGTTTTTACTGCCGGGGCAACATAAATCCTTATTATTCTGCCTAAATATTGTCCATCCATAATTTCTGTCTTTAATTCAAATTGATTTTGTACCGCTTCCCAAATGTAGACATGTACTATCAATAAATCATTTTCATGAATTAAAGAATAATCAATTTCCGGTCCGTCAAATATCCTACGCGTAACATGCACCCTCTTCTTTTTAATAATTTTTTTATCATGAATTAAACTTCTTTTCCCAATTTTAGAAAGCTTATCAGCGTTTTTATTCTTTTTTTCTGGGATATATTCTATTTTAATTATTCCTCCTACTTCTTGATGAAGTTTTTTCCTAATTTTATCTATCTTATCTAATAAATCTTTATCTTTAATTGGTTTATTCTCATGATTAAGCCATCTATTCTTTCTGTATTCTTGGATACGATACGGATTTAATAATTCTGCATCCGTTACTTTGATTCTGTCAGTGTAAATATTTACTCCCGCGACCTTATGAAGTATCCCCGGATTTTGTTTACCAAAAGATAATAGTTTTTCCATTGACTCTAAAATACTAATCATCTCAAGGCGATGAATTCCTTGCCCATCATTTCTAATAGATTTACTTATGGGCTCTAAATTTAAAAAATCGGGAAATTCAATACAAAAACCATTTCCTCCAGTTTGTCTTTGATCACGATCCATTGCACCATCGCAATTAATATTTATTACATGTGGATTATACATATTATATTAAGCATTATAAAACGTTTCTGAGACCAATGAAAGAATGAGATAAATAAGACAGTAAATAGGAGTCTTATTTCTTATCCACCATAGCTTCATTTGACTTTTATTTCCAACGTAATAAAATGTAAGTATATTGACAATTTTACGCATTGGCGAAGGCTAACAAGCCACAGGTTAATATAAAATCCCTTCCACCTCGCCGAGTGGTAAAAGCGAGAGAGTTCGGTTAGATCGCAAGATCTATCAAACCCGCCGAATAAAAGAGATAGTTAATGCACTATTCTCACCGCTTCGCCGCGGAAACAAGATTATTAAGGTCTTGTTTTCGTTGTCGATAAAAAATTATGAAACAGACTTTGATGGTCTGTTTTTTTGTTGTGGCGGTCGATGCATTTCAAAGAAACAATTAATTGTTAGTAAATAATAGTCGTTAATAAATTAAATAAAAAAATATGAAAAAAATACAAAATAAGGATATACGAATTGAATATGTTTCAATCGATATTCTCAAATCTGCCGAATATAATCCTCGCAAATGGGATAAAGAAGCGGAAAATCAATTAAAAGAAAGCATCACAAAATTTGGAGTTGTCGATCCAATTATTGTGAATGGCGCTGAAAATAGAAAAAACGTTGTAATCGGTGGTCATTTTAGATTATCAACCATGAAAGAACTAGGAATGAAAAAAGTTCCAATTGTTTATCTAAATATTCCAGATATTGAGAAAGAAAAAGAGCTAAACATTAGGCTTAATAAAAACACCGGCGAATTTGATTGGAATTTGTTAGCCAAATTTGATGAATCTTTTTTATCAGCCGTTGGTTTTTCAAGCGAAGAATTAGATGACATTTTTGCCACAGAAGACGAGCCGGAACAATTTGATCTTGAAAAAGAATTGAAAAAATTGAATATCAATAAAATTAACATTCAAAAAGGTGATGTTTATGAACTCAATGGCAGTCGTCTTATGTGTGGCGATAGCACAATAGCAGAAGATGTGCAAAAACTCATGGATGGTGAAAAAGCTGACATGTGCCTGACCGATCCACCCTATATATTAGATTATTTACACGGTAAGAAAAAGAATGGTAAAGCAATAACTGGTTTTGGAGCCAAGCGTGACCGCAGATATTTAGAAACCGACTCATTGCCAGATAATTTTACTGAATTATGGGTGAAAAATATAAAAGATGTAGCAAAGGATGATTTTCATATCATCATATATGAAAATTGGAAGAATATTCGAACTATATGGAACGAGGTGGAAAAATATTGGAAAGTAAAAAATATGATTGTCTGGCATCTACCAAACAGAGTCCAGGGTTTTTCTGCTAAATACAAGTTTTTTAACAAACATGATATCGCCGTAGTCGGTAGTTCATATAGTAATGAAGCGCTAAATACGAATCCGGAAGAAGAATTATTACAGAACGAGTATGAAACCGCCTTATACGCCATATCAGGTAAACCTCATTGGGAAGGATATGAAAAAGGAAAAAAGATTTGCCCCACCGATTTTATAGAATTTAAAGCAGCTGACGAAAAAAGCTCCGGACAAGGAATCATTTTTGGTACTAAACCAATTGAGATTCTAATTCCATATATAAAAGTTCTAACAAAAAGAGACGACTTAATTATTGAACCATATGGAGGAAGTGGATCAACGCTTATAGCAGCAACAAAAATGAAAAGACGTTGTTATTTAATGGAAAAATCTCCTGTATATGCCGAAGTAATAAAAAGTCGCTGGGAAAAATTAACTGGATTAAAAGCTAAAAAAATCTATGGAAAATAATGAAGTAATCGAAATGCGACAAAAAAATGATAAAGAAGCATTAGTTGAAGCATTTAGAGAAATGCCCATTATTCAAGTAGCTTGTAAAAGAACGGGCATAAGTCGAGCCACTTATTACCGATGGAGAAAAGAAGATAAAAATTTCCGAAAGCAATGCGAAGATGCCATGAATCAAGGATTCGAATATATTAACGATCTCTCCGAGGCACAGATTATTAATTTAATTAAAGAAAAGAAATTACCAGCAATTACGCTCTGGCTTAAAAATCATCACCCACAATATGGATCAAAAACAAAAATACACACACCGATAGCAACGAATGAAGAGTTAACTACGGAAGAACAAAAAATTATTATGAACGCTCTTAATCTCGTATCAGATAATAATATTAATTATAAAGAAAATGAGAAAAAT
>Ga0116170_10004704_pt1 | contig 12403 bp, 12 predicted proteins | sample AD_JPNHW1_MetaG_FD_89797 | JGI IMG/M metagenome (GOLD analysis project Ga0116170, IMG submission 89797) | Active sludge microbial communities of municipal wastewater-treating anaerobic digesters from Japan - AD_JPNHW1_MetaG | ecosystem: Engineered > Bioreactor > Anaerobic > Digestate | place... | reverse complement strand
TGGATGAATGTTCAATTTGGGATTTATATGGAGGGTTGGATGACTACGGAGGCGGCTCAAGTTTCAGGTAAATTTTCTTATGGTTCATAACAGATGGTTTTTTTCTCTTTTACGAAAATAAGGCACAATTCCGAAATTCACATACCTTATAAGGATTAATTTGAATAAATTGGAGATAATCCTAAAAAATATGTCGTATTTCACGTAATTTTTTTAAATTTACCGTCCGATCAACCATGGGAAAATGCATGCTTTTTTACAACCATGCTGATTTCGGGCGGGCAAATGTAATTTATTTTTTGATATTGATCGATAATTTCTTCAACTTAAACGAAGTGTTTCAAGGTATTCTTTTAAAAAAAAACCATGAATCCTCAACTTCCCCACATCAAAGTTATCATCGCTGAAGATCAGTCCATCATCCTCCATGCAATGGTCCTCCTCCTGAAAACGATGCGCAACGTCGAAGTCATTGGTACCGCAGGCAACGGAGCAGAATTGTTGAAACTTTTGGATGATCTGAAACCGGATATCATCCTCACCGATATCCGGATGCCCCTCCTCGATGGATTTGAAGCCACACGGGTCATCAACGAAAAAATGCCCTGGCTGAAAGTAATTGCCCTCTCCGTCTACGATCACCCGGCCTATATCAAAAAACTGATGAAAAACGGAGCACGGGGTTTCGTTTCCAAAAATTCGACAGAACAGGAGCTTGAAAAAGCCCTGCTGACCGTTTACAACGGCGGAACTTACATTTCTGATGAAGTCGCCCGGAAACTGCTGCGTGAATTCACCGACACCCTCTCACAGACTGATAGTTTCAACTTTAATTCACTGACTTCCCGTGAAATTCAGATCATCCAGCTCCTGTCTGAGGGAATGTCCACCCGCGAAATTGCTGAAAAACTCTTCATCAGCAACAAAACTGTCGAACGTCACAAAACCAATATCCTGAAAAAAACCAACACACGAAACACGGCTCACCTGATCCGACAAGCCATCCAGAACGGTATTATTTTTAATTGATCTGCGAAGGATAAACATTTTTTCTACATAACATTATCCTGCATTTCAACATTAGAAGCGGCTGCCTTTTCCGGCCCCTGGCATTAGGGGGTTGGATCTCACATCGAGCCCGTATTTCTGCTTGATTTCATCCGCTTTTCCTTTGGCTTCCAGCAGCCGGGGATTGATGGCAAATGCTTTGTTATAATAATAGGAGGCCACATCATAGCGTTGTAACCATTCATACAGGATCCCCAGGTGCCGGTAAGCATCTCCGAGAGTCGGGGCAAATTCGGTCGCCTGGTTGAAAAAATAGAGGGCCGAATCGATGTACCGCTTTTCAGGACGGTAAGTCAGTTTGACTTCATACCCGTAAGCATACCGGTACATGGCATCTCCAAAAGAGGGATGAATGACCAGCGCCTTACGGATAGCGCTCATTCCCTGATCGACCATCTTCGATTTCATGGCTGTGTCCTTCACCGTATTGGCCTTGATGATCAGATCCGAACCGTAGTGCAATTGGTTCTGGGCGCTTCGTTCGCCTGTTTTAATATCGGTCGAAAAAAGGGTCAGACTGTCAGCCCAGGCCCGGTTCCGGTCAACCGTGATAACCGAAAAAACACCCGTCACCGCCAGTACGAGAATCAATGGCATCAAACCGGAAAAACTCCACCATGACCGGACCGGTTGATCACCAGTAATAACAGTTCTAAATATCAGATTTAATATAACAACAATAACCATACATATTCCGAGTGAAGGGGCGAATAAGTTCCTCTCGGTAAAGATCCCTCCCCTCAAAAAAATGAAACCCATCATCGGAGCCAGCGTTACCAGATAAAATCCAAGAGCCAGGCCGCTCTCCCGCCGCTTTTTAATAAATATCACTGTCAGCACAACCATTGCCAGAAAGAGCACAAAACCCACCAGGGCAAGGGGATCTGTCCAGGTGACGGCAGGGATCTGATTGTAAGAATAATCATAACGCAATGGCCATGGAACAAAAAGCATCTTTAAACTGAAGAGAAACAGCAGAAAAGCCGTGGAATACCTGACCGATTCGTCTTTATAAGGATAGTTGATGATATCGACGGGAATCCGGGCAGGATCAGCCCCCAATGCCCACCGCCGTTGAATGAAAAACAGAAGGAGTACCCCGACAAAGGGAGCGGTACGCTTCAACAAGTCAAGAGCACTTCCGCGATACAGGTAATAAAAGGCCAAAGGCAATAACAACAAACCGGTCATGGCGCTCTCTTTCGAAAGCAACCCGAAATAAAAAAAGAGCATTCCCAACCATAGATCGCGCCGTTTGCGATGGTCGGCATAACGGATAGAAAAAAACAACAAAAGGATCACGTTGAAAAAACTGAGCAATTCATCCCGCCCCTTGATGTTATCCACCACCTCCGTGTGGATGGGATTGGCAGCGAACAAAAGAGCGATGGCTAACGGGAAAAGAAGGTTCCGGGAAGGAAAGAGACGAACCATTAAAAGGAATACAAAAAAAACCGTGAGGGAGAAGAAAAAAACATTCATCAAATGGGATACCAGGGGAGAGGCGCCGAAAAACTGATACTCCATCGCGAAAGTCACCAGCGACAAAGGACGGTAATAACCCAGCTGGAGGTTCGAAAAATGCCAGAAATCGACGGTCATCAGTTTTGGAATTCCTGCGAAACCCTCCTGCACGTACCGGTTTATTGTGATGGCGCTGTAATCGTCTAATACGTAACCATTGCGATAAGTGTTAAAATAAATGGTAAAAGCAAACAAGGCCAATATCAAGCCTGAATAGTAATGGACCGGCTTGAAAGTAAAAGGAGGTGATGCAGGTACGGTCTTTGAATCTTTGGCCGGTTTTATTTTACCAGGCTTTTTATTCGGTTTGGTCATGGAGGGTGTTTTTATTTTGTCACTGTGCCAGGAGATGAAAGAAAAACGAGGCAAGAGGCACTGCAAATTTATGAAATCCCGGTTTCTCATCCGGTACTTGAATTGCATCTGAAAAAATTGTACCTTTGAAACATATTGTTTTACCGATTCTGCTTCGCCATGAAAAAATTATATCTCTTATTACCAGCGTTTTTCTTTTACACCCTGACCCTTTACAGTCAGGTGGGAATCAATCCCGACGGGAGCCAACCTAACCAGGCGGCCATGCTGGACGTGAGTTCCACTACAAAGGGTTTTTTACCACCCCGGATGACTTCCACCCAGCGAAATGCCATTCCTACTCCCGCCAACGGATTGATGGTCTATTGCACTGATTGCGGAATCAATGGTTCAGGAGTTCTTTCATTGTATATCAACAACGCATGGGTCAATTTTTCTCCCTGCCTTGCCAGCAATGCGCCCTCTGCCGGAACGCATGTCGCATTCACCAACAAGATTGAATGGAAATGGAACCAGACAGGTGGTGCTTTAGGTTACCGGTGGAACACGACAGGGAACTACGCAACTTCCATTGACATGGGCATCAACACTTCTTACACGGAAACGGGACTTGCATGTAACCACCCGGAAGTCGCTTACGTATGGTCGTATAACCCCTGCGGCCACTCCGATTCCACATTTTTAACCACAACAACCCTCAACGCTCCCGCCACTCCTTTGGAAGGTACCCATACTACCACTGACAACTCCATTACCTGGAACTGGAGCCCGGTGGAGGGGGCTACCGGCTATAAATGGAATACCACCGATGATTACGGCACAGCCAGCGACATGGCAACCGCCACTTCTTACACCCAAACAGGGCTGACCTGTGGAGATTCTTATACTTCCTATGTGTGGGCCTACAATACCTGCGACTCTTCTGCCTCCAGGCAGATGACCCGTACCATTTCCACCGGTATTGCTGCACCCTCTCAGGGGCTCCATGTCGCCTCTCCTACGCAGATCATCTGGAAATGGAACCCGGTAGCAGGCGCCACAGGCTACAAATGGAGTACGACCAACAACATCGCAACTTCCCAGGAAATGGGTGCGGCCACTTCACTTACCGAGGGCGGACTGGTCTGTACCACCTATTATAAAAGATATGTCTGGGCTTATAACACCTGCGGTTCATCGCCTGTCTGTGTACTCGACCAGCAAACCACCATCGAACCGGCACCACCTTTGGAAAGCACCCATCTTGCGGAGCGAACGCAAATTACCTGGAGATGGCATACTACCGTCGGAGCCATTGGTTATATGTGGAATACGGTCGACAATTATGCGACGGCTCATAATTGTGGCACTGATACCACCTTCACCGAGACCGCCTTATCCTGCAGTACCAACTACACCCGCTATGTATGGGCTTATTCCTCCTGCGGAGGGATTTCCACCTCCAGAACGATCAGGCAACGAACTGCACTCTGTGCCTTTTCAGGCTGCGGGACGAACTCCCTCACCGACACCCGCGACGGGAAAGTTTATCCCACCGTCTTAATAGGAACCCAATGCTGGCTGAAAAAAAACATGAATGTTGGTACCAGAATAAACGGCGTGACGAACCAGACCGATAACGATACCATCGAAAAATATTGCTATAACAATAACGAAACCTCCTGCGATGTTTACGGAGGACTGTACCAATGGGCTGAGGCAATGCAATATTACCAGGGGGCAAGCAATACCACGCTCTGGAATCCCACACCCTTAGGCAATATCCAGGGAGTTTGTCCTGAAGGTTGGCATGTTCCCACCGATGTCGAATGGGCTACCCTAACAACCTTTCTTTCCGGAACCTCGGTTGCCGGAGGAAAAATGAAAGAAGCCGGGACGACACATTGGGCAAGCCCCAACACCGGAGCAACCAACTCCAGCGGATTTACCGCACTTCCGTCAGGCTATCGTTATCCCGACGGGAGTTACCTGGTCTTGTACTACCTCAACTATATTTGGTCAGCATCGGAAGGCTCTGCCATCGGAAGCTACATCAGATATATGGAATACAACACAACGCGCGCCAACCGCGACACCAACGCCAAAACCTTTGGTCTCAACGTCCGCTGTATTAACGACTGACCTTGTCGCTGGAGCCTATGCAAAATAAACCGACTAAAAAACAGAAAAAACAGGAAGAAGCGAAACCCACCGCGGGAAAAGTCATCCGTGCCGGTTGGTCACAAAAATGGCCGGTTATCCTTTTCGTTACCGGTTTTGCCGTGCTGATGATCCTCTTTTACCTCTTCTGGCTCTCCGATTTCAGCCAGGAAAAGGTCCAACCGGTGATCGTCTCCGTCAATTCGCATGTTTCTGGTTTTATCCTGAACCTCTTCGGCATGGGAACTACCGCCTCCGGCGGGATGCTTTCATCTCCACGATTCAGCGTAAGCATTGCACGCGGTTGCGACGCCATCGAAGCCATGGCCCTTTTTGCCACTGCCCTGATCACCTTCCCGGCCCGCTGGAAATACAAACTTACAGGACTCCTTACAGGTATTGCCCTCCTCTTCTCGCTGAACATTCTCAGGATCGTCTCCCTTTTCCTTACCGGCATCTGGTTCCCCTCTGCTTTTGAAATGATGCACGTGGAGGTCTGGCAGGTAGTCTTCATCGTTTTTGCCATCGCCCTTTGGATCTTCTGGATCCGTTGGGCCCGAACTGAAGAAACCCATGTTCAGCCGTAAAACATTATTGCTTTTTTTGCTTAAAGCAGTTGTGATTTATGGACTCTTAGCGTTGCCATTGACTTTCTATGATCAATTATACGGTGATTTTTACCGGAAACTTGCCGGTTCTTTTTTTAACACCTTCCGGGAGACCGGCCTTGTGAGGTTTAAGGAGGGGGTCAAACCCGAACTGACCCACATCAACATCGGGAACCGTGCTTTGCCAAGAGGACCGGGTGGCGCCATCAAAACCCTTCCCATTGATATCAATACCCGTTACCTGGGTTACCTCCCCACCATCCTGCTGATCGCCCTTGTGTTGGCCTCCCCGGTACCGTGGAAACGAAAATTGATGGCCCTGGCACTGGGACTGGTTCTGGTCACCCTGCTCGTCCTTTTCAAACAATACATCTCGTTGCTGTGGCGGTGCGATCAGAATCCCTGGCTGCAACTGACCGATTATGGCGAAAAAGGGAAATCTTTTCTAAACGGCACCTATCATTTTATCGCCGTCACCTCCTCCTCGGTCCTCTATTTCGTGGTAGCCATCTGGCTGCTGGTCACTTTCCGACTGGATGACTTTCGTAACAAAACCGTGGCAGAAACCGGGGTAAAACAAAAATCTCCTGTCAGAAGAAGATAAATCCTTTCTTTTGACAGGAGATTTTATACCCTGGATCTTGTTATCCGATCCTTACAAAGCTTTTCCTTCTGATGATGTAAAAGGTTCCAAAAGCCAGCAGCGCCAGGCCCAGGATGATCAGTCCCCACTCAGAGACGGTAGGTACCGCGGTCGGATGCGGGGTGACGCTTCCGAAAGTCACATCGTCAAAACCACACTGGTTTTCAACCCCGGTGAAGACTATCGATTTTGCAGTCCCGGCAAAGGCGACGCCAACAGCATCCCAATGACAAAAACCAACGGCGCATCCATTTTCATAGTTGGCCGGAAAGGTTTGTGATGCGAGAAGGGTACCGGTTCCTTCCAGTCCGTCATAAACGTAAACTGTGACGTCAGCTGCTGAGGTGTAATAGAAAGAAAAACCGGTGCTAAATCCGGCAGCCACATTCATTACAGGGGATCCCGTTAAAAAAAACAATACCGTGACAGGAGATGGTTCATTGGTGAAATTGCCGCTTCCTCCATGATCACTTCCAATAATGGAGAGGGCGTTCTCGCTGAAAGAGACACCGTAATTGGGCCCGCTCCCTCCATTATAATAATTGCCAATAGATTGAAAGTCTCCAATCCCTTCAAAAGTAAGGGTTGTGACATCAGTCGGCGCCTTGGGGGCTTTATCTTTCCAGGCGTCGATTTGCTCCTTGGTGATGGTTACCTTGGCGTTGGGATTGTGAAATGTCGGCATCTGCGCAAACGCCAGGGTTCCTGCAAAAATCAGCGTTAATAAAGTGGTCAACTTTTTCATAATGGGGTTTGGAATTTGGTTTAACATCAATGGATAAATCAGGATTATTACTTTGGTATTTGTAAAAAACGCTATCTCCCTTCACAAAAAACCTGACAATAATATGAAGTTTTTTTATCAAATGCAAGTTTTTTGGAAGATTTTTAACAGCTATGCGTGAAGGTTAACGCCATCCTTTGTTGCCCGGTTTTCCATAATATTGATGAACACTTATCTTTAGAAAAAATGAAGCCGGGATAAAAAAATGCTTGACATTATAAAATTCTTTTGTATTTTTACCTGTTGAATTCTCAAAAGCGAACCCTGACGATAGCTGTATGAACAAAAGGTACGCTCTATCTTGTCTGTTTCTGCTCTTAGTCTTTGTCCTGACTGGTAAACCCCTGTTTGCCAATGACAAGGAAGGCACACCGACGGACACCAAAGGGCGGGTCATCACGGTGAAGGAGGGTGAAAAGGCCGTGGTAACTTCCGGTAAATCGGTCCGGTTGTTGCCCGGTACCACCATTGAAGCGGGGGGCCGGCTGGTAGTAAAGATCACCTCCGGCCGTACAAACGGGAACCTTCACAGGAAACCGGTTGCAACCAAACCACCCGATGCCATTACCCGTTCCACGCAACGATCGGTAGAAGTAATTCAGGGTTACCGGGTTACTCCGCTGCCCGAATCAGAAAACATTAACCTCTCTTCCTGTACCCTGTCCGGGGTGGTTCCATCCAGGACACAGGCGGGCGGTTCCCATGAAATACAATTTTTGCTTTCAAAAAGCAATTTTTATCCCTCCGGTAATCATCTTTTCCCGGTTCAATGCTCCCTTCGAAACCTCCCGGTTTCCGGTTGGGGCGATTGTCCGGAGAACATCCTGGTGTTGCGGACGTGAGCCGGGCCTGCCTGTCCAAACCCTTGATCTGTGGAGGAAACAGATCGATCCAAAAAAATCATTGAGTTAATAAGTTAAAAAAATATATTGTATGAAAAAGATTATCTTGATTTTAGTTTTCGTCTTCCTGGGAGGATATACTTTTGCCCAACAATGGTCCGGGACCACTGATATTTATAAAACTGTTAACGGGAAAGTGGGTATAGGTACAACCGCCCCTGCCTACATCCTGCATATCAACGAACCAAGTACCAGCCTGGGTGCAACTTTTTACCTTGAAGGTAATCGCAATCAGGATAACAAGACTGTCACGGCCATGCAGATGAAATCTACAGCTACAGGGGACCAGTTCCTTCAGGTTTTAAGAAAGTACAGTGGCGGTAGTGAATTCTTGAACTCTGTTTACAGGTCAGCATCCTCCAAATGGCTTGAGTTCATCTATGTCAACATCAATACACAGAAATACGAAATGCGAAATGGTATTATTGATGCTGAATTCAAGAATTCCGGAAATATTCTCCTGAACAATACCGGAAACGTAGGTATTGGTATGGGAACCACTCCGATCCCTGACGGTGCCAAGCTTGCAATTGGTGGCAAAGTTGTTTGCAAGGAGGTAGAAGTCACCCTGACCGGTTTACCCGACTTTGTTTTCAATGACAATTACAAATTACGGCCCCTATATGAAGTGGAAAGCTTTATAAAGGAAAACAAGCATCTGCCTGATGTTCCTTGCGAAGCAGAAGTACTTGAGAAAGGCCTGAACGTTGGAGAAATGAATGCTACTCTCCTGCAGAAAGTCGAAGAATTGACACTTTACATGATCAACCTGCAGAAAGAAAATGATGCCCTGAAAACACGTGTTGATCAATTAGAGAAAAAATAATTTTTAATCTAATCTTTTTTAGCAGAGGGTGTCACCATTACGGTGGCACCCTCTTGTTTTATTATCAATTCCTTTTTGATCTATCGAATTGACCGTTTGTGCAGATCAAACTATTTAAAACCAGTCATTTCAAACAATTACTTATATTAGAATTTTTCCGATCGCTCAGTGACATCAGGCGGTATCACACTGGAATAGAAAGTGATATCTAAAATTGCTGAATAAAATTATGAGGACGAACAATAAAATCTGATTTCCTGACCTCAGGATAAAAATAGCTTGGCTCGATCAGTCTGTATTTCCAAAGTATGTAATTAAAACTCAGTTGATCACGTTGGCTGAAATTGAGCACTTCACGATACCACAACTTGCAGTGTTTTACCATCTTTTTGTCCGAATGCCTCCTGACAATTATTCCCGAAGAAACCAGTCCTGCATGTTCCGGATATTTATTATTCCTGTATTTTTCCATCTGTTTTGTAACAATTTCCGGTTTGTCTTTCTTGCATTCCAGAACAACCTCTGCCTCCTGATAAATGCAATCCCGTTTGGGATGGATCATGATTGCCAGGCTCTTACCTCCAGGCAAAACCTTGTCAACAAAATTTCCGATATCACAATGAATGGATATCTGGCCTCCTATAAGCATACTGATCTCATATTCCTTTAAATATTTAAAAGGATAAGTGATGAACCTTGATGCACAGCGTTTAAGATTTATTTTGGGTTTACACTTGATTAAGTGTATTGTCCACGTTTTAGAAACAAGGTCTTTCCGGTCAGTAAAACATATGTAATCAAAATCAGGACATACCAAATCCGGTTCCTTCAGATTATCATAGGCCCCAAGAATAATCGTATAGATTACCTTTTTGTTCTTTGCCATAAATTCTAAAAGTTTTTGCGTAATACTGTCATGACGGATATTTCACCGAAATTAAGGTTACCTCTAAATATTAAATTGTTAATATATAATTGGTTATCAGCTTTATAAGACAAAATAAATGCATATTATTGATCAAAAACAAGGAAAATGCGTAAAAGTAAATCCCGCGGACAGTTCAATGAACACTTTCGGCTTGAAAAGATCAGCCAGATCAAGTTGGAGGAAATATATTTTGTTTCCGAACCGGGCTTTTGCACTTGGTAGATTTATTAAAGATAGAAGCAGGTATTTACTGTTTGACAACAATTTCAAGCCTCTCAAAATTTCATTGGCAAGTACGAAACACTTGAAAAAGACTTTTGATACAATGTAAAGGAAAATGGCTTTCCTGATGTAATTTGATACTTGTTTTAATGACATTGACAGGACATTGACAGGGAATCTGCCTGGGAATTAATCCTATTTTCACTCCAAAGCAATGAGTCCATTTTGTTCAAAAAAATCATTTTCAGCCTTTAGCGCATTCTTAATAAGCAAAAATTTGCTGCTCTCTGTAATTAATCCGGCCTCAATCCGATTACCTTCTTCAGGCAGAGAAAGCTCACTAATAAATTCTGATAATGAACGCTGATGAATAAACGAATCTCCACTTTCCAGAAAACCAATCCATTCCCCGGAAGCTATTTGCAATCCCTTCTTCCTGGCATCAGCAAATGATCGAGAAGAATCAATTATTATCATTGATGCAAGATACTTATATTTCCTGCAGATTGCCGTGTGTCCGGGGCCTGCATCACACGCTACAATTATGTATTCCAGGTCGGGATAATCCGAAGTCACCACACTCCTCACTGTTCTTTCAAGGTCGGTTGATTCCTGATTGACTATGGTTATTATTGATATTTTCGGATAACGCCGTCCTCTGACCTCCTGATAAAATGTTTCGCTGATGATTTCCGCCTGATGCTCCGAGGTCCCCGTATGATCCTGGTATTCTGCACTTTTGAATATCTCGAAAAGCAGATATGCATCATTTCGCATATCCGTTTCGGCCCTCTTCCCTGAATCAGAATGATTCAAAACAGGTGTTATGAAATCTATAAGCCGGGCTTCCTGTTCGGCGGTAAGATCCGACGGCTCGTTCAGGCATCCGGCTAGCCGTATGAAAGCTTGAACGGGATCTTCAATAACACTCTGATAATCTATAAAAACGCGTTTCATCCCCCGGGAATAGCGCTCTGCCCTGATCATGTGGTCCATCCATATCCTGCAGGATTTCCTGAAACTGAATCCATCTCTTCGGTTCAGTGATTGGGCCACCTCCAACGGATGCCGGAAAATGACCACAATCCGCAGATCAAATTCCATTTCAGCAAACACCTTTCTGTAAAAAGGAAGAAGAATGCACATGCGCGGATCCTTGAAAAGCAGTTTACTGTCATTCCCGAATTCCGTCAGGATAATTTCTTTCAAACGTTCCCTGAAGTCATCCAGGGTATTTTCTTCCCACCATTCATTGCGAAGCCCCAGGGTATTATGCCAGTTTACCCCGAGCCTTCGAAAGAGATCATCGCTGAGTTCCGCGATCTTTTTGTTTTCATAAAACCCTTTTGGATTTGACCAGTTCGCATTCATTATTGATTTTCCAAGGTCATAACCATTTAAAAAAAACATTCCCGAAGCTGCGGAAGTACCGCTCCGGTGCATGCCTAGAACAATAACTGCTTGCCTCATGTTTCGTCCTTTTAGGTGAATGTGCAAAAATAGATCAAAATTGGAAAATATTGTATGCCAAGCCATTTACCATTCATCCTTCGCCTAACTTGTAGTGCCAGCTCTATCCCCATACTTGTTCAAAAGCCCCGGGATTCTTGTCAAAGAGCTTGGTATCCGAACATTTCGAAATCATTCCGGTACGATTCCCTTACTATTTTGTGTTCTTGTGCAGACAGATCATTTTTCCCGAATGGTCGGTCAATCAAACCGAAATCTGTCGGATTGTTCCTTAACAGAGGTAATTCTTTTCCGAGAATGTTGCATATTTCAGTCCAATAAATCTCAATCTCTTCCATTTTATAAAGGTAGTCCATTTTCATCTGGTCTTTTTCCGTAAGAAAAGTAACCTGCGGGATAAAATGATGGTCAATGTTTGCACCAGCGAACATTTCCTTTAAAACAAGAATAAAATCATGGATGGATATTCTGGTGAGATCCGAAAGGTTAGCTTTCAGGCATTCATAATCGTGATCATCTTCCGTAAATACTACCCCGGGAACGACAATTTTTCCGGATTTTTTCCTCAGTTTATAATAATGAAGCAATATTTTTTCTTGCGGGTCCTGAAGAAACATTTTTCTCCTGCCCGTCTGTTTGGCCTTCGGATCAATAAGGCATTTATCATAATAGACAGAAAAAAGCCGGTTGTAAGGATCCCTGCATATAGCCAGTTTTGAATAGCCTTCCATATGGAACAACTTCTCGGAGGGATCTGTTAGCGTTGCTTCCTGAAAGAACTGTGACATCACTCCTAAAATTGAGGAAGACATCACCTTATAGTTCGTGAAGAAGATGAACCTGGGTTGCTGATGATTGATGAAAATTCGAGAGCCGGGTGAAGCAACGGGTAAAAAGCAATTAAAGTCGTCCGCAGGAATTAAAAATATTGGTAAATTTACACCTTCAATGATCCTCCATTGTGACAGTAAAGC
>Ga0116170_10004702_pt1 | contig 12405 bp, 8 predicted proteins | sample AD_JPNHW1_MetaG_FD_89797 | JGI IMG/M metagenome (GOLD analysis project Ga0116170, IMG submission 89797) | Active sludge microbial communities of municipal wastewater-treating anaerobic digesters from Japan - AD_JPNHW1_MetaG | ecosystem: Engineered > Bioreactor > Anaerobic > Digestate | place... | reverse complement strand
CTGGCGGAAGTTGACGCCGAACATCTGCTCATACTTGTTCTGGAAAGGGGTGATGCGGCAAACGCCTTCCTCGTAGGTGAAGGGGCCGGGGATGGCGAGCCCCACCCCTTTGACGGCGGCGCCGCCGACCTTGGCCGCGCAGGTGCGGATGGCGTGTTCGAACACGTCCAGCACGGCCGTCGGGTTGACGTGGGTGTCGAGGGGCTCGCGCACGGTGCTGCCGGGGAGCATCTCGAAGGTTTGGGCGTCGACGAGGTCGAGGGTGATGTGGGAACCGCCGACATCGATTCCGAGGTAATAGGCGCAAGACATGTCGTTTTTCCGATGGTTTGCGGGATTAAAAAAGCCCCTTCTTTTTAGGAAGAGGCTTTTAAGATCATTCGTATCGGTTCGCGAACCCGCTGGGGAGTGGCATGGTGCCTTCCCAGGACGCCGGCGCGGACCAAGGAATATCGGTCTCGTTCGGGCCTTCAGCCATGCAGCCTGCCGTACCGAGCAGGGCGAGCAGACCGATCAGGCCGAACAGGATCAGCAGAGGTTTAGAAGAAAACGACATCGCCCTTCTCCACCGGCACCTGCTGCCAGTCGTTGAGGATATCGGCCACGACCAGATTCTTCCCCTGCACCGCCTGGCGCAGGCGGATCCGGGTGACGAACTCGCCGGCGGCACTCTGGCGCCCGGGGCGGCGGATGTTCATCTCGAGTTGCGGGAGTTGGTTCTGGCGCTCGGCGCCCAGCATTTCGGTCATGGTTTCCGGCGCGAAATCAACGATCACGAACTTGAGCTCGTCGTTCGTCGCGATGATTTTGCCCTTGTCGCCCGCGCTCAGGGCGGTGACGGAAACGGTCTCTCCCTGAGGCTGCCCGACGGTCGAGCGTTTGCCCGCGTAGCGTTCCTTCATTTCTTCATACGCCTGACGGGTCTTCACGAGCTCCTCGTTCAGCGTGACCTTCTCCTCGTTGATGCGCTCGACCTCGTTCTTGGCATCGGCGACTTCGGCGCTCAGCTCTTTCTTTTCGGAGGTCAGCTTGGTCACGCGGCCTTCGAGGGTTTCCTTTTCGGCGGCCAGGGCGACGGCCTTCTCTTTCTCGCCCTTCAGCTCGACCTTGGCCGCGCGTCCTTCGGTCTTCAGCTTGTTGCTCTCTTCGATGGCGGCGGTGCACTGCTCGCGCATCTTGGCGAGTTCGGCGCGCGTCTTGTTCAGCGCGGCCTGCTGAGCCTTGGCGCGGTCGAAAAGCTGATCCATGAGCTCCTGCATGGAACCCGGGCCTTTGACGGCGGGTTTGTTGTCCACCGGATCGAGAACGTATTTGCCGTCCGCGCCCACGACGAAGTAGTGCCGGAGCTGGAGGCGCTTGTCGTTGCTGCCGTAGTCGAGGGTCGGAAGATTCTGCTGTTCCAGCTTGATGGGATAGGACTCGAACACGGACTCCTTCTCGGGGTTGGCGAGTTCGCGGTCCGTAACTTCCGAAATGTCCTTCTGGACATTCGGGGCGGCGGCATCGGCGGGGTCCGCAGCCTCAATGGTCTTGGCCAGCTTGATGAACTCTTCCTCGAACACGTTGTTCCGCTTGGACAAGAGCTCCCGTTTCTCGAACAGTTTGGAAGCGAAAAACAGGGAGACCGCACTCAGAGCCAAGATGACGAAAACCAGCACACGCAGCACTTTACCCATTGTAAATACCTCAACGTTAACTTATGACGCGTTTACGCATATGGTCAAAGGTAAATCAAAAAGGGGGGGAACTGCAACAACAAAGTGAACGGGCGCGTCTTTTTTTGGTTCGCGGCCCGTTTGACCATCAGAAAGGCGGCGCTTGAATCCCTCGCACCGGCAGGCGGCTGGGCGGGCTTGACCGGAAGGACGCGGCGGGCTAGAGCGGGGGGGGCACTTTTGTTTTTGCGGCATTTTTAAATTGACTCATTGGCGGACACGACGTATAAAACAAATTATGAACTTGATTTACGCCATCAAAAAAAGGCTTTGGGGTTGGCGGATCGCGGTTCTGACGTGCGCGTTTCTGCCTTTGACCTGCGCCTGCGCGGAGGGGGGCGTGGCGCTTGATCCGGAGCTGAAAGAGGAGTTTCAGTACATTGATGTGCTCCAGCAGCTCCGCATGCCGGATCTCGCCGAAGAGGTGATCGCGGAGGCGAAGAAGAAGTTCCCCGAGGCCGCGGCTCAGCTGAAGGTGCGCGAGATCCAGGGGCTCCTCTGGCAGGGCAGGTTCGAGGAGGTCCAGAAGATCGTCGATGCGATGCCAGACAAGAACGGCCCGGAGTTCTGGGCGCTGACGCTGGCCCTGGCGGATGCCTATTACGCGTTCGGCAGATACGCCGACGCGGACAAGCGCTATCTCGAATTCTTCAAGAAGGTCGACAAACCGCCGGCGGCGCTGGTCTCTTTTTATCGCGATTCCGCCTACAAGTACGCGCAGATGCTGCTCTATCTGGGCAAAAGCCGTGAGGCGCTGGCCGCCTACCGCCGCCTCTTCAAGGTGCCGCTGGAGGAGGATGTCGCGCGTCAGGTGAACGCCGACATGGCCGAACTGATGCTGAAGATGGCGCCGGACATCCAGAAGAAGGAGGAGAAGGCCGCGCTGCTCAAAGAGGCCGAGGCGACGGTGGACAAACTGCTGTGGAAGCACGACATCTGGTTCGGCAAGGCGATCGTGATGAAAGGGCACATCTTCCTGCTGCGGGGGGACGTGAAGGGGGCGCAGGAGCTGGTCGAAAACTACATGCCGCAGCTGAAGACCATTCACGACTCGCTGCGCGGGCAGGATCCGGACGGGGCGCTGGGCATGCTGCGGATGAGCCCGATGCCGCAGTGCCGCTATCTGCTGGCCGTGCTGCTGATGGACGAGGCGATGGCGGAGGCCAAGAAAGAGGGCGGGAGTGACGACCGCATCAAGGACCTGCTGCTGGGCGAGCGGGACCCGCAGGCCAAGCAGCGCAAGGGGAACGGCGCGTTCAACCACTTCGTCAACGTCTTCATCCGCTTTCCGGAGAGCCAGTGGGCCGCCGAGGCGGGCGAGCGTTCCGAAACCATCCGCGCATTCGTCAAGAAGCGCTACGGCGTTGATCTGCGCACACCGGTGACCTCCGAGCAGATGGCCAAAGTCCGCCAGATGCAGTTCGCGGGCGCGCGGCTGCTCTTCAGCCAGAGCCAGTTCCAGGAGGCGATCGAGAAGTACCTGCTCGTGCTCAATCAGTTCCCGGAGGCCCCGGAGTCCGTCCCCGCGCTGGGCGATCTGGCGGTCAGCTACATCGAGACGTCCGACAAGGATCCGGATGCGATGCTGATGGCGGACACCGTGACCGCCCATCTTTCCGAGCGCTTCTCGGAGCATCCCGCCCTCGCGAAGGACGCGGGGGATCAGGTGCGGCGCATCGGCGAGCGTTTCGGCGAGATGAAGCGGGAGGACAAGAAGCGCGAGACGTACGCGATGTTTTTCCGCGACTATCCCTCGCATTACGCGACCAGCCAGCTCCTGATGGGATTCGCCGAGCGCGAGTTTCAGGCGAAGAACTATCTGGGGGCGCTGGTTTACTACAAACGGATCGCCGAGGCCTACACCAACTCGCCTTATTACTTCGATGCGCTCAACCGCATGACGCAGGTGTACAAGGAAGAGGGGTTGCGCATCCCTGAGATTCAGGCCCTCGAACTCTATGGTGACCGCTTGTCCGCGCGCGACCGGCCGGGGCACGCCTTGGTCATCGCGAAGTTCCGCTTGGCCGAGGCCTGCCGGGAACACGGCAACGTGCTGGTCAAGAACGCCGGGACCAATGAGGCCGCCACCGCAGAGCAGCGGGAGGCCGCCCAGAAGGAGGGCGTGGCCTGGTTGGCCAAGGCCGCGCAGGGGTTTGACGGCGTGGCCAAGATGCTGGAGGGGTCGGCCGCGGCCTATCAGCAGAACGACGAGGAGAAGAAGAGCAACGCGCAGATCCGCGAGGCGGCGGTCTTCACCAAGGCCGTGTGCCTGACGCAGATCAACTACCCGCAGGACAAGCTGCCCGCCCTGCGCAAGATGGCGGTCGCGGCGTTCGAGGAGTATGTGGAGCGCTATCCGAAGGGCAAGTTTGCTCCCAAGGCCCAACTGCAGATCGGGACGCTCTGCACCATCCTGCAGGACACGGTGAACGCGCAGGCCGCCTTCGAGAAGCTGGGCAAGACGTATCCCGAGTCGGACGAGGCCAAGAACTCGGTGCCGATGCAGGCCGCGGCCCTGATCGACATCGGGCTCCGCGGCGAGGGCGTGGCCAAGTATCGCCAGATGTTTGCGGCCGGCGGCACCTACACCGAGGGGCAGTACATGGCGGCCGCCAGGGCGCTGGAGGAGGCGAGAGAGTATGGCCTGGCGATCCAGGCCTACGGCAAGGTGCTGGCGACGGCCAAGGCCCTGCCGCTGGTCGCCAACGGGAAACTGGGCCTAGCCCGCGCGCTGGCGGGGCAGAAGAAATACCCGGAGGCCCGCAAGATCCTCAGCGAGTTCATCAAGGACAAGGCGCTGTCTAAGCTGCAGCTGTCGGTGGACGCCAACATGCTGCTCGTCGACGTGGCGAGCGAGGAGGGCAAGACCGAGAAGGACGACATCGAGCGGACCCGGCTCTTCAACTCCGCGATCGAGGCGCTCAAGATGGTGAAGAAGTACCGCAAGGAGCCGGAGGAGATGGCACAACTTGACCTGGCCGCGGGTGAGATCCTGCTGCGCAAGATGGAGGCCGAGAAGAAGCTCGGGCTGAAGGCGCAGTCGGCCGAGACGCGCGGTAAGGCGATCGTGGCCTTCCAGGTCATGATCCTCAACATGAATCCCGGCAACGTCAGGCTGGCCGAACCCTTGGAGAAGGCCTATTTCTGCTGCGTGCCGCTGCTGCTGGACCACAAGAAGTACCGGGACGCGCAGGAGGACTGCGAGACCTACCTGCGGATCTTCCCGGACGGCCGATACACGACGGACATTCAGAACTGGCTGAACCAGGCGAGAATCGGGCAGTGACTTTTCGATAACCTGATTTAAGGAGCAAACTATGAAGACGTGCATTTCCTCGGGAATTGTCGCTTTGGCCGTGGCCTTCTTGACCTCGACCGCCCTCGCTCAGATCCAGGGCGTGATCACCACGCCGGAGGGGCGCCGGATCGAGGGGAAGATCAAGTGGAAGATCCGCGAGAAGGCATATGCCGTCACCGCGAAAGGCGGCAACGTGGAGCTGGAAATGGCGCCCGCCAACATCGGCGAGTTGCAGATTCCCAGGCCGAAGGAGCTGGACGGCGCGATCGCCAGCGTGCAGGAGGGCCGTGCGGCGCAGGCGATCCCGGTCTTGGAAAAGATCGCCAGCGACTACCTGATGCTGCAGTGGGACAAGGTTGCCACGCGCCTGCTGGCGGAGGCACACGTCAAAGCCGGCGATCCGGAAAAGGCGATCCGGGTGTGCGAGAAGGTGATCGCCGCCAATCCCGAGGCGGCTTATCTGGGCGAGATGGCGCCGGCCTACTGGCAGGCGCTGCTGAAGGCGAACCGCGCCTCCAGGGTCGAGGACCTGATGGCCAAGGCGATCAAGAGCGGGGACCGCTCGGCCTCCGCGTTCGCGCTGACCATGCGCGGCGACGTGATCGCGGCTTCGGGAAACACCCAAGAGATCACGAGAAAGGCGTTGCGCGACGGCTACCTGCGGGTGGTGACGCTCTACAAGAGCGAGAAGGCCGCCCAGCCGGAGGCGCTCTACAAGGCGGCCAAGTGCTTCGACAAGCTCGGTCAGCCTGCGCGCGCGGATCTGATGCGGACCACGCTCAAAAGCGAGTTCGGCTCGTCGGAGTGGGCGAGCAAGCCGTAGGGGGAGAAGGTTTCGGGCCGGAGAATGGGCGGCGAAGACGGAGGTTTTCTCGAGTCGACGGAGCTGACTTCAACGCAACAAACAAAGCGAGGGATGAACATGAAGAAACTGGTCATGTCGGCAGTGTTGTGCGCGGGTTTGACGATGGGCGCGGCCGTTGGGCTGGCGCAGGACGCGGCGGCGCCGGCGGCGGGCGCGGCCGCAGCCCTCGAGAAGGCGGGCGGGGAGGCGGCGGGCGGCGCCAAAAAGATCGGCAAGAAGGATACCACCAGTTTTCTCGCGGTGGTGTTCGGGTCGGGCTGGCTGGGCGTGCTGCTGTGGGCGGCGCTGTTCGGCTGCGGCATGGCCGGCATCTATTTCGTCGTCGACGGCGCCGTGATGGTCCAGGCCAAGAAGGTCATGCCGCAGGGGCTGATCGAAAGGGTCAAGTCCGGCATGGCCGAAGGCGACGTGATGAAGGCGCTCCACGCGTGCGAGAGCTATCCCGGGCCGATGGCCAACATCCTCGCGGCCGGCTTCGCGCACGTGGAGGAGGGCTTCGACGTCATCCAGGATTCGATCAATGCGGCGGCTGACCTGGAGACGGAGCGCATCATGCAGCGGCTCACCTGGATCTCGGTGTGTTCCAACTTGTCGCCGATGCTGGGCCTGCTCGGCACGGTGCAGGGAATGATCATGTGTTTCGGCTCTCTGGCCACGGGCGCCCCGGACGTGGCGGCGCTGGCCCTCGCCATCGCCCAGGCGCTTTGGACGACCGCGGCTGGGCTGACCATCGCCATCCCGGCCATCACCTGCTACTACAGCCTTCGGAACAACGCCAATCGGCTGATCATGCGGATGCAGGCGATGACCGTCGAGCTCATCAAGGGCCTGCGTAACGTCGAGGTCGTGAACGAATAGGGCGCGGGCCCGCCCGGCCGCCCCTGTGAAATGGCGGGGGTAGGGCCGATCGCGCGGGCGCGTCGCGGGCCAGGCCGCCCTGACGATGGGGCGGCGCGTCAGAAAACCACACCGCCAACCGGACTCCTAAAAATGGGCAAATCTCACACGTCACAGTGCGAAATCGATATGACGCCGATGATCGACGTCGTATTCCAGCTGATCATTTTCTTCGTCGTGACGATGAAGATGAATCAGGATTCCAACGAGGACATCGTTCTGGAAGACGGCAAACACGGCGTGATCCTCACGGCGGACAGCATGCCTCCCACGACGCTCGAGATCGAGGTGGACCGCCGCGGGCGCATCTCGATCCACAACGCCACCCTGAACGAATCCAACCTGCGCGACATTCTGAGGGCCCGGGTCAGCAAGCACGGCTTCGAATTCCCCGTGCTGATCCGCGGCGACCGGCGGGCGCAGCACGAGAAGATCCGACGGGTGATGGACATCTGCGCGGCTTCCGGCATCTGGAAGCTTTCGTTCGTGGCGGTCGAGGAGCACAAGAAGAAGAACGGCAATTAGGCGGGAGCGTGAGCCATGGCGTATAAGCGACACGAGAACAAGGGCGAGAACCCGAAACTGGACATGACGCCGATGATCGACGTGGTTTTCCAGCTCCTGATTTTCTTTGTGGTGACGCTGAAACAGGAAGACATCCTCTCGCGGCTGGATGCCGCACGGCCTGCGCCGAACACCGACGAGCGCGTGAGGGAGCAGCAGCAGGATCTGATCAACGTCATCGTGGCCCCGCAGGGCTTCGTCTTCAACGGCCGTCCCATGCGGCTGGAGGAGCTGGACAAGAGCATTGAGCGCCTGTCGGGCTACAGCAAGACCGCCATGATCATCATCAAGTGTACCTCCGACTCGCCCCACGCTTTCCTGATCCAAGCGCTGGACGTGTGCAACAAGCACGGCATGACGAACCTGTCCATTTTCAGCATGTGATAAGGAACCGGCCATGAGCAATTCCGACATGATAGAGGTGGACTCGAATCTTGAGCACATCATGGAGATGTATCGGGACGAGACGTTCCGCCAGCGGATGAAGGCGCTGTTCAGGGGGCTGAGAGCGCCGCGTCAGTCCCGCGAGCACCGGAAAGCCATGATCGAGGTGGAGCGCCTGTCGGCCCCGGTCACCGCCGTGCTTTTGCCGCTGGTCAGCATCGCCGTGCTGATCCTCATGGAGGGTGGCGCGGTGGCGCCGGAGCGCGTCATCGAGACGCAGGTGCTTGAAGCAGAGGAGGTTAAAGACCTCGACAAGATCGAAGAGTTCGAAAAGCCCCCGGAGCAGATGGAGGAGGTGAACGTCGATATCCCCGTGGCCACGCCGGGCGTGCAGGTCAGTTATGACGGACCCGTTTCGCCCAGTCGCAATCAGCCGGTGAGCCCGCAACCGCAGGCCTTCGACGCCGTGATGACGGTCAAGAGTCCCGTCATTCTCAAGAACATCTACGGCAGCACCCGCAACACCGGAACGCGCGGCACCCAGCTCGCCAAGTTCGGCGGCGACCGGATAACCGAGGATTCCGTGATCCGCGCGCTGCGCTGGCTCAAGAAGAACCAGCAGGCCGACGGCTCTTGGCCACGGAACAAAGTCGCCATGACGGGCCTGGCGGTGCTGACCTTCCTCGCGCACGGCGAGAAACCGGGCGAGTCCGCCGAGTTCGGCCCGACGATTCAGAAGGCGCTGGAGTACCTGCTCGGCGTGCAGAACAAGGCGACCGGACTCTTGCCGGGCAACTACGATCACCCCATCGCCACCTATGCGCTGTGCGAGGCCTACGGGATGACGCTCAATCCGAACGTCAAGCGGGCGGCCGAGATGGCGCTGGTCCCGCTGATCAAGGGCCAGCACCCGACCGGCGGCTGGACCTACAACATGTTTCCCGACGTGGACAAGGAAACCGGCAAATACCGGGACGACACCTCCTACATGGGCTGGTGCGCGCAGGCGCTGAAGGCCGCCAAGCTGGCGAAACTGAATGCCGACGGGTTGGAAAAGGCCATGAAGCTGGCCGTGCGGGGCTTCAAGAAGAACGCCAACCCCAACGGCGGGTTCGGCTATATCAGCCCGGGGACCGGCGGTCTCACGAGCGTCGGCACACTGTGCATGCAACTGCTGGGCGCGTCGAACGAGCCGGAGGTGAAGAAATCGTTGGAGATCATCGAGACGTGGACGCCCACGTTCACGGGTTACGCGGTGGTCGAGGATGAGCTGAAGAACGTCGGCAAAACGGAGATCAAGGAAGGGCAGACCGCCCTCTCCGTGGCGAAATCCAAGCTGGCCGGCGCCGTCTCGGCGGAGGAGAAGATGTTTTTCAACGCTTCCGCGCAGTACTATTTCTATTACGCCACCCAGTGCAAGTTCCATCAGGGCGGCAAGCACTGGGACAACTGGAACAAGGCCATGAAGTCCCGCTACGCCAAGGCCCAGATCGTCGAGAAGAACGCGATCAAAGACGAAAAGGGCGTCGATCGCGACGTCGGCCACTGGGAGAACGTGGACACCCACACGGACCGCCCGGTCATGGACACCTGTCTGGCCGCGCTTCAGCTCATGGTCTATTACCGCTACCTTCCGACCACGAGTGCCGAGGCCGTGAAGGTCGAGGAAGAGCTCATGGCCGTTTCCACCGACACGGAAGACATCCGGGTGGACTCCGGGAATCTTTGAAGAAATCGCGCAAATGCCGCCTCCCCGTCGAATCCTGTTGACGCTTCCAGATGAGTTTTTGTATAACCTGTCATGTCATGAATGACTTTTCATCGATCCTCTTCCGCGTTCGGTTCGCGGTGGGCGTCATCTTTGTTCTAGCCGCGCCGTTGGCGCGTGCGCAGGGAACGACGCCGCCCGAAAGTGATCCCAAACAGGCGGCCATCAAACAGGAGCTGGAGTACATCCGCCAGCTTCAGACGACGATGCGCATGCCCGACTTCGCCGACCTGGTGATTCAGGACCTCAAGGCCAAGTATCCGGATGCCGCCGTGCAGGTGCGCGTGGCCGAGGTCGAAGGCCTGCTGTCGCAGGGCAAGTTCGCGGAGGTCAAGGCGATCATCGATAAGCGCCCCGACGCCGACAGCGTCGAGACCTGGGGCATGAAAGTCAAACTGGGCGACTGGTACTTCGCGTTCGGCAAGTACGCCGAGGCCAAGGCGCTTTACGACGCCTTCTTCAAGCGCTTCGCGACGCCGCCGCCCGAGTTGGCGGACTTCTACCGCGAGTCCGCCTACAAGTATCTGCAGATGGCGCTGTTGCTCAAGCAGGACCGCCTGGCGCTGGACACCTACCGCAACCTGCTCAAGCAGAAGCAGCCGCAGAACGTCGAGCGCCAGTTCCGCTCCGAGATGGCGGAACTGCTCGTGCGCATCGCCGACGGCACCCAGAAGGCGGACGAGAAGGCGGCGTTGCTGAACGAGGCCGACAAGGTGGTTGACGCCCTCCTCTGGAAACAGGACATCTGGTTCGGCAAGGCCGTCGTGCTCAAGGCGCACGTCAAGCTGCTTCAGGGCAAGGTCGAAGACGCGCAGAAGATGATCGAGAACTACCTGCCGCAGCTCAAGCAGATTCACGATGCCCTCGTGCAGGAGGAGAAGGAGCAGAACGTCACCGGCCTGGTGAAGCTGAGCCCGATGGTCGAGTGCCGGTACATGCTCGGCGTGATGCTTTACGACGAGGCGTGCAAGACCATGAAGACGCCGGGCTACGATCAGGAGGCCGTCAAGGCGCTCCTCTTCGGCGCCAAGGGCAAAGACGGCAAGCGCGCCGGCAACGGCGCTTTCAACCATTTGATCAACGTTTTCGTGCAGTACCCCGAAAGCCAGTGGGCCGCCGATGCCGGCAATCGCGTGGAAGAGATCAAGGAGCTGGTCAAGAAGGCGTTCAACACGAACATCCGCGTGCCGATCACGCCCGAACAGTGGACGAAGATGCGCGAAAAGCAGTTTGCCGAGGCGCGCGTGCTCTTCAACCAGAACCAGTTCGAGAAGGCCGCCCAGGCGCTGCTGGCCGTGGTCAACAGTTTCCCCTCTTCGCCTGAGACGATCCCTGCGCTGGGCGACCTGGCGCGGAGCTATATTGAGCTGGAGGACGAGTGGGGCGCGGACGTGGTGATCGGGCATCTGTCCGAGCGGTTCTGCCGCAACGCGGACCTGCAGGAGGCCGGCGGCAACGAGCTGTTGCGCATCGCCGAGTACTACGGCGAGCGCAAGATGGAGTCGAAGCGCAAGCAGGTCTACGCCGCTTACCTGCGGAACTACCGCGACCACAGCCTGGCGCCGACGACCCTGATGCGTTTCGGCGAGCAGGCGTTCAAGCAGCAGGACTTCGGCACGGCCATCGGCTACTACGATCAGATCGCGGCCAATTACACCAACTCGCCGCAATACTTTGTCGCCTTGAACCGCACGGCGCAGATCCATGAGGAGAGCGGCAACCTCACCAACGCCGTCACCGCCCTGACCAACTTCATCCAGCAGACCGAGCTGCGGGGCCGGCCGGGACCGGCGCTGGTTTCGGCGAAGTTCCGCCTGGCCTTGAATCAGAAGAATCTGGCCGTCGCCGCCCTGCGTGCCGAACCGAACGGCGACCCCGCCGTGCACATGCGCAACCTGCTCCAGGCCGTGGCCAGCTTCAACGAGCTCGCCAAGGAGCTCAGCGATCCGAACGGGCCTTACAGCAAGACCGCCGCCGACCGCGAGAGCAACGTCGCCATCCTCGAGGCTTCCCTCTTCAACAAGGCCTACTGCTTGCAGATGGTCACCAAGCCGGCGGACAAGGCGCCGACGCTGCAGCGGCTGGCGGTCGAAGGCTACGTCGATCTGACGACCCGCTTCCCGAAGTCCAAGTATGCGCCCAGCGCCCTGATGCAGGCCGGCTCGATCCGCAGCCTCGCCGGGGATTCCGCCGGCGCCAATACGCTTTTCGAGCGCCTGCGCAAGGAGTATCCCGAGTCGGCCGAAGCCAAGAACGTCCTGTTTGAGATGGGCCGCCGCTTCCTCGACATGGGCCATCGCGCGGAGGCCGTCGACGCCTTCAAGAAGATGTTCAAGGAGCAGGGGGGGGCTTACAGCGATGCGCAGATTCTCTTGGCCGGTCAGGAGCTCCAGAAGGCCAAGGAGTACGAACTGGCGGCAGAGGCGTACGACCGCGTGACGGCGTCAACCAAAGAGCAGGGGTTGCGCACTTCGGCCCAACTCGGCAAGGCGGAAGTCCTGATCGCCCAGGAGCAGTTCGCCACCGCGATCCCGTTGCTCAACGGCTTGGCCACCGCGCTCAAGGGGTCGAGCCGGCTGGTGGACGTGAACCTGCTTCTGAGCCGGGCCGCCAGCGAGCAGGGGATGCGCGAGCAGGACGCCGACAAACGGCTGGACTATTTCAACAGCGCGGTCGTGGCCATGAAGCTGGTCAAGACCTACCGCACCAACGTGCAGGAGCGGGCGACGTCGGACGTGGAAGTGGGGCGGCTGCTGACGCGCAAGGCGCTCGCCGAGGAGAAGTTCGGCAAGCCTGACGGCGTTCGCAAGTATAAGGGACAGGCCATCGCGGCCTATCAGGCGCTGCTGATGTCGGCCGACCCGTCCGACGAAACCCTTGCGCCGATCATCGAAACGGCCTATCACGAGAGCCT
>Ga0116170_10004699_pt1 | contig 12413 bp, 13 predicted proteins | sample AD_JPNHW1_MetaG_FD_89797 | JGI IMG/M metagenome (GOLD analysis project Ga0116170, IMG submission 89797) | Active sludge microbial communities of municipal wastewater-treating anaerobic digesters from Japan - AD_JPNHW1_MetaG | ecosystem: Engineered > Bioreactor > Anaerobic > Digestate | place... | reverse complement strand
ACGTGAAGAAGAAGGTTAAGTATGACCTTTTATATATAAAGAAAATGTGTTTATGGACGGATTTACAAATTCTGGCGCGTACCTGCGTTGTGGTCGTGACCGGTAAAGGCGCTCACTAAAAAACGGGAGAGAAATGAAGAAAGTCGGCTTATTATTTGCAGCTTGTTTAATGATGTTCGTTTTTACTAATACCGCTCATGCTTTTTTGATAAATTTTGAGTCTCCTGCATTTAACCCTGATACCTCAACTGGAGATTCTAGTCATAGCTATCTTTCGCCATATGGCCTAATAACTTTTGATGGTAGGATTTGGAATGCTATTGATAGCAAAGTTTATGCCGATCATACGCCGGGAACTTCTACGAAATACTTTCTTAAGAATACCGATGAGGTAAAGAAAGTAACCATGACTTTCGGGTTTGATGTTGATTCTATTGATTTGTATTGGTTAGGTAAGAGCGGAGTTGTCATGAACGGCGCTGTTTACGATATAAATGGAAATCTCCTTGGTTCAGCTAATCCCGTTACAGGCACAGGAGAATGGATTTTTCAAAAGACGGGGAGTTATTCGACTCCGATAAGAAGTATTTCATTTTGGACTGCTGTCGGAAATAGGATGGCTATAGATGATTTGAATATAAATGTAGTACCGGAACCAATGACACTTTCATTATTGGGGTTTGGATTGGCGGGTTTAGTTTTAACCAGGAGGAAAATTTAATATGAAGAAAATTATTGTTATCGTCTGTTTCATGTTGATGGTGCCTGTTATTGCTAGCGCGTATACTATCAATGATCTGGTCGGTGATCAGATCGGTGTTAAGCAGTTTGATCTGTATGGGATAAATGTCATCCAGGACACTACGCATATTACCTTTGATATATACTCCAATTATCCACAGAATGGTGTTACGGTTGGCAGCTGGAAAACGTTTGCGGGTGATTTAGCTTTTGATTTTAATAACGATGGTACCTATGATCATGCTGTTGCGTTTACCAATCATGATGGTTTAACCGCAGGCGGGTTTTATAGCGTTAGTAGCTGGAATACATCGAATAATTATGCTTTAAACGGTTATACCTATAATAAGAACCAAATTGTAACGATTAAGTCAGGTTCTTTCATTGAACAGGCGGATAATTTTGCTTGGCAGAATATTGCGGGTACTGCTCCGGATTATCTCTGGAGTGTTACTTTAGATAAAGATTTGTTTCCTGAAGGTGTTAACGGAATCTTCTATAGCGTTGCCACATGTTCCAATGATAATATAAAAGGTTCATTTACGGTAACTCCTGAGCCGGCAACTATGCTTTTGTTCGGTATGGGTGTGGCTGGGTTAGCAGCGAGATTACGCAGGAAGAATCGTAGTATATAAGGAGACGGAAAATGAAAAAGGCATTATTTGTTTTAATCGCAGGTTTTCTTCTAGTATTCAGTGGTAATGCGTTTGCTTTTATGGAAGTTCCCAGCTATGGCGCAACTGGTTGGCAGTCGTTTACGTATACGTTTGATAAAGCCTGGATCGGGAATATTGGTTTTGGGGTTAGCAATTATGCCGATCAGAACCTTGATTCGTATTTATTAGTTGATAATATACAGCTAGGTTCATCTGTTACGAATGGAAGTTTTGAAAGTGGCGATTTTACCGGGTATGCCCTTTCAGGGACTGGGAGTGTAGTCACTTCTGCGACTTCGTATTATGGGACAGTATTTACACCTACTAACGGTAATTATATGGCCTTGCTTCAATCCGAAGGTGTTGATACCAGCTATTACGGTGGAACGAACGGTGCAATATTAATGATTGCTGGCGGACCTGTATCGTTTGGCGCTGGTGATACAGTTAGTTTTAATTGGAATTTTCTTGCGGGTGATTATGTCCCGTTTCAGGATTTCGCGTTTCTGATTCATAGTTCTTCTTCTGTTACCAATGATGGTGAAGAAAAGTGGGATAAGTTAGCGCAAATTAACGCAGTTGATAATGTAGTTCCCGAACCTGCGACAATGTCGCTCTTGGGAATGGGATTGTTTGGATTGCTTGGCTTGAGAAAAAGAAGAGGATGAAGATGAATTTAAGACGGGCTTCTCATGTTTTAGTTGGTTTAATCTTGTCTCTTGTTTTTGTTGCTCCGGCTTTCGCTTATTCTGTTGTTTATCAGAATGGGTTAAACGGGTATTCTGGGACGCAGGATACGTTTGTGCGATATAATTTGGACGTTAATTATGGTAATAGGGATACGTTGTATTTCTTGGATGGAGTAACAAATACAGGGGTTGACAGAGATACGAGTATGTTATTTTCATTTGATATTAGTTCTTTGCCTACTAATGCTCAGGTAACTTCGGCAACACTTTCACTCTATAAATTATATTCTACGGTTGATCCGGTGGCTTCGGTTTATAAGATAACGAGCGGTCCATGGTCAGAAGGAACTAAAAATGGAACGGCTGAGGCAGGTTCTGCTGATTGGTATGATCGTATTCATGGGGGTGCGGGTATTACGAAGGTTGCCTGGAATACTCCGGATTGGGCGCTGGAACGGATTATGATGCTGCAGCTTTAGATTCGGAAAGTATCACTGCGGCAGGTTGGTATAATTGGGATATTACTTCTGCTGTGCAGGGTTGGTATGCTTTTGGGGATAATTATGGCGTATTTTTAAAAGCGTTTGGGCAGGCGTATAACACTGCCGGAATTAATTTGACCCAGGTTTTTGCCACATCAGAATACAGCCCCACAGGTAAAGAGTATTTGAGGCCAAAGTTAACAGTTACCTATGTTATTACACCTGAACCGGCGACTATGTCGTTGTTCGGGCTTGGATTGTTTGGATTGCTTGGTTTAAAAAGAAAGAAATAAAACTGATTTATCCGCGGCTGTTGTTTAGCTGCATATGATAAAAATAAACAAAGGAAGGGGGGTGAAAAATTTGAAAAAAGTTCTATTAGGGTTAGGATTAGCTATAGCTCTGGCGTTCTCAACATCACCGGCGTATGCGTATGTTAATGGCTGGACGCTTGATCTTTCAGGCGTTGGCACCGGGTATGGCACCTATGCTAATATAGACAGGCTTGTAGCAAGTGGTATAGCTACAATCAACCAGGATTTCGGTTCTGATGCCGTTTTGAGTAATGGGGATACTTTTTCGGAAGCATCCATTATTCAATCAATGACGTATTGGACTGAACCGACAATTTCTTCTCCAATGGGTGAACAAAATTCATTTAATTTGGGAGGGAAGAAACTCTTTGCGTATGCATCGGGTTTGTCTGGTTCTGTGTATAATGTATCAGGGAACACCGCTGACTATGTCTTTAATCCAGGTGGGATTGTTAAATTATACTTAAATGATAGTTTAACTCCTGTAGGAGCCACTGAGTTAGCTGAATTTCAGTTGGTTAGTCCGTCTGGTGGTTTAGGGGCACAGTATAATGGTGGATTGGGACCGAACGGAACTACTGATTTGACCATGTTATTGAATTCATCTGTTGATGGATTATTTACATGGAATGGTTTGGATCTTAGTGATCTGCCTACTGGATGGGCTTCTTTTGGGTTAGTTGATACTCATAATACTATCGTGAAGTATACTCCGACAAGTAATGGGTTTACAATGGTTTCTCAAAGTGATGGTTCATTCAACTTGAATGTAGTTCCCGAGCCGGCAACTATGCTGCTTTTTGGCATGGGTGTGGCTGGGTTAGCAACACGTTTACGCAACAAGAAGAACGTCGCCTAATATGCGTGTCATGCATGATGTACATGCATATTAAGCGCCGCTTTTTGAGTGTAAGAGCTCTGAAGCGAAAAAAGGGGCGCTTGAACTGAATAAGTTTGAGCGCCTTTTTTTATTTAGCTGATAGCTTATAGTAAAATCTAATTTCGGGTGACAAAATCATACGTAAATGAAAAGACAGATTGCCTGCCTGCAGCAGGCAGGCAATCTGTTTTTAATTCAGGCTTTACTATTGACTATCGACCATAGACTATCGACCACTTGTAACGTTGCGACTTGTGACTTTGCAACCCGTATTGTTTTAAGCCGTGAAGTCCCCGCCACTGGCGGAACTCAACCTAAGAGCTATGACCTACGACCCATGAGCTCATAAGCCGTTTCTAACGGAACGTAACCTATGAGCTATCAGCTATGATCTATGAACTAAAATTGAATTTATCTTGAAGTAATGCGTTGACAAATCGCAGTCGAAGAGATATTCTAATATTGTGCGTAAATCATTGCTATTACTATATCTTAGGTTTATTTGCCGACTGAATACGTGCGCCCGAATTATTCATTTTGCCTGCCGTCGTTATAACGAAAGAAATTTTCTGATAGACCCCGAAACAAACACCACACTTACCTATAATGCGTTTAGCGTCCGCGTTGCCAAAAAAGTATTTGATCTGAAACACCAGGGGTTACATCCCGGCGAAGTGTATGTGTATTCTGCGCCTAATTCGCTTGAATTTTTTGAAACGCGCGCTGCGTGCCATAAAATGGGGGTTGTTTTTTTTGGGATCCCTGCGCATCTTTCTTTGGATGTAAAAGAGTATTTTATCGACCAGGTAAGAGGCAGGAAATTTCCCGGGGTATCAACCCTTAATTTAAGTTCCGGAACAACTGGTAAAGTCCCCAAAGTCGTTATCGTAAGCGACGAAAATTGGGTTAGCAGTTTATACGGGTATATTCGGAATGCTACCATTCCCCTGGGGCCGAAGGAGACCTTTTTATGCACGGTGTCGTTTCTTGCTGCCGGTTCAGCAACATTTTTACCGGCGTTTGCTTCGGGTATGGCCTATGTTGTGGTGAAAGAGGATATTTCATATGAGCGGATCGTTGCGCATATAAAAACATACCATGTTACCCGCCTTTATTTAACTCCCAGCAGATTGATAGAATTCATGGAATGGTGCAAAAAACATAAAGAAAAACCGGCTGGCCTTCGTAATATTATTACCGGCACAGAGCGTCTGCCAACGCGCGTTTTGCGCGAGGCAATACAATATTTTGGCCCGATCATTACCGTGGGATACGGAATGGTTGAAGCATTGCCTCCGCTTGCGATGCTTTCTTCAAAGGATTTGGATCGGGTAACAAGCGCCGGCCTTATTTGTAAGGGCGTTCGAATCAAAATTACCCCGGAAGGCGGTATTGCCATAAAAGGGAAAACTGTCAGTTACGGGTATTTAAACAATCCGGAAGAAACCAAGAAACGATTTTTTGAAGATTGGTTTTATTCAAATGATTATGGCTGGATCGATAGGGATAGATATCTCTATGTTTTAGGGCGCAAAGAAGACATTATCCTTGATAAGCCGCAGCGTGTTTTTGCCGGAGAGATTGAGGAAGAGCTTGTTAATGCGTTTGATTTTATTAAACATAGTGCGGTGTTGCGTACTGAGGCGGGAATTGTTGTTTGTGTTTCGTTGCGCGGGAATGCCACGAAACCGGAAGCTGATATGAAGATACGCGATTTTTTGAGCAGGACAAGTTTAAAAGTTTCGATTATTCCTGATAAGGTGATGATCATGGATGAGCTGCCGATTAATGCGTTAGGTAAGCTTGATCGGCAAAAACTAAGTAGTTCATAGTTCAACGTTCAATGTTCAAAGTGTGTAATAAAAATATTTGTTAGAAATAGTTTGCTGCTTCGTCTAATAGAGTAAAAGGAGGAAGCATGGCAAATCATAAATTTGGTTTTGAGGATTTAGGTGTGTGGCAAAAGGCTGTAATCTTTGCAAAGGAAGTTATTGATCTGTCAGAAAATTTTCAATCGTTACGCCTGCATTATAGGCTATTAGATCAATTGGAGGCGTCCTCGACTTCTGTTTCAATGAATATCGCTGAGGGCAGCGGTAGGTATTCTAAGAAAGAATTCATACAGTTTCTTTATATCGCACGTGGTTCATTATATGAAACTCTGACCTTGCTTCAAATTGTTTATTCCAAGAAGTGGATTAAGGAGCATGATTATAGTAGAATTAAAGTTAATGCTTCTGAGATTGCACGCATGCTTTCCGGGCTAATTCATTCTATTAAATTATCATTAGACTCTGAACTTGCAACTGTGAACTAACATTGAACCTTGAACATTGAACTGTGAACTAATCTATGGCGAAACTAATTCTCTGGAACTCAATAGCGAAACGAAGACGATCGATCAGCGATACGTTTTACGATAACGGCCTTGCGACTTTACGCGGGTATCTGCAGGATAAAGGCCATGAGATAAAGATTATCGATTGGGCGCGCAATGATTTTTTCCAGTCCCTGACGCCGCTTTATCTTGCCCGGTTGTTGCGCTTTATCTATGGCGCCATGAAAAAGAGCAAATCCCCGTGGAAACGGAAATTTTTGGGTGCTGTGTCCATCCAGCTGCAAGAACTGCTCAGCGTAATTCAAGAAGCCCGTCTTAAAATGTATCTTAATAATTTCGCGCGGAGAGTAAAGAAAAGTACCGCCCATATCGTCGGTATTAAACTTTGGTATGGTGAAGCTTATCAGAACGCAAAGTATTTGGTTGATTTGATCAGGAAAATATCCCCGCAAACAATTACCATTGCAGGCGGGTATCACGTAACACTCTACGAAAAACTTTTGATGGAAGACAGCGCGTTTGATTTAGGAGTTGTTTGTGAAGGCGAGTTTACGCTGGATAAGATCCTGAAAATCATTGATGAAGAAAAAGGCGATTGGAACAAAGACGTTGTTTTAGCTAAAATTGCCGCGTATGCCGAAGCGGGCGCTCTTGAAAACCTTTTGTATCGTAAAGACGGCCAGATTATTCAAACGAAACGGCGGGAAGTTAAAGTCCATAGTTCAAAAAGCATTCCCGTATACACTCTTGATCCTGAAAAAGTCGCTATTCACGTTATGGTTGAGTCATTAGGCTGCGATTGGGGAAAATGCAATTTTTGCGTTCATCCGCAGTTTTATCCGAATTATGCTTTGCGGGATCCCGAAGAAATTGTCACTGAGATCAAATCTATGGCAGACAACGGTATCGGAGTTTTCCGTTTTGCCGGCTCTGATACGCCGCCGGCTTTTGGCGCGCGTATTGCTACGCGTATTAAAGAAAATAACCTGCATGTTGTTTTTGGTATGGGGTCGAGGGCTATCCGCAACGCTCAATCCCAGTTTGACGCTTTGGTTGCTTCTTATTCTACTTTGATCCGCGGCGGGATGCGCGCGGTCTTTATGGGCGGTGAAACGGGGAATGATGTTATTAACGATTGTGTGATGAATAAGGGGATTGGGTTTGATGACCTGGTTTGGTCGATTAAAGCCCTGCGGGAAGCTCAAAAACAGGCAGGAGAGAAGGTTTTCTTGAGCCTTGCCTTTATTTATCCGGCTCCTTTAATGGGTAAAGTCACCTTACGGCAAGTTGAAGAAGATAATATGCGGTTGTTGAAGGAAACCATGCCTGATAGTGTTATGATTACTCCGCCGGGCCCGTTTTTGCATACGAAGTGGTATAATGAGAAAGATAAATTCGGTTTTCAAATTGACAGTTCGCTTATTAAAACGGCGATGTCGTATGAATACGTATTGTATAAACCGCCGCATTTGTGGCCGAAACTTGATATTTCTTTGGAAGGCAGGAGTTTTGCGCAGCTTCTTGTGGAATGCAATGATTTCCGCGTTCGCGTTGAAAATGAGCTGCATATCCCGACGGATATTTCCGACGAGCATTTTTTGATGTTTTACGCGGCTGGAATCCGTTCGGCTGAACAGATTGAAAAGATGAAAGCCGAGACTATGCTGGATATTGTCTCGTGCGATTATAGGGTTACCAACCAGCTTGCGCGAAAGGTGAACGAGTTTAGCCGCAAGTTGACTCAAACATGATTGGTGATCGGTTTTCGGTTAACGGTTAGCGGGAAAGTTTATAACGCTAACCGAACACCGATAACCGCTAACCCATGGTAAAACACATATGAAAATCGTAACATTACAACAAATCCAAAAGAATTATTTATTAGGCAAGACAATTATTAACGCGCTGAAGGGAATTAACCTTGAGGTGGAGAAAGGTGAGTTTTTGGCGCTTGCCGGTCCTTCGGGAAGCGGTAAAACTACTGTTTTAAATGTGCTTGGTTGTATTGATAAACCTACTTCCGGAAAAGTCTTTATTGACGGGCAGGAAATTGGCGGGCTTTCCAGTGATGCTTTGGCGCAGATACGGGCTGATAAAATCGGGTTTGTTTTTCAGAATTTTAACCTGCTGCCGGTTTTGACAGCTCTTGAGAATGTTGAATATCCGCTTTTGAATAAATCAAATGCCGGCGGCAATAAACGGGACCTGGCGATGAGCGCTCTTGAAAGCGTGGGATTGGGGAAATTTGCCCAACACAGGCCGCTTGAATTAAGCGGCGGACAGCAGCAAAGGGTTGCGGTTGCCAGGGCGATTGTAGGCGCGCCGCTTATGGTGATTGCTGATGAGCCGACGGCGAATTTAGACCATAATACCGGCCTTGAGATTCTGCATCTGATGAAGAAAATAAACCAGGAGCATAAGACGACGTTTATTTTTTCAACGCACGATCAGAAAATTATGGATATGGCTGATCGCGTCGTCAGGATTTGGGACGGAGAGATAGCGCCATGATCACGTTAAAGATTGCCGTCAGGAATATTTTCAGGCACAGGACCCGCACTATTATAACGCTTTCAACAATCGTATTCGGGTGCGTTGCGCTTATTTTTGCCGGAGGATTTTTTGAGGATATTTTTGATCAAATGCGCGAAAGTTATATCCAGGCGCATACCGGCCATATCCAGATCTTCCATAAAGGGTTTTCAGAAAAAGGCGTTATTGAACCGTACAAATATTTGATTAAAAATCCCGACGAGGTTTCGGATATTGTCCGTACTTTAAAAGGGGTTAAGTTTGTCACTCCCCGGTTAACGTTTTCCGGTTTACTCAGTACCGGAGAAAACACCATTTCTTTCATGGGAATGGGGGTTGATCCTGCGTTTGAAAAAGCGTATCCTTTGAAAAGCAATGATTTGCGCCAAACGACAAAAAGCCTGACGTTAGGAGGCGTCCTTGTTGTTTCCGGCAAGAACCTTGATCCGAAAGATGAGTTTGAAGTGATGCTCGGTAAAGGGCTTGCCGCTTCAATGGGGTCCCGCGTCGGCGACGGGCTGGTTCTTTTAACGAATACGACATCAGGTTCCGTGAACGCGCTGGATGTCAGCGTGAAGGGTATTTTTTATACGTCATCAAAGGCGTTTGACGATATTTTCATACGATTGCCGATAAAGACAGCGCAGAAACTTCTTTATACTGATTCGGTACAATCGGTCGTGGTGATGCTTGATAAGACAAAACATACCGCCGAAGTTAAGCGGGAACTTGAAAATATTTTCCGCGCCAAGAAAATGGATCTTGAGGTAAAAGCATGGAATGAGATCTCCGATTTTTATTCAAAAACTGTCGTATTGTTTAACCGGTTGTTCCTGATTATTAAGATCGTGATTATCGTGGTTGTGATCCTCAGTATTTTCAACACGATGAATATGGCAGTCTTGGAGCGGGTTAGTGAGATCGGCACAATTATGGCGATGGGTGCTAAACGGAAAAACGTCTTGAAGTTATTCATGTACGAAGGGATAGCGCTTGGTGTTATCGGCGGGGCGATCGGTGTTGTCTTAGGCGCACTTGTCACGTATTGTATTTCTGTCATCGGTATCCCTATGCCGCCTCCGCCCGGAGCCACGATGTCGTTTTTATCGACGCCTAAAGTTGTGCCGTCAATGCTTTTGTTTTCATTTGTTTTGTCGGTGGTAACAGCGCTTATTTCTTCCTTGTATCCCGCATATACGGCTTCACGGTTAGAGATAGCAGAGGCGCTTCGGCATAAATAGTTCAAAGTGCAGAGTTCAAGGTTCAAAGTAAAAGCAGATTGCCTGCCTGCTGCGGGCAGGCCGCGCCCATTGTTCGTTGTCTGTGGGGTAAATCGGGCTCGCAATGACGAGATGAGTTCATAGTGCAAGGTGCAAAGTTCCCGCCATTGGAACGTTGGCGGACAGGCAATGTTTGAGTTCCGCCAGAGGCGGGGTACACATTTTTAGATTGCCACGCCCATTGTTCGTTATCTGTGGGGTAAATCGGGCTCGCAATGACGAAAGAATTGTCATTGCGAGGAGCCCGATAGCATAATCGCAAGGCGACGCGGCAATCTAAAATAACAGAAGGGGACATTTTTCAAGCGTACTAAAACGATTTTGAGTCAAACAGAAAAGTGTCTCCTGACCATAGACTATCGACTACTATGATGAAAAAACTTTTATTCATAACATTCTTATTTATTCCAGCCATTTGTTTTTCCGAAATGGTTCCCGAAGAAATTATCAAGAAAGTCGATGAGGTACGCAGCCCGCAGATCGATTACACCACAACTGTGCAGGTGAAGAATTTTTCCGCTTCCGGAGAGGGACAGAACTCTACATTCGAAGTGTTGGTAAAAGGAAGCGAAAAGACCGTGATTAAAACTATTCTTCCAGAGGTGGAACGGGGGAGAGTCCTTTTGATGCGGGATAGGAATCTCTGGGCTTTTTTCCCGAATGTTTCCAAACCGCTGCGGTTGTCAATGCAGGAGCGGTTGACCGGGCAGGTTTCCAACGGTGACATCGCGCGGGTTAATTTATCGGGTGATTATACGCCGAAGTTGTTGCGCAAAGAAAAAATCGGGGACAACGAGTATTTCGTCGTCGAACTTATTGCCAAGACTCCCGATGTGACATACGGAAAAGCTATTCTGTGGGCGCAGGTGGATAATTTCTGGCCGCTGAAGGCTGAGTTTTATGCTTTTTCAGGCCGTTTGATCAAAATTTGCAGCTATGACGAGTATAAGATGCTTCCTGATATTATGCGGCCGACCCGATTAGTACTTGAAGATCCGATTGTGAAAGGGAAGAAGTCTATTATTACGTATGATTCAATTACCATAGAAGAACTTCCGGAAAAGTATTTTCTTAAAGATTATATGAAAAAGTTAGTTGAATAGTTTACAGAAAGCAGTGGTGTTCGGTTTTCGGTTAACGGTTAGCGGAAAAACTTATACGCTAACCGAACACCGATAACCGCTAACCAAAATTATTGTGAAAAATTGTAAAACAGTCGTAATAGCATCAGTTTTTTGGGTTATGTTCGTAGCATTTGCGAATGCGTTTGAATTTAATCCCCACGGCATAGTTAAACAGGAAACTGCTGCGCGAATTTCCCCGCCTCGGAAATTTACGAAGTTAAAAGAAGAACTGCAATTGATCGGTAACGGTGAAATCTCCAAAAACCTTAATTTTAAAATGAGCGGGCGGTTTTCTTACGATCCGGTATGCCGCTATACCGATACGTTTCCGGTCCAGGTTCGTTCTGATCAGCAGAGTCAGATAGAATTGCGGGATACCTACCTTGATTATTCCAAGGGGCCGTTTGATCTGCGACTGGGGAAGCAGCAGATTGTGTGGGGCGAAGCAGTTGGATTGTTTTTTGCCGATGTTGTTAATGCCAGGGATTTGCGTGAGTTTGTTTTGCCTGATTTTGATATGATCAGAATCCCGCAATGGGGGACTGATTTCGAATATACCAAGAACGCGTTCCACGCGGAGTTTGTCTGGCTGCCGGGGATTACCATGAATAAATACGGGGTGACCGGGTCTGAATTCCAATTCCCGTTCCCGGTTCCTGAAGGGACTTTATACACGTATGTGGACCCGCAAAAACCGAAAACCAGTTTTAATAACAGCGAGGCCGGGTTGCGGCTGTCATATCTATTGAACGGCTGGGATACCAGCGTGTTTTATTATTATACCTGGGATAAGGCCCCTGCCATGTACCGGACTATTTCCTCGTCGGGAGTGTATCAATTCAGCCCGCGCTACAATCGATTGAATTTAGTTGGAAGCACCTTTTCCAAAGAGCTTGGCGATTTTGTACTCAAGGGGGAGTTTGTTTTTAACCGTAAGGGCAATTTTTCCATTATGGATGCTGCTGATCCTGATGGCATAAGCCGTAAAGATTTCATCGATTATCTTATCGGGCTTGATTACACGTTTTGGGGTAAAATTGATACGAACGTTCAGTTCATGCAGCGGGTGATTTTTGACTACGACAAGAGATTATTAAATGAACGCAGCGTAAATAATTCAGTTTCATTTTGGGTGAGCAGAAAATTCTTAGAAGATAGACTTGAAGCCGAGTTTTTGGTTATTACAAGCTTAATGGAGCCGGATGTTATGTACCGGCCGAAATTAACGTATACGTTTAAAAATAATTGGAAATGCCAGGTTGGGTTTGATTTGTTCCAGGGCGTTTCAGGCGGCTTGTTCGGCAAGTTTGAGAAGAAGAAGCGTGTATATACTCAAGTAAGCTATACGTTTTAGTTCATAGTTCAATGTTCAAGGTT
>Ga0116170_10004698_pt1 | contig 12414 bp, 11 predicted proteins | sample AD_JPNHW1_MetaG_FD_89797 | JGI IMG/M metagenome (GOLD analysis project Ga0116170, IMG submission 89797) | Active sludge microbial communities of municipal wastewater-treating anaerobic digesters from Japan - AD_JPNHW1_MetaG | ecosystem: Engineered > Bioreactor > Anaerobic > Digestate | place... | reverse complement strand
GTCCGGGACCATGAGCGCAAAGTTGCGCGCAAGGCACGCCTCGTGATCCTGGGTCCAATCCGGGGAAAGACGCCACCAGTCCAGCAGGCGCTTGAACCGGCGATGCTGTTCCTCCGGCGAATCTTCCATCTCCACGAAGACAACGCCTCGGGCGTCTCCGGCGCCCAAGCCATTGAACACACCCCAGCCGGAGGCAAGGCCAACCGCAATCTGAAGGGTCAAGAGCCCCTTGCCGCAGTTGGATCGACCGGCGAGGATCCCGGATTCCCCAGCCGCGAGCAACTCCGGCATGAGCCATCGTGGATCGGGCGGGATGGTGTTCGGCCAGTCGCTGGTATTCAGCACCTTGATCGGGGGGATCGTTGCTGCGGGCTTCGGCTCTGCCTCTGCCGCCTTGAAGTGCGCGAACACATCGGCAGCTTGAGTTGTTCCGCTCATCGCTGCCCCTCCATCTTCCGCAACTCGGCGCGGAGGATTTCGGAAAGGCGCTCGAAGCGGACCTCCTCGATCAGGTCGCGATAGTCCTTACCTGGGCCCGCCCCGGTGATCAGGATGGGTTTGGCCACGGACAGGAGCGCAGCGCGGGCAGCCACGCCCGCAGGATCCTGGTCCATGAGGCTGAAGCAAGGGACGCCTGGGAAGATCAGATCCAGCGTGTCCTGCACGACGAAGGCTGGAATCCCGGCATGCAGGATGGCCACGGAGAAGATGTCGCGGCTCCCATAGTTTCGGGCGTCCCACATCGCGCAGGCAGCTCCCCAGGGACCTTCGTGGATGACGACGGCGGCGGGGTTCCATCCACGGTAGGAGGGGATGAACAGGCCATCCCCTCGCCCAAGGGTGCGGATCTCCTTGGCGTGGTCTGCGGCATTGCCACTCAATCTCATCCCGCGCAGCTGGAGGCCGATGGTGGCCGCCCCGCGCGTGATGGGCAGCTGGGTGATGACCCGATGCCGCGAAGCAACCTCCCGTCCCCACTGGCCGAGCATGGGATCCGAGGCTGCGCAGATCCGCTCCAGTGCTGCAGGTGCGATCACGCTGATCTGGCAGGCCTTCTGAAGGAATGCCGCCGGAATGCCGCGAATACCCGCAGGCACCCCCGAAGCGAGGAGCAGGAACAGCCGAGCCTCAGTGGGATCCGAGGCATGCAATGGGTCGCCGGACTCAGCCAGGAAGTGATACACCCGGCCAAGATGGCCCTGACGGTTCATGCCGTGACAGGTGCGGGCATACCGTCCATCCCTGGTGGGCCAGGGCTTCGATAGCGCATCCGCACGCCCGCAAAGCGGGCAGACAGTGTGTAGGTTCATGGTCAACATCCTTGGCAGGGAGCGAGCCCTTGCAGACCCACTCCCTGCGCGCGTGCCTAGAAGGGGATACCTTCGTCGGGTGTTGACACGAGGCTCACACTGAACCGCTGCTCGTAGGCCTGCGCGATGAGCGCCCCCACCGGATGAGCCGATGGAAGGTCCAACGTGAGCCAATCTCCGAGCGGCCCAGAAGCCTTCACCTGGAGTCGTTCGCGGTAGCGCTCCAGGGCGAGGTGAACCATTCCACCGGGACCGATCGCTTCGACAAGCCGACACGGCAAGGGCGGATGGTGTTCCGGGTCCGTAGCCTCCATTTCAGCGGCCATCGTCATGCCGTTCAGCAGTCCCTGCAGGACGGGTAGCACCTGGCATGGGTAGAGCGTGATCCCGCGCTTGAAGGCGAGCTCGCCAGCTTGGCCTGTGTCCCAGGTCTCAATGCGGATCGCTTGTGGCTGGGAGTTCCCGGCAATACCAACGCGGTGCTCCTGCCCTTTGAATCGGCTGAAGGCGCCGATGGGTTCCAGGATTGGCAGGGCCACAGGTTGTGGCGTTCCATCATGCGCGCTTGTCTGAAAAGCGGCCAGGATCTGTTCGGGGTCTTGGAGGCTCATTGAGCACCCCCATCGACCTTCGGGGCCAGCAGCTTGGCCAGCTCTTCCATGGGAACTAACGTCCTGCGTCCGAGCTTCACGACGCGGATCTGCCCGGCCTTCACCAGGGCGTAAAATGTGGTCCGTCCTAAACCGAGGGCAGCGCAGGCCTTTGGAATGGACACAGCCAGTCTAGGGAGAGACATCTCCCTGTATTCATTTCTCATCTTCAAAGGCATCTCCTTATGGGGTCTTAGTTCTGAATATCTGTCCGTCGAATAAGCAAGGTTGGGCACGGCCCGACTTGCCCCTGTTCTTAAATGTAATCAATATAAACATTAAGCTCGCGCCTGCAAAATGTGACATCATGTCGGCCGCATGGAACGACTGCCTTGGTTGTTAATAGCCAAGACCTCGGCTCAGGCAAATTCCGGCTGTAGTCGGAGGTTATCTCCGCCTCAGGTCGGCGGGCCTCGGCCTTTGGGTCGGGGAGAGATGACTTGGGTCGGCATGGTGACGCTCCTGGAATCCCACGATCCATCCAAGGATTGGGTAGAAGAAGCTATGCCCTTCTGGCCGGGTGCGCAAGCCCAAAAAAACGGCACTACTTGCTGTATACATTGGCGTTATCTGGAGGCATCTTCGCTGTTGTCCTTGGTCCAACCGAATGTGTTCAGTTAACGCTCGCGGTAATGTGGCTGCTTACCTGAAGGTCCAGCCTGCCCTCCAAAAAAAGTGTGAGGAACGTCTACCCGCCCTGGTCCATGGTCTCCCGACCCTGCGTTCCGGCGCCATCCTGTGCACCGATGGGAGCCTGGTTTTCCAAGCCTTCGCCAATTCGCCAAAGCCATGACGTGACCGCGCAGGGCCTCCACCAACTCTGTTCGCTTGTCCTTAAGCCGCCTGCAGGCGAGTTCAGCCAACACTTCGGAATCTGTCTCACCCTTGTAAAGGGCCTTCAGGATCAGGCGACTCGTGACACCAAGCGTGTCCGTGACTACGGAAGAGAGCTTCAAATTGGCCCCCAACTCCCCTCATCGCCAGTTTCGTTCCCTCGGGTCCCCCCAGAGCGGTGGTGGGACTCATACCCGAATGGGAAAGAGTGAAGGCCGAACTTGCTCCCTGATGTGTGCCCTGGAGCCCGTCCTGCTGTCCGCCATCCACCGCCTCTGGATGTCCTGGTTCGGGAACATCTTTTGAGCACGGTTTGAGCACGGCCCCGATTCCCGCACGATAGATGCCGGAATAAAACAAAAGGCACCTAGATTTCTCCAGGTGCCTGCTTGGTAGCCCCAAGGGGACTCGAACCCCTGCTACCGCCGTGAGAGGGCGGCGTCCTAACCGCTAGACGATGGGGCCGCGGTTTGGTGCGAAAAAAGATGCTATCTCATTTTCGCGGGAATGCAAAGCCGGATTTTCGCTTCGGTGGAGGGTAAGCAGGGAGATTTCGGGGGGGGCGCCAACCCGCATGGGCAATCCAACGACGCCGAGGCCGCGGTTCACAAACAGGAGGCGATGGCCTTCGCGGTAGATCCCTGAGGTGAAGCGCCCCATGAGCTTCGCACTGGAAACGCCGGGCACCAGGTTGATCTGTCCGCCGTGCGTGTGGCCCGAAAGCGTCAGGTGGGCGCCGGCTTCCAGGGCCAGGTTCCAGTTGCTGGGGCGATGGCAAAGGGCCAAGCGCCAGCAACTCTGGGGCATGCGCAGCGCCACGTCCCGCGGCATGGGCCCCGGCCCGAAGCGGAGTCCTCGGAACTGGCCGTTGCGCGCCATGGGATCCTGCAAGCCAAAGACGACAATGTGCGAGCCGTTGCGCTCAATCAGCGCGTGGGCGTTCTCAAGGCACTGGAACCCCATGCGCTCCAAGCTTTTCCAGATGGGCCGTGGATCCGTGAAGTAGTCGTGGTTTCCGAGAATGGCAAAGCGGCCCAGGGGCGCGGAAAAGCTGCCAAAGGCCTCTTCGATGGCAGTCATCTCGTCGGGCTGGCTGTCCACGAAATCCCCTGTGATGATCACGACATCGGGCCGTTCGCGTTCCGCCAGCGTGCGCCAGCGCAAGAGCGTCGTTTTCCGAACCAGTGGCCCCGCGTGGAGATCTGTGAGATGCAGAATGCGAAGCCCATCCATGCCTTGGGGCAGGTCGGGAAAATGAAGATTCAAGCGGTTGAGTTCGGGATCGCCGTAGGCTTGAACGGCGCCACCCGATCCCGCCAGCAGCAGCAGGCCGCTGCTCGTCAGGATGGAATTTCTCAGGAATGCGCGGCGCTGCTCGTCCACCAGGACTTTCCTGTGGCGTCGTTGTCTCCAGCGCCCGGCGAGGATCGTCAGTCCCCAGGTCGCCAGGTGAAGCGCTGCCAGGGCCTGCAGGATCAAGCCGATGCGCCCGAGCGAACGCACCCAGAAGGTGCCGGGCATTCCCAGGTGGGCGGCCCTCAGGCACACATCCAACAACAGTGGCAGGTTGAGCGCCAGCAGGATCCATGGATTCCAGCGCCGCAGGAAGGGTGGCAGCAGCTTGGCCAGCAGTCGGCTGTAGCCGATCTGGAGAAACAGCGCCACCAATGTGAAGGCCAGAAAGATCAATCGCATGCCCCATGAATGGACGCCATGGGTCGCGCCCAGGGCCTTGAAATCACAATCATGACATCGAGCCGAATGGGAAGAAAATTGTCATCGTTGTGGAGGGGGCGCCTTGAGGGCGAGCCTCTGGCAAAGCTCAGCGTCTCCGTTCCCAAATGGTTTTGGGCGCTGCTGGAAGGGGATTCGGGCACAAAAAAGCCGCTCAGTCGAGACTGAGCGGCTTTTAGGCGTTACGCTAACGCGAAAGCATCAACCGATGAGGCGACGCTCCTGGGCGAGGCGCTTGAGGGTCTTCTTGCGCGCGGCAAGCATCTTCCGCTTGCGCTTGGCGCTCGGCTTCTCGTAGTGCTGGCGCTTCTTCAGCTCACTGAGGATGCCGGACTTCTCGCACTTGCGCTTGAAGCGGCGCAGGGCGTTTTCGAAAGTTTCGTCTTCCTTGATCTTAACCAGTGGCATGTGTGGACACCTCCTTCCGCCTTGGAATCGCCCGGAAAGGATCCAGATCCATTCAGGGCCGTCGACCAGAATACACGAGAAGGGGCTTTCTTCCCAGGCAAAAGACGGGCGGGGTTGCTTTGCGGTTGCCGAGGTGGTGCCGGGAGGGTTAGAATTTTCCGTTTCCATCGAGCAAACATGCCACTTCCCCTTCTGTTGATCCTGGATGGTGAGTCCCTGAGGACTCCCGAGCTGGAACGCTCCCTCGCGGATGGGGGATGGTCCGTGGATTGGACGCTGACTGTCGGCAATCTAGCCGCCAAGTCCGAAAGCCCGGAGGTGGGCATGGTGCTGCTGGACCCGGCGCATTCGGGCGACGCAGCGGTTCAGGCGGTCACGGCACTGCGGAACCGCCGCCCCGATCTCCCGGTCGTGGTGGTTCAGGATGGCGGTGCGGTCAGCGGCATCCCGGGAGCCAATGCACTCGCCCGGAAGCTGCCCGCGGTCCAGTGGCCTGGAGTCCTGGAAGGCTTTCTGCCGCGCGTGCAGAGCGGGGCCAAGCTGACGGCGGAAGATCTCTTTGGCGATATCCTGGCCGAAATCGAAAGCCCCGTTTCCGCAGCGCCTGCGGCCCAGGCACCGATGGGATCGCCCGAGCCCCCCAGGAAGGCCGAGCAACCCCCTCTGCACCGGGTTCCAACGCCGAGTCCATCTGCACCCGCGCCGGCACTCACGCCGAAGGCTCACGCCACTGCGCCCGTGCCTACGCTTGTGCAGGTTCCGCTGAGCCATCCAACCGTGAACCGGAACGTCTCGCCGCAAACGCCTGGGCGCTCGGTGACGACGATCCAGGCACCGATCATCCGGACCCCGACGGTGCATACCGTGACCTCGTCGGCCAAGACCGCGAAGGGGAGGGATCTCTCCACGGCACCGGTTCCCATTCCTTCTTTCGCCTCCAAGACTCCGAGCGGTGGAGCCGCACATCCCCCAAAGCCTGAAGCCAAGGCGGCCCCAGTCCCGGCTCCAACTCCTGCTCCGATCCTGCCTGAATTGTTTGGAGATCTGCTTGGGCCATTGAACGAGACGCCCGAAGCCAAGTCATCGGCTCCGAAGCTCATGACCGATTTCACGCTCAGCGGCTTTTCCGGCATCCATGATCCCTTTGATGCCTCGCCCAGTGTTGGAGCGCCCCAGGCAGGCAGCGCGCCGAGGCCATCTTCCCCGGAGACGGCTTCCCCGAAGGCCGCGTCTCCGAAGGCCACCTCCCCAGCGCCTGAGAGCGAAGCGGGTTCTCTGGAGCTGGAATTCCTGCCCGCGGACGCGACTCCGGTGGAGCGCTCGCCCCTGAGCCCACCGCTCAAGTCGGCGGGACCACTAGCGGGGCAGGCGCCGCTTCGCTCTGCCGCACCGGTCGAACCGGAGGCGGGCCTTGCCGCAGGGGATGTGCCCCTGGAGGAATTCGGCAACTACTATCTGCTTGAAAAGATCGCCGTCGGTGGCATGGCGGAGCTTTTCAAGGCACGCCAGCGCGGCGTTCACAACTTCGAGAAGATCGTCGCCATCAAGCGCATCCTGCCGCATCTGTCCGACAACGACGAATTCGTGCGGATGTTCATCGACGAGGCCAAGCTGGCGGCTCAGTTGACGCATCCGAACATCGTTCAGATCTTCGATCTCGGCAAGGCGAGCGGGTTCTACTACATCGCCATGGAATACGTCGACGGCAAGGATCTTCGCAGCCTTCTGCGCAAGGTCCGCGAGTACCGCACCCCCGTGCCCGAGCCCGTGGCGGCCTTCGTCACGATGAAGGTGGCCATGGCGCTGGACTATGCCCATCGCAAGCGCGGCCTGAACGATAAGGAACTCAAGCTGGTGCATCGCGACGTGAGCCCTCAGAACGTGCTGATTGGCAATGAGGGCGCGGTCAAGCTCGTGGATTTCGGCATCGCCAAGGCCGCCACCAAGAGCACCCAGACCATGGCGGGCGCCTTGAAGGGCAAGCTGCTCTACATGAGCCCCGAGCAGGCTTTGGGCGCCCCCTTGGACAACCGCTCCGACATCTACTCGCTGGGGCTGGTGCTCTTCGAACTGTTGACGGGCGAACGCTGCTTCCAGGCCGATAGCGAATTGGGCGTGCTGGAAAAAGTACGCCTGGGCAAGGTCCAGGATGTGCGCATGGTCAATCCGGCCGTCTCGCCTGATATGGCTCGCGTGCTGGAGAAGGCGCTCCAGAAGAACGTGGATCAGCGCTACGTCTCGGCGCGTTTCATGGAGAGGGATCTGAAAGCCCTGCTGGTCAAGCACGGCAACGAGCCCACGGATCACGATGTGGCGGAATACTCGAACACGCTGTTGAAGGGCACCAAGGAGCAGTTGGAGCAACTGCTAGCGGAGCGCTTCGCGGTCCGTGACATTCCCTCGGTACCGACCGCCAATGTGCGGTCCGTGGTGGAGGATCAACCCACGCGCGCGGATATCCCCAAGGTGGTTTCCAAGAACGCGCCGCAGATGCTTCCGCCCCCGCCCGAGTTGAGCGAAGAGCGCGGAGAGGGCGCCGGGCACCGCTGGCTTCTTCCGGCCTTGCTCGGGCTGGCGCTTATCATGGCCGCCGCAACGTTCTGGCTGTTGAGGCGTTGATGCGTGAGGATTCGTGCTCGGAATCGCTCGCGGGGGTATGATCGTTCCATTCAGACATCGCTGACACATTCACTTGAACACACCCACCTTTCCCGGAGTTCTCCCATGGAATTGACGAAAGAACAGCAGGTCTTCTACCAGCAGGCGCGTGAGCATTGCCGTCAGGAAGTGGCGGAGATGAACAACACGATCCGCGCGGAATGGCAGCATCTCAACGATGAGATCAAGCGCGTGCAGGAACTCATCCAGACGCTGGAGACCCGCAAGCAGACCATCGGCCAGATGTACGGCTCCGCCAGCGACATGCTGGGCCAGGAGAACGATCTGGATGTCTCTCCTGCGATCCAGGATGGCACCGAGGAGTCCGCCGACGATCTGGGTGTGGGCGAGATCGACCTCTAACCCATCCCCCCGATTACAGGGCCCTGCCCGAGCAAAAGCCCCGAATTCGTTCGGGGCTTTTGCTCGCCGGATACTGTTTTGAATGCCGTCCGATTCATTCCTCGGCTTGCCAAGCTACTCGCCGAGGAACAGTGGCGCGGAGCACTCGGTGCAATTGGTCCGGTGGGGTGGATTCCGGTGGCCGCAGTGCGGGCAGATGCGGTCTTTCGACCGTTTGCGCCGCCACAAGCGCCAGTAGAGCAGTCCCAGCAGCAGCATCAGGCCGATGGTCTTCTGGGGACCCGTCAGCACGATGCCCGTCAGGCTCTTGACCTCGGCTTTCGCGGGGGTGGGTTGCTCGCTCAGTTCAACGGTCTGCATCAGTCCTCCCCGACCTTGAGGATCGCCAGGAAACCTCGTTGCATCAGGTCAGCTCGGGACAGGACATCGAGTCCTGTCCGCTCGCAGGCTGATGGCAACTCGGCCTGGGGGATCTCTACGTTGCCGATGGATCTGACGCGCGCCATCCATGGCCCGCGCCCCTTGGACTTCGCCTGCGGCGAAGTCGCCCTCCGCTCCTGCTTCGGGCTCATCCGCAGCGGATTCAGGCCATCGGATCGCATCTGCATCAGTCTTCCCCAACCTTGAGAATCGCCAGGAAGGCTTCCTGGGGAATCTCTACGTTGCCGATGGACTTCATCCGCTTCTTGCCTTCCTTCTGCTTGTTCAGAAGTTTCTTTTTTCTCGAAATATCGCCGCCGTAGCACTTGGCCAGCACGTCTTTGCGACGGGCTTTGACGTTGGTGCGGGCGATGATCTTGGCGCCGATGGCGGCCTGGATGGCCACGTCGAACATCTGCTGGGGGATGACGTCCTTCATCTTCACGGTCAGCGCATGTCCCAGCGTGGTGCTCTTGCTGCGGTGCACCAGCACGGAGAGCGCGTCGATGGGCTCGCTGTTGACCAGGATGTCCATCTTCACCAGATCGCTCTCGCGGTAGAGCTTCATGTGGTAGTCGAAGCTGGCGTAGCCCTTCGAAATGGATTTCAGGCGGTCGTAGAAATCCAGTACCACTTCGTTGAGCGGCAGCTCGTAGACCAGCATCACACGGTCCTTGCCGACGTATTCCAGCTTCTGCTGGATGCCACGGCGGTCTTCGCAGAGCTTGAGCAGACCGCCCACGAAGTCGGGACGCGTGAGAATGGTGGCCTCGATGATGGGTTCCTCGATGCGCGCGATCTTGGGCAGGGGCGGCAGTCTGGCGGGGTTATCCACATCCAGTTCCGTGTCATCCGTGAGGTAGACCTGGTAGCGCACCGAGGGCGCGGTGGTGATGAGATCCAGATCGAACTCGCGTTCGAGGCGCTCTTGCACGATTTCCATGTGCAGCAGGCCCAGGAATCCGCAGCGGAAGCCGAAACCCAGCGCCTGGCTGGTTTCGGGCTCGTAGTGGAACGAGCTGTCGTTCAGCCGCAGCTTGTCCATGGCGTCGCGCAGATCCTCGTAGTCCTCGCTGGCGGTGGGGAAGATGCCCGCAAAGACGACAGGCTGAAGCTCCTTGAAGCCCTTCAGCATCACCGTGGAAGGCTTGGTGTTGTGGGTCAGGCCGTGCGTGATGGTGTCGCCCACCTTCACATCCGCCAGCTGTTTGATGCTGGCCACGAGGTAGCCCACTTCGCCCACGCTCATTTCGTCGACTTTGGTCATCTTGGGATTGAAGACGCCCACCTCGTCCAGGCGGTACTCGCCGTCGCTGGCCATGAAATGGATGGTCTCGCCGGGTTTCACGGTGCCGTTCATGATGCGCACCAGGCAGACCACGCCTCGGTACGGATCGTAGTAGCAGTCGAAAACCAGCGCCTGCAGCGGCGCTTTGGGGTCGCCTTTGGGTGCGGGAACGACACTGATGATGTTCTCCAACACCTGAAGGCAGTTCTCGCCGGTCTTTGCGCTGATGTTCACCGAATGGGCGATGTCCACCAGGCCGATGACCTGATCGATCTCCTCCAGCACGCGTTCGGGCTCGCTGGAAGGCAGATCCGTCTTGTTGAGGACGGGGAATATCTCCAGTTCGTTGTCCAGCGCCAGATAGGTGTTGGCCAGGGTCTGGGCTTCGACGCCCTGGGTGCTGTCCACCACCAGGATCGCGCCCTCGCAGGCGGCGAGACTGCGGCTCACCTCATAGGTGAAGTCCACATGGCCCGGCGTGTCGATGAGGTTCAGCGTATAGACCTTGCCGTCCTGCGCGGGGTATTTCAACGTCACCGCGTGGGCCTTGATCGTGATGCCGCGCTCGCGCTCCAGGTCCATGTCATCCAGGATCTGGGCCTGCATCTCACGCTTGGAGATGGTGTTCGTCAGCTCCAGCAGCCGATCCGCCAGGGTCGACTTGCCGTGATCGATATGGGCGATGATGGAGAAATTGCGGATGAGAGAAGGATCCGTCACAAATGACCTCGAACCGAGCATTGTATCGTTGAGAACATGCGGCGTCTGCTATTCATCGCGGGGATGGTCCTGGGGCTCCAGGCGATGCCCCTTTCCGCCAAAACGGTCACGGGGCGGGTGACGGATGGGCGATTGGGGCTTCCCGGCGTCAGCGTGTATCCCGACCGGCTGCGCCATCCATGGCCGACGCCCCTGCCGCCCATCGCCACGACAGATGTGGAAGGGAGCTTCATTCTGGAACTCGCCGATTCGGACGATGTCCTGGTCGTGGAGAAGAGCGGCTGGCAGCGGGATCTCGTGCCCCAGGCCGAATGGCAGGCGCCCATCGCGCTTGCGCCCGCGCCCGAACATCGCGTGGAAAAGGCCCTGGTCGTGCGACTGGACTTTCCCGACGAGGCCTCGGCCATCAGTGATGACACGCTGCGTGAGCGCTTCTTCTATCGCCAGCCCGGCGTCGCCAGTGTGGCGAACTATTTCTTCGAAGTCAGCAAGGGCAGCCTGGAGTTCGAAGAGGGCGCCATCCTCCATCTGGTGGATCGCGAACACGCCGCGCCCCGGCGTGATGAGGATCGCGGCGCCCTGGTGCGATGGGTCATCGCGCAGCTCAAGGGGCTGAAGCTGGGCGATCTGGATCGCGTGAACAACCGCACGGGCGCCTTGGTCCCGGATGGCAAGCCGGATCATCTGTGGATCATCGCGCCGGGGCCTTCGCAGACGATCACCACTAACCACGCCCACCACTCGCCCATCTCCTTTCTGGAACGCTTGCCGTGGGATCGCGAATGCAAATGGTCCGCGCTCTTTCTGCCCGAAGACACCCCCCTGGGCAATCTTGTTCACGAGGCCTTTCACGCCATGGGCGAGCACCGCGTGGACGATTTCTACCTGGACGAATCGCACCCGCTGACCGCTGGCATTTGGGATCTGATGGATGTGGGCATGTACCGCGGATGGGACCGCCATCATCCAGAAATGGGGCCATGGTTTGCGGATGTGGCATACAGTCCCTCGCAGCCCATGGGATGGACCCGCGCCGAACTGTGGTACGGCGGGCGTTTCCGCGAGACAGTGACGGAAGAGCGCGTGACGGGACGATCCTGGACGGGCTGGCTGGATGTGCTGGAACGCGCGCCGGGCCGTCTGCCCCAGCGCCTGATCGTGCCCGATCTGCGGAAGCCGGGGTGTTTCTGGGAACTGAACGTGCGCAGGCCCTGGGGTTTCGATCGGGGCCGCATCGGGGACCGCTGGGGCGTGGGGCACGAAGGGCTGGTGGTGGCCGCCATCGACTCGTCCAAGCTCACGCCGGACGAACCCCAAGGCCCCGTCCATGTCGTGGACGCCCATCCGGGCAGCGCGCAGCCCCCGCTGCCCCGCGCCCCCAACGGGCGCTGGGAGCTTGATGACGCGGCCTTCAATCTGGGGCCCGGCGAAACCCCCAAGGGCCACGACGGCCCCCTTTCCTGGGAAGTGCTGGCCGTGGACGAATTCGGCCGGATGCGCGTGCGGGTGCGGCGCGCGCGCTGAGGCGCGGGAGACCTTCGCGCGCGGTGATCTCCGTTGCGTTTACAGGCTTGTTACGGCGTGGAACCCGGCCTGTCGCGGCGTTGGCGTGCAATGCTTCCATGGGCTTTTGGCAAGGAATGTTACGGGATGGTCTCGCGGAAGGGGGATTCGCCATGCCTTGGCTGGATGCGGATGATGCCGGGGATGGGGCGAAGGGTGATGCGGGTGCCAGTGCCTCAAGCCGATCGTCCCGCGCCCAGGCGCTGGCCGTGGAACTGCGATCTATCCTGGAAGAGGGCCGCCTGAAGCCCCATTTCCAGCCGATCCTGGATCTGCGCACGGGCGATGTCCACGGCTTCGAGGGCTTGATTCGAGGTCCGTCGGATTCGGTGCTTCATAGTCCCATGAACCTCTTCGGAGTGGCGTCGGCTTCGGGGCTGCTGTTCGAGACGGAGCGGGCCTGTGTGCAGATCCTGAGTGCGGCGTTCTCCAGCAGCGGCCAGCGGCGGAAGCTATTCGTGAACGT
>Ga0116170_10004694_pt1 | contig 12422 bp, 8 predicted proteins | sample AD_JPNHW1_MetaG_FD_89797 | JGI IMG/M metagenome (GOLD analysis project Ga0116170, IMG submission 89797) | Active sludge microbial communities of municipal wastewater-treating anaerobic digesters from Japan - AD_JPNHW1_MetaG | ecosystem: Engineered > Bioreactor > Anaerobic > Digestate | place... | reverse complement strand
CGGCTTCCATGGCGCCCACCGAGCCCATGCCGCGGTAAGCTTTATAGCTGCGCCCCTGGTACAGGATGATGTCGCCGGGCGCTTCGGCGGTGCCGGCCAGCAGGGTGCCCAGCATCACGCAGTCGGCGCCGGCGGCTATGGCCTTGGTGATGTCGCCGGAGAACTTTATCCCGCCGTCGGCTATGACCGGGATGCCGCGCCGGGCGCCGGCCCGGCAGCATTCTTTTATGGCGGTAAGCTGCGGCACGCCCACGCCGGAAATTATACGCGTGGTGCAGATGGAGCCGGGGCCTATGCCCACTTTTATCGCGTCGGCGCCGGCTTTTATCAGGTCCAGCGCGCCCTCGTAAGTGGCCACGTTGCCGGCGATGATCTCGATATTATGCCGGCGCTTCACGGCTTTAAGCGTTTTCAGCACGGACTCGGAATGCCCGTGCGCGGTGTCGAGGGCCAGCACGTCCGCGCCAGCCGCCACCAGTTCGCCGGCGCGCTCCACGGCGGCGGGCCCGGCGCCTATGGCCGCGCCTACCCGCAGGCGCCCCGCCTTGTCCTTGCAGGCGTTGGGATAATTTTTTGCGTTCATCATGTCCCTGGTGGTGATCAGGCCTTTGAGGCGGCCGTGCCTGTCCACCAGCGGCAATTTTTCTATGCGGTGTTCGTGCAGGATCTTGCGCGCCTGCTCCGGAGTGGTGCCCACCGGGGCGGTTACCAGCTTCCTGGTCATAGCCGAGGAGACTTTCTTATCCAGGTCTTTTTCGAAATACAGGTCGCGGTTGGTGAGGATGCCGGCCAGTTTTCCCTGCGCCACCACCACCAGGCCGGAAATGCCGTGCTTACCCATCAGCTCCAGCGCGTCCCGCAGCGTCTCGTCGGGGGAAATGGTGACGGGGCTGGTTATCACGCCGCTCTCGTGTTTTTTCACTTTGGCTATTTCCAGCGCCTGCAAATGCGCGGGCATCGCGCGGTGTATTATGCCCAGGCCGCCTTCGCGCGCCATCGCTATGGCCAGCGCAGACTCGGTCACCGTGTCCATGGCGGCGGAGATCAGCGGGATATTAAGTGTTATTTTGGCGGTGAGGCGGGTCCGGAGGTCTGTCTGCTTGGGCAGCACGGAGGATTTCGCCGGCAGCAGCAGCACGTCGTCGAAGGTAAGGCCTAAAGCGATCTTGTCTTGAAGCATTGGGAGACCTCTTTTTTTAAGTTTAGCTCTTCGCGGGGAACGGTTTCAATTATGCGGTCCGGGCCCGGCTTTTAGATAGCGCCCCAGGAAAAAACTTTGCGCCAGCAGGAAGGCCAGCATGCAGCCCAGGATGCCGAACAGCTTAAAATTCACCCAGCTCGCCGTAGAATAATGCCAGGCCACATGGAGATTCAGCCAGCCCAACAGCGCAAAGAATATGGCCCACGCGGCGTTGAGCTTTTCCCAGAGCGGGTCGGGCAGGGCGAGCTGCTTACCAATAAGGCCGCGGATGGCATTGTGTTTGAAGAGCAGCCTGCCGCCAGCGATGGCCAGCGCGAAGCCCCAGTACAGGACGGTGGGTTTCCATTTTATATACGCTTCATTGTGAAAAAGCAGGGTCGATCCGCCGAACACCACCAGGATGCCGAGGCTGAGTTTCAGCATGGTATCCACAGTACCCGTGCGCGCATAGGAGTACGCGGCCTGCAGCAGCCCGGCGGCAATGGCGGCGGCGGTGGCGGCGTAAATGCCCTGGATCTTATAGACGGCGAAAAATAAAACTACCGGCAGGAAATCGGCGAATAATTTCAATTGACCGCTCCTTGCAGCTATAGGGGCGCCGCCGTTTTTGCGCTTTCTGCTCCCAACGGGAACCCTGGCGGCGGCGCTTTTCTTAAGTTTAACTGTTAGCGGGGTTGTTTTTCAATGGGCGCCGGGCAATAAATGAGGGCGCCGGCCATAGACCGGCGCCCCTTTGTTGTACGGGAGAGAGGTTAAACTTTCTTTTCGTTCGCCTCCGGCTTGGCGGCCGCTTTCTCCTGGCGGGCTCTGCAGGTTTCGGAAAGGTCCTTGAGGTTCTGCCGCAGGCATTCCTTTATACGCCCTTCGCCGGGCTTAACTCCGGCGCAGAATTTCTCCCTGTCGGCGGCGCAGGCTTTGGCCCCCCGCTGCCGGCCTTCCCGGCGCATTTCGCGTTTCGAACCCATTGCGCCCTTTTCGCTCATTTTGGACTGCATTTTGAAGCCGCTCTTGAAGCCCGAAGAGAAGCCCTTGCCGTAGGCGCCCATGCAGGCCCCGCCTGCTTTGCCGCCTTTTTTGCCGTGCTTGCCGGCAACAGCTTTGCGGTCGCGGCAGGCCTGCGACAGGTCCTTCTCGTGTTCCTTAAGGCAGGCCGCTATGCGCCCTTCGCCCGGCTTTATGTCCGCGCAGAACTTAACGGTGTCCTCCGCGCAGGGCCCTTTGCCCTTCTCCGCGCCCCTCTCCGCGCCCTTCTCCGCGGCTGCCGGCGCGTTCAGCGCCAGGCCCAGGCCCGCGCCCAGCGCCAACACAGCTATCATCAGGTTTTTCATAATCCCGCTCCTTTCTCCGTACCCCCATACAACGCGCGCCCAGCCGTTTTTATTGCAAACAGATGAAAAAGAAGATTGCGGAACGCCCATCAGAGAGAGAATTACTGTAAGGGGAAAAGAACGTTATGGCGGTCCGGGGAGTCCGGGGGCTTACCCCGCTCGCCCGGAAGAGGGAACCGTTGCGAACGAGCTGAAGTGAGCATTCCCTGGTCCGGGGTGGCCGGGGTATCCCCCCGCGCAACCGGGCAGAAGGAACCCTTGCGTCGGTTCCCCCCGCCTTAGGGAAATTATGGCGGGGCCCCCTTCCGCAACGGTTGCGCGGGGGGATACCCCGGCCACCCCTCCAAGAAAAAGTTTTAACTATCAGCGCGTATAGGGAGGGGCTGCCGGAGAAGTGACCTGCGAACCCGTTGCGGAAAGGGGGCCCCACCCTAATTTTCCCGGGTGGGGGGAAACCGACGCAAGGGTTTCCTCTGCCCGGGTTCGCAGGTCACTTCTGCGGCGGCACCGACTGGGCACCTCGCGGTCCGCCTCTTTTTTTAGTTGCAGTTCACCTTATTCCCACTCTATGGTGGCGGGGGGTTTGGAGGTGATGTCGTAGACTACGCGGTTGATGCCGCGCACTTCGCTGACTATGCGCGAGGAAATTTTATGCAGCAGGTCGTGCGGCAGCTTGGACCAGTCGGCGGTCATGCCGTCCACGGAGCTGACGCAGCGCAGCGCGATGGTGTATTCGTAAGAGCGCTCGTCGCCCATCACGCCCACGGAACGCACCGGCAGCAGCACGCAGAAAGCCTGCCAAATTTTAGAATACCAGCCCGCGGCCTGTATCTCCTCGCGCATCAGGCGGTCGGCCTCGCGCAGGATCTTCAACCTTTCGGGCGTAACTTCGCCCAGCACCCGGATGGCCAGCCCCGGCCCGGGGAAAGGATGCTGCATCAGCACCGGCTCCGGTATCTTCAGGCTGCGGCCCAGCTCACGCACTTCGTCCTTGAAGAAATAGCGCAGCGGCTCGATCAGGCCCATCTTCATTTTAGCGGGCAGGCCGCCCACATTGTGGTGGCTCTTTATCACGGCCGAGGGCCCGTTCACGGAAACAGACTCTATCACGTCGGGGTAAAGCGTGCCCTGCAGCAGGAAGGCCGCGCCTTTTACTTTCTTCGCCTCTTTGTCGAACACTTCTATAAAAGTATGGCCGATAATTTTGCGCTTCTTCTCGGGCGAGGTAACGCCCTTAAGCCGCCCCAGGAACAGGGCCGAGGCGTCCACTATCTTAACGCTGTAGCCGAACTTATCGTGGAACACTTCCTTCATGCGCCGGCGGTCGCCGTCGCGCAGCAGCCCGGTGTCCACAAAAATACAGCGCAGCCTGGCGCCGATGGCTTTATGCGCCAGCACCGCCGCCACGGAGGAATCCACGCCGCCGGACAGGCCGCAGATCACGGTTTTGCCGCCGGCCTGTGTTTTTATTTCCGCCACGCTCTCGGCCAGGAAGGCCGCCGGCGTCCAGCGTTCCTTATAGCCGCAGATGCCGCGCGCGAAATTCTCCAGGATCTTCTCCCCCCTTTCGGTGTGGTGCACCTCGGGGTGGAACTGCACGGCGTAAAGCCCCAGCGCCGGGTTTTCCATGGCCGAGAATTCGGAGCCGTCTGCCCGGGCCGTAACCCTGAAACCAGCCGGCACTTTTTTAACTTCGTCGCCGTGGCTCATCCACACCTGCAGCCCGGTGGGCAGGCCGGCCAGCAGCCGGGAACCTTTGAAAATTTTCAGCGCGCCCAGCCCGTATTCGCGTTTGGCCGCCTTGGAAACTTTCCCGCCCAGCTCATGCGCCAGCAGCTGCATGCCGTAGCACACGCCCAGCACCGGCACGCCCAGCCGCAGCACGGCCGGGTCCGGTTTGGGCGCGGCTTTGCCGTAAACGCTGGCCGGCCCCCCGGATAAAATTATGCCTTTGGGCCCGCGGGCCAGGATGTCTTTGACCGGGGTGCCGAAGGGCAGGATCTCGCAATAGACGCGCAGGCTGCGCAGCCGGCGGGCGATGAGCTGCGTATACTGGCTGCCGAAATCTAGTATCAGTATTTGATCCATAAGTTTTTCCCGGAAAGCGAAGGACCGCATGAAAATTCTAACAAATTAAAAGCCCGGCTTATCGCGGGGATAAACCGGGCTTCCGGGGGACGGCGGGACTTTATTTCACGGCGTACAGGTAAGTCACGTAGTCATGCCACTGCACGGCCTGGTCGAAGGCGAAGTCGCCGTATTTGCCTTCGAAGATATTCTCCAGCTTCTCCTGGGCCACGCGCACTTCCGCGGGCGGCAGGTATACGGAGATGCCGCGGCTCTCGGTCATGGCGTGGCCGGCGCGGTTGGTGCCGGTGGCCTTGTTGTAAACCACCAGTTCCTTGTCTATATAGTTCTGCAGGTCGGCCGCTTTGGCCTTGAGCGCCAGGGCTTTCTCGTCGGTGCCCTTGAGGTTGGCGGCCACCAGGCCCGCGTACTGCCACAGGTCGCCGTAGAAGGAGATGGTCATCTTCGGGTCGCTGGCTTCGCCTATGGTGTCGTAGCGGATCACGCCGGTGCGGGCCGCTTTCAGGGCGTCCACATCGTTCACCTCTTTGGCCAGCGCGGAGAATTCGGCCAGTTTCACGCCCAGGCCGTCCAGCTTGGCGGAGCGGATGGCGGAGAGCTGTCCCGCTTTCTTATTGGCTTCGTAGAACATGTTGAAAGCTTCCACCGTAACCGCGCCCAGCTCCTCGGCGGTGAGAGTGGGCTTTTTGGCCAGCGCGCCCAGGAACAGGTTGTAGGGATAGCCCAGGCCCGGCACGGTTTCCTCGGAGCCGACGATAACCGTGGAGTTATCCTTAACTTCGAAAGCCACTTCGCCCATCTGCATCAGGCAGGCGTCGTAAGCCAGCACGTCCACTTTGCCGGCCTCTTTAAGGATGTCGCCGATCTGGCGGGTGCGGATATAGTTGCCGGTCTCGTCGTCGAAAGAGATGCCTTTCTCAGCGCCCTTGGGCTGCACCTTGGGGTCCATCCAGCCGGAGCCGTGGTCCCACAGGATCAGCATATATTTCTTGGCCGGGTAATTCAGCTTGCTCCATTTCACGAAGTCCACGGCGCGCTTATAGTCGCCCATGTCCACCGCGGTGGAGATCTGCACCACCGGCGAGTTGATCACGTTCTCGTTGGAATCTTTCTTTACCAGCAGGCGGCGCGCGCCGGTCCAGTTGCCGTCCAGGTCGGTGTCGCCGGAGGCCTGGCCGTTCATGCGGCCCAGTTCCACCACGATGTTCACGTTCTTGTCGGAACCGATCTTCTCCATCATGTTCACGTTATACAGCCCGGCCATTTCCAGGTTGTTCTTGCCGTTGATGAAGACCATGACGGTCCATTCTTTGGGCGCGGCGGGCTTATTGGAGAAGGGCCATATTTTTTCGGCGGAAGGAGCCGGCACCGCGGCGGGGTTAGCCGTATAGGTTTTGCCGTAGAAATTCAAATCCAGGGCGCTGGCCGCGGGAGAGAACCCGGGAGCGAGAGCGAGGAAGGCGGCCGCGGCAAGTATGTTTTTCATAAAACCTCCGTAAAACCTGTTGGTATAGTTTAGCTGAACCCTGGCACAACGCAAGCCCGCCAAGGCCCAGGCGGCCCAAGGCAAAGGGCCCACCCCGCCTGGGCCCCGAAACCGACCGGGCCCGGCACAGCGCCCTTACCGGCTGCGCGCAGCCGCGGCAGCCTGCAGCGAAAAGCGTTCCTGCCCGGGAAAGTTTTTATGCTGCCCTTGCTTTCGTGAAGTATCAATAATATATAATGTCAGAACCAATGAAACCCACCGCGCTTATCTTCTCTTTATGTCTGCTGCTGCCCGGCCTGGCCGGCGCCTCCTGGTGGGCGGAGAACGATTACACCACCGGCTCCAACGGCGTAAAGAAAGACTCCCTTACCGTTTTAACCCATATCAAGGGCAAATTCATGGCCGGCGCGGCGGCGTCTTTTTACCGGGATACCGGCGCCTACAAAGACAGGGTTTACGCCTACCGCCTGCCGCTGCTGTATTCCGGGACCAGCAATATCCTGGCCCTGACGCCTTTCGTCTACCCCGTGGCCCCCGCCACCAATTCCGGCGCTAAAGGGGCCAGGCTGTATTTCCAGGCCTCCCTTACGGAGCCGGACGACGAAAGCTATCTGCGCCTGACGGCGGCCGGGGCCTGGGCGGGGCAGGACGCCCGCAGGCTGGACGCCCAGGGCAATGACCTGGGCAAAAAAAGTTTTTCGGAAACGGCCCTCGAACTGCAGGTGGAAAAGTCCTATTTCGGGCAGTTTTTCCTGCTGGGCTCCGCCGCAACCTTTTCGAAAGCGGACCTGCCCCGCAACCAGGCGCCGGTAAAGCCGGCGCTGGACCACGCCGACATGGCCTGCCTGGGGACCTTCCGCCAGATCACCGCCCTGCCGGAGTGGGTGGTAACGACCCAGGTTTCGCGCAGCATGAAGCCGGAATTCGCGAGCCTTCTTTACATTGGATATAGTAAAATATCCTTCAGGAGCGAACCGGCGGCAAGCTCGGCTATTTTCGGCTTAAAACTGGAGATGAGCGCCAAGACCACGCTGGATTTTGCCTATAATCTTTTCAAAGCGCAGAGCTCCGCGTACAAAAATTATTATAAGATACTTTTGCGGACCGTATTCTAAAAGGGCCAACAGATGATAATGCAGTCGCAGGAAAGCCTTGAAATGCTGGTGATGGTCTCCCGGCTGCTTTCCTCAAAACTTGATATTTCCGAACTGCTCACCACCATCATGCGGCTGGCTTCGCGCGTGGTAGGGGCGGAGCGCGCCTCGCTTTACCTGCTGGACGAAAAGAACCAGGAATTATATTTCGACGTGGCGCTGGGCCTGCCCGAAGACGTGCAGAAGATGCGCTTCAAGCTGGGCGAGGGCGTGGCCGGCACCTGCGCCAAGGAAGGCCGCTCCACCATCATCAACGACGTGGCCAGCGACCCGCGCCACTCCAAGAAAGCCGACGCCAAAAGCGGCTTTGTTACGCGCTCCCTTTTAACCTGCCCGATGATCATCAAGGGCAAAGCCATCGGCGTGGTGCAGGCCATCAACCGCGTGGACGGAGATTTTTCGGAAACGGACAAGAACAATTTCGAGGCTTTCGCCTCGCAGGCCGCCATCGCCATCGAGAACTCCCGCCTTTTCTCTTCCGTCAGGGAAGAAAAGCGCAAGATGGAAATAGTTTTCCGGCGCGTCAAGGAAGGCGCCATCCTTACCGACGTGGACGGCGAGATCATCATCCTCAACGAGTCCGCCAAGACCTACCTGGAATACGAGAAGTACAAATTCACCAACGTGAAATCCGCCTTCCCGGACTTCGAAATGAAGCCCGGGATGGACGCGGCCATGGCCGCCGGGGAAACCGCCTTCAATTTCGAGCTTTACCGCGAGAAACCGAAGAGGTTCTATCTCAGCGGCACGGCGATAAAACTTTTCACGGAAGACAAGGACGGCAATTCCAAAGTGGAGGGCCGCCTCTGGATCCTGTCCGACGTCACGGCCCAGCGCCTGGAAGAGCGCATGGCACGCAATTTCCTGTCGCTGATCTCCCACAAGTTCAAAACCCCGCTGGCCTCCATAAACGGCTACGCCCAGATCCTCAAGGACGAAGCGCAGTCGAAGAACCTGCCGGAGATAGTGAAGAAATCCTCGGAGACCATCTTCGGCCAGGGCCAGAAACTGAATACGCTGGTGGAAGGCCTGCTGGACTTCGTGACCATAGACAGCCAGGAACCCGCCTCGCTGGAAAAGATAGAATTCAACACGGGCCACTTCCTGGAGGAAGTGGCCGAAGGCATCCGCGCGCTACAGCCTGAGAACTCGAAGGTCACCATAAAAGTGGCGGCGCCCGACCCCATACAGCTCAAAGCCGACCGCAAGCTGATGGCCACCGCCATCCGGGCCCTGGTGGACAATGCCGTCAGGTTCAATCCCGGCGAAGCCAAGCTGGTGATACTCTCCACGCAGGCGCGCGACAACAATGTTTTCATTTCCGTGGGCGACAACGGCCCCGGCATACCGGGCGAAGAGCTGGAAAATATTTTCCAGAAATTCTACCAGGTGGAAGATTCTTTCACCGGGCAGATAGCGGGCTGGGGCCTGGGCCTGGCCCTGGTAAGGAAAGTGGCCGAGCTGCACGGCGGGCGCGTGTTCGCCAAATCGCAGCTGCAGAAAGGTTCCGCTTTTACCCTGGTGCTGCCGAAATAAACCCGGCCGGGCGCAAAAGAACACCCGCCGTCAGCAACGGCGGGTGTTCTTTTTTGCCTGCGCCCGGAAGACGCCGTCTTACACGGGGATCTTTTCGGTATCGCCTTTCTTTACGTAGTCGTTGGTGGACACGCGGCCGACGCGCTGGAAGCCCCATTTCACGAAGTACTTCTTGGCGCCCTTATCCGCGCTGTCGTCCACGAATTCCTTGGTCTTGGTCAGGTCGCCCTCGGCGAACACCAGTTCGTAACCGGAGGCGGCGCTGAAGGTGAAGGTCTTCTCGCCCTTATTGCTGTTGAAGAACAGGAACCCGTCCTTCATAAGCTCCACCTTGATCAGCACGGTCTCGCCGGCGTATTCGCGCGCCCACCTGTCGCCCACGCTCAGCGTGAACTTGCCGTCCTTGTGGGAGAAGCCGGTGGCATAGAGGCCGTCGGCATCCGGGGCCGTGGGCACGCGGTAGTTGGGGGTCAGGTTGAAGGTAAGGTCGTACAGGCCCACGCGGTCCACAGAGTAGCTGTAAGGAGAGGAGCCGGTGTTGAAATCCACCCGCTGGCCTTCCATGCAGACATTGAACGATTCGCTCTCCCAGGGGTAGAGCTGGCGGGGAGCGACGTTCAACTGCGCCGTGGCGCGGAAAGTCTGTCCGGCGCGCTCGCGGCAGACCCAGGTGCCGTCATGGCCGTTCTGGCTGCCGGCATGGCTGTATTCGCCCTGGTGCGGGCCGCCGTCTTTCTCTTCGATAATAGCTTTGGGGCCGTGGCCGCCGGGCTGGCCGCCGTGGTTGCCACCGTTGTTGCCGCCGGGCTGGCCGCCATGGTTGCCACCGTTGTTGCCGCCAGGCTGGCCGCCGTGGTTGCCGCCATTGTTGCCGCCGTTATGGCCGCCATTATTCGGCGGATTTACCACGGGAGGAGGAGGGGGAGGGGGCGGAGGTTTGGGAACGAAGTGGCACTCTTCAATATATTCGGTGCTGTCCAGATACACCCTGCCGGAAGACTGCGCATAAGGACTGGCCCCGAAAGGTAAATTTCGGCAATCTCTGCTGTAACGAACGCTGTGGGTGCCGTTCTGCTGAGGATAAAAGTCCTTGTTAACCTCGGTTGTTTTAGCCTGTTCAATGACGCTCTTAACGTCAATGTTCTTGTCGAAATTAATATCAGCGGCGGCGCTGGCATTGGCCGCAAAACCAAGACAGGCAAAAGCGACAACAAGTTTATTTGTCATACGTTCACTCCTCCATACTTTCGGGACATCTCTTGTTCCACACCTATAGTCTAGGACAAAGCCCCGCCTGCCATAAGGGGCGTTGGGGCAGAATAAAGGAATTATTAGGCCCAAGGGATCATTCCCCAAAGGCCCAGGGCGGCTGGAACGGAGGAGCAAGAAGCGCTAAGCCAGCTTATTATCCGACACCAGCTTCTTCAGCTCGTTGATATCAGGGCTTATAAGGTAAGGCTTGCCCACGGACTGCATGGCGCTCTGTATATCCTTAAGCCCGTTGCCGGTTATCAGGAGCACCACGGACTCGCTGCTCTTTACGCGGCCTTCCTTGACCGCCTTGAGCAGGCCGGCATAGGTAGCCGCGGCCGCGGGTTCGGCAAAAACGTTGGAGCCCCTGGCAATGCTCGGTATGGCCGCCAGTATCTCGGCGTCGCTCACGCCCACGGCGAAGCCGCCGGAATCACGGATGGCCATTACGGCGGCCAGGCCGTCGCGCGGCACGCTTACGGAAATGCTGTCGGCTATGGTCTTGCCGGAGACGGGCTGTATATCCCCCCCGCTCTCGAAAGCCCGCTTGACCGCGTCCGAGCCCTCGGCCTGCACCGCCACCAGCTGCGGCAGGCGCTCGATAATGCCCAGGCGGTGGAATTCCACGAAGCCCTTCCAGATGCCGCTGATGATATTGCCGTCGCCCACGGACACGAACACCTTGTCCGGGGTTTCCCAGTTGAGCTGCTCGCAGATCTCGAAAGAGCAGGTTTTCTTGCCCTCGCGCGTCAGCGCGTTTATACCGGTGCTGCGGTTGTACCAGCCGTATTCGGCGGAAGCTTTCAGGCAAAGGTCGAAGGCGTCGTCATAGGTGCCCTTCACCATTATCACGATGGCGCCGAAAACCAGCAGCTGGGCCACCTTGGCCGCGGGAGCGGTTTCCGGCACGAAAATAACGGTCTTCATATCCAGGCTGGCCGTCAGGCAGGCCAGGGAAGAAGCGGCATTGCCGGTGGAAGCCGTGGTTATGACCTTTTCCTTAAGCTCCAGCGCCCGGGCGGTAACCACCGCGCTGGCCCTGTCCTTGAACGAGGCGCTGGGATTGCGGCCGTCGTCTTTTATATACAGGTTGGACACGCCGGCTTCCGCGCCGAGTTTTTCCGCGCGGTACAGCGGCGTCCAGCCCACCTGCACCGGCGGGATATTCTTGATGCCGGCCACCGGCAGGATATCCAGGTAGCGCCAGATGCTGCGCTCGTTATTGTCCTTCAGCACGTCGTAATTCAGGCGCTTCTTTATGAGGTTATAATCGTAAAGCACCTGCAAATTGCCGCCGCAGGCGCTGCAATTGTATTTCGTGTCCGGGAATTTATGGTCTTTGCCGCAGCGTATGCACTGTAAAGTTTTAATTTTTTTCATAGTTGTAAATCCAGATCGAAAACCTGACGTCTGACAAAGAGGCCTGTTCCCGCCACGCCGCCGAGCCGGGCGCCGGGAATTTAACCCGCGGCCGCCCGGCCCCCGCCCCGGCTTATCCGGGGATCACCGTCGTCCCGGCTTTGCCGGCCAGGGTTTCCTCGAACAGGTCGGTTTTCGAGATATACGCCACGCTGCCGCCGTTCTTGATGAACTCTATGACGGCCTTTATCTTGGGGCCCATCGAGCCGGCCGGGAAAGGCGGCGGCACCTGGTTGTAAATAGCCTCCAGCTCGGATACTTTTATCACGCGCAGGCTCTTCTCGTCGGGCTTCTGGTAGTTCAGCTTGGCGCCGTCCTCGCCGGTGAAGATCGTCAGGCTCACTTCCACTTCCTCGCCGCGGGCCTTGGCCCGCTTCATAAGCATGCAGCCCAGCAGGGCGCTGGCCAGGTCTTTGTCTATCACGGCCTCCACGCCGGTGTACATCTTCAGGGGCTGGGCGCCGGGTTTGGCGGGCTTGCTGAATTTCACGCCGAAATTGGTGGCGTATATTTCCTTGCCGTCCTTTATTTCGGGCGTCACTTCGCGCACGGGGATGCCGCCGCCGCCCACGGTTATAGGCACTATGCCCTTGGCCAGCAGGGCTTCGATGGCGTCTATCTCGACGATATCCACCGGCACCGGCGAAGGCACTACGCGGCGCCAGATCTCGTTGCCTTTGTCGTCCTTCTTGTACATCTTCATCACCCAGCCTTCGGCCATTCGCTGTTTGGCCTCGTCGGCGGTGTAGGATTGGCCTACGTACTTGGAGGGATTCTTGAAGTCGGGGTCGTCCTTGTTGACCACCACCTGCGTCACGATGCCGGCCACGATATTGTCGATGCCGCGGATGTTCAGCTCGTTGTTGAGCTGCGCCAGCATGAAGGACATCGCGCCCTGCGTTTCGGCCACGCAGACGTCCAGCGGCAGCGGGAACATGGCAGGACGGCACATCTCGGCG
>Ga0116170_10004690_pt1 | contig 12428 bp, 10 predicted proteins | sample AD_JPNHW1_MetaG_FD_89797 | JGI IMG/M metagenome (GOLD analysis project Ga0116170, IMG submission 89797) | Active sludge microbial communities of municipal wastewater-treating anaerobic digesters from Japan - AD_JPNHW1_MetaG | ecosystem: Engineered > Bioreactor > Anaerobic > Digestate | place... | reverse complement strand
CTTTTTCATTTCGCTGCGAATTTGTTTTCAAACCATAAAAATAAGGGGAACAGGGTCATTGAAACTACCAATGGCGTTTAAGTTTTGCACAAACCTTTGTTCGTAACTGCGTTAATTACTGATTGGAAAGCTGTTCTCCCGGAATCTGACTCCCGGAAAGGGCCCATTTTCTCCTGAGTTTTCCCCAACCTGTTAACATCGCCTGGTTGATGCGGGTAAACGGAACTTCTTCTTTCGCGATAAATAGGTGCATGATGATAATTTTCCGTTCTCCGGCCATTGCGTAAAACTGATGCTTATTTAACCGGTATGCTTCCCTCATTCTTCGTTTAAGCAGATTCCTGTCGCTTGCTTTTTTGAAGTTTCTGCCGGATACGCTGAATGCTGCCTGTACCGGAACAGGAGCGCCATGATCGTATTCTTTCCAGACAAATTTCAGCGGATAGACCAGAAGGGTATTTCCATCCTGAAAAAGGGAAGCTATGGCTTTAATCGACTTGAGTCTTTCTTCCTTGTGGAATGTCAGCCTTGTATTTTCCATCTGGTATAAAGAAAAAAAGGCCGGAAATCTTCCGGCCATTCAAAGATAGGTCCTTTGACGCAATTATTTTGTTTTGTTGATATTTTTAATGTAATGCTCCAGCGCCATGGTCATGGAGGGGGCTTCTGGAGTCGGGGCTTCGATATCTGGTTTGAAACCAGCTTCCCTGACAGCCTGTGCCGTAGTAGAGCCAAAACAGGCAATTTTAATGTCATTTTGTTTAAAATCCGGAAAATTCTGGATCAATGATTTAATACCGGAGGGACTGAAAAAAACAAGGATATCATAATTCATTTCTTTCAGGTCTTTCAGATCGCTGCTGATGGTACGGTACAAAATCGCCTGTGTGTATTTGAATCCGCCTTTGTCGAGCATTTTGGGAATTTCCTGGGAATGAATATCCGACAACGGGACCAGAAAAAATTCCTCTTTGTGCTTTTTCATGATGTCGAGCAGATCGGTCATGGAACCGTTGGCATGAAAAATTTTCCTTTTCCGGTATACGATATACTTCTGCAGGTAAAAAGCTGTGGATTCTGAAATACAGAAATATTTGAGGGAATCGGGAATGGTTACCCTCAGCTCCTGTGCCAGCCGGAAAAAATGATCAATGGCTGTTTTACTGTTGAAGAGTACAGCTGTAAAATCATTGATATGAATTCTGGTTTGCCTGAATTCCTTGGCCGATACGCCTTCCACCTGAATAAAAGGCCGAAAATCTATCTTTACCGAAGTACTTTCAGCAAGCTCGGAATAGGGAGATTTTATGGTGTTCGGCTCCGGCTGCGTTACTAATATCGACTTGATTTTCAATGTCTTAAAATTTTAATTTTACTTTATCCTTAACTGGTTTGCAAGACCTTTAAAAACAGCAACAAGGGTAAAATTTCAAGGGTACAAAGGTATAAAAAGAGATAAAAAATGGAATAGTGTTTTTTTAATAAAATTCGGGCTCCCCTGACGAGGTAGAAAAGGTAGATCAACCCGGTCAGAAGCAGCCCGAAGATCATAAACAACCAGCTGTTTTTATGAGGTAACCAGGCAATTGCCGCCACGATAGGCCAGAGAAAGAGGCCCAATGTCCGGTTGAAATTTTGAATATTGAACAGGTATTCCCGGGTATCACCCGAAGTTTCACTTAAGAATCCCAGAATTTTGTAAATCAGGTATTTGGCTTGAAAAAAAACAAATATGGCAGCCAAACAAATCAGGAAAACAAACACTTCGGGTAAGGGAATGGAGATGCTAAACTGATGCATTAACTGGAAACTGAAGAGGGCCAGCACCATCAGGTAAAACACCTCCATGGCTATTGACCCCTGCACCAGGGATATATTTTGCTCCCGGTACATTCTGGCAGAGGCTTGAAAACTGCCGACACTTTGCAGAAGAAGGGTGAAATATTTTTTGGTGGTAGATTTTACAAATGCGAGGATGATAAGGGTAAGCAGAAAGACCAGGACAAACCAGTCGTTGGAATGATAGCGGAAAGGTTGGGAAGGCAGGGAGATCCCGGCAGGATGAACCGTGATGGGTGCCAGGGGCAAATCCGGCGACATTCGAAGATGTTGGGTGGTGTCATTGAGTACAGGGCTGTTTTCTGCGCTTTTTTTCCGGTAGTAAATTTTTTTCGGAGGGACAACGACCTGCCTGGGCATCAGAATATCTTCTTCAGTAAGGTGTTGAAGCGGGGCTGATGGCACCATTTTTACCGGGTCAAGGGTAAGCTGCACCCCTGATTTTGAGGGGTGGGCAGAAACAGGAGTCTTGACCGTATCCTGAATTGTTACGTAATAAGTATTCCCCAAACCCATTTCTCTGATTAACCGGTGCAAAGATAGGTAAAGTCAGCAATTCTCATACTCATATGTTTCCAACATCCGCATCAGATTTGCCAGCTCTTCAAGGGTATAAGACTCTTCATCAGAAATCATCCTGATGTAACGTTGCAAGGCTTCCCTGTATTCTTCTTCCGTATTTATTCTCTCCTCCATATTTTTATTAATGAGCATCCAGCCAGTTACCGGCAGCTTTCATTTCCACCGTGATCGGCACAGCCAGTTTTATGGCCGATTCCATCTGTTCCTTTACAATCGACGAAACCTTGTCAAGTTCAGAAAGGCAAACATCGAAGTTGAGTTCATCATGTACCTGCAGAATCATTTTGCTTTTTAGCCTGTCATGTTCGAAGGCCTGGCTGATTTTTACCATTGCTGCCTTGATGATATCTGCAGCTGTCCCCTGAATGGGGGCATTAATGGCGTTTCGTTCAGCCATGCCACGTACAACGGCATTGTTTGAATTTATATCATTCAGATAACGCCGTCGCCCCATAATTGTTTGCACAAATCCCTCTTTTCTTGCCTTTTCGATTGATTTTTCCATGTATGTTTTCACCAGGGGAAAACTTTCGAAGTAGCCATCGATCAGCTCTTTGGCTTCCGACCGGGAGATTTGAAGTCTTTGGGCCAGACCAAATGCAGAAATGCCATAGATGATCCCGAAATTGGCTGTTTTTGCTTTCCTGCGCATGTCAGAGGTAACTTCATTAACCGGAACCTTGTAAATTTTAGAGGCAGTGAGGGCATGAATATCCTGATTTTGGCTGAATGCCTCCATCAGTTGGGGATCACCACTGAGTGCCGCCATAATGCGCAGTTCAATCTGGGAATAATCGGCTGATAAGAAAAGATGATCCTGATCAGATGGAATAAAGGCTTTACGGATTTCCCGGCCTTCCTCATCCCTGACAGGTATGTTCTGCAGGTTGGGATTGTTGGAACTTAAGCGGCCTGTGGCAGCAACAGCCTGGTTGTAAGAAGTATGTATTTTCCCGGTTTGTGGATGAATTAACCCGGGCAGCACATCTACATAGGTGTTCAGCAGCTTTTTCAGGCCCCGGTAGTCCAGAATTTTCATCACAATGGGATGCTTGTCCCTCAACTGAATCAACACTTCTTCATTGGTGGAATATTGTTTGGTTTTGGTCATTTTGGCGTTGCCATCAATGTTCAGCCGTTCAAATAAAATATCTCCGAGCTGTTTCGGAGAAGAGATATTGAAATGAAGGCCGGCCAGTGCAAAAATCTCTTCTTCCAATGCGATCAGTTTTTCCCTGAGCAGGATTCCATATTCCCGTAAAGCCAGGGGGTCCAGTTTTACGCCTGTCATTTCCATATCAGCAAGGACATTTACCAGTGGCATTTCGAGTTCCCGGAAAAGGGTTTCCAGGTTGTTTTCTTTAAGCAATGGTTCCAGGTAATGGCTCATTTGAAGCGTCAGATCTGCATCTTCGCAGGCATAATCCCGTAATTTTTCTGCCGGAACCGACCGCATGGTCAACTGACTTTTGCCTTTTGGACCAATGAGGTTAGAAGTGGGTATTTTTACATAATGCAGGTAGCTTTCACACAAATAATCGAGGTTGTGTTTCCATTCTGGCTGAATCAGGTAGTGTGCCAGCATGGTGTCAAACAAAGGGCCCTTTACCCTGATTCCGTAATGCCGGAGCATCAGGATATCGTATTTCATGTTTTGCCCTGTTTTTCTTATCGTTTCGTTTTCAAATACTGCCCTGAATTGCTCAACAATTTCCAGGGCCTTCGACTGGTCTGCAGGCAGGGTTACACACCAGGCTTCATGTGGGTTTATGGAAAAGGAGAGGCACACCAGTTCCGCATAATGGGGATCCAGACCGGTGGTTTCCGTATCAAAACATATGGTTTCTGCCCGTTCCAGTTTGGTGATCAGCGTTTGCCGCTGTTCCTCATTTTCAACAAGGTAGTACTGATGAGGAGTATTGTCGATGTTGTTCAGGCCTGTTTCGCGTGGCGCCGGTGCGGAAAACTGTTCAGCTCCGAAAAGCTGCCCCTGGGCTGGTTGCATTTTTACGGGTTTTTCTTCCGGTTGATCCAGGCCCAGCCTTTCGGAAAGCGTGCGGAACTCCAGCTCCTGGAATAGCGCCTTCAACGCTTTGCGGTCGAATTCTTCCATCTTCAACTTCTCAGGATTAAAGTCAACCGGAGCTTCCAGCGAGATGGTAGCCAGCTCACGCGACAACCTGACCTGCTCTTCATACTGTATCAGGTTTTCTTTTTGCTTCCCGGAAATTTTGTCCAGATTGAGATAGATACCATCAATACTTCCGAAATCATGGATCAGTTTCTGGGCATTCTTGGGACCGATTCCCGGACAACCCGGTATATTGTCGGAACTATCCCCCATAAGGCCCAGATAATCGATCATTTGGTCAGGCGAGCTAATTCCGAAATTCTGCTTAACCTCCTCAATGCCCCAAATTTCGTTATCATTTCCCGCCTTCCCCGGCTTGAATATAAAAATGTTTGCGGAAACCAGCTGGGCGTAATCCTTATCCGGCGTCATCATAAAGGTGGTAAATCCTTCCTGCTCAGCTTTTTTTGCCAGGGTCCCGATGATGTCATCGGCCTCATAACCAGTCTTTTCTATGATTGGGATGTTCATGGCTTCAATCATTCTCCGGATGTAGGGCACCGACTTTCTCAGGTCTTCCGGCATCTCCTGCCGGTTAGCCTTGTATTCAGGGAACTTTTCATGGCGGAAAGTGGGCCCTGAAAGATCAAAGGCAACGCCGATGTATGCAGGTTTTTCTGTTTGAAGCAACTGAATCAGTGTGTTGGCAAAACCGTATATGGCAGAGGTGTTCAGCCCTTTTGAACTGATGCGCGGAGCACGGATAAAGGCAAAGTAACTTCTGTAAATCAGGGCGTAAGCATCCAGAAAAAATACGCTGCGGGAGAAATTTTCAGTCATAACAAGGCATTTTGTTTGAATAATCTGAATGGTGAAGGTACGGAAAAAACTTTTCACTCCTTTTTTATATATTTTTGCATCGGTAATGACCGAAAGAAAGCAAGGATTACCGTCTAATAATTAATACTTTACAGGCATGAGAAAATGGAGGATAGAAGACTCAGCCGAATTATACAACATCATCGGCTGGGGTGTCAATTATTTTTCAATCAATGAAAAGGGGAATGTTATCGTTACACCCAAAAAAGATGGCATTTCCGTTGACCTGAAGGAACTGATTGAAGAATTGCAGCTTCGCGATGTGACCACTCCGCTGCTGGTCCGTTTTCCGGATATTCTGGACAGCCGGATTGAGAAAATGGACAGTTGTTTTAAAATTGCTGCCGAAGAGTACGATTATAAAGCCCAGAACTTCATCATCTACCCTATTAAAGTCAATCAGATGAGGCAGGTGGTCGAGGAAATCGTTGATCACGGGAAAAAATTCAATATCGGACTGGAAGCCGGATCAAAGCCGGAATTACATGCAGTCATTGCCATAGATACCGACAGTGAATCACTGATCATCTGCAACGGTTACAAAGATGAAAGTTATGTTGAACTGGCACTGCTGGCTCAGAAAATGGGGCGGCGGATTTTCATTGTAGTGGAGAAGCTGAATGAGCTTAAGCTGATCACAAAGGTATCACGGCGGTTGAAAATAAGGCCGAACATTGGAATCCGCATCAAACTTTCCAGTACCGGGAGCGGCAAATGGGAAGAATCTGGTGGTGATGTGAGTAAGTTCGGGCTGAATTCCAGCGAATTGCTGGAAGCACTGGATTATCTGGAACGGAACGGGATGAAAAACTGTCTCCGGCTGGTCCATTTTCACATTGGCAGTCAGATCAACAAGATCCGCAGGATAAAGATCGCCTTGCGCGAAGCATCCCAATTTTATGTGGAGTTGTATAAATCCGGTTTTAAGGTGGAATTTGTGGATATTGGCGGCGGTCTTGGGGTGGATTACGACGGAACCCGCTCCTCCAACAGCGAAAGCAGTGTGAACTACAGCATTCAGGAATATGTGAATGATGCCACTTACACCATGGTGGATGCTTCCAATAAAAACAACATTCCTCACCCGAACATCATCACCGAGTCGGGACGTTCGCTGGCTGCCCACCATTCGGTGCTTATTTTCGAAGTACTGGAGTCGGCATCCTTGCCACAATGGGAGGAAGAGGAAGAAATCCAGCCCGATGACCATGAACTGGTCCAGGAACTTTACCAGGCCTGGGAAAACCTGAACCAACCCAAAATGCTGGAAACATGGCATGATGCCCAGCAAATCAGGGAAGAGGCGCTTGACCGTTTTAACCTTGGCTTGCTCGATTTGAAAACCAGGGCTCAGGTAGAGCGACTGTTCTGGTCGGTTGGCCGGGACATTATGCAAATGTCATCCAAACTGAAACATGTTCCGGAGGAGTTAACAACGCTGCCCAAGTTGTTGTCGGACAAGTATTTCTGTAATTTTTCCCTGTTCCAGTCGCTGCCCGACTCCTGGGCCATCGACCAGGTTTTCCCCATCATTCCCATTCAGCGGCTGGATGAGAAACCCGACCGTTCAGCAACCCTGCATGATATCACCTGTGATTCTGACGGGAAGATAGACAATTTCATTTCCACCCGGAATATGTCCTATTACCTGCCCGTTCATGCTCTGAAGAGCAAAGAAGCATACTACATCGGCGTTTTTCTGGTGGGCGCCTATCAGGAAATTCTTGGTGATCTCCACAACCTTTTCGGGGATACCAATGCTGTTCACGTGTCTGTGAACAGCAAGGGCTATTCGATTGATCAGGTAATTGACGGGGAAACGGTGGCGGAGGTACTCGACTATGTTAATTACAATCCGAAAAAAATGGTACGGAGTGTGGAAGGCTGGGTAACGGCCTCCGTGAAAAGTGGAAAAATCACTGCTGAAGAAGGGAAAGAGTTCCTTTCGATTTACCGGTCAGGATTGTACGGTTATACTTATCTGGAATAAACCTTATATTCGGAAAAGCACTGAAAAGGTTCCGGTCTCTTTAAAAAGACCGGAACCTTTATTTTTGCATAACTTATTTTGGCAGCGGATATCCTTTTATCGCTTCCAGGTTTTTGGCGATTTCTTCAGTCGGATACTCGTAATCTTCGAGGATGCCTGTCATGTATTTCTCATAGCCCATCAGGTCAAGCAAACCATGACCGGTGAAATTGAAGAGAATGACTTTTTCCTTTCCTTCCTCTTTTGCCTGATTGGCTGCACGGATAGCACCTGCGATGGCATGGGTGGTTTCGGGCGCAGGAATGATACCTTCGGTGCGGGCGAAAAGCAAACCAGCTTCAAAACATTCGTTCTGATGCACAGCGATGGCTTCCATTAAGCCATCTTTCAGTGAAGCGCTTACCAGCGGCGCCATGCCGTGGTACCTCAACCCGCCTGCATGGATGGGGGCCGGGATAAAGCTGTGCCCGAGGCTGTACATGGGGAGCAGCGGAGTCATCCTGGCTACATCTCCATGGTCGTACACAAACGGCGCTTTGGTAAGTGTGGGGCATGAATAGGGCTCAACACCAATGATTTGAATATCAGCTCCGTTAATTTTATCGTACATAAAAGGAAATGAAATTCCTGCAAAATTACTGCCGCCACCGCAACATCCGATGACCACATCTGGTTTGCTGATACCTGCAAGGGCCAGCTGTTTTTTAGCCTCCTGACCAATAATGGTTTGATGAAGCATCACGTGATTCAGCACTGAACCCAGCGAATACCGTGTTTGCCCCGTCGGATCCGATACAGCTGCTTCGATGGCTTCGCTGATGGCAATACCAAGGCTTCCTGGTGTATCCGGGAACTGGGCCAGGATATTTCTTCCGGCCTGGGTTTCTGTTCCCGGGCTCGGCACACAATCAGCGCCCCAGGCATGCATCATCAGCTTCCGGAAAGGTTTCTGGTCAAAACTGACTTTAACCATGAATACTTTACATTCAAGGCCAATCAGTTTGCAAGCGTAGGCCAATGCACTTCCCCACTGTCCTGCTCCGGTTTCCGTGGTCAGCCGTTTGATACCAAACTGTTTGTTGTACCAGGCCTGCGGAATGGCCGTGTTTGGCTTGTGACTTCCTGCCGGAGAAACACTTTCATTCTTGTAAAAAATCTTGGCAGGGGTTCCGAGAGCCTCTTCCAGTTCATAAGCACGGATCAGGGGACTCGGCCGGTACTGGATAAGCATTTCCCGGATGGGTTCCGGAATATCTATCCAGCGTTTCTGGCTTACCTCCTGTTCAATCAGGTTCATGGGGAACACGGGAGCGAGCATCTCCGGAGAAATGGGGTTGCCGTCAGGACCCAGCGGCGGATTCAACGGCGTAGGCAAATCGGGTGTAAGATTATACCATTGTTTGGGCATTTCCGATTCATCCAGGTAAAATTTCTTCTGTCTTGTCATGGTGTAATAATATTAATTGGTTAAAGAATAATTTTGTATAGACGCTGCGTGCAGCGTCTGTATGGTTGTAGTAGAGACGCTGCACGCAGCGTCTCTGCTATGTCATTATATGAAAGAACGCGTAAAAAAAGAGGGACTTGCTGCGTAAACAACAAATCCCTCTTTCTCAGGTATTTCGTCTTGGACAAATTGCTTACGTGCGGATCACAGAATTGTGCCACCACCACCAGTTGCCGTTTGTCAAAACCAATACCTTCATTTGTGGTAATTATTGTGCCAAAAATATATTTTAAATTGATACCACCAAAAAAAATCAGCATTTGAAAGCAAAAAAAATCAAAATCGAATAAAATGTTAAGAAACAAGGCTTGTTTATTTCATTTCATGATCAAAAATCAGGTTTAGGTCGGTTCCGGGGAGATAATGGTAAGTTACCAAACCAGCCTGGCGGGCAGCTTCTGTGTTTTCCGCAAAATCATCCACAAAAAGCGTCTCTTCAGGAATAACACCCGATAGGGCGATTACTTTTTCATACCCCGACAATTGTGGTTTTCGGTCGTGGATGACATGGGAATAGAAAAGCTGGTCGAAAAGATCTTCAAAATGGAAAGAGTGTTCGGAAAGAAACCTGTTTCTAAAATATTCTATATGTATCTGGTTGGTGTTGCTGTATAGGAAAAGACGGAATTTTCCCTGTAACTGCTTCAGGAAACTGACCTTTTCCACGGGGACCGATCCCAGGATGCTGCACCAGGCCTGGTCGATCTGTTGGTTTGTCACCGATGGTTTTCCCATTTTAAAGCGGATTTGGTTCCGGAATTCTTCCGGGGAAATCAATCCGGTCTCTAAATTCCGAAAAACAGGATCCTTGAGGGTTTCCCTGAACTCAGTAAAACTTCCGGTAGCGCCAAGCTGCCGGAAAGCGTTTACCGGGGCCATAAAATCCAGATCCAGCAAAACACCCCCAAGGTCAAAAATGATGTTCTTTATTGAAGGCATGGTTAGAATTTTAATTCCGGGCAAGTTATTGAAAAAATGGGAATCAGGACAAATAATTTCGGATTTCGGATTTACAATTTCGGATTTACCTGCGGAACCTCTTGCTTTATAAATCCGAAATCGCAAATCCGAAATCCGGAATATTATAAGCTCTGTTCACCATATATTATTTATAAATTAGCCTCCAAAAATCAAATCAGGGTGAGTTTTGAAGGATCAGACGTAAATGGTTCCCTATGGGTGGGAGAAGGGGGTAAGATCCATGTGATTGATCAGCGGGTTTTGCCTTTCAGGGAGGAAGAGTTTATCCTGAACACCCTGGAGGATGCCTGTTTTTCCATCCGGGAAATGGTGGTGCGGGGGGCTCCGCTGATCGGGGTAACGGCGGCTTTTGGTATGTACCTTGCCTCCGGAAATAACAGCAATAACATTATGGAAACCCTGGAAGAAGCAGCGGCTTACCTCAATTCTTCCAGGCCTACTGCGGTTAATCTGTTTACTGCTACCCGAAGGATGCTGGAAACTGCTGCTTACTGCCACGACCCGGCAGAGATAGAAAATACACTGTTCCTGGAAGCCAGCCGGATCAGAGAAGAGGAGATCGTTTCCTGCCGGAATATCGGGGAACATGGATTACCATTGATTGAAGCCATCTGGGAACGAAAAAAGCCTTCGCCGGTTCAGATTCTCACCCATTGCAATGCCGGGTGGCTTGCCACCGTAAAGTACGGAACTGCTACTGCACCCATTTATCTGGCCCATCAAAAGGGCATACCCATACATATTTGGGTGGATGAGACCCGTCCACGAAACCAGGGGGCACGGTTAACCGCCTACGAACTGGGGCTGGCCGGGATACCCCATTCCGTGATCCCGGACAATACCGGCGGACACCTGATGCAGCATGGTCTGGTTGACCTGGTTATTGTCGGAAGTGACCGCACCACCCGGAACGGTGATGTCGCCAACAAAATAGGTACCTATCTCAAAGCACTTGCTGCATTTGACAACCAGGTTCCTTTTTATGTGGCCCTGCCTTCTTCTTCCATTGATTTCAACATGGAAGATGGTCTCAGAAATATTCCTGTAGAAGAACGATCTCCGGAGGAGGTTGTTCATACCGAGGGATGGGATGGACTTGGGATTACCCGGATAAGGGTTTTACCGGAAAACAGTCTGGCCCGGAACTACGGGTTTGATGTTACCCCTGCCCGGCTGGTAACCGGACTGATCACAGAAAAGGGGATATGCCCGGCCACCGAAGGGGGGATTTCCGGATTATTTGAAGATTTGAAGATTTGAAAATTTGAAAATGATAAATGGAATAAGGTATGATGAAAATTGCCATCATCGGGGGAACCGGCTTTGAAAATCCGGATATTCTGCACCATCAGGCAGCAGTTTCCATGGAGACTCCCTACGGGAAAACGGATGCCCCCATCAAAACCGGCAAAATCGGGCAAACCGATGTTTGTTTGGTATCCCGTCATGGATTGAACCATGAAATTACGCCCACCCATGTAAACAACCGGGCAAATCTCTGGGCCATCAGGGAATCAGGGTGCACGTGCATCATCGCTACTACGGCCTGCGGAAGCCTTCGGAAGGAGATTGCTCCGGGTGATCTGGTTTTCCCTGACCAGTTTATTGATTTTACCCGCTTCAGGGCCAATACATTTTTTGACCGGTTTGAACCGGGAAATTTACAGCACACCCCCATGGCTGATCCTTTTGACAGGGAATTAAGGGAAAAACTGATGGTAAATGCCGGAAGGTTGGGCTTGCCTTTTCATCCGCGCGGAACGGTCATTACCATTGAAGGCCCGCGGTTTTCGACCCGGGCGGAATCCCGCATGTTCCGGAGCTGGGGCGCAGATGTCATCAACATGTCGACTGCCCCGGAATGTATGCTGGCTAATGAGTTGGGAATTCCCTATGCTGCCGTAGCCGTGAGTACCGATTATGACTCCTGGATGGAGGAAGAGCATCCTGTCACCTGGGAAGCCGTGCTGGAAGTATTTCACAGAAATGTCCACCAGGTTGTCAGCCTGATCACTGCAGTCGTATCGTCCTGAAAAGAAACAGGGAAACAGGAAAGTATTTAACCCTCCCGGAACAAAGGTTTAGTGTCGGCAGCAAGATGCAGGAGTTTTCTGTTTTCTTCGTCAGTATTGGGTTGTAAATTTCTGACCATGTCAATGGCTTTCAGGAAGAGTTCGCCTTTCCCGGGGGGGATAGCTGCCGTAATTTTCTTTGACAGGGTAAATTGGAGGGCCAGTTTCATCAGGTCGTCGCCGTCAACCGGTTTGTACCACATGTTTTTGTAATATTTGGGTTCTCCCTGTGCCAGGCCGGTGAGCGCCATGGCTTTCAATGCGAGAATCCCCATATTTTTCTCCACCGCTTTGGCATAGATCTGCGGACCGAAATCGCCGGAATGCCAACAGGCAAAATTGAGAGGGAACATGACGGTGTCAAATTCATATTTTTTCATGGCCAGCAATGCTGCTTCCACGGAATGGGCTGAAAATCCGACGAAACGTATTTTGCCTTCTTTTTTGGCTTTTTCAATGGTTCCATGGCTCCGCCGGGACCAAATGCTTTTGCCACCTCGTCCACCG
>Ga0116170_10004688_pt1 | contig 12430 bp, 8 predicted proteins | sample AD_JPNHW1_MetaG_FD_89797 | JGI IMG/M metagenome (GOLD analysis project Ga0116170, IMG submission 89797) | Active sludge microbial communities of municipal wastewater-treating anaerobic digesters from Japan - AD_JPNHW1_MetaG | ecosystem: Engineered > Bioreactor > Anaerobic > Digestate | place... | reverse complement strand
TGGGGCTCATCCGCACGAACCAGCCGGTCGAGTTCACCGTCGACGCCTACCGCGACACCTTCTCCGGCGTGGTGAAGCAGATCCGCCTCGCGTCCACCACGGTACAGAATGTCGTCACCTACCCCGTCATCGTCGAAGCCGACAACCCCGCGGAGAAACTGTTCCCCGGCATGACCGCCAACATCAACGTGGAGGTGGCCCGCAAGGAAAACACGCTGATGATCTCCGCTGCCGCCCTGCGCTTCGCGCCCACCAACCTCGTCACCGACATCCGCGGGCCCAAAATCTGGGTCCTGAACGACGAGCAGGAACCCGAGGCGGTCGGCGTGAAGCTGGGCATCTCCGACGGCACCAACACGTCCATCGAAGACCCCAAGGACATGGAAGGCCGCGAGATCGTCCTCGGCTTCCAGTCCAACGGCCACGCCGCCGAAAACGGTCCCAAGAACCCCTTCATGCCTTCACCGCCCGGCAGCAGCCAGAGCCGCAACGTCCGCCGCGCCATGCGGTAGGAGCCCAGCATGCTCATCACCATCCAAGACATGTTTAAGACTTACCGGATGGGCGACACCTCCGTCCACGCGCTGGACGGCGTGTCGCTCACCATCAACGCCGGCGAGTTCGTCGCGATCATGGGCGCCTCGGGATCGGGCAAAAGCACCCTGCTCAACATCCTCGGCTGCCTCGACACCCCCACCTCGGGCACCTACCTGCTGGACGGCGTTGAGGTCAGCCGCATGAGCCGCACGCAGCTGGCGCGCATCCGCAACCGGAAACTCGGCTTCGTTTTCCAGAACTTCAACCTGCTTTCGCGCACCAGCGCCATCGAGAACGTCGAGCTGCCGACCTTCTACAACACGAGCTTCCCGGGCGGTCAGCGCCGCAAACGCGCCGCCGAAATGCTCGAGCGCGTCGGCCTCGGCAACCGATTGGATCACACCTCGGCCCAGCTCTCCGGCGGGCAGCAGCAGCGGGTGGCCATCGCCCGCGCCCTGATGAACGACCCGCCCGTTCTCCTCGCCGACGAGCCCACCGGCAACCTCGACACCCGTTCGAGCATCGAGATCATGGCGCTCTTCTCCCGGCTGAACCAAGAGGGAATCACCATCGTGATGGTCACCCACGAAGAGGACATCGCCGCCTGCGCGAAACGAAAGATCGTGATGCGCGACGGCCGGATTCTCACATCACCTCAGACAGGACACCCCGCGCTATGAACCTGTGGATGATCCTCAAAGTGGCGCTCCGCGCCATCTTCCGCAACAAAACGCGGTCGCTGCTGACCGCGCTCGGCATCATCGTGGGAATCGCCGCCGTGATCGCCGTGGTCGCCATCGGACAGGGTGCCACCACCATGATGATGAAGGAGATCAACAGCATCGGCAACAACCTGATCATGGTTTTCCCCGGCAGCCGCACCCAGGGCGGCGTCCACGCAGGTTCCGGCGCCAGCCAGACCCTGACCGCCGAGGACGGGGCCGCCATCGCCCGCGACATCGCCCACCTCGTCAAGGCGGTCTCGCCCATGGTCCGCACCGGCGCCCAAGTGATCTACCAAGAGAACAACTGGTCCACCCAGATCCAAGGCGTCTCCATCGAATACCCCGACGTGCGAAGCTGGGAGGTCGGGAACGGCGTCTTCTTCATCACGGCCGACCAGCGCTCCGCCACCCGCGTCTGCGTGATCGGCGGCACCGTCGCCGACAATCTCTTCCCCGACGAGGACCCCGTCGGCAAGACCATCCGCATCCGGAACATGCCCTTCCGCGTCCTGGGCGTGATGGCGCGCAAGGGAAGCAACACCATGGGGAACGATCAGGACGACGTCATCCTCGCCCCCTACACCACGGTCAAGCGCGTGCTGCAGAACTCGATCTTCAACAACGTCAACATGCTGATGGTCAGCCTCTATTCCCTCGGCGATATCCCCGCCGCCAAGGACGAGATCGGCGCGCTCCTGCGCCAGCGCCACAAGCTCGGCCCCAACACCGACGACGACTTCAGCCTCATCGACATGACCGAGATCACCAACACGATCGGCAGCATGACGAAGCTGATGACCATCCTGCTCACGACCGTGGCGTCGATCTCGCTGCTGGTGGGAGGCATCGGCATCATGAACATCATGCTCGTCTCGGTCACGGAGCGCACCCGCGAGATCGGCCTGCGCATGGCGATCGGCGCAACCCCCAGCGACATCCTGCTGCAGTTCATCACCGAAGCCATGGCGCTCTCGACCGCCGGCGGATTGCTCGGCGTCCTGCTCGGCATCTTCGGCGCGCGCCTGGTCGGCAAGGTCCAGCAGTGGCCGATCCTCATCACGGAATCCTCCGTGCTGGTCGCGTTCCTCTTCAGCGCGGCGGTCGGCATGTTCTTCGGCTTCTACCCCGCGCTGCGCGCTTCGCGCCTCAACCCCATCGACTGCCTCCGCTACGAATAAGGCGGCATCGAGCGGTTCCATTAAACGCGCGGCCGCAGAGGTTCCCCCGAACCGTCCGCGGCGGTTTCGGGAATATCCCGTATCCGGGATCGCCCAATCGCAGATTGGGAGCGGAGCGTCAAACCGCCCTACCGGTCCCTGCGTTGAGGTTACGCAATAAGTTGAAACGCCCTAGCGTGCCGCTTTCGCCGTGCGCAGGTACTTCTCCGTGCCGAACGGGAAGTCGGACGGCACGAATCCCTGCACGCGCGGGTTGCACAGGCTGTAGGCCTTCTGGAAATGCAGGAAGATCCAGGGGCAGTCCTCGCGCACCCGTTCCTGCGCCTGCGCCCAATACCGGTTGCGTTCCGCCTCGTCCGTCGACGCGCAGGCCGCCTCGAACAACCGGTCGAACTCGGGGTTCACGTAGTTGGAGCGGTTCGGCCCGGGCGAAACGTTCTTGCTGTAGAAGAGCTGCAGGAAGTTCTCCGCGTCCGGATAGTCCCCCGTCCACCCGATCCGGAACATCTGGCTCTGCCGGCTCGACACGCGCCTCAGGAAGGTCGGCCAGTTCTGATACTGCGCCTTGAGCGAGATCCCGACCCTCGCCAGGAACGACACCATCAGCTCCGTCGATTCGCGGATGTCCTGCGAGGTGCGCCCCAGGTCCAGCGTCAGCACCAGGCGCTTGCCGGTCTTGGGGTCGATGCCGTCGGGATACCCCGCCTCGCGCATGAGCGCCCGCGCCTTCTCGAGATTGGAAGCGTACGGGAACGGCGTCGCCAGCCGCCCCTCCGTCCCCGGCGGAACGGGCCCGTCGCACGCCACCGCCCGGCTGTTGAAGAACCGCACCCACGCCGCGCTGTCGAACGCGCAGTTCAACGCCTGCCGCAGCCGGCGGTTGGGCCCGAGCACCGGGTCCTCCATGTTGATGCCGACGTACGCGACCTCCAGGGTCGGCAGGGAATAGAGCGTGATGCCGCGCCGGTGCAGGGATTCGTTGAGGCCACCCGACCCATCGATCACCACGTCCCAGTTGTCGCGCGCGATCTCTCCCAGAAAATCCAGCTCGCCCGAGAGGAAGCAGAGCCATTGCGTGGAGACGTCGTCGATCACGTAGTAAACCACGCGGTCGAAGGGCACCGCGCCGTCCTCCGGCCGCACCGCCGCGGGGCCCTCGCGCCAGCCGCGCCACGAGGGATCGCGCGCGTAGGACATCTGATGGTTGCGCCGCCACTCGACCAGCCGGTACGGGCCCGTGCCCACGGCATGGTTCCCGAAGTCGTCGCCGTACGCCTCGACCGCCTCGCGCGGCACCACGGCCGAATAGCACATCGCCAGATACCAGACGAACTGATGCATCGGCCGCGCCAGTTCAATGCGCACGGTCCGCTCATCGAGCGCCTTCAGCCCGCTCACCGGCAACGCATAGTCCGTCGCCTTCCCTGTGGCCGAGGCTTCCGAGAACGCCCGCATCCCCGCGATCGAGTCCTCGACCAGCCACGCCCCCGGCGAGGCCACCCGACGGTCGGCCAGGCGCTTGAGTGAGAAGACCACGTCTTCCGCGCGGACCGGCCGTCCGTGCGGACGTCCCGCGTCATCTTTGCCGAAACAGGGATCCTCCTGGAAACGCGCCCCCGGATGCACGCGGAACGTGTAGACGAGGCCGTTGGACAGCACCTCGGGCAGCCGCTCCGCCACCCCGGGGATCAGGCGATACGGCCGCGCGCGGTAATCGAAATCCAGCAGCGGCTCATACACCATCTGGACCGCGCGCGCGGCGTAGAGCGAGGACGCGGCCGCAGGGTCCATGCTGGACACGCGGTCCATGCTGCGACGGAACACCGTCTCCCCGCTCGCCTCGCAGGCCAGCAGCGCGACGACAACAAAACGTTTCATCCAGCAGCCCATGTTTGCGCCCCGGCGGAAAACCATCCCGCTTTCTTAAGCCCCCGGCTTCACCGCGACCGCCGGATGCAGATAGATCGGCAGCGGCTCGACCACGCACGCGGCGGGCTCGGCCAGCGCCAGCCGCCCGAGATCCGAGGCCTTCGGAAAGACCGCGTGCGGGACCAGCCGCTCCGCCGCGAAAGCGCCGCCCAGCAAGCCGCTCAGCCGCTCCCAGTCGGACGAGACGATCCGCGTCCCCTCGGGCACGACCTTCGCCAAGTCCTCGGCCGGCGCAAGCAGAAAATCGTCCGCCGTATGCGTCGGCACCCGTCCGTCCGAGAGCCGCACGCGGCACGCGGCCGCATCGACGCGGTACGTGACGCTCCACAGCCGGTTGCGCCGCGCGTCGCCAATCACCGTCACGCGCTCGGCGTTGCCGGCCTGACCCAGCGCCAGCGCCGCGGCGCTGGCGAGGCCGCACACCGGCTTGCCGCCGGGCAGAGCCATGCCCTGCAACGCCGCCAGGCACGCGCGGATTCCGGAAAAGGAGCCGGGGCCCAATCCGCACACGAACCGGTCAAACGAGGCCAACGACACCCGGCGCTCGGCCAGCGTCTGCTCCAACTCCGCGAGCCACTCCGGCGCACGCGTCGGCTCGACGTTCCAGACGCGTTCGCACACCATCGCCTCGCCTTCGAAAACCGCCATGCCGGGGTAAGCCGAAGAACGGTCAATCACCAGAGATCGCATAATCCCTCTCTTCTTAAGAAATCCTAGCCGCCGTTGCTTGGCAGCCGTGCAAGTTCTTGCGGCGCGCCGGTTTTGATGTCCATGAGCCGGGATTATAGCCGATGCCACCCCTGTTCTCAATGCGCATCCTGAACGGCGCCCCCTCCGGCCGGGGCTGGCCGAGTTTCGCCGGCCCCGGGGAACCGTCCCGCTCAATCGTCCCTTTTTCCCCACGCGCCGCCCGAAACGAAATGGCCGCCGGGCGTTTTCAGCCACTCCGCAACCAACTTGCGAAACGGCGAGGGCTCGAGATTCGCCTCGTCCAGCTTGTCCAGCGGCTGCCACCGGAAACCGATCCAGTCCTCGACGGCCGCCGCTTCCGCGCCGGGCTTGAGCCCGGGAATCGTCAGCTCAAACACGAGGTTGATCTCCGCATGCGGCTCGCCCTTCTGAATGAAACAGTGCTCGCAGCAGCCAAGAAAGCGTCCCGCCTCGGCGTCGCGCCCCAGCTCCTCCTTGATCTCCCGCACCAGCGCCTGCCGCGCGGTCTCGCGGAACTCGATGTGCCCGCCCGGCAGATAGGTCAGCGAAGACTTCCTGCCGTGGCACAGCAACAGTTGCCCGTCCGCCACGCACACGCCGCGCGCGATCACTTCCACGTTCGCATTTTCGTACATCGGTACCCCCAACTTCTCACGTCCCGCCGCTCACGACGCGTCCCTCTTTTTGCCCGCAGCTTTCAGCAGCTCGTTCGCGTCGCGGCGATCGCACGGCCAAGGAAACGCGTCCAGCGCCACCAGCGCCTCGCCTGCCAGAAAGAGAGAGCCGCACACCAGCGCCACGCCGTCCGCCTCGCGCGCCCAGCTCCGCGCCGCGTCCAAAGCCTCCCGCACGCTGCCGCAGGCGCGGGCGTCGTCGATGCCCGCCAGGCGCATGATCCCCACGGTCTGATCCGCCGTGAGCGAACGCGGATTCGAAGTCGCCACGCCCCACGCGCGCTTCACGACCGGCGCCAAGACGCGCAGATGCCCCAGCGCGTCCTTGTCGCCGCAGAACCCCGCGACGAGGCCGACAGGCTTCTTGACCCGACAGCTCTTGAGCGCCAGCCGCAGAGCCCGCGCCCCCTCGGGATTGTGCGCGCCGTCCACGATCACGGGCGGTTCTTTCGACGCCAGCTGGAAACGCCCCGGCCAGCACACGCTCTCGAGGCCCCGGACGAACGCCGCGTCGGGGATCGCCACGCCGCAGTCCGCCGCAGCCTCCAGCGCGGCCACCGCGGCGCAGACGTTCTCGACCTGGAACGCGCCGGCCAGCGGAAGCCGCAGCGGCGGCAGGTCGCGGCCCGGCGTCGCGATCTTGAGCGTCTGGCCGTCGAGACCGCTCCGCGTGACCGTCGCCGACACCGCCGCCGAGGCGTCGATGAATCGCGAGCCGCAGCGTGCCGCGGCCGACGCGATGACCGCGCGCGCCTCCTCCGGCTCCGCCGCGCAGACCACCGGGCGCCCCGGCTTGATGATGCCGGCCTTTTCCGCGGCGATCTTCCCGACGGTGTCGCCCAGCCAATCGCAATGGTCCAGCCCGATGCGCGTGATGACCGACACCAGCGGGGTCACCACGTTCGTCGCATCGAGCCGGCCGCCTAAGCCGGTCTCCAGCGCGACGAGCTTCACGCCCGATCGGCGGAACAGCACAAAGGCCACTGCGGTCAGGCATTCAAAGAACGTGACCTCGGCCCCCGACTCGGCCTCGACCTCGCGGACGGCCGCTTCGACTTCCTGCGCGACCGGCTCCAGCGCGGCGTCGCCGACCGGCTCGCCGTTGATCAGGAAACGCTCATTGACGCGGACGAGGTGCGGCGAGGTGTAACGCGCCACCGGGTAGGCCGCGGCGCGCAGCACCGACTCGCACATCGCAGCCACCGCGCCTTTGCCGTTCGTGCCCGCGATGTGGATGGCCGCGATATCCCGTTCGGGATTGCCCAGCCGATCCAGGATGGCGCGGATGGTTTCCAGACCCGGCCTCATCCCGAACCGGCGTCGGTCAGCCAGCTGTTTCAGGTAGTTCAGCATGGGCATTAGTGTAGTTCATCCCCCCCGCCTTCACAACCGTTGGATTTCGTTCGCGCCCGTTTTGCCCGTTGTGCCCGCTTTCTCGTTTTGTTAACCTCGTTTCACCTGTTTTTATGTCACAAGAACCCACAGACGCGCCGGTCCCCCATCCCGCCGACCTGCTCCTAAACCGCAACCGGGAGGTGGGCAACCTGCTTCTCTCCGATCGTGCGGTCGCCTACGTCACCCTGCTCGCCGCCCTGCTCGCCTTCCGGCGCGGGCACGAGCTGGAGCCGCTCCACGACGACCTTTACGCCGCGGTCCGCGCCGGCCTGGACAGCGGCGCCTACACGCCCGACGCGTTCAACCAGGACGTCCGCCAGCTCCTGCTCTGGAACCTCGTCACCGACCGCCTCGAAAAAGAGCGCCTGCGCGGCTATAAGGACACCCGCCGCCGCAAGTTCCGCTATCGCCTCACGGACGAGGCCACCGCCTTCCTGCTCTGGCTGGAGGCCCGCCGCCGCGACGACCTTGAGCCGAACGACAGCGACACGCGCGACTTGCTCTCGGAGCTGATCGGGACGCTGCGCGAAACCGTCCGCCTCTTCCACAAGACCGGCGCGGAATCGCTGGACTACGAGACCGCCCGCGGGGTCTTTTATCGCCTCTCGCGCATGAGCGCCCTCACGGACAGCGTGAGCCAGGCCCTCGGCGACTTCAACGTGCGACTGCTGGGGTTTGCGACCGGCCAGTACGACGCCTCCGCCGCGCGCGCGATCCTCGGCGAGCTCGAGCGCTTCCTGAAGCAGTTCCTCAACCGCATCCATACGCTGCGCACCGAAATCACGCCGGAGATCAGCAAGCTGAGGCAGGCCCGGCTGACCGCCCGCTGGCAGGCCTGCCTCGAGCGCATGGAGGAGGAGAGCCGCGCGACCTCGCACCTGATGCGCATGCGTCTGCCACCCCCCGAGCGCACCCTCGCAAGCCTCGCCGCCTTCTACGCCGCCGAGGGCACGCTGGAGCAGCTTTGCGCCCGAGTGAACGCCGCCGCGCTCCAGGTCTGGCGCAAGCTCTACACCCACCTGCGCGAGCTCGAGCGCCGCAGCCACCGCCTCGAGGACCTCCGTGCGCGCGTCGCCGAAATGGCGCGGCTCCCCGCCGACGCCGTCCCCGCCGACTACCTGCGCGGCCTCCTCGCGCCCGCCCGCATGATCGGCGACATGCACTTCTGGGACGAGAACGAAAAAGCCATCCCGCCTCAGCCGCGCTGGGACCGCCACCGCCTCCGCGAAGAGGCCGTGCTCTGGCTCGACGAGAAAACCCGCACCCGCGATGCGCCCGCGCAGTCGCTCGAAGAGGCCCGGCTGCATGCGCTCGAAGACTGGATGCGGCGGCGCGGCCTCGCGCCCACGCCCGAAGAGACGCGACGCGTCTCGCGGGGCGATTTCTCCGCGTTCGAAGATTTTCCGCGCCTGATCGAGCTCGCCCGCAGCGGCCTCCTCGGCCACGGCGCGCGTTTGGCCAAACTCGGGCTCGCCCTCGACCCGACCGCCGACCCGGTCAGCGTCGAGGCCGCCCGGCACGCGCTCGTCTTCCACGACCTCATCGTACGGGCGCGGCAGGCCGCGGCCCCCAACCCCTAACCTTTGCCTTTCTTATGTCCGCCTTCGACGACCTCCTCCAGAAACAGAAAACCCGCGTGCAGGCTGTGCTCAACATCCTGCTCGAGAGCCCCTACTTCTACCGGACCGACCACGAGGAGAACTTCCTCTTCCTGCGCCGCTACCAGCGCGAATTCGCGGGCTTCTTCGAAGAGACCTTCGGCTGGCAGCTGGTGATCGACCCCAAGTGCGCGCGCCTCTACAAAGAGACGTGGTACAACGACCGCATCACGCCCTCAAACCGCGACCTTTTCAACTTCACAAAACGCGACGAGTGCGTCGCCTTCATGCTCCTGCTGGAGTTCTTCGAGCACAAGCTGGAGGAGGACTCCGCCAGCGTCGAGGAGCCCGAGAACGTCCGCTTCCGTTTCGGGGATCTGCTGCTTTTCGAGCGCACCCGTTTCCTTGAGCTCTTCCCCGATCTGGCCGCCAGTTACGCCGATGAGGACGTGCGCAAGATCATGCGCCCCGTCATGCCGCAGCTTGAGCGCTACCGCTTCCTCCTGAAGATCGATCCGCCGGACGACGAGGCCGTCGAGCCCGACGACACCATCTACGAATGTCTCCCGGCGCTCTGGCACTACAGCGTCCAGCGCATCTCCCGCCCCGTCGACGAGAGCGCCGCGCCTCAAACTTCCAATTCCTAATTTCCAACTCCGCCTTTTCCACATGGACTTCTACCGCATCACCAAGATCCGCCTCGTCAACTTCCACAACTTCGTGGACGAGACCATCGAGCTCCGCTCCGGCGGACACCTCTTCATGCTCGGCGACAACGGCTCCGGCAAAACCACGGTGCTGGACGCCGTCCACTACGTGCTCACCGCGGGCCGCTCCATGGAGTTCAACTCCGCCGCCCGCGTGGCCGGCGCCAAGCACTCCGGCGGGCGCTCGATCCAGGGCATCGTGATGCGCTACAACATCGAGACCAACGGCCCGCTCAACCCCAACGGCGGCATCACCTACGCCGCCGTGGAGATCGCCGGTCGCAACGGCCGCCCCGTCACCGCCGCCATCGGCGTCAGCACCCGCAGCATGGACGAGTCCGTCGAGCGCTGGGGCATCATCAAGGAGTGCGCGGTCGAAGACCTGACCCTGCTCCAGCGCGAAGGCGGCCGGGCGCGCCCCTCCACCAAGGCCGAAATCAAACAGGCCCTCGGCGGCAGCGGCTACTACGGCCAGATCGGCGCCTATGCGGACGACCTCGCGACCCGCTTCTTCTCCGACCGCGAGACCTTCGAGGACGTCTGCAAATTCCTCGCCACCGGCAAGGCCTACCGCGAGATCGCCTCGCACACCAACGACTACCACCAGCTTTTCCGCCAGCTTCTCCAAGAGCCTCCCCATGAGATCTTCGAGGAAGTCATCGCCAACCTCAAATCGCTGGAGGAGAGCCGGCAGGACCTCGAGAAGCTCCGCGCCAAACACCGCTTCGTCGAGGAGCTCTCCGGCCTCTGCGCGCAGGTCCTCAACACCCGCATCGACCACGCCGCCAGCCTCTGGCAAGAACGCCACCTCGCGGCCCGCGAGTTCCAGGACGCCTTCGACCGCTTCGCCGCACAGCTCGCCGCCGAGCAGCGCCGCCTCGCCGACCTGCAAGAGGAGCAGAAACGGCTCGACAACCTCGTGGAAGCCACCTCCCTGCGCCTGCAAGAGCTGCGCCAGCAGGACGCCCAGGGTCTCGTCTCCAAAGAACGCGAGGCGCGCCTCACCGTCGAGAACGCCAAGCGCCTCTACGAGCAGGCCAAGAAGCGCATGGCCGAATCCCAGCTCCGGCACGACGAGGCGGCCGAGTCCGTCATCCGCGCCCGCGACGCCCTGCGCAAGCTGGCGCAAACCTTCGGCCGCTCGCTCCAGAAGCTCGGCCGCGCCATGCCCTTTTCCACCTCGCAGCTCGCGGCCGTCCTCGACGACGCGCCCAAAAGCGAGGCCCCCGAGGCCGCCCTTGCCGCGCTGCCGCTGACCGAGCTCCGCACGGCCGCGGACGGCACCGCGCAGGGCCTCGACCGGCAGATCCAAGCCGCCGAAATCCACCTCGAGGCGCTCGAGAAGCGCCTCGCCGCGCTCGCGGCGGAAATCGAGGAGAAGAAGAACCGCGGCGAGACGCTGCCGTTCGTCAAAGGCTTCGCGCAGGCCCAGCGCACGCTCCAGCAGCGCATGCTCCGCGCCCTGCCGCTCTATCTGGGACTGGAGCCCGCGCCCGGCGCGACGGTCCGCGAGCTTGGCGCGCTGGAGCAGCTCATCGGCGACGCCACGCTGGCGACATGGGTCACGGACGAGGCCAGCGCCGCCGACGTGCGCGGCCTGCTCTTCCGCGATTTTCCGGAACAGAGCCTCGCCGTGGTCGGCGACGACACCGAACCCATCCCGGCCGAGTGGATGAAGCGCTATTTCGACCTCAAGAAATCGGACCCCGGCGCGATCCTCGTGCTCCAGCACCAGCTCGCCGCCAAGCACGGCCCGCACGTCGAGAAGTTCCTCGACCTGCCGGTCCTCCACTTCCGCCTCCGCGAACAGACGCTCGCCGACACGCCGCCGCGCCTGATCGGCGAGGAGATGCGCCGCCGCGAACTCGAACGCGAGCTGCGCGAGCTGGACAAGAAACGCCTCGCCGCCGAAAAGGAGCGCAGGGAGGCCGCCGCCGACCTGGACGGCCTGCGCGAGCGCCGCAGCCAGCTCGCGCTCTTCAAGACGCTCCTCAACGAAATCGGCGAAGACCTGCCGCGCCAGCGCGACGCCGTCGCGCAGAGCGTCGGCAAAGAGATCCTCGCCAAGGGCGACTACGTCAACGCCCGCGAAACCTGCCAGTACCACGAAGAGGAGTTCCAAGCCAAAAAGGACCTCCACGCCGACTTGCTCCTCTCCATGCGGAAAGCCGGGCTCGAAGACCTGGAGGAGCGCGTCCGCGAAGTGGAGCGCAAGTGGAGCAAGCTCAAAAACGAGCGGGACGAGAACAACCGCGAGTTCGGCCGCGCCGAGCACAACGTGGCGGGGCTGAAGTCGCTTTGCGAAAAGAATCTCGCGGACCTCGCCGCCATGCGCGGCGAGCGGGACGCGGCCCAAGCGCGGCTCCTCGCGCTCGTCGTCCCCGACGGCGCGCTCGACGCGTTCGTGCGCGAACGCTGCGGCGCCGACGCCGGCAGCCGCAGCGCCCTCAAGGCGCGCGCCGTGGCCTCAAGCGAGGCCGCCGCCGTCACCGCCGAGAAGATCCGCAGCAAAGCCATGAACCCCGAAGGCATCGCGTTCGGCTTCGTGTACGACGAGCCGCGCAACACCCTCAACGACCGCCGCGGCCGCACCGTGACCGATGTGCTGACCGCCACCTTCCAGGAGCTGCGGGAACAGGAAGAGCTGATCAACGAGCAGACCCTCAAGCTCTTCCGCCAGCTCGTCATGGACAATCTGGTCAGCAAGCTTCAGTCCAGCGTGCTGCGCCTGAACGAGATGGCGCGCCGCATCGGGCAGCTCCTCAAGCAGCGCACCTTCGGCAACAACCGGTACGCCTTTTCCATCACGCCCCAGGAGTCCTGCAGGCGCCTCTGCGAACTCGTGGCCAACTACCGCTCGATTGACCCTGAAAAAACCGAGGCCGAGTTGCGCGCGTTCATCGAAGACCATGCCGAAGAGATCAAGAACACGGAGATCGGCGAGATCCCGCCAATCCTCGACTACCGTAACTGGTA
>Ga0116170_10004684_pt1 | contig 12435 bp, 9 predicted proteins | sample AD_JPNHW1_MetaG_FD_89797 | JGI IMG/M metagenome (GOLD analysis project Ga0116170, IMG submission 89797) | Active sludge microbial communities of municipal wastewater-treating anaerobic digesters from Japan - AD_JPNHW1_MetaG | ecosystem: Engineered > Bioreactor > Anaerobic > Digestate | place... | reverse complement strand
GTAATTGGTCAGCAGCTCGGTATTTAAATCACGGATATATTTTGTAAAGCGTCTTCTCGCCTCTGTGTCAAACGCGCAGCGCCAACCGTCCGGATGGTGCCAGTCCATCAGAGAAGAATAAAAGCCGAATTTTAAATCAAATTCCCGGCAGGCATCGACAAATTCACGCACAATATCGCGCTTCGGCCCGAAATTAACGGAATTATACGGATTCACCTTGGAATCCCACAGGCTGAACCCCTCGTGATGGCGGGAGGTCATGACCATATATTTCATGCCGGCTTTTTTGGCCAGCGCCGCCCATTCCCTCGGCGCACCGGGCTTCGGGTTGAACTGTCCGGCAAGTTTTTCATATTCTTTGATAGGGATATTTTCCTGTGTCATTGCCCATTCATGGTGTCCGTATTGCGAATACAGCCCGAAATGCACAAACATGCCGAAACGGGCTTCCCTCCACCATTCCATGCGTTTGTCTCTGCTCTGCGCCGTTTGCTGCTCATAGTCGTATTTGCTTAACAGATTTTCCATTGCTTATACCCCTTTTCATTATTGCATTTTTCTTTCTTCGGGATTGATTTTCCGTTAAATAACACAGTTATAAAAAATTCGAGCCATCAAGCTTTCATTTGAATTGTGTTTCGTTAACAAAACCAACAACCGGAAAGACTGATACCTCGCGTAAAAAATTATACCTTTATTTTATGCAAATTACAACAGCAATAATTGCCATCCTCCTTATCACCACGGATGAAAAAGAGGCTGCCTCGTTTGAAGCAGCCCCCTGAAAAACTTACGGATGATATTAAAGTCTATTTGCCGAACTGGCAGTCATTGTTGCCGCTGTCGCTGGTCCACATTTCCAGCATATTGATCGGGTCGTTAAAGTCAGCAACCCAGCCGTCGCGCGCGACATCAAAATTACCCGCTTTCCTTTCGGCAAGGAAAGTATCCCAGTCAACCGTCCTGATTGTCATTGTAATGCCAACCTGGGCAAAGTCCTGCTGCATGGCTTCAGCAATTTGCTGATGACCGGTATTTTCGTTTACCAGATACTCAAATGTCAGCGGTGTTGTTGACTTAAGCTTCCCGTCCTGGAATTCAAATCCCGCGTTCTCAAGCAAAGCAATTCCGGCCTGAACATTTGCATCATAAGCTGCCGGTGTAGCGCCAAGCGAATAATAACCGACATCATCCTTCACCGGATAGGTATAATCGGCATCATTTGATTTAAACACGCCGTCATGGCCGTCTTTCATCTTCTCCGGAATAAAAGCATTCGCTATTTTCTGGCCTGTCTGCGCGCAGGCATCAACGATATAACTTCTGTCAATAAGCAAACCGAGGCCTTTGCGCATATCGGCTGCCTGGTCAACCGTCTTGCCTTTGAACAGGTCGGACTTGACATTGAATGCCACATAATAGGTGCCGAGCTGATCGATAATTTTAAATTCGGGGTTTTTCAGAAGATTTTTAATTTCATCGTTCGGTACTGTATCGATAAAATCAAGGTTGTTTGCTTTATAAGCGGCATAAATTGCGGTATCGTCGGCCGAAAGCATAAATTCAAGTTTATCCATTGTAACATTAGCAGCATCCCAGTAGTTTGGATTCTTAACATAAACCATGCTTGTGCCGTGTTCCCAAGTCTGGAGCGTATAGGCTCCGCTCGATACAAAGCCTGCCTCGGTTGCCCAAGCACCCGGATTAACAATCTTGCCGGACGCGTCTTTGTAACCTTTGGCGCCTTCAACCTGGCTCTGCTTTACGGCAAAGAAAGTCGGAAAAGCGCAAAGGTCAAGGAAATACGCGCAGGGAGCCGTGAGCACAACCGTAAAGGTCTTGCCGTCCTCGGAGGCTTTAACATTGATATTATCAGCCGTACCATAACCTGCAATACCGTTAAACATATAAGAATAATCGGCTGCTGTTTCTGTGCTGGCGGCGCGTTTCCATGAATATTCCATGTCTTTTGCCGTCAGCGGAGAACCGTCTGACCATTTAAGATTGTCTTTCATCGTAAAGGTGTATGTCAGGCCGTCAGCGGACATCGTGTAACCGGACGCAAGCGCCGGTATCGGCTTCCCGGCGGAATCATAGGTGTAAAGGCCGGCAAAGGAATTAGCCGCAAGACAGGCGCCGTCAACCGAGCTGTTCAGCGCCGGGTCAAGTTTAGCCGGCTCGCTTGCAAGGTTGATTCTAAGTTTGCTGGCGGTTCCGAAAGTTGTGTACATGAAGAACTTGTAACCGGTAACAGTTGCGTAGAATCCCTCCAAACCAGGTTTCAGCATATAGACATCGTTGTAGAAGTAAAGCGGGCATACCGCGCCGGTGTTCATAAGGATGTCTTCTGCCTGGTGCATCAGCGCTTCACGGGCTGTGAAGTCGGTTGATGATTTGATCTTTGCGATAAGAGCGTCATACTGTTTCCAATTATCGGCTTTGACTGTGATTGCGCTTGCGGTAGTTTCTTCTTTTGTTGTTTCCTCTGTGGCCTTCTTTGCACAGCCCGCAAAGATTGTCGCAGACAGGGCGACTGCCATGAGCATTGCGAATATTCTTTTGATTTTCATTTGACTACCTCCTTCATATATTGCCATATTTTATTTGATTGGAAATAAAATATAGGTTGCACAAGTACAATGCCGTCTTTGAACATTACGGTTTAAAATGCAGGTATAATATTTATCTGTTCCAGCAGGAAACAAAATGATTATTGCCGCGGTCTTCAAGCGGCGGATATGCTTCGGCGCATTTTGCGGTCGCATAACTGCATCTTGTCCTGAATGTACAGCCGCTTGGAACTTTGAGCGGGCTCGGCACATCCCCTTCAAGTATAATTCTTTTTCGTTTCTTCGACTCCCTGGGATCAGCTATCGGAATTGCCGAAAGCAGAGAAACGGTATAAGGATGGACAGGATTGGCATTGATGTCCACCGTATCCGCCATTTCAATAATCTTTCCGAGGTACATGACAGCGACACGGTTGCTCATGTGGTTGACAACATGAATATCGTGGGCGATAAACAAATAGGACAACCCGAGTTTTTCCTGCAAATCCTTAAACATATTAATGATTTGCGCCTGAATGGAAACATCAAGTGCCGAAACAGATTCATCGCAGACAATAAAACTCGGATTCAGGGCTATCGCCCTGGCAATGCCGATCCTCTGCCGCTGGCCGCCGCTGAACTCGTGCGCGTACCTTCGCGCGTGCTCGCTGTTAAGGCCCACCAGATCCATAATTTCAATGATTCGTTTTTGCCGTTCTTCCTTATTGGCGCACATATGGTGAATGTCAAGAGGTTCGCCGATGATATCCGACACGGTCATTCTGGGGTTAAGCGACGAGTACGGATCCTGAAAAACCATCTGCATACCGCAGCAGAGGTGTCTCATACTTTTTGTATCAATTTTTTCACCTCTGAAAAACACTTCGCCTCCTGTAGGGGTATATAGGTTCAGCATAGAACGCCCGACAGTAGTTTTTCCGCAGCCGGACTCGCCGACGAGGCCGAGCGTTTCACCCACATTGATTGTGAAAGAGACATCATCAACTGCTTTAAGAGGCGTTTTTTTAAACAAACCCGTTTTAACGGAAAAATACTGTTTTAGATGCTTTACCTCGACAAGAACCTCACCCATCACTTCACCTCCTCTGCTTTTTCGGTATCCAGCAAATCTTTAATATTAACCCAGCAGGACGCGAAATGGCTTTCCCCGACTTGGATTTCCTCCGGAGGCTCATTGAGGCAGATTTTCATCGTTCTTGCGCATCTTGGCGCAAAAGGACATCCGGAAGGCAAATGCAGCATATCAATCGGAGAACCCGATATGGATAATAAACGGTCCTTTGTTTTGATCGTTCGCGGAATAGAATGGAGCAAACCCTTCGTATATTCATGTTTCGGGTTGTAAAAAATATCTTCGGCATTGCCCCTTTCGCAAATTCTTCCGCCGTACATTACGATGATTTCATCGCACATATCGGCGATAACACCGAGGTCATGGGTAATCATAATGATTGCCATACCCATTTTTTTCTGCAGTTCCTGCATAAGTTCAAGAATTTGCGCTTGTATCGTCACATCAAGGGCTGTTGTCGGCTCATCCGCTATTAAAATATCCGGCTCGCACGCGAGAGCCATTGCAATCATAACGCGCTGGCGCATACCGCCTGAAAGTTCATGAGGATATTGCTTGACTCTGCGGGCCGGTTCATTAACACCGACCAGTGTCAGCATTTCGATTGCTCTATCCTTAATCTCCTTTTTATTTCTGTTGGTGTGAAGCCGAATAGCCTCTTCAATTTGGTTGCCGATTGTATAAACAGGGTTCAGAGAAGTCATCGGATCCTGAAAAATAATACTTATTTTACTGCCGCGCACCTCGCGCATCTGTTTTTTTGAAAGCTGCGCAAGGTCAGTCCCGTCAAATAAAATACTGCCGCCAACCACTTTGCCCGGATCCGAAAGAATCCGCATAATCGAGTATGCCGTAACGCTTTTTCCGCTGCCTGATTCCCCGACTATCCCCAGCACCTTGCCTTTTTCAAGGTTGAAAGAAACGCCGTTGACGGCCTTTACCTCGCCCGAATTCGTGAAGAAGGAAGTTTTCAAGTCTTTTACCTGCAATAACATTTCACTCATTGCCGTCACCTCCGAAGCTTCGGATCGAAGGCGTCTCGCAAGCCGTCGCCGAGCAGGTTGAATGATAATACTATAAGGCATATCGTAAGCGCCGGGAACAACAGTTTGTATGGATAGCTCTGCAGCCCTTCGCGGGCGGCGCTGGCAAGCGAACCGAGACTAGGCATGGGGGCCTGGACACCGAGCCCGACAAAACTCAGGAAGCTTTCGGTGAAAATCGCCGCAGGGATTTGAAGCGCGGTTGAAATAATAATTACACTGATACAGTTCGGAAGAATGTGCTTCCTGATGATTCGTCCCGATTTAGCCCCAAGTGCTTTTGCCGCAAGAATATATTCATTCTCTTTTATAGACAGAATTTGACCCCTTACAAGCCGCGCCATCGAAACCCAGTACAACAAACCGAAAACAATAAAAATACTCAGCATATTGGTTCCGATATTGGCAAGCGCTGTCCCTTCAAGCGCCCTTGAGAGGGTTGAATCAAGCACAACCGAGAGCAGTATAATCATCAGCAAATCCGGCAAAGCATAAATAATATCAACAATACGCATTAAAATCAGGTCCACTTTGCCGCCGAAATATCCGCTGACCGAGCCATAAATCAAGCCGATAATAAGCACGATAATGCTGGCGAATACGCCGACTGTCAGCGACACCCTCGTCCCGTATACAACACGGATAAAATAGTCACGGCTCAGCTGGTCGGTGCCGAAGATGTGCGGAAAAATTTTTTCTCCGCTTTTAATTGCGGCCTGTTCATTTTCCGAATAGGTAAACGGCGGCAAATTCTTTGCGGTTCTGTCCCTGACGCCGTCAACGGCTATCATTTCCTGATAATCATAAGGGACTATAACAGGCGCAATAAATATTGTCAGAACAATCAGCAGCAATACTGCAATACTGATCATAGCAAGCGGATCCTTGCGGAGCTTTCTCATGCCGTCCTTAAAAAAAGTGGTGGATTCGCGCATTTGCGTTATCTGCTGTTTTTCTTCATCACTCGCCGGTGAAAACTTGGACAGATCCATTTGCATGCTGAACGGTCTTTTTTTCGGAAATATTTCGTTGTCCATTATTCTCACCTCTATTCGAAATTAATTTTCGGATCAACCAACTTATAAACAAGGTCACTGAGCAAAGTAAGAAAAACCAAAAGCACCGCCAGAAAAATCGTCGTTGCCATGATTAAAGGATAATCCCTGTTGTTGATTGAGGAAACAAATTTTGTGCCCAGCCCCCCTATTGTAAAAACCGTTTCAACCACAAGGCTGCCTGTAATGATATATGCCGTCATCGGCCCGAGGTAGGTTATGACGGGAATTAAAGCATTTCGAAGCGCATGCTTGAAAATTATCCGTGTTTCGGAAACGCCTTTCGCCCTTGCCGTTCTTACATAGTCCTGCCCGAGAGCGTCCAGCATGCTCGACTTTGTCAGCCTCGTAATGTAGGACATCGGGTAAAGCGCGAGCGCGATAATCGGCAAAAGATAATTCGGATTGTCAACTGTCCAAACAGGTATTAATTTCAGTTTAAGGCTGAAAATCAGCAGCAGGATCGTCGCAAGGACAAAGCTCGGCACTGCCACAAAAACAGTGGAAGAAAACATAATAAGCCTGTCTTCCCAGCGGTTTCGCATCAATGCCGCCAAGGAACCGAAAATAAGACCGGGGATAAGAGCCACAACAATTGCGATACCGCCTATCTCCGCCGATATTCTGAAGGACTCACCGATAATGGTGGAAATTTCTCTGCCGTTTTTAAGCGAAATACCGAAATCTCCGTGGAAAATATTACCGAGATAGATAAAAAACTGCTCCCAAAGAGGTTTGTCAAGATTATACCGCTGCATCAGCATCTTTTGAACAGCCGGGTCCGGAGCTTTCTCCGTTTGAAAAGGTCCGCCGGGTATCGCATTCATAACAAAGAATGTTATCGCAATAATAATGAATATTGTAAATATTGCCAGCGCGACCCTTTTCAATACATATTTCCACATAAATTATCACTCCGGTTTACAGATTAAAACCTGTTTCAAGTTCAAACTTTATCGATTTATTGTAGTAAATCAACAAAACATTCCCCGATTTTTAGTAAATTATATCACTTATTCATTATGTTTACAAGATATAATTTTTTATATTATCATATATCAAAGATCCGGGTTCCCGTATATAAAATAAGGGGTAAAAGTTTTCTCCGCAGTCCTGTTAAAATGCCGTTTGCTGAACCGCTGCGCGCTAAACCCGAAAAAAGCCTTGAAAACGCTGTTTCACGCTTTCAAGGCTATAAATGCATAACTTTATGACTTCGGAGCGGGGGCTTTCACAACGGTTATTTCGAGAGTATCCGGGTGCATATTTTTCGCCGTCATTTTAATGTTGCCCGGAATTTTTAAAATGCTGCCCGCTTTATATTCATGAACATCCTGGTCGGCAAGGCAAATGGAAAGTGTGCCCCTTAAAACAGTCATATAAAGATTTCCGTTTGTAAAATGCTCGGGAGTCCCTTCATCCTTATTAAAAATCATATGCAGATAATGCAGATTTTCATCCAGGATAACTTTTTCTATGGTTTTTTCGTTGCCGGCAGCCAATGTAAACACTTGTTCAACCATGTTGGCACCCCCTATATTCAGTCCTGTACCAGCTTCAGCCCCAAATCCTTCAGCTGTATCTCATCCACCCCTGCTGGGCATTCCGTCATCGGCTCCGAGGCGTTTTGCACCTTGGGATAGGCAACCACATCGCGCAGGCTTTCGCAGGCAAGCATCTGCATAATCAACCTGTCCAAACCGAGTCCCATGCCGCCGTGCGGAGGTGCGCCGTACTTAAAAGCATCGGTCAGGTAGCCGAATTTTGAATAGGCCTCCTCATCGCTGAGCCCCAGAAGCGAGAAGATACGCTTCTGCAAATCCGGGTTGGTAATACGGATTGAACCGCTGCTGAGTTCAATGCCGTTGAGCACCAGGTCATAGGCTTTTGCCCTGACTTTTGCCTTGTCGGTTTCAAGGTATTCGAGACATTCGTCCATCGGCGCGGTGAACGGATGGTGCATGGCGACGAATGTTTCTGTTTCCTCATCCCAGTCAAAGAACGGAAATTCGGTGATCCAAAGGAAATTGTATTGATTCTTTGGGATTATATCCAGCTGTTTCGCAACCGCGGCACGCAATGCGCCCAATGTTAAAAGCACATGGGAATTTTTTGTATCGCCGATGATGAGCACAACATCTCCGGCTTTCGCGTCCGCAGCCGTCATAATCGCCTGCATTTCATCCTCGGTCATAAATTTAGCGAAAGAGGAAGTATTTGTGCCATCCTCATTCATCCTGATCCACGCAAGCCCCTTTGCGCCGATCCCCCTCACAAATTCCGTAAGCTTGTCAATTTCTTTTCGTGTCAGAACGGAGGCGGCGTTTTTCGCGGTAATTCCGCGAACACTCCCTCCGCCCTCAACGGCACCTGTAAAAACGCTGAAACCGCAATTTCTGACGGTTTCGCTCAAATCAAACAATTCCATAGCGTACCGGGTATCGGGTTTGTCCGAACCGAAGCGCTCCATAGCATCATGGTAGGTTAATCTCAATATCGGCGTCGGCACATCAATGCCGAGCGCATCTTGAAATACCCGGTGAATATATCCCTCGCCGATGGCAAGAACATCCTCAATGTCGACAAAAGACATTTCAAGGTCAATCTGCGTAAATTCCGGCTGGCGGTCCGCCCGCAAATCCTCGTCGCGGAAGCAGCGTGCTATTTGCATATAACGGTCAAAACCGGCCACCATTGAAAGCTGTTTATACAATTGCGGCGACTGCGGCAGCGCGTAAAAGCTGCCTTTGTGAACACGGCTGGGTACAATAAAATCGCGCGCGCCTTCGGGTGTCGACCGGATTAATATCGGTGTTTCTATTTCTATAAAACCGTTCTCATCAAAATAATCCCTTGTAATCTTGCTGATTTTATGCCTCATCAGGATATTCCTTTGCAAATCCGGACGGCGAAGGTCCAGGTACCGGTATTTGAGACGGGTCAATTCGGAGGTTTGGCAGTTCTCTACAATTTCAAAAGGCGTTGTTTCGCTTTTTGCTAAAATCTTAAGTTCTTTAACCTCAATTTCAATGTCACCGGTCGGGATATCCTTGTTTTTAGAAGAACGTTCGCGGACAGTGCCCGTAGCCATGAGCACAAACTCGCTGCGGGCAGCAGCAGCCTTTTCAAATACTTGCCTATCGGTATTATCGTCAAAAGCAAGCTGAACGATTCCCTCACGGTCACGCAAATCAATAAAAATCAGCGCTCCAAGGTCACGCTGCCGCTGCACCCAGCCGGCAACGGTGACATCTTTGCCAATATCGCCCGCGCGAATTACTCCGCAATAGTGTGTTCTTTTTGTTCCTGACATAAAGTCCATATCAATTCCCATCCCTCTGACTTAATGTTACGGCGGTCAATCCCGGCAAACCCGAAGCTTGACGGAACAGCCCCCTACAAATTGTTATGGGCAGACAGTATCGTCTGCCCTTTTGGTCTTATGTTCTCTGCAATCTAACCGTTATCAATTCAGTCCGCCAAAGCTTTCTGCAAATCACATGTCGCCTGCCGGATTGTTTCATTCATAAATTCGTCTGTAAAACAGCTAAGCTTTATCGGCCTGGTTTCTCCGTTGTCCATTTTTTTCAGGCTGACCTCGCCCTTTTCAAGGTCGTCATCACCTAAAACAATTGTATATGCGGCACCGGTTTTGTCCGCAAATTTCATTTGCGCCTTTACCGAACGGCCGACAACATCAAACTGGGCGCTGATGCCGGCGGTTCTGAGTTCCTTGGCAAGCTTCGCCGCCATGGCTGAGGCTCTTTCGCCGATAGAGGCTATATACAGCTGGCAGCCGGCAGGCTGAGGCAATTCGACTCCCTGTGCTTTTAATAAAAGCAAAAGCCTTTCAATCCCCATGCCAAATCCGAGCGACGGTACGGACGGGCCGCCCATTTCCTCAACAAGCCCGTCATAACGCCCGCCTCCGCAAACGGTGCCCTGCGCGCCGATCTCTTTTGAAACGAATTCAAAAACGGTTCTTGTATAGTAATCCAGCCCGCGGACAATACGCGGATTGATCGAAAAACAAATCTGCATCGTATCAAGGTATTTTTTAACCGATTCAAAATGCGCTCTGCATTCTTCGCAGATATAATCCAACATCACCGGAGCATTTTTGGCAATCCGCGAACAAACCGGACTTTTGCAATCCAATATCCGCATCGGATTTTTTTCCATCCTGCCGATACAGGTGGGGCACAGCTCATTTTCATTTGCCTTGAAATATAATTTCAGCGCCGCATGATATTTCTTTCTGCATTCGGGGCAGCCAATTGAATTGATTTCAAGATTCAGGTTCTTTACGCCTAAAAAAGTGAATATTTCATTGGCAAGGGATATTACTTCTGCATCCGCAGCAGGTGCCGCCGCACCAAGGCACTCCACACCGAACTGATGAAATTCGCGCAATCTGCCTGCCTGCGGCTTTTCATAACGATAGCAGGAGGTTAGGTAGCAAACCTTCTGCGGAAAAGGTTCATTGAAAAGGCCGTGCTCCAAAAAGGCACGCACCGCCCCCGCTGTTCCCTCAGGCCGCAAAGTAATCGAGCGCCCGCCCTTATCGTCAAAAGTATACATTTCCTTCTGCACAACATCCGTGGTGTCACCCACCGAACGGGTAAAAAGCTCGGTAAACTCAAAAACGGGGGTTCGTATTTCTTTGAAACCGAATTTCCCCGCTATATTGAGCATGGTATTTTCAACAAATTGGTTATTGTAAACCTGTGAAGGCAAAACATCCTGTGTGCCTTTTATGGCCTTGACCATGGTAATTTACCTCATTATTTTTTAGGATTGACTATGTCGCGCCAGTCCAAGTCTCCCCGGTCAAGGCTGTGAATAATCGCTTCGGCAGTTGCCAGATTCGTGGCAAACGGAACACTGTGCACATCGCAGAGCCTAAGCAAATTCTCTTCGTTCGGCTCATGAGGTTTCCGCCCGTTGGGATCCCGGAACATCAGCAAAACATCAATCTCGTTGCAATCGATTCTTGCGGCGATCTGCTGGTCTCCCCCTTGCTCTCCGCTCAAGAAAGACTGGATATCCAAACCGGTGGCATCACTGACAAGTTTGCCCGTAGTACCCGTTGCACAAATCGAATGCCGGCTTAATATTCCGCAATATGCGATGCAAAACTGGGTCATCAATTCTTTTTTTGAATCGTGCGCCATCAGTGCAATATTCATTCAATTACCCTCCTTAAGGTATCTGTCGCCGTTAATGTATCCCTATCTTATCAGAAATAAGCCTTATTGGCAAGTTTTTTGTAAGAGCGCCTGTTTTCAGCCTTCATCATCAGCCTGTTCCGGTTCTTCCCGCTCTCCGTTTTGACCGGATTCGCTGTCATCAGATATATTGCCCTCGGATTCGGATTCATCGGATTCGGCCGAAGTAACCGTTACAAGCCGCTCGCCTTGCGTTACTTTCATAACTCTTACGCCCTTGGAAGGCCTTGCGAAAACGCTGATATCCGCTGCGGGTATCCTTATAACAATGCCGTCTGACGAAATCAGAATTAAATCGTCATCATCGTTGATGGCTATTGTCGAAGCAACATCCCCGTATGTTTTCACCTTGTAATTGATGACGCCCTTGCCGCCTCTTGATTGCAGGTGGAAATTATCGATCTCGCTGCGTCTCCCGTAGCCTGTCTCGCTGACGGTAAATACAGTTTTGCCTTCCTTCAAAACATCCATGCCGACAACCGCATCGCCGGACTTAAGCGTAATCGCCTTGACACCCCTTGCCGTTCTGCCGAGCGGCCGCGCGTCATTTTCATTAAAACGGATACACATGCCCTTGCGGGTGGCAACCAGTAAATCATCGTTGCCGTTTGTTAATTTTACCCAGGCAAGCTCATCATCGTCATCAAGGTTGATCGCGATAACGCCGCTCTTTCTTACATTTTTATAGGCATCCAATGCCGTGCGCTTAATGATGCCCTTGCGGGTGACCATACAGAGGAACTGGCCTTCTTCAACTCTCGGCGCTCTGATCATAGCCGAAATTTTTTCCTCGCCCTCCACCGGCAGCAGATTGACAATATTCATGCCCTTGCTTGTACGCGAGCCTTCCGGAATTTCATAGCCTTTCAGACGGTAGGTTCTGCCTTTTGTTGTGAAAAACATGACATAATCATGGGTAGAACAGGTGAACATTGTCTGGACAACATCCTCTTCCCTGCGTGTCATGCCCTTCACCCCGCGCCCGCCTCTGCGTTGCAAGCTGTAGGTATCCATCGGCAGCCGTTTGATATAGCCAAGGTCCGTCATGGTGATAACACAGGTTTCCTCGGGGATCAGGTCCTCAATGTCAACCTCTCCGCTGACATTGACAATCTCCGTGCGGCGATCATCGCCGTACTTGTCCCTGATTACTTTAACTTCTTCTTTGATGATTGCAAGCACTCTGTTTTCATCGCCGAGAATTTCAACAAATTCGGCAATCTTCAGCTTAAGCGCGGCAAGTTCTTCTTCAATTTTCATTCTTTCAAGGCCGGTTAACTGGCCGAGGCGCATTTGAACAATCGCCTGTGCCTGAAGGTCATCAAGCCCAAAGCGTTCCATAAGGGCTGTTTTGCCTTCCGGAATGCTCTTGGCGGCTCTCAGCATTGCGATAACCTCATCAATAAAATCAAGGGCGATCATCAAACCGTCCAAAATATGTGCGCGCTCCTGTGCTTTGCGCAAATC
>Ga0116170_10004683_pt1 | contig 12435 bp, 8 predicted proteins | sample AD_JPNHW1_MetaG_FD_89797 | JGI IMG/M metagenome (GOLD analysis project Ga0116170, IMG submission 89797) | Active sludge microbial communities of municipal wastewater-treating anaerobic digesters from Japan - AD_JPNHW1_MetaG | ecosystem: Engineered > Bioreactor > Anaerobic > Digestate | place... | reverse complement strand
GATCCTCGGCATCGAGGATCCTTCCGGCCACATCGAGTACGTGTCGGCGGCTTTCCCGAGCGCCTGTGGCAAGACGAACCTCGCCATGCTGATTCCGCCGGAAGGGCTCAAGTCCAAGGGGTACCGGATCTGGACCGTGGGCGACGACATTGCCTGGATGCGGATTGATACGGATGGACGGCTCTGGGCCGTCAACCCCGAGAAGGGTTTCTTCGGGGTGGCGCCGGGCACGAACATGCGCTCGAACCCGAATGCGGTGGCCACGATTCAAAAGAACACTATTTTCACCAACACCGCCTTGGGGAAAGACGGCACGGTGTGGTGGGAAGACGGGGACGGGGAACCGCCGGCCGACGCGTTCGATTGGCTGGGCCGTCCCTGGAAGCCGGGCATGAAGGACCCGAACGGCAAGGGAATCCTCGGCGCGCACGCCAACAGCCGGTTCACCGCGCCCATCCACCAGTGCCCCTCGGCCTCCTTCCGCGTGGAACACCACCACGGGGTGCCGATCTCGGCGGTCATCTTCGGCGGACGTCGCAACACGCTCGCGCCGCTGGTTTATGAGGCCAATTCGTGGAACCACGGGGTGTTTGTCGGCGCCAGCATGGCGTCCGAGCGCACGGCGGCTCAGTATGGCAAACAGGGCGAAGTGCGCCGTGACCCGTTCGCGATGCTGCCGTTCTGCGGTTACAACATGGCGGACTACTTCAAGCACTGGCTGATAATGGGCCGCCGCGCGAAGAACTCTCCGAAGATTTTCCACGTCAACTGGTTTCGCCGGGGCAAGAACAACGAGTTCCTCTGGCCGGGGTATGGCGAAAACCTGCGCGTGCTCGAGTGGATTCTCGAACGCACACGCGGCACGGGTCAGTACAACGAGACGCCGATCGGCAAGGTGCCCACCGCCGATGCGTTTGACCTGACCGGTCTGGATATCAGTCCCGAGGTTATGGACGAATTGCTCAATGTGGACATCGAGCAGTGGATCGCTGAGACCGAAGACATCGAACGGTTCTTCGACAGCCTGGGACCGCGCATGCCCTGGGAACTGCGCAATGAGTTGGAAGACCTGCGACGCCGGCTTCAAGAAGCCCGGCAAGCGTGATGAGCGGCGCGAACGCTCCTGAAATCAGTGTCATCGTGGCAAACTGGAATGGCGAGGCCTTCTTGCGGGAGGGCCTCGCTTCCCTTTTTCGCTCGGCTGCGGCGTCGGGGCGTGCCTGCGAAATCGTCGTGGTGGACGATTGTTCGACGGACGGCTCGGCGGCGCTCATCCGCGAGTGTTTTCCCGAGGTGCGGCTTTTCTGCAATACGGCCAACCAGCGTTTTGCCCACACGAGCAATCGGGGCGCGCGCGAGGCACGGGGCCGGGTGCTCGTGATGGTCAACAACGACGTCGAGGTCCCCGAAGATTTTCTACGGGTTCTGACGGCGCCTTTTTTTGAAACCGATTCCTCCGGGGCGGGTTCCGTCGTCCCTATCCTCTTTGCGGTCGGCGCCAAAACCGTGGACCGCGCGACCGGTGCGCCGAATCAGTTGTGCATGCGGGCGGTGTGGCGCTGGCGTGGGATCGAGAAGGCCTGGAGCGATCCCGCCGACCGAACGGAAACGACCTACATCCAGGGGGGCGCGGCGGCCTACGACCGGCAGCGCTTTCTCCAACTGGGGGGCTTCAACCCACTCTACAGCCCGGGTTATTGGGAAGACTACGACCTGAGTTACCGGGCGGCCAAGGCCGGATGGCGGGTGGTGTACGAGCCGCGCGCAGTGGCGTGGCATGTGGGAAAGGGGTCTTTGGGCCAGGTGCTTGGGCCGCATGGTTTGCCTCAGGTGGACGAGCGCAACCGGCTCTGGTTCAACTGGGTGAATCTGGACAGCGGCGCGATGCTGGCCCGGCAGGTTCTGGCGTTGCCGGGGGCCTATGGGCTGGATCTCCTTCGGGGACGGGGAGTGGACGGGCCGTTGGGGTTCGGACGGGCCTGCCTGGGTTTGCCTCGGGTGTTCGAGGCTCGGCGCGCGCGTATTCAGGGCGATCCTCCGACGGTGCGCCCGGATCAGGATTTGCTCGGAATTTCCTGATTGAGACTGGCGGTCCTGCCGACAATATGCTTGGATGACAGACGGAAAATGGGTTGGGGCGATTCGCCCGGGACGATTCTGTCGAGGAACCGGTCAGGTATCCTTGATTCTTCTTCCCGGGTGTAAGATTCCTTGGAATCATAAACTTTTCTGATTTTTGCCCCCGGAGGGGGCGACGGTCAGTAGCCGGGGGTGACCGAAGGGAACCCCCGGAACCTCGCCACAAATTAAAGAAAGCCCTGAAGGGGCGTTCTAAACATGAAGGATCCGGTCGGGGAAATGGCTGTTCGTTTTTCTGTCATCATTCTCACCTGCAATCGGGCCGCCTTGCTGGCGGACTGCCTTGAGGCGCTCGTCCGTCAGAGCGTCCCGCCTTTTGAAGTCATCGTGGTGGATAACGGCTCGACCGATGCGACCCCGGCGGTCCTGGCCCGATTCGGGTGTCTGGATGTTTCGGAGGGGGAAGCGGATGGAAATGTCGAATCTCCAAAACCTCAGGATGGAACCGGTTCCGGCTTTCTGTTGAGGCGGATCGCGGGCGATCCCGCGCTCGGTTGGGCGGCGGCGCGCAACCTCGGGGTGCAGGCCGCGCGGGGTGACTGGGTGGTCTTCACCGACGACGACTGCCTGCCTCCGTGCGACTGGCTCGAAAAACTGAAGAATCAAGTGGAAACCGGACGCTGGGATGCCGTGGGGGGACTGGCAGTCGCGCCCGGGGGGATGCGTTTCCCCAGGTGGTGGCACCCGGACCTGGCCTGGGCGGTGGGGTTGAGTTCCACGCCGGACGAGAAATCGGACACCCGTTGGGATGCCACTGTGTACCCCACGACCTCGAACTGGGCGTCGCAGCGGGACATGTTGCTCGCGGAACCTTTCCAGGAAATCCCCGAGGCGTTCCTCGATCAATCCGCGGAGGGACAAGCCCGATTGTACGCCGGGGGACGCGAGGATGCGGAACTCTGGCGGCGCCTGCGCCAACGGGGCTACCGGTGCCTGCTTGACCCGGCCTGGACCGTGACGCATCGGGTGGGATTGGACCGGTTGGAATTTCGCCGGATTCTGAAGCGGGCGTATCAGGATGGCATTGCGTTGCAACGACGGGAACCGAAGGATGGCTTGCTCCCCTCGGCGGTGGATACACTGGTGAGTCTGCCTGGGGCGCTTTTGCTTGCGGCTTTGAAGAATCCGGCGGATTTCCGGCGTGAGGCGGCCCGGTTGGGGGTTTGGGCTGCGCGCCAGGCGGGGCAATGCCGTCAGGCGCTTCGGCGGTTGGGGTGGGGACGGGGGACCGGGTATCTGGCCTGGCTCGCCTGCCGGTCGGCTCTTTTGCAGGGGACGGGTTTTCTGAAACGGGGGGCGCGGCGGGGGGGGATCGCCCTCTTGCGATGTTTTCACCCGGTTCAGCCGTCCCCTCTTATTAAGAGGATGGGGAAAGGACCCGAAGCCGCCTTTGAAGAGACGGTCGTGGTCGGGGGGGCGGGGTATCTGGGCGATCTGGTGTTGTTGCGGTCGCTCATTGCGGGATTGCGCCGCAAACGTCCGAAGGCCCGCGTGATTCTGGTGACGACCCCGGCGGGGGAGGAACTTTACCGGGGGGACCCGGAGACGCCGGAATTGGTGGTGGTGGGGCGAACGGCGGGGAGTGTGCGTGCCGACACGCAGGCCATTCAGTCCGCTGTGGGGAAGGTTCCCCGGGTGGTTTTTCTGGTGGCTTATTTCCACAAAGCCCACCCGAGTCTGGTCTATTGTCTCAAACAAGCGCGCGTGGTCACTCTTTCGGACGAGGTCGGTTTCCCCCGGCAGTGGTATTACGACCGCGCCGATCAGTTGATAACGAAACGGGCGGATCGGCATGAAATCGAGAATCTGGCCCGCTTGTTTGCCGAAGCGGGATTCGAGGGGGAAATTCCCCACGTGCCGCTCCATCTGTCCGAGGGCGAGAGGCAGGAAATGGCGCGGGCGCTGGAAACGCGGGGACTCGCGCCACGGGGCTATGTGGTTCTGGCGCCTGGAACGGGACAACCCGGCAAATTCTGGTTGGAAGAACGGTGGGCCGAGTTGGCGCGACGGATTGGGACCGAACTGGGCTGGCCCGTTCTCCTGACCGGTCCGGAGAGCGAGGCGGGGCTCCTGAACCGCATCCGCGAGCAGGCGCCTGACTGTCAGATCTGGACTTGCGGGTTGCGTGAACTGGGGACGCTGCTGGAGCGGGCCCGTTTGCTGGTCTGCTGCGACAACGGCGCCAAGCACTTGGCCGTGGCGGTGGGAACCCCGTCGCTGGCGCTTTTCGGTCCCACCGACGAAAGGCAATGGGGAGCCTGCCGTCAGACGGAGCGGCACCCGGTGGTGCGGGGGTGCGGGGCCGACCTGTTCTGGGAAGAACGGGTCGGATTGCCCCTCAACCATGAAATGGGCTGTCTATCGGTTTCGCAGGTCTGGGACGCCTTGATTGCGTTGGTTCGTACAGTTTCTCCCTGAATCCTCTTGACAAACCGGCCTTCTTTTTGGATTATGAAGTGGGATCGGCACTACTCTTGCTTAATGAATGCAAGTAACTGGAAATAGATGAATTAGAGAAGTTGGATCACAATGCCTCTTTCGATGCAACAATCCCAGAAACTGTCGCAACGGCTGGTGATGACCCCCCAGATGCAGCAGTCCATCAAACTGTTGCAGATGAATGCCATCGAGTTGGAGGAACTCACCCAGCAGGAATTGCTGGAGAATCCGTTCCTCGAATTGGAAGAGGATGGGTTTGCCGAAGAGGGATGGGGGGCGGAACGGGCTGCGGGGGAAGGCGAATTGGGAGCCGTCAGTTCTCGCGACGATTCCGGCGCTGAAGGGACGGCGGGTGAGGATTCGGCGGGTTCGGGGGATTATGAGACCGATCCCCATGCGGATTTGCGGTCCGAAGACGAGAGCGCATCGGACGGAATCGAGTCTGTGGCGATCGAGGACCGTCCGGAACAGTTCGGCGAACTGGATCTGGACTGGGGCGAGACCTTCAGTGACGATTCGGACGCCGATGCGGGCCGGACGGCAGGGGGCGAAGAGGATTGGGTCGAGATTTTCAGCCACTCCGGACCGCGCAGTTTTGTCGCGTCGGGTGACGAGGGGGAAGAACGCAGTTTCGAGGAGACGGTGGCGCGCGGTACGAGTCTCTATGAGAAACTGATGTGGCAGTTGCATGTTTCCGCGTTGAGCGGGGTGGATCAGGAAATCGGGCGCTATCTGATCGGCTGTATTGACGAGCGGGGGTACCTGCAGACGCGTTCGACAGTGGAAGAGTGTGCGTCGCGGTTCGATCTGCCGCCTCAGAAGGTCGAGGAAGTGCTCGACCGGCTGGAAGCGGAGGCTCCCCCCAAGGCAGGCATGGAAGAGTTGAACGCCTGGGTCGAGGCCCATCTGGAGAAGGCGGAACAGAAACTGGGGCTCTACTTGGCGGGGTATCTGGCGACGGAGCATGCCCGGCCCGGCCTGGTGACGATCCAGCGCAAGCCGACGATGGAGGCGTGCGCCGAGCGGTTCGGGGTGACGTTGAACCATGTCGAGCGGATTCTGTGTGTGATTCAGGAATTTGACCCCAGCGGGGTGGGGGCGCGCGACCTGCCCGAGTGTCTGGTGTTGCAGCTGGCGGGCCTGGGGGAACTGGACCTGACGGCCAAAGAGGTGTTGATGGACCACTGGGAGGATCTGTTGCGCAAACAGTTCCGCCCGATCGCCCGGGCGCTCGAGGTCCGTGAGGAAGACGTCTTGGCCGTCTTTAATAAGGTCCGCAAACTCCAGCCGGCGCCGGGACTGGCCTACACGAAGGAACAGCCGCTCTACATCACGCCCGACGTCTATGTGCGCGAGATTGACGGGCACTACGTGACCTACCTGAACGAAGGGGATGTGGCGCATCTGCGTTTGAGCAGTACGTACCGCAACATCCTGCTGCGCGAGGATGTCGAGAATCAGGACCCCAAGGAGCGCGAGTACGCCATTGACAAGTTTCGCGCGGCGGTCATGTTCATCAAGAACATCGAAAAGCGTCGCAACACGGTCCTGCGGGTCACCGAGGCGATCATGGAGTACCAGAAAGAGTTCCTGGAGCACGGGGTCGAGTCGTTGCGGCCCCTGTCGCTGGCCGAAATCGCCGACCGGGTGGGGATGCACGAGTCCACGATCTCGCGCGTGACCTCGGGCAAGTATGTGGACACGCCCCAGGGATTGCTCGAGTTGAAGTACTTCTTTTCGAGCGCGATCCAGTCCGACGATGGTGAGGCCGCCTCGTCGCGGTCTATCAAGAGCAAGATTCGCGAGCTGATCGATGCGGAGGACTCGCGGCGGCCGTTGAGCGACGACAAGATCGCCCAGCAGTTGCAGACGGCGGGCTTTTCGATTGCGCGCCGGACGGTGGCCAAGTACCGCGAGCAGTTGCGGATTCTCCCGACGAGCATGCGCCGCAAGTCGAATTGAGCGTCTGGGCGCGGTCGGCGTTCGGGCGGGGCGCTTCAGAAAAGTGTCCATATTTCCGGGAAAAAGGGTTGCGCATGGCGGGGGGCTCTGCTATGAACGGGGACTGGCCGTTTGGCGGCTGGCGTGTCAAGTGATCTTGTCAGAAAAATCGGGGAAGAAAAGATAATGTCCAAGGGTCACGTTTCTCTCAAAGAACTCAAGCAGGATGCGGTACACGACGCGATGGAAAAAGCCACGGATTTCTGGGATCTGTATGGCACGAAAATCACGACGGCGGTGCTGGTCGTACTTGTGGCGCTGCTGATCGGGACGTGGTGGAACCGGATCTCGGATGCGCGCAATGCGGCGGCCTCGAAGCAATATGCCGAATTGTGTCGCAAGTACCAGCAGGCGTGTATCGCCACGACGGCGGAGGATCGTGACAAGACCGCGGATGCGGCGATCAATCTGGCCAAGGATCTGATGGCCTCGCAGGGGTCCTCGAAGGCGGGGATCGAAGCGCTTTATCTGCGCGGCAACGTGCAGAGCCTGAAGGGCGCCTATCCGGGGGCGATTGACGATTACAGAGCCTATATCGAAAAGGTGTCCGACCCGCTCGACAAGGCGAAAGCCTATGTGGGGATGGGGGTGGCGTACGAGAATCAGTTGTTCGACGCGCCGACCAACAAGGAACTCCTGGAGAAGGGCAAGGAAGCTTTCTCCAAGGCGCAGAAGGAAGGCACTGTGGGCGAGGTTCCGACAGTTTACGCCCGCCAGGCCATGATGGGCCTGGGGCGGCTCAATGAGGAGAGCGGCGATTACGCGGCCGCCAAGGCGGTTTACGAGGCCGTCGTCAAACTGCCGTCGCTGGACGACGAACAGAAGGAACTGGAAAAGCAATTGGCCGGTGAGAAGCCGGAGACGAAGGCGTCGAGCGCGAAGGATGACGCGAAGGAACAGGCCAAGCAGGTGCGCGAGAACATTCGCGAGTCCACGCGCCAGTTTGCCTTCAAGAAGGTGGCTGAAGAGCGCCTGAAACAACTCAAGGCCCGAGGAGTCTGAAAGAGACAGTCATAACCGAGTTTCGACAGATCTGAATTTGGAAACACTTTTGGGGACTGGTGCAATTCCATACCGGCGGTAAAGTCCGCGAATCCCGCAGCCCCGCACGAACCGAGACGATCCGATCGCCTCTCGTGCTGCGGGACCGACCCGGTGAAATTCCGGGACCGACTGTCAGAGTCAGGACGGGAAAAAGTGTTCCACACCGGGCGTTTCGACGCGCCCCATGTTTGTGTCCCCCGAGGTGTATCTATATCCCTCGGGGGATTTGTGTTTTGGAGCGAGTGAGGATCGGATGTTTACGGGATTGATCGAAGAAGTCGGTCAGGTGGAGCGTATCGAGAAGGCGGGCGAGTCGGCTCGTCTGACGGTCGAGGCGCCCCGCATGGCCCCGGCTCTGGAGGTGGGCGAGAGTGTGGCGGTGGATGGAACCTGTCTGACGGTCGAGATCCTGACGGGTACGGGATTTGTGGCCTTTGCCTCCGCGGAAACATTGAAACGGACCACGCTGAGCGCGATGAGCGCCGGGCGGAAGGTGAATCTGGAACGCGCGCTGCGGTTGGGCGACCGGCTCGGGGGCCATCTGGTCCAGGGGCATGTGGATGCCACCGGGGGGCTGCGGGGGCTGGAGCCGTTCGAGGGGGGCTGGGTTCTGAGTGTCGAGGCGCCGCGCGAGATTCTGGACGTGTCGGTTCCGAAAGGCTCGATCGCGGTGGATGGAATCAGCCTGACGCTGGTGGACCTGACCGCCGACGGTTTCACGGTCTCGATGATCCCGGAGACGTACCGGGCGACGGCGTTGCAGTACAAGCGGACCGGGGATCGGGTGAATCTCGAGTCCGATCTGATGGGAAAATATGTGGCCCGGTGTCTGGGCGCTTATGGGGTGAATCTGGAAACAAACGGGGGACCGCGCGTTCCGCAACCGGCGACGGCGCTCGAGTTGCTGTTGCGGCGGCGGTCCTGAGAATAAAGGGGGATGTGATTGTGGGAATAACAGTACGGGAAATGATTGAGATTCTGCGTCGGGGTGAGATGCTGATTCTTGTGGATGACGAGGATCGGGAAAACGAAGGGGACGTGATCTGCGCGGCGGAGTCCTGCACGCCCGAGATCGTGAATTTCATGGTGACCTATGCGCGCGGACTGCTGTGCGCGTCTCTGACGCAGGAGCGGGCCGAGCAGCTGGTTCTGCCCGCGATGGTGCAGCACAACACCGCCCGTCTGAGCACGAATTTCACGGTGTCGGTGGACGCGGCGGAAGGGATCACGACGGGGATTTCGGCGGCGGACCGTTCGCGGACGATCCGGCTTCTGGCCGATTCTTCGACGCGCCCGACCGATCTGGCGCGGCCGGGGCATATTTTCCCCTGTGCCGCCAAGAAAGGCGGGGTGCTCGAACGGGCCGGGCACACGGAAGGCGTGGCGGACCTGGTTCGCATGGCCGGTTTCGCTCCGGTGGGAGTGATGTGTGAAATCATGCGGGATGACGGCGAGATGGCCCGCATGCCCGACCTGAAGGAATTTGCCGAAAAACATGGATTGAAGATCGCCACTATCCGCGACCTGATTGCCTACCGGGTCGAGACGGAGAAACTGGTCGAGCGGGTGGTCGAGACGGTTTTGCCGAACGAATTTGGGAGATGGCGGATGTGCCTGTATGAAAATCGTGTCACGGGTGAGGATCATACGGCGCTGATCATGGGGGAACCGGAAAAGCAGTCCAGCGCCCTCGTGCGGGTCCACAGCCAGTGCTTTACGGGTGACACCCTCGGTTCGCAGCGGTGCGACTGCGGCCCGCAGCTCAGGGCGGCGATGGAACTGATCGCCCAGGAGGGGCATGGCGTTCTGCTCTACATGCAGCAGGAGGGCCGCGGGATCGGCCTGAAGAACAAAATCAAGGCCTACGCCCTTCAGGACAAGGGACAGGACACGGTCGAGGCGAACGAGGCGCTGGGGTTCAAGCCCGATTTGCGCGACTACGGCATCGGCGCCCAGATCCTGCGGGACCTGGGGTTGCGCCACCTGCGTCTGATGACGAACAACCCCCGCAAGATCGTGGGACTCGAGGCCTACGGCCTGGAAGTGGTGGATCGGGTCTCGATCCAGGTGGGAAGGGGAAAATTCAACGAGCGGTACCTGAACACCAAGCGCGAGAAACTGGGACACATGCTGGAGTAGAAACAGGGGGGGAGCGGACTGAATGCCGGGAAGTCCTCCGTCCTGCAAAAGAGGGGAGGACCCGGAGGAGGCACGGGCCTCCCGCCCGTGAATTGCCGACGCTTGCGTCGGCAGGGTCGGGGATGTCTGGTCCCTTATTCCGCAACCTCTTCATGGGCGAGACGCCCATGCCACCTCGGAACCGCCTTCTCTCTGTGTGACGGCCCGAGAATGGAGGATGTTGGTATCAGTAAACCGAAACGTCATATAGACAATGAAGTGTTTCCGGCCCCGGAGGGGCCACCCCATGAATAGCCGTGGGTGACCGAAGGGAACCCACGGGAAAGCGTTCTATAATAGGGTTGCACCCTGAAGGGGTGCCCCAATTGAAGGATCAAGGACACGAACGAGGGAGACTGAATCATGGCAAAAGTGTACGAGGGACATCTTTCGGCGGCCGGGTTGAAGGTGGCGCTGGTGGTGAGCCGGTTCAACGAGTTCATCACGTCGAAACTGGAAGAAGGGGCGCTCGACGCGCTCAAGCGCAACGGGGCGTCGGAGGACGATGTCGAGATTTTCCGGACCCCGGGCGCGTATGAAATTCCGTTTGTGGCGGACAAACTGGCCAAGTCGGGCCGTTACAACGCGGTGGTCTGCCTGGGCGCGGTGATCCGCGGGGGCACACCGCACAATGTCTATATCTGCAGTGAGGTGTCGAAGGGCATCGCGCAGGCGGCTCTGGCCAGCGGGGTGCCGGTGATGTTCGGCGTCCTGACGACGGACACGATCGAGCAGGCGGTCGAGCGCGCGGGCACCAAGGCGGGCAACAAGGGCTTCGAGGTGACGATGGCCGCGATCGAAATGGCCAATCTGTATCGCGTCCTGCCCCAGTAAGCGCCGACGGCGGACGGGGAGCTCCGATGGAATCGGTCATCACGCTCGAACATGTGGACAAGTTTCACCCGAAACGCCGCACGCGGGCGCAGAGCCTGAAACAGTTGTTGCTGTCCCGCCTGCGGCGGCGGGAAGTGTCGGTCGAGGTGGTGACGGCGGCGCAGGATCTGTGCCTCGAAGTGGGGCGCGGGGAAGCGCTGGGCGTGATCGGCGCCAATGGGGCGGGCAAGACGTCGCTCCTGCGGTTGATCGCGGGAATTACGGAACCGACCCACGGAACGATCCGGACGCGGGGACGCATTCTGCCGCTCCTGGAACTGGGAGCGGGGTTCCATCCGGACTTGAGTGGGCTGGAAAACATCTACCTCCAGGGGGCGCTTCTGGGATTGCCGCGTTCGCGTATTCGCGAACTGATCCCGGCGATTGTCGGGTTTGCCGAACTCGAGCGCCACATCCACACGCCGGTGCGGCATTACTCGGACGGGATGTACATGCGGCTGGGTTTTTCGATCTCGGCGCATATCGAACCGGATATCCTGTTGATTGACGAGTCGTTCTCGGTGGGGGATCTGGAATTCCAGCGGAAATGTGTAGAGAAGATGCGGGCCTTCCATTCAAGTGGGGGCACGTTCCTGTTTGTCTCGCACGACATGGCGTCGGTCGAGCAGGTCTGCGAACGGGTGATCTGGATAGACAACGGGCGAATCGTGCTGTCGGGCGCGCCGGGCGAAGTGGCGCAGGCATACCAGAAGGCGCTCTTCGAGCGCCTGTACCCGCATCCGGCTCCGCTGGTGCGTTCGGACCAGATTTCGGGACCGCATGGGGGGCGCTTTGGTTCGGGCGCGGTGGTGTTCGACTACATGGAGTTTTTCGACGGCGCCGGGCGGCCCTGCCGGAGTTTCGAAAATGGGACGCCGCTGGAGTTGCGGGTCCGGTACCGTCTGGCGGAGGGTGCAGCCGAAGCGGGGAAAAAACTGGGGTGCCGGATGTTTGTGCAGTCCACGCGGGGCCACGGGACGGCCTGTGTGACGATGGAAGGGCGGGAGACGGACATCTGTCTGGACCGGCGCGGCGGGCAGTTGATCTTCCGGATTCCGCGTCTGGACCTGGCGCCGGGGCAGTATGGCATCGCGCCTCTTTTTTACAGTGGATCGCCCGACGATCTTAATTCGGTTTACGATGTGCATTCGCGTGTGTATAGTTTCTCCGTGAAGGGGCCGGACGCGATGAGCCAGATCGCGGGTCTCGAACCGTTGTGCGCGTGGGAAGTGATCCGGTCTTGAGGAATGGGAGACGATGGCTGAGAAAGAATCGGTGTTGAAGGACTATGCCGGACGCGGCGATGCGGAACTGAGGGCGGCGATTCGCGCGATCCAGGCGCGCGAGGGGGATCGGCTGACGATTCTGGGCCACCATTATCAGATCCGTCCGGTGGTGGAATTGTCCGATTTTGTGGGCGATTCGTTCAAATTGTGCCGGGACGCGGCGGAGGCCCGGGCGAAATATATCGTATTTTGTGGTGTGCGGTTCATGGCCGAGAGCGCGCGGGCGCTGGCCCGGCCCGACCAGGTGGTGCAGCATCCCGACCCGTCGGCGGGGTGCCCGATGGCCGACATGGCCAACCTGGCCCAGGTCGAGGAAGCGTGGCAGACCCTGCACACCGCCCAGCCGGGACGCAAGATCGTTCCGGTCACGTACATGAATTCGAATCTGGACCTGAAGGCCTTTTGCGGGCGCAACGGCGGGGTGGTCTGTACGTCGTCGAACGCGGAGAAGGTTCTGAATTGGGCGTACTCGCAG
>Ga0116170_10004680_pt1 | contig 12440 bp, 8 predicted proteins | sample AD_JPNHW1_MetaG_FD_89797 | JGI IMG/M metagenome (GOLD analysis project Ga0116170, IMG submission 89797) | Active sludge microbial communities of municipal wastewater-treating anaerobic digesters from Japan - AD_JPNHW1_MetaG | ecosystem: Engineered > Bioreactor > Anaerobic > Digestate | place... | reverse complement strand
TGGGCTCCACCTTGAAATTCTTCAGGTACTGGACCAGGAGCCACTGCCCCTGCCCTTTTTCGAAAAGCAGCGCGCTGGTGTCGGGAAAAGCCTTGTGCAGCTTTATCAGGTAATAATTGGTAAGGTCGCCGTAATGCTCCAGCTGCTCCGGGGCGTAAGCGCGCTCCAGGGTTTCCCTGGTGAAAGAAGTGAACTCGGTGAAGGCGCGGCGGGAACTCCGCAGCGAAGCCTCCATCGGCAGCACGCATTTGAACTTCAGGTACCAGTACGCGCCGAAAGCGCCGGCGCCTCCGACCGCGGTCACCGCAATTAATTCGTTAAGCATCGTTAAGATCCCGGTTACAGCAGGTCCATCAAGATTTTGGCGTAGGCGGCGGGCGACTTGAGCCTGGCCAGCGGCAGCCAGGCGCCTTTGATCGAAAAACTTTCCAGGATCTTCAGGCAGAGATGATGGAATTCCCCCTCCTGCGCGCCGATGGCGGAAGTGGGCTGCGGCCCCAGGATAATGGCCCCGTTAACGGTATGCTGTCCCGCGAAATTACCGAGTTTGAACGGCGTGCCGTAAGCCTCATCGGAGTTATACTCTTCAATAAAGACCTGTCTCCATTCTGTGTTTATTCCCAGTTCTTTAGCGCGCTCATGCAGCGCGTAAAGCGCGTATTGCGCTTCGCGCTTCATGCCTTTCGGATAAAAAATACCCCACTTGAACCATTCTTCCTTGCCCGAAGGGCGCCAGGCCGCTGCGGCGGAGAACTCGCTGTCCGTGGGGGTGCCGGAGGGAGCCTCCTGCAGCCCCTGCAGCATTTCCAGCAGCTGCGAGTGAGAGAGGCTGTTCTCCGCGTTCACCACGAATTTTTCCAGCTTTTTCATGCTCTCGAAATAGGCCACCGCCTCTCCGAACGGCATCTGCTTCTGGACGAACAGGTCCATAATATCCGAATCCGTGAGCTTAATATCCATCCCCTGCAGCAGCTGGTTCAGGATCAGCTTATAGGTCTGAGGGGGCGGGGTTTTAAGGTCCACCATCCAGCCCTGCGTGAACTGGAAGCCGACCGCCTCCTCAAGGCCCGCCAGCGACTTGGGAGGGAACAGGGAAGTCACGACTATCTGCTTGTTCTTGGCCACGAAATCGTTCAGCCATTTTGAAATGTGTTTTTTATTGGCCTCGGAGACCATCAGCAGGTGTACGTCGTCGATGATCAGGACTTTGATCCCGGCAAAAAGTTCCTCGAGGCGGGCTCCCCCGCCGTCCTTCATGGCTATTTCAACACCCTTTGAGAATTTCACCCCGTCGGTAACGAAAATATTGTTCTGCCCCAGCGAGGCGGCCAGCCCGTTGGAGACCGCGTTTATGAAGTGCGTCTTGCCTGAGCCGTGCCCGCCGAAAAGCAGCAGCGGGTTGTAAATAACTCCCGGGTTTTCTACCACGGCCATGGCGGCGGCATGCGCGAAGCGGTTATGGGACCCGGCGATCAGCGTCTGAAAAGTATAGGTCGGAATGAGCGGCAATTCCATCGGCCACTTAGCTTTTATTTTGGAAGCCGGGGAAGCTGAAGGCGCCGGCTTGGGCTCCGGCTCGGCTTTGGCCGCAACAGGGGCAAGGTCCTCTCTCTTTATACGCGTCGTGGCCGAAGGGACAAAATTCCGGCGCGGCTGGGTAGTGCCCGGAGGCACGGCCGGCTCGGGCTTCGGGGCAGGGGCGGGAGCGGGCTTCGGGGCGGGGGCGGGAGCGGGCTCGATTTTCGGCGCCGGCTTCGGGGCCGGGGCGGGAGCGGGCTGTTCGTAAACGGGAGCAGGGGCGGGCTCCGGCGCCGGGGCCTCGTACACCGGGGCGGGAGCGGGCTGTTCATAAACCGGGGCAGGGGCGGGTTCCGGCGCCGGGGCCTCGTACACCGGGGCGGGGGCGGGCTGTTCATAAACCGGGGCGGGAGCGGGAGCGAACGGCGCAGAAGCTCCGCCGCCCTCTCCTGCTGCGAAACCCAGTTCCGCGGTGACCGCCTTAAGCTTCTGCATGACGTCCATTTCATACTTGGACAAGTAAAGTATAAAGTCGTAAGCGCCGGATGTCTTTTCCGGCCGGGAACAAATGCCGCCCAATTTTTTCACGATCAGGAAAATATCCTTCATCTCCCCCTTTATGAGGAGCTTGTGGCGGCCGGGATTCTTGTCGTTAGGAGCAGGGACGACTTCCCACTTTTTAGGCATAAGCGATCGGGCTGTCAGCGCAGTATCAGTTCCAGCAGCATGTCCAGAACGGCGGAATGGGAAAAGCTCTCGGAGTCAAAATGCTTGAAATAGACGCCCGAAGAAGTGAAGATATTTTCGATCTCGTAGACTTTCTCCTGCGGAATGGAGCCGACGCAGACCAGGCCCGCGGCGCCGGAATCCGTGACCGTCTGGAGGATGAAGTTGGAATTCAGATCGGGATCGAACATCTTTACCGCCGCGCGCTTGACGAACATCGGGCTGGCCTGGGAACGCAGGCAGACCGCGTCTATCTCCGCCAGCAGGTTGGCGCACATCGCCCCGTCATCCGGGGAATACAGGAAAGACAAGGTCCGCACCCTCTCCGGCGGTATTCCTTCCGGGACGCCTTTAGCCGACAGGTCCGCGAGGTCAGATATTTTCGCCCGGCTGGTTATCCCGGGCGCCGCCGGCGCCTGGAAAACCACGGTCTTCTCCTCGTCGCCGCCGCCCGCAGCGGGAGCGTTCACCACCATCGTCTTGTCCCCGTCGCCCTGCGGCGAAGATAAAGGCCCGTCCGCCGGCGCGGACAAGGCCCCGGCCAGAGGCCCGTCCGGGTTGCCGACGGTAAGGACCGGCTCAACGCTGTCCTGCGGGGGAAGCTGCTGCGCGGCCGCGGAGGCGGGACCGAATTTAACGGTGTCCTCTGCCGCCGGATCCCCGGCGATCTGAGGAGCAGAAAGTTCAAGGCCGCCGGGCGCGGCTTCAGCTGCCGGTTCAGGCTGGATCACTTCAGCCGCGGACGCATCCGCGGCAGGATTTACAGGGGCTGAAGAGCCCGGTTCCAGACCGCCGGATTCCGGCTGCAGCCCGGGTTCCGGGGCCTGCTCCGGGGCGGGAGCCGCGGCGGCGTTCTCCTCTGCGGCGAACGAAGGAAGTTCAAAGCCGCCGGCCGCGGTTTCAGGCGCCGGCTGAGAAGAAACGTCCTGGGCCGGGCTGTCCTGAACAGCCTCAGCCGGCGCCGGCTCTATAGTAAAAGCCGAAAAATCCGGCTCAGCGGCGGCGGCCGGTTCCGGCTGCGCGGCCCCGGCCTGGAGCGGAGAGGGGTCCTGTGCGGCTGCAGGCTGTTCAGTTGCGCCGGCATCGAGCTCCCGGGAAACGGCGGCTGACATCTGCCTTTCAAATTCCACAAGGTCGTCACCAGAAGGTTCCGTTTCCGCCTGAGCGAGCGGGGCAGGCGCGCCGGCGGGGCCGTCCCCGGGCTTTGCCTCCGACATCTGAAGTAAAGCGTCGATGTCCGGCACGGCGAAATCAGCGGAAAAATCGGAGGCCTGGTTCATCCCGGCCACCGGCAGACCGGCGGTGTTTTCCGGACCGGCGGACTCTCCCTGCGCTGTTTCACCGGGACTGCTGAAAGACAATTCCTCCACCCGGTCCGGATTCACCAGGCTGGCCTCCTCCAGCACGCCGGCAGTTTCCTCCGGAGGAGTAAGCTCTGATATAGAAAGCGAGGCGGGCTTCGGGCCTTCGCCTTTGACTTTGGCGGCCGGCGGCTCAAGAGGCGAGCCTGCAAGCTTGACGGATCCGGCGGGAGGTTTGGCTCCGGCTTCAGCGCCTTCCCCCTCCGGCCGGGCCTGCTCCGGCGCGAAAGCGCCTTCGGGCAGGTCTGAAAGCGAACTGATCACGAAGGTCTTATCGCCGTCAAACCCCTGGCTTGATGAAGATATATCCCCGCCGTCCGGCGCCGTACCGGGCTCCTGAGCCGGCTGGGCTTCGGGCGCGCTGGCGCCCTCTTCCAGCCCTGAGAAATCCGCCAGGACCAGTGTCTTATCGGCGTCAAAAGGCGCGCTGTTCCCTTTTGAGGAGGACGGTTCCGCGCTGCCGGGGGCCGGGACGGCCGGAGAAGCCTCGGCCGGCCGTGAACCGGAAGGAGCAGGCTGGTCTATTTTCTTGAATTCGACCGGTTTTATTTCCGGCATTTTAATGCCGTCCAGGATCGAGGGCATTTTGTTGAGCAAGCCGTTAAGGTCTGAAAGTATGTCGTCAATGGATTCTTTCTTCTTTTCGTTCTTGTTATCCATAAAAACACAGCCCCCGTAACGCCGCTTGCAGAATATGCCGCCAGGCCAGGTTCGTCCGCCGCGGCTTCCGGATACAGGCAGTCCCCGCAGACGAGTAATTCGCTCGCTTTATATATTTTGCGAATTAATGATTAATTATAGCAAGTTGTTTGCGCAAGGTTAACGCAATTTTAGCGGGGTCGGCAGCCTGCGGCGCCAGTTTTCCGGCCGCCGCTTTTTCCAGGAAAGTCCCGGCCTCTGGTGAAACCGAATAGGAAAGACAGGAAATAGCTTCCCGGCCCCACTCCGCATCGGACGCCGCCGCGGAAAACAGGTATTTATCAGCCGCCGGGTCGCCCAGCCGCGACAGGGCGCAGGCCGCGGAAAGTTTCAGATAGGGCGAAGGCGCCGCAGCGAAGATCTTTCGCAGTTCCGGCGCGAAATCGGAAAAACCGGCCATGGAAGCCAGAAAAAATCCGGCGCCGCTGAGCGCTTCCTCCTTCTCTTTGATAAGGCCGGACGCGATTTTTCTCATTTCCCGGGCGTAAGGAGCAAAAGGAAAACCATAAACAGCCGAAAGGCCGAGCTCCACCGCCGCCTGGCGCCGTGCCGCGCCGCGGCTTTCGCCGGCAGCCTTCAGCAGGGACTCAAAGAACTCGCGGCGCTCGGCCGGCAGGGCCGACTCGCGCGCCCATATCCCCGCCAGCTCAGCCGCGGCAAAGCCCACTTTTTCCTCCGGGCTGGACATAAGTTCCGCCGCGCTGCGCTTGTCGGCCAAAGGGAGGAACCGCAACTGTTTCATTTTTTCAAGCGGATACAGCACGCCTTCATAAGTAAAGGCGTCCTCCGCGGAAGGCTGCGGCGGGGCGGCGGGGACGGCGGGCGGCGCCCGGAAAAAGAAAAAGCCGCAGGCCAGCAGCAGCGCGCCCGAGAGCAGCAGCGCCCACGCCTGGCCGCTTTTTTTTTCCGGGACCGGCATTGCCGCCGGCGCTACTCCGGAGAGGGAACACTGGCAGATGCCGCACTTTTCAGCCTGGTCAGCATTGTCGTAATTGCACTTGGGGCAGCGTTTCATAAGGCTTCAGCAAGGCCCACGCCGTCCCTGGCCGCGGTGATCCTGGCGCGCGCCAGCGAACCGGGTTTGAGCGGGGCGGAGAATTCCAGGTTCAAAAAATTGGAGGACAGCCCCATGGCGCGGCCGGCCTTGTTCTTCAGGATCAAAGCTTCCAGGGAAGCGCCGAGCATGGAGGCCGCGAAAGAGGCGCGCAGTTCCCTGTCGAGAGCGCGCAGGGCGGCGGAGCGCGCGGCCACTGTTTTCGAAGGCAGCGGTTTGAGGGCGGCGGCCCGCGTGCCGGGCCGCGCGGAAAAGCTGAACACGTGCAGCCCGGCGAGGCCGCAGCCGCGCACGAACTCCAGGGCGGCGGAAAAATCCGCTTCGGTTTCCGCAGGATAACCGGCTATGATGTCGGCGTAGATCCCTACGCCCGGAAAGAGTCCGCGCAGTTCTTCGACTTTGGCCCGGTAGGCGGCGGCGGTGTAGGGCCGCCCCATCGCCTTCAGCACGGCATCGGCGCCCGCCTGCAGCGGCAGGTGGAAATAATTGCAGAATTTCGGGCCCGCTGCTTTCAGAACTCCAAGAAGTTCAGGCGTGAGTTCTTCCGATTCGATGGACGAGAACCGCAGGCGAAAGCGGCCTTCCAGGCCGCAGAGCTTTTGCATCAGGGCGGCCAGGTTGGCGCCTGTTTTATCGCAGTGATAAATGCCCAGGCGGGTGCCGCACAGCACTATTTCAGCGAAGCCCGCGGCGACAAGTTTTTTAACTTCCGCTACGGCGGCGTCCAGCGGTTTGGATTTAAGTTCGCTGCGGGCGAGGTTCACCAGGCAGTAAGCGCATTTGAGGTTGCAGCCGTCCTGCACTTTTATGAAAGCCCTGGCGCGGCCGTGGAATTTTGTCACGGCGAAGAAATCCCCGCCGGGTTCCGCGCCGCAGAGCCGCGCAGGGATATTCTCTTTTTCTTTGTTGGTGAACAGCGCGGCGTGCGGGGCGGCCGCGAGTATTTTTTGGGGTTCCAGCGTGGCGAGGCAGCCGGTCACGGCGATGGCGGCCTTGGGATTGGCGGCGGCGGTCTTGCGCAGAAATGCTATGCAGTCGCGGTCGGCCTTTTCGGTGACGGAGCAGGTGTTCACCACCACCAGGTCGGCGGCCTCCGGCTCGTCGGCGCTCTCATGCCCCAGCGCCGCGAATTTCTCCCGCAGGCTCTCCGTCTCCACCTGGTTGACCCGGCACCCCACGGTCTTAAAGTAGATCTTCACCCTTACATTCTACAATTTACGCCTGTAAGTATTGAGCCCGAACTTACACATAAGGAACGATTAAAAAAATCGCAAGATGTCCGGCCCGCGGCTGCGGCTGGCTCCCCGAAAGCGCGGGAACTACGCCGCCAGCACCGACGGCATACCGGGCTCTATCTTCAAATTTCTGTTTTGCGATGCAAGAGGCCCCCGCAGTTGTCACGGACAGGAAGGAACCGGCTCGGTCGCGGGGAGCGGCGGGGGTCCCGCCGGGGTTATTTTTTCCTGGAGTTCTGGATCAGGACGCCGGTCTTCTTTATTTCCCTGCGGTAATCCTTGCCGGTGGCGGCCCAGTCGATGGTCTCGACGCGGAACGGGAAACCGGCCTTGCTGAAAGCGGCGCCCAGGTTCTCCAGGCGCGGCGCCACCAGCGGTTTGTCGGCCATCACGGCCAGGTCCAGGTAGGAATGCGCTTTCGCGCTGCCGTCTGCCCTTGAACCGTAAACCAGCACGTCGTATTCCGGCACCAGCCCGGCGAGTATGCCTTTTACTTTCTTCAGTTGATCCGCTTTTAAAGTAATCATAGTTGTAATCCGGACTCCGTTTGAAGACATCGGCTAAAGACCGCGCTGAAAACTGCCGCGCAATACCGCTATATATCTTGTAGCAAATGCCCGCTGCTTTAACAAGCGCGGCCCGGGGCCCCGTCGCCGCATTGTTCAAACTCCGCGCCTATTTTGTATTCTTGTCTCAGGACCGGGACATTTGGAAGAATGGCATTTACGAACATCGTTATCCGCATATACCGCTTTTTAGCGGAGACCAGGCTTACCGGCGATCCGGAACGCTCCAAAGCCCTGCGCCTGTTCTGCTGGGCGGCGCTGGTGGGCGCCGTCACCCTTGTGGTCTTCCTGCCCGCTGCCGACAACGGTTTCGTCAATTGGGACGACCAGCGGAATTTCCTGGAGAACATGAATTTCCGCGGCCCGGGTTCGCAGCAGCTGAAATGGATCTGGGCGGCGCGGGAAGCCGGTTTTTATATCCCCGTAACGCGCCTGGCCAATGTCCTGAACTACCGGCTCTGGGGCATGTTCCCGCAGGGCTACCACCTGTCAGGGATCTTCCTCCACGCCTGCTGCGCCGTACTGGTATTCCTGCTCAACGCCGCGCTGTTCGGGCGGCTGAAGCCCGCCAGCCGGTATGTGCCGCCCGCGGCGGCTTTTTCCGCGCTGTTCTTCGCGCTGCACCCGCTGCGCGTGGAATCCGCCGCCTGGGCCTCAGGGCTGCACGACCCGCTGAGCGCTATCTTCTACCTGCTGACGGTCCTGAGTTACATCCGCCTGCGCACCGCCGTCACCCCGGCCGGCCGCGTACGCTGTACCCTCGCCGGCGTCATTTTCTTCACGCTGGCGCTGCTGTCCAAGCCCACGGGCCTGCTGCTGCCGCTGGTCCTGCTGTTTTTAGACCTGCACCTTTTTCCCGCGGCGGGGATAAAGGAGAAACTGCGCGGCGCCTTGCGCGGAAAACTCTGGCTTTGCCTGCCCATCCTGCCGGCAGCCGCTATCACCCTGCGCAGCCACCAGGACGTCGGCTCTGTATACGCCTTCGCCAGCTACAATGCGGCGCACCGGCTGTCCCAGGCCATGTACAACGGCGTTTTTTACCTCTGGAAAACCCTGCTGCCTTTCGACCTGTCGCCGCTGTACCAGCTGGACCTGCAGCTCCAGCCCTGGCACTGGCCCTACTGGCTGACCACGCCGCTGTTTCTCGGACTGACCGTCGCTTTCATCCTGCTGGCGCGGCGCGGCTTTACAGCGGGCCTCTCGGCCTGGGCCGCGTACCTGCTGCTGCTGGCGCCGGTGTCCGGCCTGGCCCAGACAGGCTACCAGGTGGCCGCTGACCGCTACTCCTACCTTTCCTTCCTCCCCTGGACCCTCCTCGTAACGGGTGGTCTCCTCGGCTTAAAAAAGCTCCGTCCCGCCCTGCTGGCCTCATGCCTTGCGGTGCTGGCCGCCCTCGGCTTTTTAACGCAGCGCCAGACGGCCGCCTGGCGCGACTCCGAAACTTTATGGCGGCAGGCCCTGGCCGTTGATCCGCGCTCCACTTATGCGCTGGACAATTTAGGCGACGCTTTGGCCGACAAGGGGAAAACGGCGGAAGCCATCCCCTATTACGCCAAAGCGGTGATAATAAACCCCTACTTTTACGAGGCGCACAACGACCTGGCCACGGCCTACTTCGAGACAGGCCGCGTAGCGCAGGCGATACGGCATTTCAACATGGCGGTGAACATAAACCCCGGCTATCTCCTGGCGCATCACAACCTGGCTAATATCTATTTCTTAGCGCTGAACCGGCCCGAAGCGGCGGTCTTCCACTATAAAAAGGTGACGGACCTGGCGCCCGGCAACCCGGTTTACCAGATCGAATTGGGCCGGGCCCTGTTCAGCGCCGGCAGGTTCGGCGCGGCCCTGCACCGGTTCAATACCGCGCTGCTGCTGGACCCGAAAAATAAATTCGCCGCCGCCGCGAAAGCGGAGACGGCGAAGCGGCTCAGTCAGGCAGGGGAACGGGCGGGAAAATAATTTTAAACGCCGCAGCGGCTAGCCCAGGCGGGTCAGCAGGGCGCAGGCGGCGGCGAAGCAGGCGTCTTCGGTCCTGAGCGTGTGCAGGCCGAGATTTACGAACAACGCCCCGTTGGAACGGGCGAACTCCAGTTCTCCTTTGGTAAAACCGCCCTCGGGGCCCACAAAAAGTTTTATCCCGGTCTTACCCGCCAGCGCCGGGGCCGCCGCCTCAAGCTTTACCCCGTCGGCCGCGGCGATCACGGCCGCGCCGCCCGACTGCAGCAGCTCGTCGAATTTTTCCGGCCTGCGGATAGCGGGCAGGCGGCCGCGCCCGCACTGCTTGCAGGCGGCCGCCGCTATCTGCTCCAGCCGCGGCAGCTTGCGCTCCCAGTTGCTGAAAAGGTCGAACTGCACCCGGGAGCTCAGCATCGGCTGAAAGACCTCCACGCCCGCCGCGGTACACCGCTCCAGCGCGCTTTCCAGCGCGGAGCGCGCCGGCACGCCGAAACAAAGCGTAAGTTTTGTGATGTATTCAGGGCTGGGGAGCTTTTCTTTTATCGAACCGCTCACCACGCCCGGCGCCACGGTTTTCACCACCGCGCGGTAGCGGTTGCCCAGCCCGTCGAAGATCTCGATCTCGTCGCCGGCGCGGACGCGCGCGGCGCGGGCTATATGGTTCGCCTCTTCCTCGCCGGCTACAAAATCGCCGCCGCGGATGTTTTCTGGAGGTATTAGATATTGCGGCATAAACCCGGCTGCGGCCTCGCGATGGCTGTTCAGCCAAGTATTTTTTTAAAGAAACTTTTCTCTTCGTCGGGCGGCGGCACCCCGTGCCCCGCCAGCGTAGCCAGCTCGGCGAACAGCTCGCGCTGGCGCGGGGTAAGCTCGTGCGGGATCTCCAGCTTTATCTTCACCAGCAGGTCCCCCCTGGGCCGGCCGCCCGGCCCGGGCATGCCCTTATCGTGCACGCGGAACACTTTGCCGTGCTGGGTGCCGGACTGTATCTTTATTTTCGTCCGGCCGCCCTCGATAAGGGGCACGTCGAGCTCGCCGCCCAGGGCGGCCTGCCAGACGGCCACCGGGCATTCGTAAATAAGGTCGCGCTTATTGCGCTCGAAATGAGGATGATGCCGCAGGCGCACCTGGATATACAGGTCCCCGGAGGCGCCGCCCTTCGCGCCTGCGTCGCCGCCGCCCGACACCCGCAGCACGGCCCCCTCTTCAACGCCCGCCGGCACCTTGACGTTGATGGAAACGCTTTTCTTCACCCGCCCCTGGCCGTTGCAGGTCTTGCAGGGCGTGGTTATGACTTCGCCCTGGCCGCCGCATTCGGGGCAGGCCTGGCTGAAAGAGAAAAAGCCCTGCGAGTACTGCACGCGGCCGGCGCCCCTGCAGGCGGGACATTTTTTTATGCCGGTCCTGCCGCGCGCGCCGGTGCCTTCGCAGTCTTCGCAAAGTTCCGTGCGGTCAAAATTAACGGGGACCTTGATCCCGGTGAAAGCCTCTTCCAGCGAAATTTCGGTCTCATATTTAAGGTCCGCGCCGCGCCGGGAACGGGGCTGGCCCCGCTGGCCGCCGCCCTGCGCGAACAGGTTCTCGAAAAGATCGCCGAACACGTCCCCCATGTCGCCGCCCTGGAAACCGCCGAAGCCGCCGCGCCCGCCGCCCCCGCCGCCGGCCTTGAGCCCCTCGGCCCCGAACTGGTCGTAGATCCGCCTTTTTTCCGGCGTGGAGAGCACTTCGTACGCCTCGTTTATCTCCTTGAAATTCGCCTCAGATTCGCTGTTGTCCGGGTTCCGGTCGGGATGGTATTTCATCGCCAGCTTCCGGTAAGCGGTCTTTATCTCGTCGTCTCCGGCGTTGCGTGCCACGCCCAGCGTGCGGTAATAATCGTTTGAAGCCATAAATAAAAATTATAGATCGAGCGTCTGAAGTCCGGGATCGGGCGCTGGAACACAAAGCCCGAAGCGCGGCTCAACTGCCGCAAACCAGAGGCCGGGAGCCGGGGGCGGAAGCTTTACGGCTCCTGCCCCGCGGCTCCCGACTCACCGCTGCGCGCTTACTTCTTTTCGTCCACCACTTCCGCGTCCACCACGTCGTCCTTGCCGCCGGGGGCCGCTTTCGCGCCCTCGGGAGCGGGGCCGGCGCCGGCTTCGGGACCCGCCTTGGCCTGCGCCTTGGCCTGCGCGTCCTTATAAACGGCCTCCCCGAGTTTCTGCGAAACGCGGATCAGCTCGTCCTTGGTCTTCTTGACCTTCTCCATGTCGTCGCCTTTGAGGGCGTCCTTCATTTCGGTTACGGCGCGGTCCACGGCCAGGCGCTCTTCCTGGGAGATCTTGTCCCCGTGGTCGCGCAGCGCCTTCTCGGTCGTGTACAGCACGGTGTCGGCCTCGTTCTTGGTCTCCACCTTCTCCTTGTATTTCTTGTCGGCGTCGGAGAACTGCTCCGCCTGCTTCACGAACTTGTCGATGTCTTCCTTGGACAGCTTGTTGGGCGCGCTGATGGTGATATGCTGCGCCTTGCCGGTGCCCAGGTCCTTGGCGTGCACCTGCAGGATGCCGTTGGCGTCGATGTCGAAAGCCACCTCGATCTGCGGCACGCCGCGCGGCGCGGGCGGGATGCCGTCCAGGTCGAACTTGCCCAGCGACACGTTGTCGCCGGCCATCGCCCTTTCGCCTTGCAGCACGTGGATGGTCACCGCGGGCTGGTTGTCGGAGGCGGTGGAGAAGGTCTGAGTCTTCTTCACGGGGATGGTGGTGTTCTTGTCGATCAGGCGCGTCATCACGCTGCCCAGGGTCTCGATGCCCAGGGACAGCGGGGTGACGTCGAGCAGCAGCACGTCCTTGACGTCGCCGGTCAGCACGGCGGCCTGCACGCCCGCGCCGGTGGCCACGCACTCCATCGGGTCGATGCCGTGTTCGATCTTCTTGCCCGCGTATTCCTCGATGAACTTCTGCACGATGGGCATGCGGGTGGGGCCGCCCACCAGGATGATGCGGCTGATGTCGGACGTCTTCATCTTGGCGTCGGCCAGCGCGGTGTCTATGGATTTCTGGCAGCGCTTCACGATAGGGTCGACCAGCGCCTCCAGGCGGGAGCGCGACAGCTTCAGCGCCATGTGCTTGGGGCCGGTGGCGTCGGCCGAGATGAAGGGCAGGTTGATCTCGGTCTCCATCGTGGTGGAGAGCTCGATCTTGGCCTTCTCGGCGGCTTCCTTGATGCGCTGCGTGGAGGTCGTATCCTTCATCAGGTCGATGCCGGTGTCCTTGCGGAACTCGCCGGCCAGGTATTCCACCAGCACGCGGTCCATGTCGGTGCCGCCCAGCTGGGTGTCGCC
>Ga0116170_10004675_pt1 | contig 12456 bp, 11 predicted proteins | sample AD_JPNHW1_MetaG_FD_89797 | JGI IMG/M metagenome (GOLD analysis project Ga0116170, IMG submission 89797) | Active sludge microbial communities of municipal wastewater-treating anaerobic digesters from Japan - AD_JPNHW1_MetaG | ecosystem: Engineered > Bioreactor > Anaerobic > Digestate | place... | reverse complement strand
TTTTTTACATCAAAGTACATGCAAAACCCTCTATTTCAATGGATTAATCTTAAAAAGAGGCTCCGAAGCCATCAATCGCTTCCATTCATCTTCCAACTCTTCTTTGTGAGTCAGTGCCCATTCCACAACAAGCCCCAAAGCTCTGGGCGGAAATTTCCCAGATAAAACCGCCATATTGTCCAGTCTTATCGACACCTTATGTTTTCCATAAACAGCATGAAAATGCGGCGGATTGTGCTCATCATAGAACATCGCAATAACTATTCCGTAAAATCTGCTTATCTCAGGCATCACCAACTCCTCAAAAAATCCATTGAATTATATTTTGTAACAGCAGGGTTGTCAAATCATATGTTCCACCCATCTCATCAGTCCGTCTTCACGAAAATCGGTGAACGGTTTGTATGCTGTGCCTGCTCTTCGACAAGCTCAAAAAATGAAAGCTTGCAAAACAGCAGAAAAAACCAATAAAAATTGAAATGTTGATGGGGAAACTTATACTTTGAAATGATTTTACTTTGAAAGAGGAACGGAAGTTATGAAAGATTCCTGCCCGAGCAAATAAAAGAAGAAATATCAAATGGTTCCATTACCCTTGAAGACTTAATGAAACTTAGCGATGATTCGGAATTAATACTGCATGTTACTGGTTTTGATGAAATTAGTGGAGCTCGAAAAACTTTTGTATCTAAACCTTACAAAATTAACGATATTAAAAATGGGCCATTCGATAATCATGGTTTGAATGTTATAGACCCTATCCCCAAATAAAGAGAATCTCCATAATACTAAAAACGGACAATAAACTGAAAATTGAAAAGAGAACGCTCTTCATTAGTGGGACTTACCCCTTTTGAATTGGATAGGTGAAAAGGTAAAACCTCATTGAGGAATCTCATGACAGAAAAATCATTAAATAACGCACACAGCGGACATAGAAGTAGTAGTTGGCAATTTCGTAGTTGCCACCAACACTCCCGTTGATGAAACAAACACTCCATGTGCCGTCTGCGCCTTCTAATATCTCTGACTACGACAAGAACCAATATGAATCTTCAAGAACTAAATATTTTCCAGATTCGTCACCTTCACATCCACCACAAGAATCATTTTCATTTCTGAGGTATTACGGTTCTCGGTTTGGAGCCGTCTGCGGGTGAGATGATTCCGTCGGCTTCGAGGGTTTCGACTGCTCTTGCTGCACGGTTGTAGCCAATTTTGAACTTTCTCTGGAGCATGCTGGCACTGCATTTTTCGGTCTGAAGGACATATGCGAGTATTTCGTCATAAAGAGGGTCTTTTTCATCGCCGTCAAGCGAGCCTTCTGCCGAGTCATCATTAAGGAAAATATCCGGCGGAGTGCTTACTGCTGCATCTTCAGCGACACTTTCTTCGTCAAACTGGCTTTTTATGAATTCAACGACTTTCTTTATCTCTTCAGTGCTTACGAAAGCTCCGTGAACTCTGACAGCTTCAGATGAACCCGGCGGAATATAAAGCATATCACCATTACCAAGAAGCATTTCCGCACCGTTCGAATCAAGAATGGTTCTCGAATCAAGAGCTGAAGCGACCCGGAAAGCAATTCTCACAGGCAGATTGCTCTTTATCAGACCGGTAACAACATCTCTTGTCGGTCTCTGCGTTGCAATGATAAGATGAATTCCGACCGCCCTCGCCTTCTGTGCAATTCTCGAAACTGCGATCTCGACATCTTTACCTGCAACCATCATCAGATCGGCAAACTCGTCAATTACAATGACAATGAAAGGCATCTTTTTCCAGAACTGTTCAGGATTGGCAAGGTTCTTGTTGATGCTTTCCACTTTTTCATTGTATGCTTCGATATCACGAACCATATTCTCTGCAAGTCTGTGAAATCTTTCCTCCATTTCATTGACTGCCCACATCATTGCCTTTGCGGCTTTTTTGCTGTCGACAACAACAGGAAGAAGAAGATGCGGAATACCTTCATAAATATTAAATTCGTTCCCTTTCGGATCGATCATCACAAATTTAACTTCATCCGGTCTGAGTGTGTACAAAAGAGACATTATTATCGTGTTTATTCCGACAGACTTTCCGCTTCCAGTCGTTCCGGCAACAAGAAGATGGGGCATTTTTATCAGATTCGCGGCAAATGAAATTCCCTCTACATCCTGACCAAGTGCCACAGGAAGACCTTTTGTGCTGTGTTTTGAGAACACATCGCTTCTAAGCACAGTCCTGAGACGGATCATAAGCCTGTCATCGTTAGGAACTTCAATGCCGATATACGGTTTACCAGGGATACTCGACACAACCCTTGTTCTCTTGCCCCCGACAGCAACACCAAGATCCTGTTCCATCGCAGCGACCTGATTGACCCTGACACCTTCACCGAGTTCAATCTCATACATTGTGACAACCGGACCAATCGTTGCACCTTTGACAGTCACTTTCAATCTGTGTTCAAGAAGCTTCCGCTCAATAAGCAGAGCAATGGCTTGAATTTTCTTCTCGCGGTCTTTTATCGCTTTGACTTTATCTTCACCGGCAAGCAGATCAAGGCTGGGAAGCTTATAATCATTGAACGAACGGAGCACTTTCTTGTGCAACCCTGTCGTGTCCTGCTCTTTCACCTGAACTGCAATAGCTTCAGACCTTTTTTCTATTTCAATGTCTTCTTCTTTGGTTATCTCGTGTAATTCCTCGGGTTTTTCTTCAACAACAGGTTCCGGCTCATATTGAGGAATGGTTACTGAAATTTTTTCAAATATATTCTCCGGCTCGATCTCTTTTTCAGGTTTGACTGTTTCCTCTTCCTGTTCATCGTTCTCGTTGCTATCTCTGTCGACAAGCCGCATTTCCCTCAATTTATTGATAAAACCCGTCCACAGCAATGCCAGTTTCCTGAAAATATAGAAATAACTGAAATTGAACGAAAGAATCAGATATACGGTCATCCAGCATACAAATATCATGATGAAACCTGTAGTGCCCAGATAAACGGTAAACAATTTGTCAAACAGTATTTTACCGGCAAAATTCTCGTTCTTCAGCCCGTAAAATTGGAAATAGCCTGAAATAAGATAGAAAAAAGGAAGAAGCATGCAAAAAGTTAATATGTTAAGTATCAGATATCTCAGGAAATATCTGTTAATATAAACAAGAAGCGCAAGAATAATCAGGACAGGAACCATATATGAAACTATTCCGAAAATATTTATCATAAAATGTGCAGTATCAAACCCTATTGTGCCGGTAAAAAAACCATCTCTTGCGGCAGATACCGAATAATTTCCAAGAGATATCAATATAAAAACAGCTAAAAGAACAGTAACTGCCGTGATAATTTCGATAAGAATGATGTTCCCTGAAATCGAAGAGTTATCTTTTTTCGGAGCTTTTCTTACCGTTTTTTCACCGGACTCCTTTTTTTGAACCTGATCATTCTTTTTTTGTGACACGGTACACTCCAAGTGAAACGGTATTGTCTAACAATTTAAAATTCTTTTCATAAAGGTCAAGTATCTTCTTTTCGTCTTTATTGCTGATAACTAATGAAACCGAACCCCATGCATCATTCCCTGACACCTGTTCAAACAGCGTCGAAAGGATACTGAAACCATTTTCTATCAGTATCCTGCTGATCCTGTCAGTGATCTCACTGGTCCTGGAACTTCTCATAACTATCGAAACAACTGAATAATCGCTGTTTTCAACTGAACCGTAATAAACTTTCGCCCTTTCAGACTTTGAAATGTCAATTACAGACGGATATTCGCTTATAAGATCATCCTCACACAGATACATACTGCTTTTAAGTGATCCGAAAACTGTCACATTGCCTTTATGGAAAAGATAATCCCTTATTTTTTCAAATGAAACAGAAGAAGTTGCATTGAAAATCTCTGCGCCACCTAAAAATGAAGGAGTTCCCGTATAAAGCTTTTTTGCAATTTTAACTGAAAGAAGATTCGAATAGAAAGTGTCGGGGTAGTCTTCTATCTGCTGATCGACCGATAAAGCCCATAGCAGAATGTTTTCAGGTGCCGGAGAGCTTTCGCCGGTTATTGCAAGTTCAGATGAAAAAAGAAGAACTCTAGGGAAAACGGAAGCGCCGGTGAAATTGGGAGAATAGTACAGACCCGAGAACGGAGGAAGAAGATAGCTGTTTGAAAGCGAATAAAAATATTTCATCAGCATTTCTTCGTCAAAAGGAAGCGATAGCACCCCGCTTGAAAAAACTATGGCATCATCACTCATCAACTCCTGATTCCTTCCGACAGGAATTGATTCCAGCTCCCATGAAGGCATTTTTATCTTCGAGGATATTTTTGCATTACCGGTATGTTTCAAAATTGCATAATCACCTGGAAGAAGAGCAATAAATTCGTCTACGCTCAATGAGTTATACAAAAAAGGCACCATCATCCACCGGACAGAGGCATCAGGTCGGATATTAATTATAAAATTTCCAGCTTCATTAAATCCGAACTGGTGTTTGATCTTAAGAATATCAAGATATCTGGAAATTATCAGCAGCCGTTTATTGGTTCCGGTCAGTGACAGACCTTCATTGATTTCATAGTAAAGGGGTAGTTTCACGGAAAGCGGAATGTCATCGTAAACAGCATAGAAATCGCTCCTCCCCGGCAGCACTGCATATAGAGAGCTGTTTTCTTTGTTAAAACAGGCGTTTACAAGATATTGCGATATATTGTTCTGCAACTCTCCTTCAGGCTTTGAAAATTCAGGCTGCCTGTCAACAAAATAACAGACTGAATTGATACTTATTTTTTTCTTCAGAACGGTGATACCTGTTTTTCTCAAATGGTTCACGAAATGATCTGAAGCATTCTGAATGTCAGTCTCAGAAGTTTCTGAAGGTACTTTCTGAAGATAAAAGCACAGTTCATAAAAACTGACCTTTTCAGGTTTTTTTACTGCCATCTCACGGGCACAAGTTGACAGAAAAAAAACACTGAAAAAGAAGAGAGGCGGCAGAAGCCGCCCCTTTATAAATTCATTTCTATTCATAGTCCCTGACAGCTATTTCGCCTTTCAAGCCGTAAAAACAACCGTCTGCAAGAGCCTGCATCTCATCTTCACCGGGATATGTAATAACCTCTGCAATAAAAGAAACTTTTTCTTTAACCCATGAAACAAAGAGCTTATCATAGGCAACACCGCCTGTAAGGATAATCGCATCAACTTTTCCTTCAAGTACCGCAGACAATGCTCCAATCTCCTTTGAAACCTGATATGCCATCGCCTTATAAACTATTTCAGCTTCGTGTTCGCCGGCAAGAACTCTTTTCTCAACTTCATAAGCGCTGTTTGTGCCAAGATATGCTACAAGTCCGCCATTTCCTTTGAGTTTTTTATTTATCTCTTCACCTGTATATTTACCGGAAAAACACATTTTGACAAGCTGTCCGGCAGGAAGTCCGCCACTTCTTTCGGGAGAGAAAGGACCTTCACCGTTAAGAGCATTGTTTACATCAATAACTCTTCCTTTTTTATGTGCTCCGACAGAAACTCCGCCACCGAGATGAGCAATGATAAAATTGAAATCTTCGTATTTTTTTCCTCTTTCTCTTGCATATCTTCTGGCAACTGCTTTCTGGTTAAGAGCATGAAAAATGCTCAGTCTGGATATCTCCGGAATTCCTGAAAATCTTGCGATACCTTCCATTTCATCGACAACAACAGGATCGACAATATATGCCTGGACATTCTCTCCGGCTGCAATTGCAATCTCTCTTGCAATCGGTGCACCGAGATTACATGCGTGTTCGCCCATCTTTGCAATTTTCAGATCTTCTATCATCAGATCGTTAACCTTGTAAACGCCGCCTCTGATCGGTTTCAGCAAGCCGCCTCTTCCTACCACCGCACCAAAAGATTTAATGTCAAATCCCGCATTCTTTATCTCGTTCAGTATTGTTTCTTTTCTCAGATCGTACTGTTCAAAAATGCGTGTAAAACCTGCAAGATCCTGAACACTGTGTTTTATATTTTTTGTCATCAGCTCTTTTGTATCTTCAAAAATCGCAATCTTTGTCGATGTCGAACCGGGGTTTATGACTAATATTTTCATTATTTATCCTCCTCTATTTCATTGCCGCAGCAAGGGCAATTGAATTCAGTTTAGTCTTTTCACTGTCTGCACGGCTCGTAAGAACTATCGGAACACTTGCACCCATGATTACAGCAGCCGATTCGCAGCCTCCAAGGAAATTAAGACATTTATAAAGCACATTAGATGCTTCAATATCTGGAAGAACAAGAATATCGGAATCTCCGCCGACTTCAGTTTCTATTTTCTTGTGATGGCAGGCTTCTTCTGAAATAGCATTGTCAAGAGCGAACGGTCCGTCAATAAGACAACCCTTGATCTGACCTCGTTTATTCATCATGGTAAGCATTCCGGCATGTACAGTTGCTTCCATTTTTTCGTTGATGACTTCAACAGCAGCGATTATCGAAACTTTCGGCATCGGAATTCCGAGTCTGTGATAAACTTCGACGGCATTTTCAACTATAGCAACCTTATCCTTTAAATCAGGAGCGACATTCATAGCGGCATCCGTTACAAGCAGAAGTTTGTGGTAATAAGGACTTTCAAAAAATGCGATATGACTTATTGTTGCACCTTTCCTGAGCCCGTTCTCCTTGTCAAGAACAGCTCTCAGAAGATCTGCTGTACTGACAAGCCCTTTCATAAGTATTTCAGCTTTACCTTCTTTAATAAGAGCAACGGCTTTTTTACAGGCAGATGCCGGTTTGGGATCATTGATGATCTCTATTCCGTCAAGTTTAAATCCGATAGTAGCTGAAATCGTTCTGATCGCCTGCTCATCCCCGACAAGAATGGGAGTGACAATCCCTTCAGCCATAGCATTCTTGACCGCCATCAAAACAGGTTCATCTTCAGCAGCGGCAACTGCAATTCTCCTCTTTGTTCCGGCTTTTGCCATTTCAATGAAAGTGGAAACAGATTTTAACACCATTTTACTTCTCCATCAGTTGTTGTTCCATTCACTTGTAAAAACATTTGGATATCTATTTGTCATGTATTCTTTAAGTATCTTAACTACTTCCTCTTTTTCAGAAGAAAGAAGCATTTTGCGAAGCAGTGTCTCACCTTCTGAAACAAAGCCGCTTCTGATAATCTTTTTCATTATCGGGATAGCAACTGGTGTCATGCTCAGCGACGACACTCCCATAGCAAGAAAAACCAGCCCCAGATACGGATCGGAAGCCATTTCTCCACATATTGATATCTCTCGATCCTGCTCTTTCGCCACATGAACAAGCTGAAAAAGAACTCTTATTATTGCCGGATGATAATGTGAAAAATATTCCGATGAGAACTGATCTTTTCTTTCAACAGCCATCATGTACTGGATAAGGTCGTTTGTCCCGACACTGAAGAAATCGACTTCTCTGGCAAGCTGTTCGGCAATAAAAACTGCTGAAGGAACTTCAATCATTGCACCTGTCTTCACATTTGCCAGATTCTTTCGCAACCCCATTGAATCAGCTTCTTTAAAAAGCATCTCCTTAAAAAAATCAACTTCATGTACCGTGCTGACAAAAGGTAGAAGAATATTCAGATTTCCAAGTCCGGCGGCTCTCACAAGACCCCGAATCTGAGGAATGAAAACATCAGGTCTGGTCTTACAGAGCCTTATTCCTCTCATTCCCATGAAACCTTTGCTGGCTATCCTTCCATTTTTGTCTTCACCGAAATCAAATATCCTTATAGTCGCTCTCAAAGGCAGAGCACGGTGAAGTGTCTGATAATATATCTGATAATGCTCTTCTTCAGAAGGAATATCGGATCTATCAAGGAACATAAGCTCCGTTCTGAAGAGACCGATAAATTCCCCGCCGTTCTTTTTCACAAACTCTATTTCACCAGTCTGATCTATGTTGCCGCCGACTTTGAGAACCCTGCCGTCTTTAGAAACAGAAGGTTCAGACGCATCGCTCATAAACTTGGCAAAATATTTCTCAAGCCTCTTTCTTTTCTTTTTAGCCTCTGTTATCTCTTTTTCAGACGGTCGTAAAACAACTTCGCCATTACCGCCGTCAACAATTATAATGTCTCTGAAATCAAGTTCCTTGACCAGATCCGGAATTCCGAGCACTGCCGGTATCTCAAGTGCTCTGATGACTACAGTAAGATGACTTACGCCTCCGGGAGCTTCAAGCACAATGCCTTTGAAATTTTCATTTTTTGAAAGATAGTTCAGCTCACTTACGGAGATATTTGATGCACCGAGAATGAAATCCTCTTCAGGAAGGTTCTTTGTAAATGTTGCAGAAACCGAACCGGAAATCAGACTTGAAATGATCTTATCCCTTATTACATTGAGATCAGCCGCTTTAGCCTTAAGGTAATAACTTGAATCACTTGCAACAAGATGATTCACCATCGGCTGTATGACAGATATGACAGCCCATTCGGAATTTATCTTTTTTTTCTCTATCGTATCAGTGATGCTCTTAATGAATGTTTCATCGGTTATCATCATCATGTGAGCTTCAAGAATTGATTTGATCTCACTTTCAACATCAAGTTCATCTATTACCTTTTCAAGCTCTCTTGAACACATATCGACAGCAGAAAGGAATCTATCCACCTCTGCATCTATAATCTCTTTTTTATCCTGAAGTGAAAGATGCGGTATCTTTGCAAAATCTCTGTCAATAAAGAAAAGTCTCCCTACCCCTATTCCGATAGAAACCTTTTCACCTTTAAGGAGGATGCGTTCCTTCAACTATTCACCTTCACCGAATTTGTTCTCAACAAGCTCTTTCAGCTTTTCCAGACATTCAAGTTCATCAGGACCGCTGGTGTATAACTTAATCGTGCTTCCAAGCGGAGCAGCGAGCATCAGTATCCCCATTATGCTTTTAGCATTCACTCTGACACCTTCTTTTTCCATTTCAACTTTGCATTTAAATCTTTCCGCCGTTTTAACGAACATGCTTGCCGCTCTGGCATGAAGCCCGAGTTTATTGATAATTTTAAGTTCTGTTTCCTTCATAATGATTCCCTTTTCATAAGTAATTTCTTCGCACTTGTAATATTCTGGGCACCTGTTCTTGTAATGCTTTCTATCATTGCAGGAAAATCCTTGCCGCTGTTCATATGCTCGACAGCATACATCACCATTGAAAGGTTTACACCTGAAACGACATCAACATTTTCTGTTTTTGCAAATGAAAAAGCGATATTGGAAGGACTTCCGCCGAAAATATCGACAAAAATTATTACCTTTTGCTTTTTTACAAGGAATTCGTCAACAGAAGTTTTGATCTTTTCCTTTAATTCATCCATTACATCAGCCATGGAAAAATCGATAGAAAAGATCTTTGTTCTGCCCGAGATGTTTTCATCCATGATGCGCTGAGCAATATCCGTCAGAATACTGCCCAGTCCGCCGTGGGTAATAAAAATAAAAGAATACATTTGCTATCCTCCAAGCTTTTTCAGTTTCTCTGAGAGTTTTTTTTCAAACTGCTCAGCTGCGTTTATGCCCATTTTTTTCAACAGATAATCTCTGGCCGTAGCCTCCATAATAGAACTGAGGTTCGACCCGTGTCTTACCGGAATAATATAATACGGTTTTTTCACACCAAGTATTTCATAATAATTTATGGTACTTCCGACTCTTTCGTATTCGAAATGGTGTTTTTCATCCCACAATGCCAGCCTCACTATGCAGTCTATTTCTTTTTCATAGGCTACAGATGTTACACCGAACATCTGCTGAAGATCGACCAGACCTATGCCTCTGATCTCAATAAGACTTCTCATCATCTCGTTACTGCTTCCTATGAGATGATCGGGTGGAATATGCTTTATCTCAACAACATCATCCGCGATGAGCTTGTGTCCTTTCATTACAAGATCAAGACTCGTTTCGCTTTTACCGACACCGCTTTCACCCATGATCAGCATACCGACACTGAGAACATCGATAAGTTGAGCATGAAGTGTTGTATAAACTGAAAGAAGCCTGTTAAGAAGACCTTTGATATAATCGACAAAAACACTGGATATCATTTGTGTTGACATCAGCGGAATATTATATCTGTCTGCGATCTCCTTGAAATACTGAGGCGGTCTTTCAGGATGAGTAAAAATGACAAGCACTGGATTTTCCTTCAGAAAAGTATCTGACATCTTCACCTGATCCTTCTGCTCCAGAGTTTTCAGGTAATCCATTTCACTCTTTCCGAAAAGCTGTATTCTGTCCTTGTAGAGATGATCGGTAAAGCCTGCTATTGACAGACCTACGACCTGAACCCGGTTATCTTTTATTTCAATAGTCTGAAGGTGCTCAATATTTAAATTTTCAAGAGTCAGTTCCAGATTTTTATTCTCCAGAAGCTCAAACAGGTTCAAAGATCCTGATGTAGGCATTTTTCCAACTCCCTATTTTTTCATCCGACAATAAACTGATAGTTCTTTTTTCTCTCTCTTGCAAGCGGAATGTTCAATTTTGATCTGTATTTTGCAACAGTTCTTCTTGCAATATCGATCCCTTCTCTTCCCAGCATATGAGCAATATCATCATCACTGAACGGGTTCTCTTTGTCTTCTTTTTCAATTATTTCACGAATCCTCTGCTCCAGCCTCCGGTTTGTTGTCATATTATCGTTGATCTGTTTGACGAAGAAATATTTCAGTTCAAAAATGCCGTGAGGAGTTTCTGCGAACTTTCCGTTCGTAAGCCTTGAAACTGTTGCAGGATGTCTTTCAATATCTTCGGAAATATCCTTTAATGCCAATGGTTTAAGAAAACTTTCACCAAGTTCCAGAAACGCTTTCTGGTGTGCAAAAATACTTGAGGCAACCTGATAAAGGGTTCTGTTCCTTTCACTGATACTTTTTATAATCCACTCAGCACTCCTGTACTTTTCTTTCATGAACCGTTTTTCATCTCTGGTCGCATTTTTCATTTCATCTTCAAAAACTTTTGTGTTCAGAGAAATAGTCGGAAGAAGCTTGTCTTCTATCTGTATTATCGCCTCTCCGTCAATAAGGAACACCTTCATATCAGCCTTCACATACTCTGTCTGCATCCTTTCAAAACCGAAAGCCGGATAAGGTGAAATGCCGCTTCTGAAAAATGTGAGAACTTCTGTCAGGTTCTCTTTGTCCAGTTCAAGAGCTTCACAAAGTAAATTAAAATCCTTCTTAATCAGGAGTGCCAGCAGCGCTTCATCGCTCAGCAGTTTATTTATTGCTTTAAGATGCTTATCTTCGAGGTTAAGATAATCATTTTCTGCAAACATATATTTCAGATAATCAACAAGATCATAACAGCCGCAACCGGCAGGATCACATTTTTTAAGATTATTCCGTGCTGTTGCAACATCTTCGGGGTTTGAACCTGTAACTGCGGCAATATCTTCGTCACTATCCGGAGCAAACCCTTTTTCATTAAGGTCATATGCCATATATATCATAATTTCTTTTATATTATCAGGGTATTGCGTTGAGCATATCTGCATATCCAGATACTGCTGGAAACTCTGTTTTGCAGGAATTACATTCTCGAAATTAAAGTCTTCGGTAAAGTCATTCTTTTTTCTTAAAGTTGTCTCCCCGAAACTGTTGGAAGAATTTTCCCTTAACTGATTCCAGTCAAATTCAGCAAGAATATCGCTCATATGTGTTTCATTGTCACCTGTTTTAAGTGTTGAAACAGCTTCTTCACCGTCATCGCCTGAATATTTGGAATCTCCATCCGGATTATCATTTCCGGTTTCATCCGGAGTATCACCCCAGTCTTCAATTTCCAGAAAGGGATTTTCTTCAACTTCAGCAAGGAGCATATCTCTAAGTTCTATCGTGTTTTTTAGAAGCATTTCAATGCTTTGGCGCATTTGCTGAGTCATTTTAAGCTCTTGTTTTTGAACAAGATTCTGTTGCAGGCGGATTGATTGCACCATCGTTATACCCAAAGAAAAATCGAACGAAGTATAAACAAAAAAAAAGGGGTTGGCAAGATATTTGCTTATGGTTAAAAATCATAAAAAACTTCTTTACTTTGGCTTACTGTTTGAATATACTCGACACCGCTTTTTGTTTTAATTTAATTGAGGTATATAAACTGATGTTTAAAATTGATAATTTTCTTTCATTTTTCACAAGCGACATTGCTATTGACCTTGGAACAGCGAACACTCTCATTTATGTTAAAGGCGAAGGAATCGTTGCAAATGAACCTAGCGTCGTGGCTGTTCAGGAAAAGGATTCAAGAGGAGCCAAATCGGTCAGAGCGGTCGGTAAAGAAGCAAAAGAAATGATAGGAAAAGCGCCTGTCAGCATAACCGTTATCAGACCTTTAAAAGATGGTGTCATTGCAGATTTTGAAGTCGCTCATCAGATGCTCCGCTACTTTATAAAACATGCTTACAAAAAAGGCTCTTTCATAAAACCCAGAA
>Ga0116170_10004674_pt1 | contig 12457 bp, 10 predicted proteins | sample AD_JPNHW1_MetaG_FD_89797 | JGI IMG/M metagenome (GOLD analysis project Ga0116170, IMG submission 89797) | Active sludge microbial communities of municipal wastewater-treating anaerobic digesters from Japan - AD_JPNHW1_MetaG | ecosystem: Engineered > Bioreactor > Anaerobic > Digestate | place... | reverse complement strand
CGCTCACCTGGCAATACATCGGCACATGCGTATGGCCGAACACTACCACATCCACTTTTTCGTTCGGATTCTCCAGATACTGAACCTTTGCCTGCTTGAAGAAATACCCCGAATCCAGCGCGCCGCTTACCGCTTCCACAAAGGAGTCTGGGACCTTTACATCGTTTAGCTTCTGCCGTTCAGCCCATGTGCGCTGGATATTTTTAAACAGGGTCGGGGCGGAAATCGTTCCATCCGCCTGCTGTGCCGGGTAGAAATCGAGGTAGGTATACGCATCGTTAAACCCTGCGATGTGCATATCAAAGATTTTCTCATCCAGCCCTTCGTTGGGGGTCATACGGGCAGAGATATTTTTAAGGATCGCGTAATACAGATACGCCCCATACTGATCCTCGTCGTTCTGATCCGGTACCGTGGTTACGACCGGCAGATCCTTCTCCACCTTCGGATGCCCTTCCAGTACCCAGGTTGCCGCATAGCGCGCATAGAAGTATCCGGCAGGCAATATGGTTTGATCATTGCCGCACAGTTCCGCGTTGGAAACGGTATCCGGCGCGGAGAACACATCATAACGATGCCCGTGCTCAATCACGATTTCGTTGCGATCCCCCGTATAATAGGCACCCAGCCCTTTAACATCCCTTGCCTGCGTAATACCGGGAATCGCCTTTTCCAGAACCTCATCGGGCAACAGCAAATCGTGGTTGCCAGGCACGTAAACCAGCTTTACACCGCTGGCAATCACGTTTTTAAACTCGTCAATCAGGCTCTGGTTATTTGCGATTACCCCGTTATAGAATGCGCTTTCATCCGTATAGGACGGATAGTAAACGGGCAAAAACCATTCGTCCAGGAAATCACCGGCGATAACCAGTTCCCGGATGTCGGCCGTATTTTGCACCTGTTTCAGAAAATTGATCATCAGAGGCCGGTTTTTCAGCATTTCCGTGTAATTATCGTCAATCCCAAGATGAAGGTCGCTCATCACAACGATCTTATTTTTTGTGTTGCCTGCCTCCCACAGCGGAGCCGCCGTGTTGGACGCAGTAGTTTCCGCCAGACATCCGGTATTCATCATCAACAGCGCCACCCCCATGCTAATACTCAGAACCAAGGATAAGATCTTCATTTTCATCGCTCGTTCCTCCCTTTTTCTGTCGGCAGTTTTCGGGGCCAATAGCACACACCCACATCCAGCGCGCGGGGTTGATCCAGATGGAAGTCCGCGTAAACGCAATACCAGCAGGCTCGTTCCACATTTACACCCCGAGGCGTAAAAGCGGGACAGTGTTGTTTAGGCCAGACATTTCCACCGGAGTTAGGCGCGGGCAAAGGCTGATCTTCCCGGCGTCTGTCTGCGTCACTCATGCGCTTTCCTCCCTTTCCGAGGTTCTCTCTGCCTTCAGGATACTCTGAATGGAAGAAAACGGGCATTTTCCGCTTAATCGGCATAATTTTCCGCTTACTGTTGGCTGCTGGCAATCCCGTGGGTGATCCTCATTTTTACAGCATCATCCGCACCTTAAAAATCCCATCCGTAATCTGATAGGTTAGCTCTCCGCCACATTGATGTACAAAGGCTGCTACGCTCTGCGTGCCTCTTCCATGCCCCTTCCGCCGCGAACAGGGGATTCCTTCAGCCCCCAGCAACACCTCACCCTGATACGGGTTGGTCAACTCCAGTATCAACTGGCCCGCGTTTACGGCTATCATCCGAACCGTGCGCTTTTCGGCGGGCAGATCGGAAACCGCCTGAATAGCGTTTTCCAGCAGATTGGATACTGCCATTGCCAATGACAGCTCATCAACGCTCAGCTTTTCCGGAATATCCAGCCGCAGCTCGCAGTTGATGCCCCGCTGGCGCGCCAACTCCGCATAATAGGATACGGCGGCGTTCACCGATGCGTTTTGGCAGTAGCATCCGGGTTTTTGCGGGAACGCAGCGCTCCGCTGTTGTACTAATTCCGTCGCCTTCTCAACGTCGCCCTGCTGCAACAGGGAAAGCAAAGTGTTGTTAAAATGACGGCAGTCATGCTGCACAATGCTCATTTGGCGAACCGTTTCATCCATCAGGGAGAGCCGCTGCCGCGTCAGTTCCCGGTCCGCCTGCATTTTCAGGTTTTCTTCCCGAAGCGCAGCGTCACGAAGATTCATCCTGAGGGTGAGGAACATCGCCAGGTATACAAACAGCGCCTGCAGGATCAGCAGGAGCAGTGGCACAACGCTTTCCTGAAGTGTCCGCTCCACATCGCTGCTCGCTATAAAGTACCAGGCAAAATTTAAAAAAAGACTGGCCGCTACAAACAGATAGACTGTCCAATGCTCCGCAGCCTGACGATAAAGTGGCCGGAGTCTTCTTCGGAATAAAATGATGACCCCAGCGAAAAGGAAAAAACGTAATACGGTAATGAAATACTCGGGATACGGAAGTAACCCGCAAAGATAATAACTAAGTACGACTACCACAGCATAAACATTCATCGCCGTCAGACAATTAAAAAGCCACTGCATCAGCGTTTCCCGGAACAGCGGCTTAACGGCTGCGCCGACCAGAATAAAAAAAAGAATATCCAGCTTTCCCAACGTCGTATAATCGTTTCGGAGGTAGAACACAATATTCAGCGCAAGGTCCAGCGTAACGATCGCTACCAGTGCCGCAACCAACGTCCGCATACGGCATCGCGGTTGCGCCAGAGAAAAAAGCAGGGTCGCCAGCATGGCATTTGTTACGATAGAACGGAAAATGTCATATAACTGCACCTTTATAACGCCCCCAGACGATAATCCAGATACGTATTCCGCACAGCCGAGTATTGTTTGCCGGATACCGGTACATAAGCGCCTCCGCGCATCGTGAATCCGGTTTTATCAAGACGTTCCACATAATTCATATTCACAGCAAACGCGGCGTGGGGCCGGATAAAACGTTTATCCCGCAAAAGAGGCGCGATATGATCCGAAAAACTATCGGATAGGCTCAGCGAAGTGATTTTCTCACCGTTTTGCAACGTGTACCCGACAGTGTGTCTCGAATACTCGCAGCAGACAATGGCATCAGCACGGATCGTACGCAACCCTTCCCGGGTTTTTACCGCAATCACGGCTTCCTCCCCAAAACCCACCTTCTTCGCCGCCAGTTCCAGCGCGGGAAACAATGCCTGCGGAGCCACGGGTTTCAACAGGTAGTGCAACGGATTGACTGAATACGCATCCAGCGCAAATCCGGCTTCGGTTGTAATATAGATAATCTGCGCGTCCGTGCTTTCACTGCGGATGCTTTGCCCCAGCTCCAGGCCACTGAGCATCGGCATTACCATATCCAGCAGATAAATATGAAAAGCCGTCGCGTCACATACGGACAGTAAGGTATCCGGATGAGAAAATTCACGGATTTCCGCGCTTAACCCTCGTTCGCTCAGAAAGCTTCTGGTCAGGTCGGCGATATGCCGAAGTTCCATTTCCTCATCATCGCAGACTGCAATTCTCAGCATGGCGCGCGCCTCCCCCGAATCGTTCTTGTCCGGCAATCCGTTTTGCCGGAACAATGGTCGTTCTTCATGGCAGAGAACCCCCACCGGTTCCAAATCTCCATCAACCGTAACGTGGATACCGGTCCTTCCGGACCGCTACATTCTCTTCATAATGATTTATGATCTTATCATAATCGATTCACCAATCGAAAACAAGCTGTCATTTGGGAGAATTTTTCAGTTTCTCATACGAAGATCGTTTTGCAAGTATAGCGGTTCAAGCTTTTCCACATTCATGTTTTCCGACAAAACAACGACATTATTCCGTTCGGGATCGGCATACGAAAACCTCCCACTGATTCCCAATGGGAGGTTCTGTACCGTTTCCAGCTTTTAATTGAATCTCCGCTTCCGCGACGATCGTCTTGTTATTCCAGTCCAGATTCTTTGGAAATCGCAGGTCGCGGACGGAAAATTCGTTTTCCCCTGTGTTCCGCAGGCGAGGGCGGCAAACCATGCGCAATTCCATCCGCCTCCAAAACCACTTTCAGCAGGTTCAGCAGAATCGGTCCCCCCAGCAGACCCAGCACGCCAAAAAGCTGCAAGCCCGCAAACATCGCGATCATCGTCGCCAATGGGTAAAGTCCAAGGTTCGCGCCCACAATGCGCGGTTCAAAAATCTGTCGGATCAGCACCGTGCCCACATAAACCGCCATCAGGAAGATACCCGTTCCGTAATGACCCAGCAGCAGTTCGAGAATCCCCCACGGCACCAGAAACAAACCCGCCCCGATCACGGGAAGCGCATCAGCCAGACCGATCACAAACCCCATCAGCAGTCCGTAGCGAATTCCGTAAATCGTAAACGCGAGAATCAGGAACGAAGTGATCATCAGTGATACGGTCAGCTGGCTTTTTACCTGTCCAAACAGCGCATGGAACAGGTTGGTTTTTAACAGTTGACTGCGTTTTTGCATGTTCACGGGGAACGTTCGTTTCAGGAAAGTCATAATCCGTTCCCGATCGGCTGTGATATAAAATGTTCCCATAACCGTAAGCACAACGCTTAACAAGATACCGGGGATCGAGGCAGCCGCGTTGACCGCACCGCTGGTAAGAATGGCGGATAACGATCCGGCCGCTTTGATCGCGCTGTCTCCCAGTGAAGAAAGGCCCTGATTGATCGCATCCATAACGGGCGCTGATGCAATCCCCGCATACTGATCATACAGGCTTTTCAAATAGGGTATCGCAGTTACGGTTACCCACCGTACCAGATTCGGGATCGAGTGCGTAAGGGAAACCAATTCGCGGAAAAGCCGGTTAAACAGAAAACCCAATCCGGCGCCTAACACGCCGAAAAGCACCAGCATTCCGATCAGGGTTATCAGCCATCGGGGTGGTTTCACCCTTTTCAGCCGTTTTTCACAAAGACGGATCAGTGGCATCAGCATCATGGAAAATAGCAAAGCCAGCAAAAAAGGCCAGCACAGCGGAACCAGCAGAATAAAGAGGGCACTAAAAAGCAGGGTGAGCACGATCAGCCATGCCTTCCTTGGCAGCCCATTCATTTGCAGATTCCACGCTTTCAAGCGTTCCATCAGGTTCGTCATCGCATCGCCTCCCTTTATTTTTTTCTACATTATCACACGGCGCCGGTGAAATGGTATGAAAAGGGCTGCGGCGTAACCGCTGCAGCCCGGCAACCTTATCTGCGCCATGCGCGGCATTACGGTTTTGTTGCGCCACCCGCAGGGATAATGGTAATCTCCACGTCATCGTCGTTCGCGGCGGACGTGTCGGTTCCCGGCGTTCCGGTTGCAGTTGCATCCGGGCTGGCCTCAGCCGTCGGGTCCGTCGTCTCGGTCGGGTCGGCGGTGGCATCCGGGTTAGCCGTAGCCGTAGTGTCCGCTGTTCCAGTTTCAATGGCAGCCGCTTCTGCCTTATGCTGTTCCTGCAGCGCGTCGTATTCCTCCTGCGTAATCGCGCCCCGATCCAGATTTTCCTTATCAATCACGCTCTTCCGTTTTACGGGGGTGCAGCTGGGGCAGGGTTGAAGTTTTGCGAAGATTCCGCTGTCCAGTTCGCTGTATTTAAACTCCTTCATCGGCAGAAACTTCTTCTTGACTGAGGAACAGTTCGCGTCGGCGTGGTAGTACTGGCCGCCATCCGGATTATAATACAGTGGTGTATCGTCGTCCGGGTACGGCATTTTACGGCCAGCGTCATCCCAGATGATAATTTTGGTGTTTTTCTTCAGGTTGTTCCATAACCAGGTTTGGTTCAGCCCGTCTTTATTAGCCAATCGTGCCACACGGATGCAACCGTGGCTGGCTTTCTGCCCCAGCAGGGGCTCCCACTTCTTATAACTCTTTGATCCATCGGCGAGAGTGTTGAAAGGTACCTCGTGGATTTTATCGCCATTATTAAAACGGATCGCCATATCGCAGTACATACCTTCGCTGTCAAAACCGCCGCTCCAGCTGATGGCGAGGTATTCGCCGGCGGAGGTTTCGTTATAGGGCTGCTTGTCATTGGGCAGGCCCGTGGAAACTGAGCAGGCGCTGAAAAACTTTCCGTCGATAAACACGTTCAGCTTCTGGGTCAGCTTATCCACAATCACGCCGTAATGCTGGTTTGGCGTGACCGTTTTCAGCAGTTTCGTTTTCACATAACCGCGGATGATCCGGTTATAGTAGTCGATTCCCTCGATCAGCGTCCAGCCGTCTTCGTCTTCACCCAGAACATGCACCGCGGCGGAAGCACCGTTAATGAAACCGCCCAGTTTATCGTTATTCACCTTATCGCCGCCGGGCGTTTTCAGCGGATAAACCGACTCGGTCTGATCTACGTCCAGTACGGTAATCGGCTTCATCAGCAGATCCCAGCATGCTTTTTCGTCTGTAATATCATACTTGAAATCCGAGCCGAACCAGTCCTTGCCGGTCTGGTATCCCGCCAGCCATTCGGCAACCGTTTTAGCGTAGCTCTTTGTGGTGGGCACGAATAATAAGCCGATCGAAAGCACTGCGGTGAGGAGAATCGAAAGGATACGATTGCGAACGGATCTGGGTGTCATGTTGACCTCCTGGCATGTCGTGCCCGGCTTATTCCGGGCAGAAAAAACGAACGGATCGGGGGTTCCGCGTCTTACTGTTCCGCTTTCTGGCGGTCTTTTTCACGCAGCTCCACCCGGCGGATTTTACCGCTGATGGTTTTGGGCAGTTCGCTTACAAACTCGATCACGCGCGGATATTTATACGGCGCGGTCGTATACTTCACATGCTCCTGCAGTTCCACCTTCAGCTCTTCGCTTGCGATGTAGCCGGGCTTGAGCACGATAGTCGCCTTTACAACCTGCCCGCGCAGGGGATCCGGCGCGGCGGTGATGGCGGTTTCCAATACCGCCGGGTGTTCCAGCAGCGCGCTTTCCACTTCGAAAGGCCCGATACGGTAGCCGCTGGATTTGATTACGTCGTCGGCGCGGCCCACATACCAGTAGTAGCCCCATTCGTCGCGCCACGCGGTATCGCCGGTATGGTAAATCCCCTTGTCCCAAACCGTTTTGGTCAGTTCCGGGTTCTCGTAATACCCCGTGAACATCCCAATGGGCAGCGCGTCGTCGTTCGTGCGGATCACGATTTCTCCCGTGACGCCCGCGGGGCAGGAATTACCTTCTTCGTCAATGACATCCACATCGAAGATGGGGCTGGGCTTGCCCATGCTGCCCGGGCACACCTTCATGAACGGGAAGGTGGCAAGCGTCACCACCAGCTCGGTCTGCCCGAAGGCTTCCAGCAGCGGGATGCCGGTACGCTTCAGCCATTCGGCCGCCATATCCGGGTTAAGCGGCTCCCCGGCCACCGCGCAGTGTTTGAGGGCGCTCAGGTCGTACCCCGCAAAGTTCTCCTGCAAAATATAGCGATACATGGTGGGCGGCGCGCAGAAGGTGGTGACATGATGGTCGCTCATCTGTTTCAGGATGTCGTGAGCGATAAAACGTTCAAAATCATACACAAATACCGCGCTGCCGGTCAGCCACTGGCCGTAGAGCTTTCCCCACATGCTCTTGGCCCACCCGGTCTCGCTGATGGTAAAGTGCAGGCCCCCGTCGATACACTGCTGCCAGTACAGGCTGGTAACGATGTGCCCCAGCGGGTAGTAATAATCATGCGTCACCATTTTGGGCATGCCGGTAGTTCCGCTGGTGAAGTACAAAAGCATCGGGTCGTGATTTTGCGGGTACGCGTCGCCCTCCGGCTTTTTCCAGTCGGCAGACGCCAGCGGCATTTCCTTTTCGTAACTCACGAAGCCCTTGCGTTCCCCCTTCAGCACGATCAGGGTTTTCAGGGTTTCGCACTGTTCGCGTGTCGCTTCCGCCGCTTCCAGCACGCTTTCGTCCTTATGGGAGATCATGGCTGCCCGGATACCCGCCGCCTTCACGCGGTATACAATGTCCTTTTCCGTCAGCAGATGGGTTGCGGGCACGGCGACCGCGCCGATTTTGTGCAGCGCCATGATTACCGGCCAGAACTGCAGATGCCGTCTTAGAATCAGCAGCACCTTGTCCCCTTTGCGGATGCCCAATGAGGCAAACAGGTTGGCCGCACGGTTGCTCTCCTCCCGAAGCATCCCGAAAGTATAACGGATACATACGCCGGTTTCATCCGTCCACAGCACGGCGGTGCGATCAGGTTCCTCCGCCGCGATCCGGTCCGCCACGTCGTAGGCGAAATTGAAGCTGGCGGGGCGCACAATGCGGAAACGCTTGTTAAAATCATCGTAGGTCGCGTATTGCACCGGGCAGTCCAGGTATTGCAGGTACAGCGGTTTCATCATGCCCTGGCTCCTTCCTTAACAACTACTGCAATAAAGCGGCAGTCGCCCTCCAACGCGTACATCACGTGCGGAATGGAGCTGTCATAGTAAATACTGTCGCCCGCTTTCAGGAAAAGATCGTTCCCGCCCAGGCTGATTTTCAGCTGGCCATCCAGCACATAGTCAAACTCCTGTCCCTCGTGGCTGTGCGCCTGTTTTTCCGCACCAGGCTCGTCTTCTGCCACGGTCACGATAAACGGCTCTGCCAGCTTATCACGGAAATTATAAGCGAGATGGTGGTATACATATTGTTCGCGGCGGTTAAACTTCAGCCCCTGCCCGGCGCGGGTAAGCACATAGCCATGCAGCTTGGGGCTTTCCCCGGTCAGCAGGTCGCTGATATCCACGCCCAGCGCTTCCGCAATGTTAAAAAGATGGGAGAAGCTGAAATCCCGGGTGCCCGTCTCATATGCTTCGTATTCTTCCAGGCTGATGCCGGTCTTATCCGCCATTTGAGCCGTTGTAAATCCCGCGATGTCGCGCAGATCCCGTATGCGCATGGCAATCAGCTCAAGCTGTTCCGTATTATCCGTCATCCCTGTCGCCTCCCAGTCGGTTTTACGGCTGTATCCAGCACGCCGCATTATATGTAGCATACCATGGAAAAGTGAGGTGTGTCAAGGCATCAGGGCCATCTGCCACTCTTTGCAGGGGCATTCCCCATATCCATCCACGGGGCCAAAATCCCGTTTTCTTCATCCTGCGGTGAGTGATGACCGTTCACCGCCACATGTGTAAAAACTGCCGAGAGGAAACATCCGGCGGCTTGTTCCGGCTGTTGATAACCTCGTCTGTACGCTTTGAAAGATTGACATTTCCCTTTTCGTTGAAGTATCATATGTTGGTTATGTACCTCTGGCATGCTCATGAAACGTTATTAAACACAGCTCACCCGGCTGGTTGACAAACCGAAGCGGTGGCAAAGGAGAAGAGCAATGTCGACGCTCAAACAAAAGATTCTGGATCGTTCCGTTACGCTCGGGGTTGTGGGTTTGGGATACGTCGGGCTTCCGCTGGCGGTGGAAAAGGCGAAAGCCGGTTTTTTCGTGATCGGGTTTGATGTGCAGAAAGAAAAAGTGGATATGGTCAATCAGGGCCATAATTATATCGGCGACGTGGTGAACCATGACCTGGAAGAAATCGTGAAAAGCGGCCATCTGCGCGCAACCATGGACTTCGCTGCGGTCGCCAGCTGCGACTGCGTTTGCATCGCCGTGCCGACCCCGCTGGACGAGCATCAGCAGCCGGATATCAGCTATGTTCGCTCCTCCGCCGAAAGCATTATGCCTTACGTGCATAAAGACATGCTGATCGTGCTGGAATCCACCACCTACCCGGGTACCACTGAAGAGCTGCTGAAGCCCATTTTTGAAAGAAGCGGCCTCAAATGCGGCGAAGATTTTTATCTGGCGTTTTCCCCGGAGCGTGTAGATCCCGGCAACGCAATTTATAAAACACGCAACACCCCCAAGGTGGTCGGGGGTATGACCCCGGAATGCACCGATATCGCCGCCACCCTGTACGAAGCCGTGCTGGAGGCGCCGGTGCACCGCGTGTCTTCTCCCGCCGTGGCAGAGATGGAAAAGATACTGGAAAACACTTACCGCAATGTGAATATCGGCCTGATTAACGAGCTGGCGATCCTGTGCGACCGCATGGGGATCAATATCTGGGAGGTCATTGATGCAGCCAAGTCCAAGCCTTACGGCTTTCAGGCGTTTTATCCCGGCCCGGGGCTGGGCGGGCACTGCATCCCGCTGGACCCTTACTACCTCAGCTGGAAGGCGCGGGAATTCGGCTTCCACACCTCGATGATCGAATCCAGCATGATCATCAACGACCGGATGCCGGAATACTGCTGCCAGCGCGCCATGCGCCTGCTGAACGAGGAGAAAAAAGCGCTTAACGGTTCCCGTGTGCTGGTGTTGGGCGTGGCCTACAAACAGGATATTGACGACTACCGCGAAAGCCCCGCGCTGCGCGTGATTGAGTGCCTCAAAGCCAGCGGAGCCGAAGTCACCTATTACGATCCCTATATCCCCCAATACAGGTTTGAGGGGAAACTGCATACCGGCCTGCCCGCGCTGACTGCCGCAGTGCTGGAGCAGAGCGACCTGGTGGTTGTCACCGCGGCGCATACCAGCGTCAATTATGATTTTGTGGCGGAACATGCCCCATTGGTTTTCGACACGAAGAACGCCATGAAGAACGTTCAAAATCGCTCGAAAATTCATTTGCTGTAAGGGGGCTTCCCAGACATGAACCAGCGGCTACGTTACGCCTTGATCGGTTGTGGCCGGATCGCGCCCAACCACATCGCGGCCGTCTTGAAGAATGACGATACTTTGTCGCTTTGCGCCGTCTGCGACCTGATCCCCGAGCGGATGGAAGCGGTGCTGGGCCCGGTATCGGCAGAGGAAAGAAAAACGGTCGCACGGTATACGGATTATCGGAAAATGCTTGCCGAAGTCCGTCCGCAACTGGTTGCGATAGCCACGGAAAGCGGCCTGCACGCACAGATCGGTCTGGATTGCATCGCAGCCGGGGCAAACATAATTATCGAAAAGCCACTGGCGCTGAGTATGGCCGACGGCCGCGCGCTGATCGCCGCCGCGCGGGAAGCGAACGTAAAGCTGTGCGCCTGCCACCAGAACCGTTTCAACAAATCGATTCAGAAAATCCGTACCGCCGTGGAGGAAGACCGTTTTGGGCGGATGCTGCACGGCGCGGCGCATGTACGCTGGAACCGCGGCAAGGATTATTACGAACAGTCCCCGTGGCGCGGCACCTGGGCGCAGGATGGCGGCGCGCTGATGAACCAGTGCATCCATAATATTGATCTGCTTCGCTGGATGATGGGCGACGAGGTAGACGAAGTGTTCGCCTATACCGACAGGCTGAAGCACGATTACATTGAGGCCGAAGATCTCGGGATGGCGCTGGTGCGTTTCCACAACGGCGCATACGGCCTGATCGAAGGCACCACGAATGTATACCCCCACAACATGGAGGAAACCCTGTACCTCTTTGGCGAAAACGGAACGGTCAAGGCGGGCGGCAAGAGCGTGAATGTCATTGAAGAGTGGGATTTCCGCGACGGGCGTGGTGACCCCGCAACCATCAAGATGGAGTTTGGCGAGAATCCCCCAAACATTTACGGTTTCGGCCATACTCCGCTGTACGCGGATATGGCACGCGCTATCCTGGATAACCGCCCCCCCTACGTGAGCGGAGAAGCAGGCCTGCGCGCGTTGGAGCTGGTGCTGGCGATTTACCAGAGCGCCGCGACCCACCAGCCGGTAAAACTGCCCCTGTCGGATTGCGCCACGACCGATTTTATCGGGAGGTTTGACGTATGAATATCCACCCGACCGCCATTGTGGACGACGGCGCGCAGATCGGCGAAGGAACCCGGATCTGGCACTTCACCCATGTGCAGTCCGGCGCGAAAATCGGCAAAAACTGCACGCTGGGGCAGAATGTGTATGTGGGCGATGGCGCAGTCATCGGCGACGACTGTAAGCTGCAAAACAACGTAAGCATCTACGGCGGCGTCACGCTGGGCAACGGCGTATTCTGCGGCCCCAGTTGTGTCTTCACCAACGACCTCACCCCACGCGCGCGTTACCCCAAAGGACATGAGCACTTTGTGCCTACGCACGTACTGGATGGCGCCAGCATCGGCGCAAACGCCACAATCGTTTGCGGACATATTATCGGAAAAAACGCGCTGATTGGCGCAGGCGCCGTCGTGGTGGGCAATGTACCCGATCATGCCCTGATGCTGGGGGTACCCGCTACGCAGCACGGTTTCGTATGCACCTGCGGCAAGCGGCTGGAAGGGTTAAAATGCCCTGCCTGCGGTCGGTTCTATATTCCCGTCGGCGAGGGGCTGGCGGAAGTGGAAAACAAAGCGTAACCGCGATATATCTCGCTAAGCGCAGCGATAACGATTGATTCGGAGATTGATGGAACCCCGCCGGCTGAAATCGGCGGGGTTCTGTTTGTTTATACTGTTTCAAATCCTTAATGTATCATAGATCGCGAACGGTTTGGTTCTCTGGCGAGGAACGGAGGCGAAGGCACCGAAGGGAAGCGTGTGCCCCGTG
>Ga0116170_10004673_pt1 | contig 12458 bp, 11 predicted proteins | sample AD_JPNHW1_MetaG_FD_89797 | JGI IMG/M metagenome (GOLD analysis project Ga0116170, IMG submission 89797) | Active sludge microbial communities of municipal wastewater-treating anaerobic digesters from Japan - AD_JPNHW1_MetaG | ecosystem: Engineered > Bioreactor > Anaerobic > Digestate | place... | reverse complement strand
GCAGAGATACTGCGCAAGCATAAGATTGAAAAGCTGCCTATTGTGGATGAAAAAGGCAAGCTGATCGGTCTGGTGACTTATAAAGATATCACAAAGGCAAAAGACAGGCCTAATTCATGTAAGGATGAAAAGGGAAGACTGCGTGCTGCAGCAGCTGTCGGTATTGCAGCCAACACTCTTGAAAGGGTTGAGGCACTGGTCTTTGCTGGTGTGGATGCCATAGCTATTGATACGGCGCACGGGCATACCCTGTCAGTCATCTCAACCCTCAAGGAAGTAAAGAAGCGCTTTTCTGGCATAGATGTTGTTGTCGGGAATATCGGCACTGCCGAAGCAGCGCGTCGTCTTGTGGATGAAGGAGCTGATGGGGTGAAGGTAGGGATAGGCCCGGGGTCAATATGTACCACCAGGATTATTGCAGGAGTGGGTGTTCCCCAGCTTTCAGCAATTTACAATGTGGCGAAAGCAATTGAAGGGTCAGGAGTACCGGTGATAGCCGATGGTGGCATAAGATACTCCGGAGATATTGTCAAAGCTATTGCTGCCGGTGCCGATTCCATTATGGCAGGGTCGCTCTTTGCAGGTGTCGAGGAGTCTCCCGGGGAAACGATTATTTTTAACGGACGTAAGTTCAAGACATACAGGGGCATGGGCTCCATTGAAGCAATGCAGCAGGGATCAAAGGACAGGTATTTCCAGGATATGGAAGACGATATAACCAAGCTGGTACCGGAAGGAATAGCAGCAAGAGTGGCCTATAAGGGAACACTCTCCGAGGTTATCTACCAGTTCCTTGGAGGTCTGCGCTCAGGAATGGGCTACTGCGGTGCTCCTGATATCGCAACACTCAAGAGAGAGGGTCGCTTTGTCCGCGTCACCAGTGCAGGCATCACCGAGAGTCATCCTCACGACGTTACGATAACACGCGAGGCACCAAACTACAGCCGCAAGACAAATGAATAACATTTCCCGCTGTATATTATTGCTGGCAACAGCGCTGCTGCTCTCAGGGTGTTCACATAAAAGCGGACATAACAACAAGCAGATAATAGCCCGTGCCGGTGATCATATTCTCTACTTCGACCAGGTCCCGGATATTTTCGTTCCCGGCATGAATAAGACAGACAGCATAGCTGCCCTGCAGAGTTATATTCACAGGTGGGCCCGGAAAGAGCTGCTGTCAATTAAAGCAGAAGAAAACCTTGCCGACGATTATAAGAAAGAGGTTGAGAATCAGTTGGAGGAGATGCGGAATAACCTTCTGATTTACCAGTATCAGCAACAGATGATAATGCAGAAAATGGATACATCTGTCTCTGAAAACGAGATTCAGGAGTATTACCTGAGCAACAAAAGTACCTTCGTCCTTACCTCCAATATAGTGAAGGCGGTGCTGATAAAGATTCCTGTTACGGCACCTGATATTGAAAAGGCCAGGCAGTGGTATAAATCTTCAAACCCGGCCGATAGTAAGTTACTCAGGGATTACTGCTATCAGTTTGCAGCACAATTTGACGATTTCAGCCAGGAATGGGTACCCTTTAACCGTCTTCTCATGATGGTTCCCCTGGAGAGTATGAACCAGGAGGCATGGCTCTCATCACATACCTATGCCGATCTTAAAGACGATAAGTATTATTATTTTATCAATATAAAGGATTATGTTCTGAGGGGTAATATTGCACCTTATGAATACATTTACGACCAGGTAAAAACAATTATAGTAAACAACCGCAGGAACGATTTCCTGCAGAAACTGGAAGACGGCATATACAACGAGGCTGTCAGGGAAAACACATTAAAAGTCTATTAATCAATTAAAAAAGATAATGAAGTTAGTATCAGTCATAACAGGAATGCTTCTCATGCTTGTCGGCTTAAACGCTGCCGGTCAGACCGTTGAATCAGTCGTTGCAGTGGTAGGTAACGAGGTGATCTATCTTTCAGATGTTGAAGGTCAGGTCATGCAGAGAAAAGCAGAGAAGGATCCCACGCCAATAGAGACCATGCGCTGCCAGATTTTTGAGGAACAGCTTGTGCAGAAATTATTTCTTGATCAGGCTCGCATAGACTCTATCAAGGTCACTCCCGAGAGTGTTGAATCGGATCTGGAGGCCCGTCTCACTGACTTCATCAGGCGCGCAGGCTCCGAACAGGCCCTTGAGACCTATTTTAACAAGAGCATGACAGAGATCAGGCAGGATCTGAGGGAGATGCTTACAAACCAGCAGATCATACAGGAGATGCAGGCAAAAATAGTCACCGGAATGGTTATCACCCCTGAGGAGGTAAAGGCATTTTACAGTCATATACCAAAAGACTCACTGGCACTTGTTCCAAGAAAGGTTGAGCTTAGCACAATACAGGTAGAACCACCGTCACTTGAAGAAAATAAAGCCGATGTAAGGCAAAAGCTTCTTGACCTGAGAAGCAGAATCATTAAAGGAGAAAGCTTCTCTACCCTTGCAGTACTTTATTCTGAAGACCAGGGCAGTGCACCCTATGGTGGTGAGCTTGGCTTTAAGATGCGTGGCGAGCTTGTTAAACCATATGCCGATGCCGCATGGAGCCTGAAAAAAGGCGTTGTTTCCAAGATAGTTGAATCTGAGTTTGGTTACCATATCATCCAGCTTATTGAACGTAAAGGCGATATGGTAAATACACGTCATATCCTGATGAAGGTTAAGCTAACTCCGAAACAGACCGAATGGTGTATCAACAGACTCGATAGCATTTCGAACCTCATTAAAAATGACAGCCTTACATTCCAGCAGGCAGCATGGATATACTCTTCTGATAAAAACACCAGGATAAATGGCGGCAAAATGGTTGTTGAGAATCCTGTTGAAAGAGTAACATGGTTTACTCTTGATGAGCTCTCAAAAGAGATGAATATGGTTGTGAGAAACATGAAAGTTGGCGATGTGAGTGAACCTTTCCGCACAACCGACTCAAAAGGCAACACCATTTATTGCATTATAAAACTTGATAACGAGATCCCGGCACACAGGGCTAACCTGAAAGAAGACTACCAGTTTATTTCTGATCAGGCACTGAACAAGAAGAAGAGCAATGCTTATGAGAAATGGATTGATGAGAAGATCAAGAGAACTTACATCAAGATCAGTGGCGAGTACCGGGCTTGCAGTTTTTACAATAAAGGATGGCTTCAATAAAGCAAATAAAGGCTGAAAGGCATCATTTTCACTTACTGTTACAGTGCGCTTTGCCGCTTCTGCTTCTGGTTCCTTTAAAGGCTAAAGGACAGGAGCAGCCGCAAACCGGTCGGCAGAGGGTTGAGATTCATCATACTGATTTGCTTATGTATGATAAGCTCAACGGCCGCGAAAGAAAAAAGCTTATAGGGAATGTCTTCCTGCAGCATAAGGATATGCTTATGAATTGTGACAGTGCCTGGTACTACGAAGATACAAACCAGGTCTTTGCCTTTAGTAATATTCATATCCATCAGGGCGACACTATCCATATCTACGGCAAATACCTGAGCTATGACGGCAATACGGGACAGGCGGTGATGACTGATAGTGTTGAGATGGTTGACAAAGAGACAAGGCTGTTTACCGACAAGATTAACTACGATACACGTACACAGGTTGCTGATTATAACACAGGCGGAAAACTGCTTAACGGAGACAACACACTTACAAGTATGATTGGTATCTATTACTCTGCCCAGAAAATGGTTCACTTTCGCGACAGTGTGAAGATTGTCAATCCGAAGTATGTTATGAAGGCTGATACCCTTCGTTATAATACTCTTACCGAAGTTGTATATTTTGAAGGCCCCTCAGAAGCTAAAGGTGACAGCATCTATCTGTACTGCGAGAAAGGATGGAGCAACACAAAGAGCAATGTGTCGAGGCTAATGAAAAATGCAGTGCTCGACAACATGAAGCAGCGTCTCAGTGGCGACACTCTTTTCTATGATGAGAACAAAGGCTTTGGCGAAGGATACGGCAATGTTTTTATTACTGATGAAGCCGGCGATGTGGCTGCTTCTGGTAACTATGGGTGGTATTATAAAGAACCTGAACGGTTCATGATGACACGTGATGCTGCCTTTACTTTCATTTCAAAGGACGATACACTGACTCTTCGCGCCGACACCCTGAGAGCTGTGCCTCAGGCCGATACTGCAGGCATTAACCACAGGCTGCTGAAGGCTTACAATAACTGTTCTATTTACAGTACTGAACTGCAGGGTGTATGCGACTCACTATCCTTTTCCTTCAGAGATTCTGTGGTTCGCCTTTATACAGAGCCTATTATCTGGTCGGAGGAAAACCAGATGACGGCCGATTCCATGGCTCTCTTTACTGTTAACCGTGCCCCGCAGAGAATGGAGCTTTACAACACTCCATTTATTGTCAGCACCGTCGACTCATCACGCTTTAACCAGGTTAAAGGCAAAAGCCTTGTTGGTTATTTCAAAGACAACAAACTAAGCCACGTTGTCATTGATGGCAATGGAGAACTCATCTTCTATGTCATTGACGGCACAAAACTTATAGGTGTTAATAAGGCAAAATGCGCCACAATAGAGATTTTCTTTAAGGAGGGAAAGGTGCAGTATATTTCTCAGAATATGGGTCCGGATGGAACAATGGACCCCCCATCACTTAATACCACAGAGGAACCCCGTCTGGATAACTTTAAATGGTTCCCGGACAAAAGACCACTCAGAACCGACTATCAGAAGTACATGGAGTCCTTAAAATCATTAAAGTCTATAAAATCAATAAAGCCCATAAAGTCAGAGTGAAACTTTCACTTCCAGCTTTATGGACTTTATAAACGTTTAACTTCAGACTTTAAACTTTAGCCTTTAGCTTTTCTTAGTATTCGTCTTCATTAAAGAAAAAGTCGTCTTTGCTTGGGTAATCTGGCCAGATATCCTCTATGCTTTCATAGATGTCTCCCTCGTCTTCGATCTCCTGCAAATTTTCTATAACCTCCATAGGGGCACCTGATCTTATAGCAAAGTCTATTAGCTCATCCTTCGTTGCCGGCCAGGGAGCATCTTCTAGTTTTGATGCCAATTCAAGTGTCCAGTACATATTCTTAAGTAAATTATTTCAACTTCTTTAAAGTCCGCAAATATAAAATTATTTGTATTTAAAAATACAACTATTATAAAAAAATTTAGCAGACCATCTATTTTCTTGGGGAAACCCATCTAATCTCCTCATTACCTGTCTCATACGAAACAGCACGGGCAAGTACGAAGAGATAATCGGCAAGGCGGTTAAGGTATTTTATTACATCCGGTGGTGCCGACTCGTTTTCGTCAAGGCGTAAAACGCATCGTTCGGCTCTCCGGCAGACAGTTCTTGCAATATGGCAATAAGATGATGGCTGGTTTCCTCCGGGTAAAATAAATGAGTCAAGTTTAGGAAGCTTTTCCTCCATCCGGTCAATTGACTCCTCAAGTATCTCAATTGCCTCATCGTTGACAGAAGCATGTGATTTTGCCGCAGGGTCTGTAGCCACTATGGCACAGCATTGCATAAGTGTTGCCTGTATTTCTGTAAGCTCATCGCAACGATCACTGTTTGCCTCAAGTCCCCTTATCAGTCCTATCCATGCAATCAGCTCATCTATTGTGCCATAAGCCTCAATTCGGGGATGATATTTTGGCAGACGATTTCCGCCGATGATAGAGGTCATCCCTTTGTCTCCGGTGCGGGTGTATATTTTCATGGCTGACAATGGTTCCGCGTTATTGTACCAATCGTGGCTCAATGCGGTTCTCGTTGACATGATCCGTTGACACCTCTCCGTCCATCAGTTTGAGGATCCGGTATGCATGGCGTGCAATATCCTCCTCATGGGTAACAAGTATCACCGTGTTACCTTTATCATGTATCTTATCAAGCAGGTCCATGATATCATATGAAGTCTTGCTGTCGAGGTTTCCTGTAGGTTCATCGGCCAGGATTATTGAAGGTGTGTTCACCAGTGCCCTGGCTATTGCAACTCTCTGGCGCTGTCCGCCCGAGAGTTCGTTTGGACGGTGGTGCATCCTGTCAGCAAGGGCTACCTCTTCCATAGCCTTTATACCACGTTCTTCGCGTTCTGCCCTTGGAACACCGGCATAAATGAGCGGGAGCATAACATTTTCAAGTGCCGTATATCTCGGTAGAAGGTTAAAGGTCTGGAATACAAACCCTATCTCCTTGTTTCTTATCTCAGCAAGCATGTCATCTTCCATCTTGCTTACATCGGTTCCGTTTAGAATATACTGTCCTTTGGTCGGTGTGTCAAGGCATCCGAGAATGTTCATCAGTGTTGATTTTCCCGAGCCTGATGGACCCATAATTGCAACATACTCGTTCTTGCTTATATCAAGACTTACAGAACGAAGAGCTCTTACCACCACGCTTCCTACCTGGTAGTTTTTTACGATGTCTCTGATCTCAATAACTTTATTCATGGCTTTTAATTAAAGTTCCGAATTTAGCTTAAATATACTTATTATCCTTTACAGAGGACTAATTTTTGTTAACACCTGATTCTGAAGCTTCCGGAAATAAGCGATTGTTTTCTGAAAACCAGTCCAAAGTGAAGTGTCTCTATAGAGAGCTGAGCCCCCTGGTAGCAACGAATCATCTTCCATCCTTTGTACATCGATCTTGTCAGGTGTATATCATCGGCAACAATTGTTATCTCCCCTGCTGCCATCTCCAGTATGGTTTTAAAATATTCCCGGAGGGCTTCTCCGGTGTGGTTGCCGTCAATATATGCAAACCGGATCTTTGTTCCCTCTTCCTTAAGTTTCTGGAGTGCGCTGCTGAAATCGGCGTTTATCTGTTCTATATCTCCATAGCCATGGCGTAAAAAGTTTTCTTTTGCCAGCTTCGTCAATATCGGGCATCCTTCAACAGTGATGATCCTGTTCTGTGGTGCAGCTTCGGTGAGGCATAGTGTGCTTATCCCAAGGGAAGTCCACAGTTCTATAACCACGCCTCCGGATGCAGGTATGTCACTCATTTCCGAGGCTGCAATTCGTGCCAGCAATGCTCCCTGTCGTGGTGACACTGCAGCCTTTGATGCTATGTTGCACACCCTTCGTTCACGGCTGCCCCATCCTCCTGTTCCCAGGTCAGTCACCCTGATCAGACGACGATCATTTAACATCTCATCCCTCAGTCTCTCTGATGCCTTTGTCAGCTCCTGCTGATGGTCTGCTCCGACAACAGGGTGAATCAAGCTATAATAAAATGGACTGGAAGTTCTGACACCTGCACTGTTCCACGACGTCAGAAGATGTCTGATCACTGAAACAGCTTGGTATATACTCATTGCAAAGGTTCTTTATTTTATGAAAACTACCCAAAAATAAGTATTTTCGGGCAATAAAACCCCTATCCCTGACCCTTCCCCCAACATGGGGGAAGGGAAGGTTTAGGAGCAGCGACCAGATTAAATGTCAGACATTTTAGACAGCGATATTAAGTTTCTGCCCGGTGTGGGTCCGAAAAGAGCTGAGATCCTTGGAAAGGAGGCTGAGATATTCACCTTCCGCGATCTCATCTCATGTTATCCCTATAAGTATGTTGACAAGACCCGGTTTTATTCTGTCAGGGAGCTCGACTCATCCATGCAGCACGTGCAGCTCAGGGGCAGGATACGCAGGTTTGCCACTGAAGGTGTTGGCGGAGGAAAACGCCTCATCGCTGACTTTTATGACGAGACAGGCATGGTAAAACTGGTGTGGTTTAAGGGACTTAAATGGGTTACTTCCACATATAAAACCGACACAGAATATATAATCTTTGGCAAACCAACATTGTTCAGTGGTTCTTTTAACATAGTCCACCCCGAGATTGAAGAGGTGGCAAAAAAAGAAAAGAGGGTAAGCTCGTCTTTTGAAGCTCAGTATAATACTACCGAGAAGATGAAGGATAGCTTCCTCAACTCAAGAGCCATTGCAAAACTTATTTCCACATGCTTCTCGCAGCCAGGATTAAAGATACCTGAGACACTTCCAGAGAGTATCATAACCCGGTTTAAGCTTATGAGCCTCTCTGATGCCATGTTCAAGATACATTTTCCCGACAGCAACGACGACATTGAGAAGGCACGGTACAGGCTTAAGTTTGAAGAGCTGTTTTATATTCAGCTTAACCTGCTTCGTTACAAGTATAGGCGCACTGAAGTTACCCATGGCTTTGTCTTTGGCGTTGTTGGAGAAAGATTAAACAGTTTTTATAAAACCAGGCTCCCCTTCCCTCTCACCGAAGCACAGAAGAGGGTTATTAAGGAGATACGTGCCGATCTTGGCAGTGGCAAACAGATGAACCGTCTGCTGCAGGGCGATGTTGGCAGCGGAAAGACACTGGTGGCACTGATGAATATGCTCATCGCAGCCGATAATGGTTTTCAGTCGTGTCTCATGGCTCCTACAGAGGTTCTGGCAGTTCAGCATTTCAATACTGTCAGCAGGTTTCTCGAAGGCATTGATGCTCAGGCCGCCCTGCTCACCGGTTCAACAAAAAAGAGCGAGAGGTTACGCATTGAACAGGGTCTTCTCGACGGGTCAATAAACATACTTATTGGCACCCATGCCCTTATTGAAGACAATGTGCGTTATAAAAATCTTGGTTTTGTTGTCATTGACGAGCAGCATCGTTTTGGTGTGGCACAACGGGCCAGGCTGTGGCAGAAGAACGACTGCCCGCCTCACGTGCTGGTGATGACGGCTACTCCTATTCCCCGAACGCTGGCGATGACCCTTTATGGCGACCTCGATGTTTCCGTAATAGACCAGATGCCACCCGGACGAAAGCCGATAAAAACCATGGCTTTCACTGATGCCGAGCGTGCCAAGGTGTTTGGTTTCCTCCGACGGCAGATAGCCGATGGACGGCAGGTATATGTCGTCTATCCTCTTATCAGGGAGTCGGAAACACTCGATTATAAAGACCTTGAAGATGGACTGGAGAGTATGGCACGTGCATTTCCTCCTCCGCAGTATGCAATAAGCGTGGTCCACGGAAAGATGACATCACGGGACAAAGAGATATCGATGAATATGTTCCGTCGCGGACAGACCCAGATAATGGTTGCAACAACTGTCATAGAAGTTGGTGTGGATGTGCCAAACGCAAGTGTTATGGTTATAGAGAGCGCTGAGCGTTTTGGGTTGTCACAGCTGCACCAGTTGCGTGGGCGGGTAGGACGCGGAGCTGATCAGTCTTACTGTATCCTGATGAGTTCACATAAACTGTCAGCTGAAGCATCGGAACGCATAAACACCATCGTTGGCTCTACTGACGGCTTCGAGATAGCTGAAGCTGACTTGCGTATGCGCGGCCCGGGGGATCTTGAGGGTACTCAGCAGAGCGGCATGGCATTCGACCTGCATATTGCCGATCTGGGCAGGGACGGACAGCTGCTCTCTCTTGCACGAAACGTGGCAGAAGAGATTATTGAATCCGACAGAGACCTCGACAGGCCTGAGAATTATATTCTTAAATTCAACCTCCACAGGCTGTTCGGTAAGAAATATTCATGGAGCGAGATAAGCTAGGAAGGCTAAAGGCTAAAGGCTAAAGGCTAAAGTCAAAAGACACGGAACACGGAACACGGAACACGGAACACTTACAGCTTTTTTTTGATAATTTTTGATATAGTTAAAATAAAGCTGACATTTTTTGTTCCTTTTTCTGACTAAAATGAGTAAACTTAACATCTCATTTTTGATTGTATGAGTAGCGCTGAAATCATCAGTCACGATGGAGTTGTCGCCGGGTGCGATGACACTGGTATTGTTGAGGTTATCATCAATGCAAGTGCGGCATGCTCCGGGTGCAATGCCCGGTCTGCCTGTGGCATGGGTAGTGACACACAAAAGAAAGTTGTGGTCAGAACCGACAGACATTTCAGTCCTGGTGACAGGGTAACAGTGACGATGGAACAGAGCCAGGGTACTCTGGCTGTTGTAATTGGCTACCTCATCCCGCTTGCAACCCTGGTAGTTACATTTATTATTTTCACTCTGGCAGGTATAGGCGAACTACTCACATGCCTTCTCTCCTTTGCCTCTCTGGCAGGATGTTACTTCGTTATCTGGCTGCTGCGAGGCCGTATTGAAAAGAAATTTACGTTTAAAATAAAAGATTGACAGATGAGTTCCACTATTCTGACAACGATTATCATGTTAAGCCTTCTGGGCCTGGTATCCGCGGTTATTTTATATGTCATTGCCCAGAAATTCAAAGTCATTGAAGACCCGCGCATTGACCAGGTTACTGAGTTGTTGCCCGGTGCCAACTGTGGCGGATGTGGCTTCACCGGATGCCGTGCACTGGCAGAAGCAATGGTTAAAGCCGACTCTTTCGAAGGACTTTACTGCCCTGTCGGTGGCGCAGACGCCCTGGGAAAGATTGCTGTTGTCCTCGACAGAAAACCCATTATTATGGAGCCAAAGATTGCTGTTCTTAGGTGTAACGGGACACCGGAAAACTGTACGCGTCTTACAAACTATGACGGAGCCTCCAACTGCCGTGTTGCACACTCACTCTACGGTGGTACAACGGCTTGCTTTTATGGATGCCTGGGTTGTGGAGATTGCGTCGAAGCCTGCAGGTTTGATGCGATGTATATGGACCCTGTCACCAAACTGCCGGTCATATCGGACGAAAAATGCGTTGCCTGCGGTGCATGTGTAAAGGCATGTCCGCGCAATATAATTGAGCTGCGTAAAAAGATGCACAAGGACAAAAAGATATATGTTTCGTGTGTCAATAAGGATAAGGGAGCGCTGTCTCGTAAAGCTTGTACCGTTTCATGTATCGGATGTGGCAAGTGTGTGAAAGTGTGTCAGTATGAAGCTATCACTCTGAACGATAACCTTGCCTTTATAGACTCATTCAAATGCAAGATGTGTCGTAAGTGTGCACCTGAGTGTCCTACAGGAGCTATTTTGGAGATTGGTTTTGCAGTGAAGGAAAAGAAGGTTATTCCTGAGGCTGAGGTGAGAGAGTAAAATGAATAGAAATCTAAAACAAGAATAAAGTGTTTAAGACGTTTCCCAAAGGAGGCATTCATCCGCCTGAAAACAAATTGACGGCCGACAGGCCCGTGGTTGTTTTACCGCTGCCGCAGATTGTCACTGTGACTGTCTCTCAGCATATTGGTGCACCTGCAGTGCCTGTGGTGGCCAAAGGCGACACCGTCAGGGCCGGACAGATCATTGCTGCCGCAAAAGGCTTTGTGTCCGCCAATGTTCACTCCCCGGTATCTGGTACCATTGCCAGGATAGAGCCGGTGGTTGATACCTCGGGGTACAGGCAGACGGCTGTGGTCATAGAGGTATCAGGAGATGAGTGGGCCGATGGAATAGACCTCAGCACAACACTGGATAAGGAAATAAGGCTATCGCGTGAGGAGATTGTCGCCCGCTGTCTTGAGTGCGGCATAGTAGGTATGGGTGGCGCCACCTTCCCTACACATGTGAAGATGGGCATACCTACCGGGAAAAGATGCGATCTGCTTATAATAAACGGCGTGGAATGTGAGCCCTATCTTACCTCTGATCACCGTCTTATGCTCGAGAAAGGTGAAGAGGTATTGACAGGTGTTTCGGCATTGATGAAGGCGCTTAATGTCGATAAGGCAGTGATAGGTATCGAAATAAACAAGGCTGATGCCATTGAGAATCTTACCACGCTGGCAGACGGTTTCAGTGGCATCACAATTCAGCCTCTGAAGGTCAAGTATCCGCAGGGAGGTGAGAAACAGCTTATAAAGGCTGTATGTGGCAGGGAGGTTCCATCCGGTAAGCTCCCTCTTGATGTTAATGTGGTGGTGCAGAATGTGGCAACAGCATATGCAGTCTACGAGGCTGTTCAAAAGAACAAGCCGCTGGTGGAGAGGATAGTCACTGTCACCGGTCACGGGTTGTCAAATCCTGGTAATTTTAAGGTTCGCATCGGTACTCCTGTTTCTGCTCTCATTGAGGCAGCAGGCGGCATGCCTGGAGATACCGGCAAGGTGGTAAATGGCGGACCGATGATGGGTAAAGCACTCTCTGACATCAATGCCCCGGTCACCAAAGGCACGTCGGGTGTTGTTCTCTTTCGTGAGACGACCTCGCGAAGAGCTGAAGTGACTCCCTGCATCCGTTGTACCAAATGCACCTATGTATGCCCGATGGGGCTTGAGCCATGGATGCTTGCCGCTTCGGCAGAGAGAGGGATGTTCGACAGGGTCGAAAAAGGGAAGGTGACAGACTGCATCGAGTGTGGATCATGTGCATACACCTGCCCTGCCAAACGCCCGTTGCTCGATTATATCAGACTGGGCAAGTCAACAGTGATGCGCATTATTCGCGAACGTAACACGAAATAGTAAGAAAAACACAATATGGTAAAGCTTCTAAATGTATCGCCATCGCCTCACTTCCAGAGTGATGAGACAACCCGGAAACTGAT
>Ga0116170_10004672_pt1 | contig 12458 bp, 9 predicted proteins | sample AD_JPNHW1_MetaG_FD_89797 | JGI IMG/M metagenome (GOLD analysis project Ga0116170, IMG submission 89797) | Active sludge microbial communities of municipal wastewater-treating anaerobic digesters from Japan - AD_JPNHW1_MetaG | ecosystem: Engineered > Bioreactor > Anaerobic > Digestate | place... | reverse complement strand
ACCTTCACCGAGATGTTGTCGCGGGTGATGACGTCCTGCGGGGGGACGTCCAGCACCACCACGCGGGTGCTCATCCGGAACAGCTGCTGCACGCCGGGGATAAGGAAGATCAGGCCGGGCCCTTTTACGCCGGTGAAGCGGCCGAAAGTAAGGGTGACGCCGCGCTCATACTCGTTGAGCACTTTGATGCTGGAGAACAGGATCACCGCGCCGATTATTATTAGTGGTAGGTATTGTGCCATGGTAGCCTCCTTGAAAGGGAAACCGCTGTCTGGGGTTAGTGTATCAAAGAAAGTCCCCGATGGCAAATATATACTGCGCGGCACTCCGCCCCCGTAATTTAGTAATATATAACCAAGGTCTTTATGAGTAAAAGAAGGTTGGCCCGGGAAAACTGCCTGCAGTCCCTTTACGCTACCGATATCGCGCATCTGGAGGCGGCGTCCGTGCTGGCCAGTTTCCAGATGCTGGATTTCGCCCTCGAAGAGAAAAATTTCGGATTTTACAAATCGCTTTATTCCTCTACCGTAGACAACCTCGCTAAAATAGACGGCATCATCAGCGGCATCAGCCTGAACTGGGAAATTGAGCGGATGCCCGCGGTGGACCGCGCCATCCTGCGCATGGCGGTCTGCGAAATGATGGTCCTGGCCGATACGCCGGTGGCGGTGGTGATCGATGAGGCCATCGAGCTGGCGAAAAAGTATTCCACCGACAAGTCGGGGAAATTTATTAACGGCGTGCTGGACAATATCGCAAGGCACAATAACCTGGTGAAATGAACCCCGCTCGCGACCCGCGCGAAGAACTGGAGGCGCTCACGGCCGAGATACGGCGGCATGAGCGCCTTTATTACGTTTCGGATTCCCCGGAAATTACCGACGGGGAATTCGACGCGCTGATGAACCGCCTCAAAGAGCTGGAGGCCGCGCACCCCGAACTGGTTTCCGATTCCTCTCCTACCCGCCGCGTGGGCGGGGAGCGCTCCAACACCTTCGCCCCGGTGCCGCACCGCATTCCCATGCTTTCCCTGGACAACTGCTATTCCGCGGAGGAATTCCTGGACTGGTACGCCCGCGTGAAAAAAGGGCTGAACGGCGAGCCCTTCGAGCTGGTGGTGGAGGCCAAGATCGACGGCCTTTCCTGCTCCATCGAATACGAGAAGGGCCGGCTGGTGCGGGCGTCCACCCGGGGAGACGGCGAGACGGGCGAGGACGTTACGCTGAACGTTCGCACCATAAAGTCGGCGCCGCTAAGGCTCGACCTCCGCAAGCCCCCGCCGGGCTTCGAGGCCCGCGGCGAAGTCTACATGGACAAGTCTGATTTCGAAAGCCTGCTCGCTTCCGCGGCGGCGGCCGGCGAAGAGCCTTTTGTGAACCCCCGCAACGCGGCCGCCGGTTCGCTGCGGCAGAAGGACCCGCGGGTGACGGCCGCCCGCCGCCTGAAATTCATCGCCCATTCCTACGGCTACCTCGACGGGATGGTGGAGCCGGATTCGCATTGGGAATACCTAAATATCTGCCGCGCCCTGGGCTTTCATATCTCCACGCTGGGCAACCGCGCCTGCCGCGGCGCCGAAGAGGTGCTGGCTTTTTACGCCGATTACGCGGAGAAGCGTTTCTCCCTGCCCTTCGAGATCGACGGCCTGGTCATAAAAGTTAACTCCCGGCGGCAGCAGAAATTGCTGGGCTTCACCGCCAAGAGCCCGCGCTGGGCCATCGCGTTCAAATACCCGGCGCAGCAGGCCACCACTACGGTGCGGGACGTGGAGTTCTCGGTGGGCCGCACCGGCGCCATAACGCCAGTGGCGGCGCTGGCGCCGGTAAAATGCGGCGGCGTCACCATCTCCAGCGCCACGCTGCATAATTTCGACGAGATCGCGCGGCTGGGCTTGAAGATAGGCGACCGCGTGATCATAGAGCGCGCCGGGGAGGTTATCCCCAAGGTCGTCAAGGTCGCTCCGGGCGCGCGCACCGGCGCGGAAACGGAGATCGCCATTCCGCGGGCCTGCCCTTCCTGCGGTTCGGAACTTTTTAAAGACGAGGAGGAGGTGGCGCTGCGCTGCGTTAACCCTTCCTGCCCGGCGCAGCTCAAGCGTTCGCTGCTGCATTTCGCGTCGCGCGACGCGATGAACATAGAGGGCTTTGGCGTCTCCGCCACGGAACAGCTGGTGGAAAAAGGCCTGGTCAAGGATTTCCCCTGCATCTACCGGCTGAAAAAGGAAGACTTGCTGGGGCTGGAACTTTTTAAGGATAAAAAAGCGGACAAGCTGCTCGCCGAGGTGACCAAGAGCAAAGGGCAGCCGCTCTCCCGCCTGATCTTCGCGCTGGGCATCCGGCACATAGGCGAAAAGAACGCCCGCGTGCTGGCGGGACATTTCAGGACCATGAAGGCTTTCATGGCTGCCGGGCCGGAAGAGCTGGCCGCGGTCAGCGATATCGGCCCGGTGATAGCCGGGGCTGTGGCCGAATTCTTTAAATCCGCCGCCACACGCAAAATGGTGGAAGAGCTGGGGGAACTGGGGCTGCGCCTGGACGAGCCGGAAAGTAAAAGTGCCGGGGGCGCCCTGGCCGGCCGGACTTTCGTTTTTACCGGTGAACTGAAGACGCTGACGCGCGGCGAGGCGCAGGCGAAGGTGCGAGAGCTTGGGGGCAAAGAAACCTCCGCAGTGTCGGCTAAGACTTCTTATGTGGTAGCCGGCTCTGATCCCGGCTCCAAGCTGGAAAAAGCGAAAAAGCTGGGCGTGCCGGTCCTTTCAGAAGAAGACTTTATCAAGCTCGCCTCCCAATGACCGCCGGCCGTCCGGCCGCCCGGCAAACAAAACATGCCTGACAAAACAGCCTACCTGAGCGTTTACGACAAGACCGGGCTGGAGGATTTCGCCCGCGGGCTGGAAGAGCTGGGGTTCGAGATCTACGCGTCGGGCTCCACTTTCAAGCTCCTGGCCGAGGCCGGCATCGAGGCCGAGGAAGTCCGCTATTCGCCGCCGGTGCCTGTGGCGGTGCTCAAAGCGCTGTCCGGGCGTTTCCCTTCCGTTTCCGAGAACGGCGTTGAGCTGCCGGAATTTTACGTGGTGGCGGCCAATCTATACCCCATAGCCGGCATCGTCGGGCAGGAGGAGTTCGCCGTTGAGGAGCTTGCCAGCTACCTCGACCAGTCCAATTCCGCCGTGCTCAGGGCCGCGGCCCGGGATTTTGAAAAGGTGATCACCGTCTCAAGCCCCGCCGACTACGCCCCGGTGCTGCGCGCCTTTAAGGAAACGGGCGGGCTGGAGCCGGAAATCAGGAAACAGCTGGCGGCGCGCGCCTGGCAGAGCCTCGCCGCCTACGACGCCACCGTGGCGCAATATCTTTCCGGGACCGGGAACCTGCTTACCGACGAGGTCGTGATGTGCCTGAAAAAAGTGGCGGACCTGGATTACGGCGAGAACCGCCACCAGGCTGCCGCTTTTTACGCCCTCAGCGGCGCCCGCCCGCGCGGTCTCAACGCGGCGAAACTGCTGGCCGGCGGGAACCTGAACCTCAACCATTACCTGGACCTGGACACGGCCTTCGAGCTGGCCATGGAATTTCCCGAGCCGGTGTGCGTGATCGCCAAGCACGCCCGGCCCACCGGGCTGTGCGCGGCCGCCGCGCAGGCCGACTGCCTGCGCGGGGCGCTGAAGGGCGACCCCGCCGGCGCCGTGGGCGGGACGGCCGCCTTCAACAGGCAGGTGGAGGCCGAGGCCGCCCTCCTGCTTAAAGGCGCGTTCATAGAAAGCGTGGTGGCGCCCGGCTACAGCCCGGACGCCCTCAGGATACTGCGCTCGAAAGACGGGCTGCGCGTGGCCGCGCTGGCGGCGCCGGTGCTCTCCCCGCACGAAGTGGAGATCCATTCGGTGGCCGGCGGCCTGCTGATAGAGGCAAAGGATAACAGGCTTTTCTCGGCCGAGCCGGCCTGCGTTACCCGCCGCAAGCCTGCGGACTCCGAGCTGCGTTCGCTCCTGCTGGCCTGGAAGGCGGTGAAATACGCCAAGACTTACGCCGTGGTGATGGCCGAGGGCGCGGAGATTACCGCCGTCTGCGCCGGCGAGAGCTCCACTTACGACGCCGTGCGCGGCGCGGTCTGGAAGCTGCGCGACAAGCGCTCTATTCTTCCCGGGCCGGGACCGCTGGTAATGGCGGCCGACGCCGCGTTGCCGCTTAAAACGCTGCAGGCCGCCCTGGCGGGCGGCGTCCGCGCGGTTATCCAGCCCGGGGGCTGGCAGGACGACCCGGACTGCGTGGAATTCTGCGACTCTAAGAACGCGGCCATGCTGTTCTCCGGCATACGCCACTTCCGGCATTGATACGGGCGCCGCGCTGATTATGATAAAATTAGAAAGGTTGCGCGGGAGCGGGGCTGTTTCAAATCTGATGAATTATACTTTTCCCAAACGCAGCATCCCTGCAAAGATATTCGGTTTTGTCTTTATCCTCGGAACTGTCCTGGCGTCCGCGGCCGCCGAAGAAAGGCGCTTCCAGTCCGCCCCGTTAAATCCCGCGTACCTGCAGTATCTTGAAACGCTGAGGTTCCGCCCCGCGGCGGCCGCGGCGGAACTCCCCGGAACCCCGGCGGGACATCCCCTCGGCAAGCGGCCGTCTCCGGTAAAACCATTCGTAGTCTCCCGGCCCTCGGGGGTGCGGCCCAGCAACGCGGCGGCCTCCCAGGCCGCCTATGACCTGCGCGATTACGACAGGGTGACTTCGGTGAAAGACCAGGGGTCCTGCGGCGACTGCTGGGCTTTCGGCGCGATGGGTTCCCTTGAATCCTATTTTAAGCCGGGAGAAACTCTGGACCTGTCGGAGGCGGACCTGAACGCCAACAGCGGTTTTGACTTCGGCTTCTGCAACGGCGGCAATAACTATATGTCAGCCGCCTATATGGCGCGCTGGAGCGGGCCGCTGCCCGAGGCCAGTTCCGAAGTTGTAAAGCACGCGCAGAACATGGTGTTCATCCCCCTGCGCTCCGGGCCCGCGGATAACGACGGGATCAAAAGCGCCCTGCTGGAGTACGGCGGCCTGTCCGTCGCCTTCCGTTACGCCGACGCCGATTATAATGCGGCCAACCATGCTTTTTACGCCAATCTCTCCACCAGTTCTTACAGCAGCAACCATGTCGTTACCATAGTCGGCTGGGACGACGCTTTTCCCAAGGCCAGCTTCAACGCCGTGCCGCCCGGGGACGGCGCTTTCCTGGTGAAGAATTCCTGGGGCACCGCCTGGGGGGACGCCGGCTATTTCCATGTTTCCTATTACGACGGGATTTTCGGCCGGGACGACTACACTACGGCTTTCACCGGAGAGGCTTCCTCCAACTATTCGCGGGTCTACAGTTACGACAAGCTGGGCTGGGTCGCCGATTTTACCTACGGCACCACCACCGCCTGGTTCTCAAATATTTTTACCGCCCTGGGCAATGAGGGGCTCAGCGCCGCGGGGTTCTATACAAATGACGCCGCCACCAACTATACGATCTATATCTATACCGGCGTGACCGCCGGGCAGCCGACCAGCGGCACCCTGGCCTATTCGGCCAGCGGTTCTTTCACTTCGCCAGGCTATCATACCGTGCCGGTAGGCTACGTGGGCGTCGGCGCGGGCCAGCTGTTCTCCGCGGTGGTCAAGGTCACGAACGCGAGCTATGCTTTCCCGATCCCGGCCGAGGCGCAGGATGCCGGTTATTCCAGCCAGGCCGCCGCTTCCGGGAAAAGCTATACCAGCGCCGATGGCGCGGTCTGGGACGCCCTGACCGGGGTCCCGGCCGGAGATCCCACCAACGCCGCGCTGAAAGTATACGCGGTCTCCAAGCCCCCGGCGGGAACGGTAACGCTGACCGATAATCTCTTCAGGCCCCAGAAAGATCCGGCGGTGAAATGCCAGGTCGCCGTTACCATTTTCGCGGCCGGTACGGTGACGGTCAAAGCTTACACGATGAACGGCGCCCTTGTGCGGACTATTTACAGCGGACCGCAGGGCGCCGGCACCACGAATTATTCCTGGGACGGTAAAACCGATAACGGGAATTTTGTAGCGAGCGGCCTTTACCTTGTGAATACCAAGGGCCCCAGCACGAATACTACCGAGAAAGTGGTGGTGATAAGATGAGGAGTTGCCGCGGAGCTTTGCCGGCGGCCGCCGCCCTTGTCTTATTCGCGGGAGTTTTTGCGCTCAATGCCGGTCCCGCGCGCGGCGAGCCCGGTCTTACGGGCGCGCCCATACTGACCAGACCGCTAGGGGCGCGGTCCTCCGGCATGGGCCGGGCGTTCACGGCGGTGCCCGGGGATGTCGAAAGCGTTATGTATAATCCGGCGGGGCCCGGCTTCGCGGCGCGCAAAGAAATTTATCTGGCGTACATGAACGGCTTCGCCGGCGGCAGCTACGGGCTGGCCGCCGCGCCGCTGCGGCGGGGGAAACTCGTAGTGACCCCGGCTTTCCTTTATTACACTTCCGGCGAAATGGCGCTGAATCTTTCTCCCGCCAACCAGTCGTTCGGCTCCAGGACGAAAGTGATCGCTGAACTCGATAAAGTGCTGATGCTCTCCGCCGCCTATGCGCTGCAGGAGAACCTGTCCGTGGGCGCGACGCTTAAATTTACGAGCATAGAGCTGGCCGAGGCCGCTTCCGCCTCGGTAAAACATTACGACCTGGGCGCGCTTTACAGGGTTACGGACGGTTTCAGCGTGGGCGCGGCTTCGCTCAATAACGGCGAGGCCGTAAAATTCGAAGAGCAGGGCGCCCCGGCCCCGGCGACCTTGCGCGCGGGCGCGGCGTATAAATTCGAGGTTAACCCGCCGAACCTGCTGGACAGGTCGTCCGATCTTTCCTACAGCGATATCGTCCTGACGGCCGACTGGAGCCGCACGGCCAGGGAAAAAGGCTATTACCAGGCCGGGCTGGAGATGAATATGCAGATGCAGGGGGGCGTGCTGATGAGCCTGCGGGCCGGCTATCTGCCCGGCCGGCCGCAGGAAAACTTTACCGTCGGCCTGGGCGTCAGGAAAGGGCAGTGGAATTTTAATTTCGGGTACGAGGCCTCAAAAGACCTCGACGCCCGCATGCCGGTCTCGGTCGCCTGGGAATTTAAATAATATTCAGTTCCCTGCCTACCTTGGTGAATTTCTCCACCGCGAATTCCAGGTCCTTGATCGTATGGCCCGCCGTGACTATCGTGCGCAGGCGCTCTTTGCCCTTGGGAACGGTGGGGAAATTCAGGGCCAGCGCGAAGACTCCCTCTTCAAAAAGTTTTTTCGAGAACGCCGCCGCCTTGACCGGATCGCCGACCATTATCGGGGTGATCGGGGTCACCGAGGCGCCCGTGTCGAAACCGGCCTTCTTTAATTCTTCCTTCAGGAAAGCGGTGTTGTCCCACAGCCGCTTGAGGTGCTCCGGCTCGTTGAGCAGCATCTCCAGCACCGCCAGGCAGGTGGCCGCCACCGACGGCGGCTGGGAACTGGAGAACAGGAACGGGCGCGCCACCGAACCCATGTAGTCGCGCAGGTTCTGCGTGGTGGCGGCGTAGCCGCCCACGGCCGCGAAAGCCTTTGAAAGGGTGCCTATCTGTATCTCCACCCGGCCGTCCAGGCCGAAATGGCTTACTGTGCCGCGGCCTTGCTTGCCGATCACGCCGCTGGCGTGCGCGTCGTCCACCATCACGAAAGCGCCGTGCTTATGCGCCACCTCGACTATCTCGTCGAGGTTGGCGATGTCGCCGTCCATGGAGAACACGCCGTCCGTCACCACCATCTTGCGGCGCGCCGCCCTGGCTTCCGGTGTTTCCAGGATCTCGGTGAGGTGCTTTATGTCCTTGTGTCGGTAGATCTTGCGCGGGGCCTTGGCGAGGCGCGCCCCGTCTATGATGGAGGCGTGGTTGAGCTCGTCGGAGATCAGCAGGTCGGCGTCGCTGGACATCAGCGACTGGCACACCGCCACGTTGGAGGTGAACCCCGACTGGAAAAGGATCGAAGCCTCGGAATGCTTGAAGGCGGCGAATTTTTTCTCAAGTTCCTCGTGGATTGACATCGTGCCGATGATGGTGCGGACGGCCGCCGAGCCCACGCCGTATTTTTCTATCGCCTCGATGGCGGCTTTTTTAACCTTGGGGTTGTTGGCCAGGGCCAGGTAATTGTTGGCGGTGAGGTTCACCACTTTTTTCCCGTCGATGACGGAGACCGGCTCCTGGGCCGATTCCAGCACGCGCGGCTTGATGAAGCGGTTGTCTTTTTTAAGCGCCGCCACTTCCTCGTCCGCGAATTTAAGGGTGTTGAAGGTCATAGTGTTCATCTCCTGGCTGCAGATTTATCCGACAAGGCCGGGGGCGCCGCGTTCTTACGGCACCAGCAGCACTTTTCCGCATTTCTGCTCTTTCGAGTTTATCAGGTCGAAAGCTTTCCTGAAATCCTTGAAACTGAAAGTGTGCGTAATGGCGGGCCTGGGGTTGACGGCGCCGGATTTCAGCAGGCTTTCCATCTTGTACCAGCTCCTGAAGATCTCGCGGCCTGCCACGCCCTCCAGCCGGATCCCCCGGCGCACGATGTCGCCGGCGTAGTCGATGCTCAGCTTGGTCAGTGGCAGCCCGAACGCTACAAAGCGCCCCCCGGGGCGCAGCGCCTTCAGTCCCAGCTCCACCGCGGCCGCCCCGCCGCTCATTTCCACCACCGCGTCGGCGCCTTCCGCGCCGCAGATCTTCGTTATCTTTGAAAGGCAGGCTTTGTCCGACGGGTCGATGGCCGCTCCCGCGCCCATTTTCAGGGCCAGGCGGCGGCGGTAGGGGGAAGGGTCCAGCGCTATTATCTTCCTGGCACCGCCGGCCTTCGCGATGCCGGCCGCAAAAAGGCCCTGGGGGGCGCAGCCCGAGATCAGGAGGTTCCTGCCCACGATATCTTCGGACAGTACGGCGTGCACGGAACTCCCGAAAGCGCCCATCAGGGCGCCGACGTCCCTGAGCGTCTCGTCGGTGTGCTTCCAGGCGCAGCGGGCCGGGATGGCGGCGTATTCGGCCAGCCCGCCGGGCGTGTCGCGGCCGATCACCCGCAGGTACTGGCAGATGTGGCGCTGGTCGTTGCGGCACTGGCCGCAGACGCCGCAGAAAATATGGGATTCAACGGAAACGAAGTCGCCTTTCGCGAAGCCCCTGGCCAGCGAGCCGGTCTCCACTACTTCGCCGCAGAATTCCTGGCCGAAGATGAACGGCAGGCGCTGGGGGGGGAACAGCGGGTCGGTCCAGTTGTAGGCGGTCATGTCGCCGGGGCTCAGCGAGGCGGAGGTGACGCGTATCAGGAGTTCGTCCTTGTTGATGACGGGCACTTCCGCGTCGCGGTAAGAGGCGCCCGGCGCGCGGGACGTTTTGACTATTGCTTTCATTCGTGGCTCCTTGCCGCCTGCCCGGGGTCTCCGGCGGCTCTGATATTATGATATAAAAAAACGGGGTTGCCGGAGAAATTTGTTTACTTGCCGAAAAAATTTAGTAAATTATATGCATGCCTCAACTGTCGCGGACATTGCCCGCAGAAGACCGCCTTGTGCTGCTGCCTAAAAACCCGGGCGTTTTTTTTGTGCTGTGGCGGTTCTGCGCTTCGCGCTCGGAGGCTTTCGGGACCAGCGCGCTCGGCCCCGAGGTGGAGCTGCGCCTGTTCTGCACCGACGACAAGACCCAGTCCTCCTCCCGCAGGGCCGCGTGGGGCGCCGGCGGGGCCTATCTCGACGTCCCGGTCCAGGGGAAGACTTACGCGGCCGCTCTTTACGCCCTGCGTTCCGGCGAGTGGGAAAAGATCCTGGAATCCAATTCCGCCGCCGCCCCGTGCGCGGCCGGCGCGGCGGAAGAGCGCGCCTACGCCAGCCTGGAATTCCACAAGCGGGGGCTCCTGTGAGTTCGCGCGGCTCCCTGATGTTCGTGCTGCACGCGCATTTGCCGTACGTGAACCATCCCGCCGATTCCAGCTTCCTGGAAGAGAACTGGTTTTTCGAGGCGGTGGCTGAGACCTATGTCCCCATAATTTCCTCGCTCGAGCGCCTTGCCGCCGAGGGTATCCGGCCCGGTATCGCCATTTCCATTTCCCCCACGCTGGGAGCCATGCTCGAGAACGAAGAGCTCGAAGAGAAGATGGCGGTTTACCTCCAGTCGCGCCTTGAACTGATCGAGAAGGAACTCGTCCGGGCCAAAGATAATCCCCCGCTGCTCAAGACCGTAAAGCTTTACCAGAAACTCTACCAGGACGCCGACGCCCTGATGCATAAATACAGCGGGGACCTGATCACCCCGCTCAAAGCGCTGCAGCATTCCGGGCAGATAGAGATAATAACCACCTCGGCCACGCACGCCGTGCTGCCGCTGCTGGCCAGGCCCGAGGCGCTGCGCGCGCAGCTGGCCGTGGCGGCGGAGGATTATTTCGACCGGTTCAACCGCAAGTCTTCCGGCTTCTGGCTGCCGGAGTGCGGCTATGAGCCGCGCCTTAATTCCTACCTGAAGCTTTCAGGTTTCGCTTATACTTTTACCGAGTCCCACGCAGTGGAATTCGCCTGCGCCGAAGCCCCGGGCGGCGTTTACTCGCCCTACCGCACTGCCAACGGGGTGGGGCTTTTTGCCAGGGACGCAGCCAGCTCGCGCGAAGTATGGAGCGCCAAATTCGGCTATCCCGGCGATCCGGCTTACCGCGAATTTTACCGCGACCTGGGCTACGACGGGGATTATGAGGATATCCGCCCTTACCTGGGCTCCGACGGCACCCGGCGCCCGCTGGGCCTTAAGTATTACCGGATCACCGGCTCCGGCACCGACCTGGCCGCCAAAGAATATTACGATCCGGACCTGGCCATGGCCAGGGTAGAGGCCCACGCTTCGGATTTCCTGGCGCGCCGCATGGCCCAGACCGACGAGTTTTACAGCGCGCGCGGCGCCCGGCCGCTGATAGTGAGCTGCTATGACGCGGAACTTTTCGGCCACTGGTGGTTCGAAGGTCCCGCTTTCCTGGAGACCGTCATCCGCAAGATCCGGCAGGAGCGCCTGCCGCTGCAGTTCGTAACGCCGTCGGAATACCTGAATTCCTGCCAGGAGCCGCGGGAGATAACGCCGGGGATCTCCTCGTGGGGGGAGAACGGCTACTTCGATCCATGGGTGAACGACTCCAATGATTTTATCTACAACGCGGTCTATGCCGCCACCGACAAAATGATAGAAACGGCTAACCGCTTCCGCAACCAGGACCTGCCCAGCCTCAGCCTCAGGGCGCTGAACCAGGCCGCTCGCGAAACTTTGTTGTCCCAGTCTTCGGATTGGGCTTTCCTGCTGTATATCGGTTCCCACGCCCAGTACGCGAAGGGCCGCCTTGAAGATCACGCCGCGGCGGCCATAAAGCTGCTGGGCGAAGTGATAGAGAAAAAAGTGGACGAGGCGGAACTGGCTGAACTTGAGCAGCGCAATAACCTTTTCCCGCGCCTCGATTTCCGCGTCTTCGCTTCCGTCTCGAAATTCTGAACCCGGTTTCCCTCCAAAGGTGCACCCGTGGAAAATAACCAAATTGCTGCGGGGCCGACGGACTGGCTGCGGTTTTCCATCGCCTATGTCAAGTCGATGCGCCTGTATTACGCCTTCGTCACCGGCATCGCGGGCTGGATAGGCGTTTCCTTCTACACCTTCCTCGTCCCTGGCCAGTCCGGCGCGCGGCGCAATATCCTGATCCTGGTCCTGCTTTTCCTGAGCTGGGGCGTCAACCAGATCATCAACGATTACCTGGGCCTGCCCGAGGACCGCATAAACGCCCCCAACCGGCCCATGGTTACCGGCGAGCTGCACGCGGAATACGCGCTCAGCGTCTCCATACTCCTGCTGTGCTGCGTCGCCGGCATCTCCTGGGTCCTGAATCCCTGGTCCGTCGTCCCGATCATCCTGGGCGTCCTGCTGAACGTGCTGTACGAATACGCCAAGGCCTGGTCGCTCACCGGCAACCTTATTTTCGGCCTGTCCATCGCCATGTGCACGATCTTCGGCTTTCTTGCCGCCGGGCCCGTACCCCTGCCGGCCTTCACCACCAACCGCATCAGCGTCTTCATCCTGGTTACCGTCATGAACGGGCTGATGACCTACTTCACTTATTTCAAGGATTATGCGGGCGACAAGGCGGCGGGCAAGCGCACTTTTATCGTCAAATACGGGATCAACGCCGCGCGGGTGGCCGGCGTCCTGGGCTCCTTCCTGCCCACGCTGCTGTTCTTCTTCTTCGTGCGGATCGACTGGATCCCGCGCAACGAGATAATCTACGCGCATGATTTCGTTTTCTGCGGCGTCATGACGGTTTTCCTGCAGTTCTGGACCGCGGTCCTTTACTATAAACATCCTTACGGGGCGCGCACCTATTTCAGCCTGGTTACCAATATCCGGGCCTGCGTGGCCGGCCAGGTGACGCTGATCGCCATTTTCAACGGGCCCCTCGCCCTGTATCTTTT
>Ga0116170_10004671_pt1 | contig 12461 bp, 11 predicted proteins | sample AD_JPNHW1_MetaG_FD_89797 | JGI IMG/M metagenome (GOLD analysis project Ga0116170, IMG submission 89797) | Active sludge microbial communities of municipal wastewater-treating anaerobic digesters from Japan - AD_JPNHW1_MetaG | ecosystem: Engineered > Bioreactor > Anaerobic > Digestate | place... | reverse complement strand
GGGGCGCTGCTGATAGCAAGCCTGCCATCAGTGTGAAAAGGAATATGGAAATAGTGCGTTTCAAATTATCAGGTCAGAGTAACATCAATTTAATCGGTGCAGGAACAAAGTTATTATTTTTTTTTAAATAAGTATTTAATTTAAGTCAAAAATCATTATTCGACAAATAAAACAACTCAACAAGGGGGTTGGGGAGACCGCTTGTTGAGTTGGTAAAACAAAGATTACCTATAAATAATTGATTAAAACATAAACAAACTCATTTACTGCTAATAAAGAACATAATAATCAACTACTCTTTGTTTTATAACTAAATACTTAATAAAAACATATATTGAGTTTGAAGATTGATATACTTAGTTAAAAGATTATGTTTAATATTTATCTTAAAAATATCTTTTTTCATCTCCTGAAAAAGCAGGGCGAAATAGATCAATATTAAGAAATTAGAGCTTATATGAAATTCCAATATGGAAAGTTGCAATTCCATAGCCTATTTCGGCATTAGCTGCAAATTTTTCATTGAAATAGTAACGTGCCCCAAGAAAAGTTGAATAAACTAAACCCCCGACTTTACTTGCTCCTAAATCATATATTTCAGAGCCATAAAATTTAGCGCTGGCTATGTCATAACCTAACAATAAGCCCCAGTAAGTATCCAGCTTATTAATTAACTGATAATGCAAAATACCCCTTGCGCCAAGAATGAAATTTGAATATTTGTAACCCCAATCACCAGCCAATTCATATTTGGATGAATGATAACCTGCATATCCGCCTATACCAAGCGAAGATTTATCGTTAAACAAATTATCTTTAGCACAATACTCTAAAGACAACGATACGGGTGGTATGGTTGTTGTTCCATAATCTCCGTATGTACCGAAACCAACTCCAACATTTAACACTTTGTCACCTTTTGTAAATGTGTTCTGCGAACTTGCTGCTAATGTAATCATCATTACAGCAAAAAATAAAGAAACTTTTTTCATACTTTTGATTGTTTTTAAATTAATAAATGTTTGAAATTCATATTTGTTTTAATTAGTAGATACATTATAATTGACTTGAGTTCTACACAAGAATTACTATTAAGTCAATTGAAGAGTGAAATTTCCACTAGTTTAAGTATTTGTGAATTAATGTAAGTTTGCCCTTCAGCTAATCACATTCTCACAACTTTTCAAGATGGAGATGTCATCCTTCTATCCAAATTAAAAATGAAAAAGAAGAAATAGTTTTCCTGTTGGGGTAGTACTGAAATGTAACTTATTGGTATAAATCTGCCCGACCCTATGACTTTGTTCAATAACTTCACCTTCACTTGGATTATACTGTTGTGACTTGGTTTTTCCAAAGTTACCGGAATTACCATAAATTCCTAATCCCATTTCACCCCCTATTGATATTTTAGGAGCAAAGAAATACTCAGCGCCAATAAAACCGTTTACTCCTCCTTTGATTATTGAGCCTAAATTGTTCTCCATAACACGAACATTGGGGTGTAATTCATTACCGGAAAAATCAGAAGTTGTTGGAGTTTGGTTGGCAACAGTCATTTGATTTCCGTATTGATAGGTCTGAATATTATTGGTGAACCCGAAACCAACTTCGCCACCCATGAATCCCTGCAATCTGCCGAATCCTCTACGACCTTCGTAGCCTATATTAAACATAAGGTCACGTTTCTTATCATACTTATAATCTACAACCGTATTTAAGATATTCAATGGATCATTGTCGTCAATGACAGCAGTCCCGGCAGTCATATCAGTTCCAAAGTCAAAACCTAATTTAACGCGGATGGCAGTATTATCAGTCGTAAAATACTTGCCATAAATGGTGTGAGCTAGTCCAATAACACTTGGTGAAGTGTTGTCAGTACTTCCATTAAACAGATTGCCGATATAACTTAAAAAAGGATTCGCTTCAAGTCCTATGGCAAAATCTCCGGCAACAGGCAGAACAGGAATTTCTTTTTTATTTTCGACCTTACCATTAATACCTTGAGCAGAAATAGATATGACCACCCCTAACAAAAAAACAATAACTATATTAATTTTTTTCATATGTCAAAATTATTAAATTACAATTTAATTTCTCATTTAATATACATTTGACCCATCTTCTTTCAAATCATTAAAAGAACCTTCAACGTAAGGTATAATTACTGTTTGTTTGGCTTTTACATTGACCGAAGGAATACTGAATTTCCAAACTCCTGAAATGGTTTTACTATCAACACCCACTTTCCTTTTCTGTTCTCCTCTCACATCACTTGCATTAAATTCAACATTAACTCCGGTTTCATTTGAAGGTACAGTAACTGAAAACAGGCCTTTGGTATCTGTAGTTACAGTTGTGGACCAGGAGCCTTTTGCCTGAGCATTCTGAAAAATATCTTTATAAGAAACTGTAACAATAATATTCACACTCCTCATACCTTCGTATTTTTGGCTTGTAAACTCTTTTGTTAGATCCGAATTGATTAACAGTGTACCGGAAATTGTAGCAACCTTATCGGCTGACGTGTTTACACTTAATGGAATTGCAGGATCTTCTGTGCTACATGAGGTGAGACCCAGACTTAATGCTGTAAGAAAGACAGCAAAAAATAAAGAAATTTTTTTCATACTTTTTTTTGTTTTTAATAATTAATGATTAATTGAAATTCTATCTGTTTGCAGATATTTTTTTTTACTTTTTAGACAGTAAAATATTTTCATTCATTTTCCTTTCACCCTCTCCAGTGACAGCATTACCCACGAAAGCAACAGATATACCACACCATACACCACCGCAAAAGCCATTGTATAATAAACTTTGTTTACTGCCAGCGGGAAAAACAGCGTAACCGCTGCCCACAACACAAACAACACCCGGACCGGGATATGGGGTGATTTCATAAATACCGGTGAAAGATACCTTACAAAAACAACCCCCAACCCAACACAAACCGCTACAGGCAAATATATAGCCAGCAATAGAGGCCACCGTTCGTATTCTTCAGTAAACTGCGAAATTGTCTGCTGAATTTCGGGATAAAATAACACAGTCAGGTAATAGCGCAGGTTATACATTGCGGAAATGTAGAGGAGGATGAGAAGTCGGATGTGGGTTTTGGTTGGTTGCATAAGTTTTGCACTTTTTCAAAAAAAAATAATTGTTATCGTAAAAAAAGGCTAACAAATCTGAAGCCGAAGTTCTCTATAGAACACATCAAGTCTTATCAACTCAGCTGACATTTTTTTAATACATTAGTTGTTATCTAACTATAGCAAAAGGCATTGTATCTTCATAATTTCCAAAAAGAACCGGATTTTGTTTTTCTTGTGTATATTTTCTTACTCCGCTCTCTACATAGTCATATAGTTCGATAACCGACACAACTTTATCACTATTTTTGTCTGCATCGCCTTTTAGTCCTCGAAGAAGATAATAGCTAAATATACCCTGCCTTACTCCCCTTGTTTCTACCGATACCTCATCGCCCATAGATGAAAGCAGCATGACAAAACCTCCTTTGGAGTTCTCAAATGCTTGGTAATAATTATTTGTAACATCGACGACCGATGAAACACTTTTCGTTTTTTTCCGCTCTACAACATAACTTCCTGAATGACAAGCATCGGCTATGATGTACTTGTAATTTGAAGGTGAATGATCAAAAATATCGTTCAGTTCTTCGTGCAACAATACTCCTTTGTAATCACCACTGCTATCAATCAAATTACCATCGTATTCGTAGGTAATAAATGCACCTTCCGCTCCATGACCTGAGAAGTAAAAAACAATTGCATCATCTTTCGTTGCTTTCTCGAATATCGACTTAATTGCCCTAATTACATTGGTTCTCGTAGCGTCTTCGTCTATCAGCAAGGCTATTTGACTATCCGGTATAGCTCCTCCTTCCGGACTTTTATAAAAAGCATACACTTTATATGCATCATCATCGGTGTAACTCAACATGTTACGACTATCAGCATAAGTGGCAATACCCACTATAACAACCCAAACTTTCATTTTAGAAGTTTGCTGATAATTGATAGTAGCATTGGGTACCGGTACAGTGTGTTGCGTTTGATTTGGTGTTGCATTAGGATTAAATCCCGCATCAATAAAACTACTGATAGACTCCATTTCGGGCGATGAATGCAAACCAGCTAAGGCTGCTTTCATCTCTTTCCATTTAGAGTATTGCTCGTGTTGTTTTTCAGCCCATGCATCATACGAAGTATTTTGGCCAAAAACTGACAAAGCAAAAAGAAATAAGACGGGCACGAATAGTAACTTTTTCACTCCTTTTAGTTTTTAAGTGTTGAGAAAAAACCGTTGAGAACTTAATTGTATAATAAGTTCTCAACGATTGATTTTATTACTGCTTAGCATTGAATATTTGCTTTACTTCATCCTGAGTAAGAGCTCGATTGTATATACGAAGATTATCCATTAATCCTGTAAAGTTTCCTAAATACGACACATCTGCTCCATAATTATCAATATATGAAGTTCTTGTCTCAATATATCTCCCATCGATGTAAAAAATTACATTACTTGAAGACCAAACCACTGAAATATGATGCCAGTTTCCATCAAGAAATAGGGTAGAAACATCAGTTGAGAATGTACTCGTCCAATATGAAGAATATCTTATTTTGTTATTTTCAATCCAAATTCCACGAATATCACCATTAGATACACCTCGATAATAAATGGATCCATTAATTTTAGTTTTCATCCAGGCCATTATGGTGGTTGTGTTTGCTGAATAGTCGGGAGCTTTAAGCAGTTTGTAATACTTACCTCCTGCACTTCCTTTAAGTGATTTTCCGGTTACTCCCGGAATATCAGAGGAAAATCCCAATTCTGTACCTGTGCCCTGTACGACACCGTGATAATTCTCTTCACCGAAATAATCATTGCAATTATCATTATCAAACGTGTAATACGCCAGCAGTCCTGCCGTTAGCAGGGGTGGTGCTACTTTGGTAGTCTGTTCTATCGTACCTCCATAGGCAGTACCCATACTGTTGGTGGCATAAGCTCGAACAAAATATTTGGTACTTTCCCGTAATCCAGAAATGGTTCCGGTAAATTCGCCCAGTTTCGTGGTACTACCTAAACTTGTTTTTGAATCTGCCAATGTTGGTGTAGCGTTGGACGAAGAGTAACAAAAACCATAATCGATTATAAAATCATCGCCCAATTTTGTCAGTTCGCCAACTCCGTCAACTGCATTATGTGTAACATTTTCAATGCGTAATGTCTTTACTGTTGCCATCGTGGGTGGTGATAATGTGGTTAATTCAATTGCATCGGAATAGGTTGTTCCTACACTGTTTGTGGCGTAGGCTTTCACGTAGTAAGAAGTATTTGGGCTCAACCCCGAAAGATTACTTACAAACGATTTATTTACGCTCGTACCACCCAGTGTGGTTTTGTTGTTGGCTGTAGTGGGATTGGGCGAAGTACTCCAGCAATGACCATGCTGTGTAACCGCCGAACTTCCCTGCGCAGTAATATTGCCTGATACTTGCGCGGCTGTACTTGTAATTCCGCTTGCCTGTCCGTTTAATACTTCGGGAGCGGACGGCTGCGATACTTTCATGGTTACCGGTACGCTTACCGAATTGCTGTTGGAATTTACGTTGATGCTGCCTGAATAATCTCCCGGCGACATTCCGGCGCGGTTGACAGTTACTTTTATGTTTTTTATTTGCGTTGTGGTTGAGCCTTGCGGGTTTTCAAGCGTTATCCAGGATTGGGTAGCCTTAGCTTCATACGTAAGAGTTTGCACACCTATATTTTGTACATTGAATGATTTTTCCGTTTCTACTCCGCCAAAATCAAGAGTAGCGGGCGTTATACTAAGTATTGGTCCGGCTTTGCCTACCGATATATTAATTACCGCACTACCGCCATTGGAATTAATGACAAACGTGGCGACTTTTGAATTTTCGGTCAGTTTATCACGGTCAATCGTGATGGAAACAGAACTCGGCTCTGCTGTTGTCTTCCCTGAAACAGGATTAACCGACAGCCATGCCAAATCTTCGACAATCGTCCAGTTCAATTCCCCTTTGCCTGTGTTACGGATTTCAATCGGCAAGATATTCGTATTCTGTCCGAAATCCAATAAAATGGGAGTAACATTGATGATTGATTTTATCGGTTTAAGCGACACGTCGCTGGAACTGGTTTGTCCGGCAATCAGGTTGATGTTTTTACTGTTATCCTCATAGCCGTCTTTTGAAAAAGTAAGCTTATAACTTCCGGCTTCTAAATCCTTAAAGCTGAATTTACCATCAGATCCGGTCGTCTTACTTTGTTCAGTAAATGTTGTAGCGCTGTTGGAAGCGATGACTACATTTGCTCCGGACAGATTCTCCTGTGTTTCTAAATTGATCACCGTCCCCTCTATATTTCCGGTTACAACCAACGGTTTTTCTTCATTACACGATTGAAAACAAAACATTGATAAAAAAAGAAGGGTAGAACAAAAAGTAAAAAATATTTTTTTCATTTTACAAATCATTACATTAAAAATTAAAAGATACGCCACAGTAATAATTTCCGAAATCTTCGGATGCGATTAAGTTTATATTGTTCGGAATCCACGCGTACCGGATTTTCCCTTTGGCTAATGCCGCATCAAGTACATTCCAAGCGTAAATACCAAGGCTCGAACCTATCAGAATGTTACGCCTCAAAGTCCAGGTATCAGCACGGCTGCGATATTCCTTAATGATTGTAAGATTTGTCGTTTCTTGCGACAGGCGGATGTTATCCGAACGTCTCATTTCACAAAAAACAAGACCCGACAATGAAACAATTTCAGTTGTAAGAAACAAAATTCCCTTTCCTGTTTTCCCTTTATGGAATTGTCCCCAGCCAGGGAGTAAAGCTGAGCGCAAAGCAGCGCTGGCTCCGTATTGGTCTGTAAACTGCGGAATATCTGGTTTGAAGTTTTTTCCACTTTGGGAAACTTCATAAAGCTCCCAAAGCTGATATACACCATTTGTATATTCGTAATATTCGCTAACTTTAGAGAATGAAGCGTTAAAACCTTCGCGATTAATTTTGAAAACCGACGTATTTGTCGTTGTTTCCGAGTAATCCGTTGTTTTACCGTCAAACTTTAATTGGTCTTTCATTTCTGAAATTGTACTTGAATTAACTTTAACCCCCGCATTATTTCCTAATTCAATTAAAAGATCGTTTATCGCATTATCGCGGGCTTCGGACAGTGTTTTGCCTTCTCCACGAGCTACCATATATTCATAACTTCTTTGTTTTTCAGGATATTCACCACGAACCCAAGGCAGTTTTTCATGATGCGAAGCAGTTTGCGCCAACAAGCTATGACTACCTGAAGACAAGATAGTCATAGCTAAAATAATAAAAAATTGAATTTTAGACATATTCAATTATTCAAAGGCTTCCTGCACGAAATCGGACACTTGCTTCGCATACTGCTGCGCGACTTTTGTTTCTTCGAAAGCACGTTGCATAGCACGTAACCGAGCTTTGGCTGCTTTTTCTTCATTCACAATGTAATAAGCACGATAAGACTTACCAGCACCATTAGGCTTTTCTATTGCAAATGAAAATTCCAACTCTCCTTTAACCTCAGCTTGTACTAAACGCTCATAAGCTGCATAAAACTTATCAAATTCTTCAAGTGTCTCAGCTGACGAGTTATTAAACATGTCGGATGTAATTCGTCCTCGAATATAAGAGCCTGCATTTTGAGCATATTTATTCATAGCTTTATTCAAACCATGCGATTCACATGAAGAATAGCACATGCTAACCTCTGCGACTAATTCACGGTTTTGGGTATCACTATTTAACATTCGCTGATGCTTCATCAATGCAGCATCAAGCGATAAACTTGTACCTGAAACAGTCCAACCTGTTTTTTTGAGTTCTTTAATACTCTTTTTATAGTCTTTTTCCATTGTCCTGTTGTACTTACGATCGCTTTGTGCATAAAAGTTTGTTGTAAAGCTGCAAAACAAAACAGTGAACATAATAATGATGGCACTTCTCGTACTCATTTTGAAATTGTTTTTTTTCATAATAAATTTCTTTTTTTGTTTAATTATAAATTCCATTTTAATATATCTTATTTGTATCGGGAGCAACCTTTAAGATTGTTTTTCCTATTTATCATTTTAATTCTTATTGAAACCAAAAAGCACTATCTGCTAATTAATTATTACCGTTTTGTTGTAGAAAAAGCACCCTTAATATTTACATTCACACTACGTGCATTTTCAACATAAAAGAATGTGCCGGTATAAGATCCTGCAATATATCCTCCGTTTTCGTTTTGTTTACCCATTGCAGTTATTTTCACCTTTAGATCGTTGTTCGATGTATAAGTTTTTATTTTATCTCCACTTATCGATATACCCACATCCCTGCCGGTGTAAATTTGACCTGTATCTAAAACTGCCTTATATATCGTCATTTCGAACTTAATAACACTGCTGTCGGAGGTATTAATGGTATTCACTTCGTATTCCGGATTGAAAAGCCAAACCAGTTTTCCAGTTTGAAAAATGTTGGCAGAATCATTGTTGATTACAAATTCATTTTTCCCTGCCGGAAATTCGTCATCTTTTTCACAACTTGTAAAAACAGTTGATGATGATAAAATGAATAAAAATAAATAAATATAAGATCGTTTCATAATATGTTTGATTTTAAAATGTTTACTTAGCCTGAGTACGATCAGGTTTGTTGTTTTCAGTGCCTTTTATTTTCATACCCGGCGCGAGCGACCAAGTGGTGGGTTCTGAAATCAAATCCTTATCTACAAACACACGTGCGGTACCTTTTTTCACATAAGTACCATCATTATGCGTATCGTCAACACAAACAAAACCGTGTTTCAAATTTCTAATGCTTCCGTTTTCATACGTACCCGAATAAATATATGCAAAATCCACAAATACAGATAAATTATTTTTTTTAATTGATCTTGATTTACAATATATTGTGAAATTTTTACCCCATTCTCCAACAATAACCATGTCATTCGAGTTTGAAAAAGATTCTGATTGATTTTCGTTTAAATCCACAAAAAATTTATTTTTTGTCTTAATTTTCAGTATAACATCACTGAACTCGTGACCAATTTCGTAATCATTCGATTTATTGGTACGTATCAAAGTTACCGGCGAAAATTTAAACACGCCATCAATCTCAGGTGGGTCGATACCTTTATCATAAACTGGCATTTCCATGTCCTTCAAAAGTTGAATATGCTCGGGCGAAATGATTGAATTAATTTTTCCTTGTGCAAGTTTATAAGGGTTAAAGGAGAAGTCTACATCGGAAGGATAAGTTACCAGGTTTGCTGACCGTCCAACTGTAGATTCTCCTGCAAGATACGTATCTTGTCTTTTTACTCCGTTTTTAATTTTTTCAGAATCTAATAATGAATATTTAGTCTTATCTTGTATTTGCTGCCGATAACGCACTACATCAGAAAATGAATTATATATATCACTATATTTTTTCCCAGAGAGTAAACCAAGCAAAATATGATTAACATTGATTATCGCAACATCAGCTTTAGTACTCTCGTCATATCCAATAACAATATTTACCCCTTTATCATGCAATACTTTTGCAAATCTTTGTTGTGAATCCATCATTGTTTGACATGTTCCAAAATAGAAAAATGAATTTTCTGGAAAATCTCCTTTTTTACAAACATGATTAACGAAATTTTGAGAAAAAGCAATATAATCCCCTCCTTTTTCATAAGAAATGAATTCTTCTCTCCAATAGTTCTCCATTTTTTCATCCCAGAGAAATCCCCATTTTTTTTGAGTAGGCACTTTTTCCCCGGTAACAATCCATGTTAATCCTTCTTTTTCAAAATACACTCCGTGGGAATCAAGAACAACACCATCATACCCTTTTAATCCACCACCAATGAGAAAATCAAGATTGAACTCTTCACCATAAATAGCTTTAATATTATAATCTTGGGCTAGAACACCTATGTTATCTTTCACCATATTGTTTAAGACTTTTCTGTCTTCTTCAATAGTATGTCGGTATATATACAATAGATTCGGATAGTCATTTTTGACAATTTCAGAATTGTTTATTCGAGGTGCTTTATTTGATAATTTGGGAAATATAATATCATTAGTATTCACTTTTTCCGTTATCAACCAAAACACCCAACCGCCTTTCTTATACTTAACCGCCAAATGGTCTCTTTCGAAATAAATTTCTTCCACCTGCGGCATTTTTTTAAATTTTTCGGCAGCCTGAATAAGTCCCTGATAAGGATCAGTAGAAATAAGTGCACTATCTGCAAAAGCAGAGATAATACTGTCGGAAGTAATAATTTTTTGTATTTCCTTATCAGAGAGTTTTGGAGTTATATCAATAACTTCACAGCTTACAAAAAACAATCCTGAAAAGAACAAAAGGAAGAATAATTTTAAGGTTTTCATAAAGTCAATATTTTTCCCCTACTCTTCTTCGGATTTTCAGGTATCTCCGTATAATTAATCTATTAACGATATTTAATCCTATTTTAATTAAAGCTTTTTGAACTTTTTCAAAATCGCCCATGAACAAACACTCCAAACATCCCTCACAGCTATTTATTTTCAATATTTTTTCAGTTTACAGCCACGAAAATCTCTCATTTTTCCACCCGCAACAAATATAAAATATTAATTAATTTTAATCAATAGCCTTTAACGCAGTGTGCATCGAAGTGATGAAAATAGGACATGAAACCATCATATTAACACACGAAGTATCAATATTTGATCACGAAATTTATTGGATGGAAGTGAAATTTATTATTTTTTGAAGGTATTGGTTCATATTCGGAGGAGGATGGATGAGAGAATGGGAGGAAAAAACAGCCTGGATTTTTTCCGGGCTGTTTCAATCTTTCGGATCAGTTTACGCTAAAAATGATTTTTTATCAGTCTGTTTCACAGCTGTAACATCATCATTACTTCACATTATAGTCAGATGAGATAATTCTCTCAAAACGACCTGCCACGAAGCAGGTACAAACCAGCTGACCCGAATTTTCAAAAAATAAACAAACAAATAAATATTCACAGAACAGAATCAGGGGTGTTTGTGCGTTGTATCCGATATTATATTTCGGTTTTCACGTTTCCACCACATCCTCACAACGTAATTTGCATCACCTGTATATCCGCTTTTTTGCAACCCGGAAATCTGTCTTTTATCAGTTTGTTTAGCTCATTGATGTTGCTGAAACTGTCTCTTCGTCCACAATAATACATTTCTGTGAGTGGATATTTCTCCACAATTTTCCTCATTAATTCATCCATGGAGGGTGAAACTGAAAGTGCCGCGTATTCCTCGTATGTAAAAGATGTGAAAGCCACGTTGGGCTGTATGCCTCTGTTATCGAGCAGATATCCGTCATCAAGCGATACCGGCAGTGCTGGTTTGCCATTATAGATAAGATCTGTGGGTGCAGGATATGACACTATTTGAGTACGCTCCCCGTTCATTATCACCGGAACCAACCGGCTGAAATCCTTTGTTGTCTTGTATATGATTACTTGTTGAACAGCCGAAATTTGTGTCATAGTGCGTTCCTCTGTAAAAATTTTACCCGTTTTACATGAAAAGAGCATCATAAGTAAGGATAGTATGCTTATTAATTTTTTCATTTCTCTGATTGAATGGGTTAACTTAACTATTGTTTTACAAAACGGATTGTTTTTGAGCCATTTTCAGTACGAATGTTCAATATATAATTTCCTGATGTAAATTTCGAAACATCGAGTTCCGTTTTATTCAATCCGGCGACATTTCGGCTTACCATTAGCTGTCCTGCCATATCAAAAACATGAATGGACAGTATCCGGCTTTCCGATTTAATATTGAGATTGTCTTTGGCAGGCACCGGATATAAAAATACACCCTTCTCAACTTCCGGAGTTCTCAGCCCGGTGAGAACCTTAGTCAGTGTAAAATTCAGAGTTGAATTTTCTAATGAATTTACCCTTGTCCATTGGTTTTCTGCATTCAAATAATAAAGAGCTATCTTATAATTTCCGGGATTCAGATTTAAAGCTCCTTTGAACTGAATATTCTGTGTCTCGTTAGTGTCGATAATAACATCCTGATAACCAAGGTAAGTGAGCGACGATCCTCCCGTAACAGGAAATACAAAGGCAATCATTTTATTATCGAAATACGCTCCGGTATTTTGTAAACTGAAAGACAGAATATCGAAATCGGAGTTCACCTGATTGTTATTCGGAAAACTGATTTTCGAATTCAGATTAAGTATCGGAGTACCGGTAGGAGTAGCCAATATGTTTACTGTCTGTATTTCGCCTAATGTCTGTAATGTTTCTGCCCAATCCGGATTGTTAGTTGGGTCGTACATGGTGGATAAATAATATGAACCTGGCTCAAGGTCAATT
>Ga0116170_10004669_pt1 | contig 12467 bp, 8 predicted proteins | sample AD_JPNHW1_MetaG_FD_89797 | JGI IMG/M metagenome (GOLD analysis project Ga0116170, IMG submission 89797) | Active sludge microbial communities of municipal wastewater-treating anaerobic digesters from Japan - AD_JPNHW1_MetaG | ecosystem: Engineered > Bioreactor > Anaerobic > Digestate | place... | reverse complement strand
GGTTTATTCACGTAGTAAAGGTACCCATGCGCGAGGGCGGAGGCGAGATTTCGGGAATTCTGGGCGTGGCCCGCGACGTCACGACGCGCAAGCGCCTCGAGGAGCAGCTGCGCCAGTCGCAAAAAATGGAAGCGTTGGGGCAGTTGGCCGGGGGGGTGGCGCACGACTTCAACAACCTGCTCCAGACCGTGATCGCCCATGTGCAGTTTGTCGAGGAAACCCTTTCGCCCGAAGACTCGACTTACGAGGACATCCAGCAGATCCGCGCAGCCACCCAGAAGGGCGCCATGCTCACGCGCCAGTTGCTCGCGTTCAGCCGCCGCCAGCACATCGAGCCGGAAGATCTGGACCTGAACCTGGTCATCTCCGACCTGATGAAGATGGTGCGGCGGGTCATCGGCGAGGATATCGAGTTGAAAATTCTGCCGGGAGCCAAACTGGCCAACATCCACGCCGACCCCGGCCAGATGGAACAGATTCTGATGAATCTGGCGGTCAACTCGCGCGATGCCATGCCCAAGGGAGGTTCCATCACCATCGCCACGGGCAATCGCCACCTGACGGCCGAATTCTGCAAGACCCACCAGTGGGCGCGTGTAGGGGATTTTGTGGTCCTGACCTTCCGCGACACGGGCTGCGGGATGGATGAGGAAACCCGGGCGCGGGTCTTCGAACCGTTCTTCACCACCAAGGCGCCCAGCAAGGGCACCGGCCTGGGGCTGGCCACCGTCTATGGCATCGTCAAACAGCACGAGGGGCTGATTCAGGTGGCGAGCGAACTGGGGAAAGGGACCCAGTTCGAGATTTACCTGCCGGCCTGTGCCCCGCAGGAGAGCCACCCCCGGACCCGGCGGGCGGTCACTACGCCCCGGGGAACCGAAACGGTGCTGCTGGCCGAGGACGACGAGATTGTCCGCCGCCTGATCGTGCGGGTGCTCAAGCGCTCGGGCTATGCGGTCCTGGTGGCCGAGGATGGCCAGCAGGCGCTCGACATCCTCGAGGAAAAAGCCGGCGAGGTGGCCATCGCGGTGCTCGATGTGGTGATGCCCAAGGTGAGCGGGCGCGTGGTGTACGAACGCATCCTCGAAATCGCGCCCAACATCCCGGTTCTGTTCTGCAGCGGCTACAGCACCGACTCGCTCCACACCGAGTTCATCGCCGAACAGGGCCTGCAGGTCATGCCCAAGCCGTACAACCCCGACGACCTGCTGATCAAAATGCGTGAGATGCTCGACAAATGACCGTTCCCAGCGCCGATCCGGTGGTTTTCGCCCACGACCTCTCCAAGGAATTCCCCACCGCCGGGGGCGAGACACTGCGCATTCTCGATTCGGTTCACCTGGAAGTCGAGCGGGGACGATCGCTGGCCATCCTGGGTCCGTCCGGGTCCGGGAAAAGTACCCTGCTGCATATTCTGGGGACACTCGAGCCGCCCACCCGCGGACAGGTTCGTGTGGTGGGACGCGACCCGTTCGCCATGACGGGCCTCGAACTGGCCCGCTTCCGGAATCGGGAAATCGGGTTCGTGTTTCAGGACCACCAACTGCTGCCGCAGTGTACCGCGCTCGAGAACGTGTTGTTGCCCCTCCTGGCGCACGGGCGTCCGGACGCCGCCGCCGTGGCGCGCGCCCAGAGCCTGCTGGAGCGGGTGGGGCTGGGCGAACGGATGGGGCACACTCCGGCCAGCCTGTCGGGAGGAGAACGGCAGCGGGTGGCGATCGCCCGCGCCCTGATCGGATCGCCCACGCTACTGTTGTGCGACGAACCGACCGGGAATCTGGACCAGACCACCGCACATGCCGTGACGGACTGTTTCCTCGAACTTCAGAAAACCGAAAACGCCACCCTGATCACGGTGACGCACGACCCGACCCTGGCCGCGCGGTTCGACCGGCGGGCATACCTGAAAGAGGGAACCCTGCGTCCCGAAAATCTGGTACAAACCGAAATGGCCACGTAAAAGACACCCCCAACGCAGAGACTCCGAATACCCATGACGGTTCATTTCCTCCATCCACAAACCCCTTCTTTCCCCTTTGCGACTTTGGGTCTTTGGGCCTTTGCGTTTTGTGGGGTAAAAATGCCCTCCTCTCTTGCGGCCCCTCAATGACTCCACGTCCGTCCAAAACCTCCCCGTCCGTTTCCATCGAAACCTTCATCCGACAATTCTGGGGACAGCCCGAATTGCCCCAATGGCTCGACGGGGTAACACGCCTCGGCGTGGGCGTCTCGGGAGGCGGCGACAGTGTCGCTCTGCTCTACCTCCTGACGGGAATGCCGGAATTGCGTCCTGCCTGGGCGCCCGAAATCGTCGCGTTCCACGTCAACCACGGCCTGCGGGGCGCTCAGGCCGACGCCGACGAGACGCTCGTCTTCCAGTTGGCCCGTGTCCAGAAAGTCCCCGTTCATGTCCGCCGCCTCGACCCGGAGCGAATTCGCGCCCACGCCCGCCGAAACGGGTCCCTCGAGGACGCCGCGCGAGAGACCCGGCTGATCGCCCTGCGCGGCCTGGCCGACCGGTCGCATTGTCAGGCCGTCGCGCTGGCCCACCACCAGGACGACCTGGCCGAGACCTTCCTGATGCGCCTGTTGCGTGGCAGCGGCCTGCGCGGGTTGGGCGGGTTCGCCCCCGAGGCGCAAGTGCTCGGCCTGCGCCTCGTTCGTCCCCTGATCCACTGGTCCCGCGCCGACCTGCAACAGGTGGCCCGTCTGGCCGGTCTCGAGTGGGCCGAGGACGTCATGAACGCGGACCCGGCTTTCCTGCGTTGCCGGGTCCGGCACGAGATCCTGCCTTGCCTCGAACGCCACACCGACCACCCGCCCGCCGCCCGGATGCTGGCGCAGACCGCCCGGCGCCTCGAACGCGAGAACCGGGCGTTGAGCGCCTATATCGAGCAGCTTTACCAGACTCACCGGGTCGAACGCACCGATCCGCGCCGGGTGGGCCTGCCGGTGGGGCTTCTGGTTCAGGAACCCGAGGCCATCTTTGCGCCCTACCTGCTTCGGCTGCTTCTCGCGCGCCTGATCGAGACGCCCTTCCCGCCCGAAGAACAACGGATTCTCGAACTCGAAAATTTCGTCCAGACCGCCCGGTCCGGCAGTCTGATGCAGACCGCCCGGAACATCGTGGTCTGGATTTCGCCGGAGGGAATCCTCTGGGCCTGGCAAAAACCCCAGCGCAAAATCTCGCGCGACGAACAGCTGCGAGTCTTCCGAAAACCCTGACCCTTCGGAATCAATCATCCCAAAAATCGCAGTTCAGCGCCAACGGCGCGGGTTTATACCAGTCTGGGGCAAGCGAAGCGTCGCCCCAGGACAGGCGTCCCTTCTTTTCACAAGGGCTGAAGGCCCGAACTATGAAAAGGGGCAAAACGACGGCATAAAGCGGGCTTTCAGCCCTTGCTGGAATAAACCCATCGGTTTTCCTGGGGCGATGCCCCAGGCTGGTATAAGATCGCGCCGTTGGCGCTTTTCCCCGGATTTCTCTATCTTCCGACATCTTTCTTCTCTTCCCGGAACTCACCTTCCGGGTGTCTTGAGTTCTCCTGATTCCAAATGACTCGTTTTCGTGACTGCTGTTTTCAGGATCATTCGACTTGGTCTGCCACACCAACAGATGGCGGATTCCACAGGTTCCGACTTTTTTCTCTCCCATCCCCTTCTCCCCTGATTCCTTGTCAATAGGCCAGTTATCTCTTCCTTGCATTCTGGCGCGCTTCGTGCTATTCCACAGGAAAGAGTACAGTTCACACCGGATCGAGACGGTTCGATCCGGATTCTTCTGCGGAGGCCTTATTAGCATGGACCACACGAGCAGCCTTCTTCTGGGCTTTGCAGCAGTCGCATCGGTGATCTGTGTCATGAATTGCTTGATAGCGATCCCCATAAACCGCAAACTCAAAGCCTTGTTTGAGCAAACCAGTCCTTTGGCCGATGTGCGAAGCAAATGTATGATTCGTGAAAGCTCTTTGGAAGAGCCCGGTTCGGCCCAGGTACTGGAAGGTGATTTGTGGATTTCGACCGTAACCGGTAAAAACCTGTGTGTCCCCTTGTCCCAGATAAAACTGACTAAAGTCTCTCGCGACAAATGGTACACCCGATACCTGGGACGATCCGGCTGGTGGCGAAAGACGCGGTTCCATCTGGAGACCCCGAAAACCTGCGGTTTGATTCTCGGGGTAAACGATCCGGAACAGTGGGAAAGAGTTCTAAAACAGAGTGTGTCCTGAGCGAGGGAGTCTCATGTCCATCTTGAAACGCACGGTGGAAAACTTGGCCGCCCGACTGGCGGCCACGCGGGGGGGCCGCGTCATGGCCAACCACCTCATGCCGTATCTCCCCGTTTCGCTGGACCTCATTGAACGCATTCTCGACGCGCTGGTGGACGAAACCGTCCTGACCTCGCGCCGTGAAGACGACTGGCAGATCTACGAATTTCCCGAACTGCTCGACGCGCCCATCGCGCCAACGCCCAGAAACGTCTGCGTGGCCTGCGGAACCCCCGACCGTCTCGCGGACAAGTCGCCCCTGTGCGACGCCTGCGCCCGGGCGCTCGAAGCGGAACTGACCGAAATGGCCAAACACGAGGACTGGCCCGCCGAAGCCGTGTGGGAACACGAACTGCTCTGCGCGGCCTCGCGCCAGTCGGGCCCGTTGCGGGTCGCCTCGCTGGCCGGGTTCACGCGGCTCTCGCTGAGCCAGCTCAAGGAACGCCTCAAGAATCTGGCCGCGCGCGGTCATGCGCGCTGCGTGGTGAACTTCGAGAGCAAGTCGGCATATTACGAGTTTCCTCCGCTGATCTACCCGCGCGACATCTGGCTGCGCCACGACCGCTTCATCTGCGGCCACCCGGCCTCGCGCAAGTGCGAGTTCGAGATCAAGATCATGAAGGTCTTCGTGGTCCTGATAGTCGCGACTTTTCTGCTGTTTCTGGATTTTCTGCAACCGATCCCGTGCGTGTTTCTCATCCTGCCCCCCGCAGTGATTCTGGCGCTCTGGTGGATTTTTCATGGTCCGCCGCCGCTTTCGCCCCTGGAACGTATGGCGCTCAAGGAGGAAGGGGAATCCTCGGATGGCGACAAACCGGAAGGCGATCGGGAGGAGGATCTGTGAAGCGGGAGAAGGAAGCGGCTCCGGTTTTCTGTAGTGTTCCGGGCCGAGTGTTCGTAGAATAATCTTTCGGATTCAGCGTTTCATTGTTTTTAAGGTCTTCGATCTCGCCGACAGGCGGGATCGAGACCGAAAACCGGTAATCGGCCCCCTCCCTCTCTGCGGGGAAACAAGGGGTGTTCATAGAAGATTCTTTTGAGGAAGGGGATTCAAAACCATGCTCGACAACGAGCCCAATCTGCCACCGCTGCCACCGCTGCCGCCAGAGCCACGGCGGCCGTCATTCCAGCCGAAAATAAAAATTCCCAGGGTACCGATCAGCGATGTGGTGCGGTATTTCCGCAGTTCCATCATGTTATTGCTCTTCACCCTGTTCCTGGTCTGCCTGGCGCTTCTGGCCACCATTCGCATCCAGCGCGTGTCCGGGTCCGAGATCGGGGTCAAGGTCAACAATCTGACCGGCGAGGTGACCCCGATCAAAGACTCGGGAACCACCATCTACAACGGCATCCTCACGTCGTTCTATGTGATGGACAAAACCGAGCAGCGCATGGAGATGACCGCCGCAGCCGACCGGGGCGACCGCAAAGGGAGGGATGACCTGCGCATCAAGACCACGGACGGAAACGACGTGTTCCTGGATCTGACGATCAACTACATCATCATGACCGAGAACACCGACGACCTCATCAAGGTCATCAAGTCCTCGGGCGTCGGCGATCTGTACAAGACCAAGTGGATCCGCGACTACGCCCGCTCGATCTGCCGGACCATTTACGGCGAACTGACCACGGAACAATTCTACAACGCCAGCGAGCGAAACAAGAAGGCGACCGAAGCCCAGGACGAAATGAACAAACGCCTCAACCCCCACGGCATCATGGTGACCAAGATCATCGCCGAGGACTTCCGGTTCCACGACGAGTACCTGAAGAAGGTCCGCGAGAAAAAACTGGCCGACCAGGGGGTGCTCGAAGAGATCTCGAAAGCCAACGCCGCGCGCGAGGAACAGATCGTCAACACCACCCGCGCCACCAAGGAGAAAGAAGTCAAGGTCAAGGGGTACGAAGGCGAAATGAAGAAACTGATCGTTTCGGCGGAGGCCCAGGCCGACCGCGCCATCAAGGAGGCGGAATCCTACGCCATCAAGACGATGCGCGACGCCGATGCCCAGTACGTCAAGAGCGAAAACAACGCCAAGGCGGTGCTGGCCAAGGGGACCACCGAAGCGGAAGGAACGAAGAAAATGGCCGATGCCCTCCAGGGCGAAGGGGGACGCAATATCGTGAAACTCGGCTACGCTGAACGCCTCCAGCAAATGAACGTCTCCGGCCAGCCGTTCCAGGTCAACAGCCAGACCGAGCGTTTCTCGCACATCGAGGAACCGGCCGCGTCGGCTGAAGTTCGACCGACTCCCCCACCCGCCGCGCAACCCGCCGGGGCGTCTTCCAATGCGCCTGAATCCAAACCGCAAGCGGGCGCCCATTGACCGGCAGAAAGGAAAACAGAACCATGATGAAGCCTCTTAAAATATTCTGTATGATCGTGTCGCTCCTGATTATCGGAACCTTCCTGATCTTCAAGACCTTTCTGATCCACATCGAGGTGGGCAAGGTCGGAGTCAGGACGCGGCAGTACGCCGTTTTCGGCGAGAAAGGGGTCGAGCCGAAAGACTTCAGCCCCGGCTGGCACCGCAAACTCCCCATCTTCGACACCTGGAAAATCTTCGACGCCACCGTCCAGACCATTCAATTCACCACCTCCGAGGAACGCGAACACCAGCGCGAGATTTACCGCGGCATGAATCTGCTTTCCCGGGTCCAGAGCGCGGTTTCCCCGGACGAAACCGTCGCGCCCGAAGGCCCCGAGATGATAGACGTCAAGGCCAAGGATGCCAACGCCGTGCGCCTCGACGTCACCGTCAAGTACCGGATCATGGAAGGCGCCGCGTACAAGGTCTTCGAGCAGTTCAACGATGAGATCCGCTACAAGAACATTGTGCGCGACCAGGTGTTGAACGTCGTGCGAGGCAAGATGGGGGAAATGAACACCGAGGAGTTCTACGACCCCCTGGTCCGGATGCAGAAGACCACCATCATGACCCAGATGCTGACCGAGGACCTCTCCGTCCGCAATATCGAACTGGTGGACATTCTGGTGCGCGACATTTCGTTCGATCCCGCCTATGAAGCCAAGATTCTCCAGAAGAAACTGGCCGACCAGGACGTGGAACTGAACAAATCCCGCGCCCAGCAGGCGGAAAAAAGCGGCGAGACCAACAAGATCGCCGCGGAGACCGGGGCACTGGTAGCCGTTATCGAGGAACAGATGACCGCCGCGCTGGTGGGGATGAAGGCCGAAACGGATAAGAAGATCGCCAAGATCAACGCCGAGGCCCAGTTCAAGGTCGCCCAGACCCGCGCCGAAGCCGACCTGTACGCCGCCGAAAAGATCGCCAAGGGCAACCTGATGGAACGCGAAACCACCGCTCAGGCCGAGCAACTCAAGGCCCAGGCCCTGAGCGGCTCGGGCGGCGCCAACTATGTCGCCCTGCAAACCATCAAGGCCCTCCAACTGGGCGACATGAAAGTCTCGACGATCCAGAACGACTTCCTGGATACGGAAAAAATGGTCCAGAAAATGGGCGCCACGGCCAAGTGAGGCGGGGGAATGGATAATGGATAATTGATAATGGACAATGGATAATTGCGAACCGATTCCTTGCAAGGCGCAACGGAACAAGGCGCAGCGGACGCCCTTTTCTCAGGGAGTTCGCTGCGCCTGGGCGTTTTGCGCTCTGTTGTTCACTCGTTTCTGCCGTTATAGCCCTTGCCCAAAAGAATGATGACACGGAGTCAGGTGTTCCAGATCCAAGTCCCGTCAGGGACTTCTGACAATAGCCCAGCGCTTCAGCGCTGGGTTCTGGAACACCCGTTTTCCCCGTCCCGGAGGGACGGCTGTCGGTTCCCCCGGGTTTTCATTCGTCCCGCCGGGACGCATTGTCTGAGGACCACTTTCCCTCCGTTGAAACGATGGGCGACTTTCTTGCCGTCCCTCCGGGATGGAACGACTGATTGTCAAAACCGACAGTCGGAATAATGAAGGTTCTTTCTGGCAATTACTCAATGATCCCGGTCAAATCCCCACCGCCTGGAACACTCGGGCCAGTTCTGCGGCCAGTTTATCGGTATCGGCCCCCTCGGCATACTGCTTGAGGGAGGGATACTGGTCGAGAAACTCCCGGACCCGTTGGATCAGTTTCTGCTCCTCGGCGGTATAAGACGACGTTTTCAGGTCTTTTCCGCTGAGAATGTCCTTGATCACCCGCTGCAGGAGTTCCTGCTTTTTCGCCAGTTCGGCGGCGGAAGTGGGGGTGGAAGAGGTCGAGGACGCCGGAGCGCAGGGGGCCGGGGAGGACGGTTGCGCCAGCGCCACCTGCGGCGCGCCGAACGTGAGCTGCATGACCGACTGCACGGCGGTCTGGAGCAGGCCGGCGAAACTGGCCCCCTGGGTCTGGAGGGTGGGAGCGGCCTGTTGCGTTCCCGCGACGCTCCCTCCGGACAGCACTCCACCGAGCAGACGCGAAGTGAGTTGCTGAACGGCGGGATTGCTGAGTGCGGCTTGAGCCGCCTGAATCTGAGTGCTCATGAAACGGGACCTCCTTTGAGCGAAACGATTCGGTCCCCGGGGCAGGAAGAGAGAAGGACTCCTGAAACAGGAATACGAACCGGCTTCTGAATGCCGCCGGGGGCGGGGCCGATTCTTCAAACGACCCGATCCTCCAGACGGCAAATTTTTCCCGGTGAAACCGGGTTGGGACAAATGGCGCATGGACGGTGCCAGAAAAGGGGGAAAAACACGGATTCCGGAGGGGGAAAAACCGCCTCCGGCTTAACCCGAGGCGGATCAACCCGATCCCGGATCGTCCCGATCGCGGGGACGCAACGCCCGGGAGGAAACGGAAGAAAATTCTTCGAGTGATTCGGGCGAAACGCAAAATTTTCCCGTCGGCCCTTACAAAAAAGTCGTTCCATTGTAATGGCCGGAGGGGAATCCGATCTGGCATTCTCGGACCTGGAATGCGGAGATGAAAAAGGCGAGGGACTGACTCAACGTCGCATTCTTGTTTCAGCCCGGAAACCGCTGTTATCAACCCAAGCCCTCTGTATTCAACCGGCTTGGGTGTACCCAAAAGGTGCTCCAGAAGGGGGATGGAGCCGAAGATCGAAAAGAGGCGGGTCAAGCGCCAACGGCGCGAGCCATTGTAGCCTGGGGCATCGCCCCAGGAACAGACCGGGTTGTTTTCATAAGGGATGAAAGCCCGCTCTATCCAGACGTTTCTCCCTTTCCCGATCGGACGGGCCTTCAGCCCTTATGAAAATGGGAACCCCCTCCCTGGGGCGACGCTTCGCTCTGCCCCAGGCTACGATCAAGTCGCGCCGTTGGCGCTTCAACCGCGGGTTTCAGGTTCAGGGTTTATCCAGATTTCTTTGAACGGAGAGTTTTTGAATGAGCGAATCGAACACAAATTCGAACACCCCACCATCCATTCCCCCGAAGCGGTGGGGGTGGCGACGGCTTTTTCTCTGGGGCGTTCTGGCGGGAGGGGGATGTCTGTTCCTGTTTCTGGTTCTGCTGGCCGGCATCACGCTTCCCAATCTTTGGCGCAAGGTTCCGCCTCCCGAAATTTCCGGACCCCAGAGGGTTTCCGGGAATGCTTCGGATCAACCGGCGTCGAAGACATCGTCGAGTGAGACCTTCACATCCGGAACGCTGACGACTCTGAATCTCGACGACTACCCCCATCTCTCCCCGAAAATGCGGGAACTGGCCCAGGCCTGGTTCGAGCAGTACCGGAAAACAATCGAAGCGCTCGATACGATCCCCGATCCGGTTCTGCGCGCCCAGGCGGCTGCAACTCTTGAGAACCTGTGGAAAATGCAACTGTTCCTGAAGTTGCCATTGGAATGGGGGAATCAGACGCATTGGAACGCATTCGCCGGTATTGTGACGTTGGATGTGCAAATGCGGGGTGGTGTTTCCGCATACCAGCAGGATATCAACGAACTGGTGTGTCCAGGGATGAATAAAGGTAAGAGCCCATTTCAGCAATTGTCGAGTGAGTGTCCGGAATTCACCGAAATTTTCAGAAAGGAAGCCTCATATTTCGTTGCTTTGACCTCCCGAATGCAATTCGAACTCGCGGCGTATCATCAGAAATGGATTCGGGCGGAATTCGACTGCTGGACGAACAACACCTTCGCTCTGATGGCGCCCGAGGGTGGTGTATTGCGCGACGCGTATTCCTGGGAGGACGAGGTGTATTGCCTGCGGCAGTTGGGAGGACGGGGAATCACCGCTCTGGTCGCGCGTTCATATCAGCGGGCCCTGGATTCCCACGTAGCAAACCGGTTACCGGAATCCCTTTTCTTGAAAGTTCGAGGGGTGGGGAATCTGGTGTTGATACCCACTGTCCTCAGACCATATGGAGACGAACAATTGCAGGAAGCGAAGGAACTATTTTCGGGAGAGGACAACCTCCCGAAAACGGAGGAAGAAACGAAGACGATGATACAATCGCTGGAGGAAGAAATGGACAAAACCGAAACCAGCGCGACACTTCCGATCGGGAGTTGAGAAAACAAGTGTCCGCAGGGGTGGGTTTCAAACCCGCCCTCAGAAGTTTTGTTTTTTGATACAGGCGACCAGTCTGGACAGGTGTTCTCGAACAAAATTTTCGGCCCGCTTCAGCGGGCTCTTCTTTGTATCCGCCTTCAGGCGGGGTGTTTGGGTTCATCCGGACTTACTCTGAAACCGGCTTCAGGAACCAACTTCTGGGGGACATACTTAGAATCCCCCATCTCCCCCTTGACAGCATTCCCCGCGTTTGCCAATCTCTCCGAGCAAGACTTGTTTGTCAGAGGCCCTCTCCGGTTCTCCGCATTTTCACTGTCGGGACCGGATCGGCGAGAAGAAAATGTTTGTTCGACCGACCGACCGGGTTCTCCGCCTCCGGTTGAACGCGGCCCTTGAAATGAAACGGGCTTCTGGAGAACCATTCTCCGCGCGGAAAGGAATTCCGATGAGACCCGTTGCCGTTTTTCTGGGATGGTTCTGGGTGTGCTGCTGGGGTCCGTGGGTCGCGGCTCAGGAGGGCCGGGTGGATTTCAGCCCGACCTCTTCCTCGCTCCAGGCTCCGAGTTTTTCGGAAGTGGCCGTTCACGATCCTTCCGTCATCCGGGACGGGAGCACATACTGGGTCTTCGGTACCCACCTGACCGCCGGGAAGTCCGACGACCTGATGCACTGGACCCGCGTGGCCAACGGCGTACGGGACGACAATCCCCTGATCCCGAATGTCTCGCAGGAGCTGCGCGAAACCTTCGCGTGGGCCACGAGCCGCGACCTCTGGGCGCCCTGCGTGACAAAACTGCCGGACGGGAAATATTACCAGTATTACTGCTCGTGTCAGGGTCGTTCCCCCCTTTCCGCGCTGGGGGTGGCGGTGTCGGACCGGATCGAGGGGCCGTACCGGAATCTGAGGATCCTCCTCAAGTCGGGCCAGGGCGTCAGCGAGGACGGGACGCCGTACAACGTGAACATCCACCCCAACGCCATTGATCCCCACACCTTCTTCGACGCGAAATCGAACTACTGGATGGTCTATGGGTCCTATTCGGGCGGTATCTTCATCCAGAAGATGGACCCGAAGACCGGCTTTCAACTTCCGGGACAGGGCTACGGCAAGAAACTCATGGGGGGCAACCGGAGCAAGATCGAGGGGAGTTACATGCAGTACAGTCCGCAGACCCGGTACTACTACCTCTTCGCGTCGTTCGGCGAGTTGAGTGTCCGGGGCGGTTACAACATCCGGGTGGCCCGGTCGAAGAATCCCGACGGTCCGTTCCGCGATCCACAGGGGAACGACCTGACGAAGTGCCAGGGCAGCGGCAGCGACGACCTCGCCGCCCTGGAGCCCTATGGCGCGAAACTGATCGGGAATTACCGTTTCCTCAAGGAAAACGGCGAGCCCACCGGCATCGCCTATGCCTCGCCCGGACACAATTCCACGTACTTCGATCCGGAGACCGGGAAGTATTTCATCTTCTTCCACACCCGATTTCCCAACTGGGGCCAGAGTTTCCAGATGCGGGTGCATCAGATGTTCCTCAACGAGGACGGCTGGTTCGTCATCGCCCCCCACCGCTATACGGGAGAGTCCCTCGGGGCGTACACTCCCGAATCCCTGGAGGGGACGTATGCCCTGGTCAATCATGGCCGGGACATTTCTCCCGCGATGAAGGATTCCGTCCCGATCGTCCTCCACCGCGACGGCACGATCACGGGCGCCTTCACCG
>Ga0116170_10004668_pt1 | contig 12467 bp, 10 predicted proteins | sample AD_JPNHW1_MetaG_FD_89797 | JGI IMG/M metagenome (GOLD analysis project Ga0116170, IMG submission 89797) | Active sludge microbial communities of municipal wastewater-treating anaerobic digesters from Japan - AD_JPNHW1_MetaG | ecosystem: Engineered > Bioreactor > Anaerobic > Digestate | place... | reverse complement strand
CCGGTCCCCCCGATAGCCGTCAAGCCGGTTAAGATCGAGTTCAAAGGCAGCGGATTCGATTTCACCGCCGGCCTGATAGAATTCATCCCCTACGAGGCCGTGACCATTTTTTCTGCCGGTGTCTTCGACGCGCCCGTGCAGCCGCTGAACACCGACGCGCTGAGGGATAACGTGTTCTTTAAGCTGCGCAGCAGGCTGCCGGGCCCCCCCCCGCTGCCGGAGCCAAGGACCGCGAAGGAAACCTTTTTCCGGGCCGACCTCATCGCGGACGGCGGCCGCCTGCGCCTGCTGCTGGAGCCCGAGAACCTGGATTTTTCAGCCCTGGGCGCGGAAAGAAGCCACTCCAGCCTGGTAAATTTCAGAACGCTGCTGGGCAAACTCGCTGCGCCCACCTTTAACGCCGTGAAGAACGGCCTGCTGGCTGCCTTCCTGGCGGGACAGCCGCTGGCGAATCTGAAGTTCGCGTCCGCCGCGGCCTGCGACGCGGAACTCTCGCGGCTGCTGCTGATAAAAACCGGGCGGTAGAAAACCGCCCGCTGCCCCGCCGCTATTTTCTATAATCAACATATGGAACACGCCACAAGCTCAAAAAGATTTTTCGCGCTGCACGCGCATTTTTACCAGCCGCCCAGGGAGAACCCCTGGACGGGGGCCATCCCGCCGCAGCCGTCGGCCTGGCCGTTCCACGACTGGAACTCCCGCATAGCACGGGAGTGCTACGTGCCCAACGCCTGTTCCCGCATCAACGATTCCTCCGGGCGCACCATAGAGTTCGGCAACAATTACCTGAACCTGAATTTCAATTTCGGACCGACGCTGCTCAGCTGGCTGGAGCGCACCTATCCCTTTTACTACGCAAAAGTCATTGAAGCGGGCCGCGTCTCGCGCGCCCGGCGCGGGCATTCCAACGCCATCGCGCAGGCCTATAACCACATGATAATGCCGCTGGCCTCCTTCCAGGACCAGCTGACGCAGGCGCTGTGGGGCATAAAGGATTTTGAAAGCCGGTTCGGCTTTATGCCGGAGGCCATGTGGCTGCCGGAAGCCGCCGCCTCCGACGATACGCTGCGCCTGCTGGTAGACCTGGGGATGAAGTACGTGATCCTTTCCCCCTACCAGGCGCAGCGGATACGCCCGCTGGGCGACGGGGAGTGGACGGACGCCACGAGGGGCGACTTCGACACCACGCGCCCTTACGCCTGGTTCGACACCGCCGCCGACGGCACGCGCAAGGACAGCCGCAGCCTGGCGGTCTTCTTCTACGACGGCCCGCTGTCCAAGGCCGCCGCCTTCGAGAACCTGCTCAAAGATTCCTCCGTTTTCGCCGACCGGGTGGAAGGCTGCTTCAAACCCGGCGAGACCGGGCCGCAGCTGGTCAGCCTGGCCGTGGACGGCGAGACTTTCGGCCATCACCACAAATTCGCGGAGATGACGCTGGCGCACGCCTTCCTCCACGAGATGAAGAAGCGCCGCATCGAGACGGTGAATTACGCCCAGTACCTGGAACAGCACCCCCCCCTGTGGGAGGCCTCGCTGAAGGCGGGCAACGACGGGGAAGGCACGGCCTGGAGCTGCGCGCACGGCCTGCGCCGCTGGAAAGGCGGCTGCGACTGCGGCGGCGAAGGCGCCGCCAGCCTGAACTGGCGCCTGCCGCTGCGGGCCGCCCTCAACGCCCTGCGCGACGCCGCCGCCGGCGTTTACGCGGCGGAAGCGGCGAAGTTTTTCCAGAGCCCGTGGAACGCGCGCAACGCCTACGCCCTGTTACTGACGGACGGCAGCGAGGCCGCCGAGAACAGGTTCTTCATGGAACAGGCGGGCAGGGAACTTACCCGGGCCGAAAAAAAGCGCGCGCTGCAGCTGCTTGAAATGCAGAAGAACGCCATGTACATGTTCACCAGCTGCGGCTGGTTCTTCTCGGACATCTCCCGCATAGAGACCATGCAGAACCTGCGCTACGCCGCCCGCGTTACGGAAACGCTGGCCGACCTGGGCTTTGAGAACGCCGACCGGGCTTTCCTGGCCCTGCTGGAAATGGCGCAGTCGAATTACCCGGAGGCCGGCAACGGGCGCAAGATCTACGAAAGGCTGGTGGCCGAGAACAAGCTGGCCAGGGAAAAAGCCGCGGCGCTGATCATAGCCGAGCACCTGCTGATAGATTCTCCGACGGACACCGGCGAGCGGGTACTGCGCGTAGAAGAGCGCATGAACCGCGCCGGGACGCTGTTCATGCGCGGCACGGTAGAGGCGCCGGGGCCGGGCGGCTCCGACACCTTCGCCTTCTGCTACCTGCGCCCCGGGCAGGAATTCCCGCTGATGTTCTTCACCGAGCCGGCCGGCGCGCCGCGCCTTAAGGAAATTTTCACGATGGCGGAACCGGCCGGGATCCGCGAGGCCCTGGAAAAAGAAACAAAGATAGCGCGCGTGACCTTCGAGGATTTTTCCTGGGAGGAAAAGACCTTTTACGCCTGGATGCTGGCCGACGCGGCCAGGCAGGGGCATTCCGCCGCCGTGCTGAAGATCCTCAACGACTACCTTTACCTGCTGCTGCGCCTGCCGGAGCGCACGCTGGGCTCCTGGGCGCCGCTGCGCGCGCAGGCCGCCGATTACGCGCGCCAGGCCGCGGACGTAGTGTTCCGCAATACCGCCAGGCTGCCTTCTCCGGAAAACCTGGCGGCGCTGGCGGAGCTGGCCGCGAGCCTGAAGACCGCCGGGCTGGAGGCGGGCTTCGACCCGGTGCCGGAAACGGCGGCGGAGCTGGCCATGAAGGTCGCACGCGAGGCGCTGGCCTCCCCCTCTGCCGCCTCGCTGACGCGGCTGCTGCAGCTGCTCAGGGCCGCGCGCTGCCTGGGGGCCGGCAACCTGCTGTTCCACCTGCAGAACGCCCTGATGGACCTCTTCACCGCGGCGCAGAAGAACGCCCTGCCGGCGCAATGCCTGCCGCTGGTCAAGGAGCTGTACGCCCTCTCCGACATCGTGATAGACCGCTTCAATATCAAGCTTGAAGAGCTGGAGAGCGCCGCGGCCAAAGCGGCCAGCAGGTAAGCCGGGCGCAAATAAAGATCCCGCGGCCCTCAGGGGACCGCGGGATCTTTATTTTACAGCCCGCGCTATTTGCCGGCCGCGGCCTTTTCGGCTTCGGCCGTGGAGAACACGCGGTAATCCACGGCGGGGAAGATATTATCGCGCCACTCTATGTCGCCGAGATAATTCTCCTCGATGCGGTTGCCCATGATCTGCTCGTACAGCCCGGTGAAGCGGTGCGTGTGCGCCACGAAGCGCTTGGTGGAATAGCTCTTGGCCGTGCCCACCGTCATCAGGAAAGCCCAGTCCGAGGACATTCCCAGCACCACCTCGCGCGCGCACTGGTTGAGCGCTCGTTTAAGGAGCCCGTCGGCCGCGGGGAACTTGTTGGCCAGCTCCACCATGCGCTCCACCTGCTTGTGCAGGTGGCGGTACATCCAGTCGTTGGTACCGTTGAGCCACACTTCGTTATAGCCTTTATCCCCCCAGGTGGACATGCAGGGCTGCACCACCTGGTTGTCGGGGTGCCGCTCCAGGTACTCGCTGGGCGTCACCATCTTTATGGCTTTCTGGTCGTGGTGGATCTTCTTGAACAGGAATTCCAGGAAGTCCGTGCCCTCGTACCACCAGTGGCCGTAGAGCTCCGCGTCGTACATGGACACCACGACGGGCTTCCTGCCGAGGAAACCGTTGAGGTGCTCGATCTGCCGCTCGCGGTTGAACATGAAGTTGCCGGCGTGGCTGGCCGCCATCTCGCGCGCCTCGTCCGGATTATAAGGGGCCTTCTCGTTGAGCTGCACCTTGCCGGTGATCTTGCAGTACTTCATGCCGATATTGCGGCGCACGCCGTCCTGGTGCAGGTAGGGTTTGACGTAATCGTATTCCAGGTCGTAGCCCAGGTCGCGGTAAAATTCGCGGTAGCGGTGGTCGCCCGGGTAGCCGGTCTCGGCGCTCCACACCTGCTGCGCGCTCTCCATGTCGCGGCCGAAGGCGGCCACGCCGGAGGGGCAGTAGACGGGCGCGTACACGCCGTAGCGGGGCCGCGGGCTGCCGTAAATGATGCCGTGCGTTTCCAGGAAGAAATAGCGTATGCCCTGCGCCTTCAGATAAACGTCGTCGCCGGGGTTGTAGGCGCATTCCGCCAGCCAGATGCCGCGCGGGCCGCGGCCGAAATGGCCGCGGTAGTCGTCGGCCGCCAGCTTTATCTGGGCGTGCACGGCCTCTTTGCGCAGCTCCAGCGGCAGGAAGCCGTGCGTGGCGCCGCAGGTGATGATCTCCAGCTTGCCCATGTCCTGGAACTTCTTGAAACCGGCCAGGATATTGCCGTGGTAATAATCCTCGTAAAGCTCGCGGATGCGGCGGAACTTGGTTTCGTACATCTTGGCCACGGCCAGGAACTGGGTGTTGCGGTTGCGCACCACTTCTTTTTCGGCCAGCTCCAGGCGCAGGTTATAGTACCGGCGGAAACGTTCGCGCAGCAGGGGGTCCGCCATCATGTTGCACAGCGGGGGCGTGATGGACATGGTCACGCGGAAATCGGTCCCCTCGGCGGTCAGCCGCTCGTAGATGTCCAGCATGGGGATATAGGTTTCACACATGGCCTCGAAGAACCAGTCTTCTTCGAGGAAGTCTTCATACTCCGGGTGGCGGATGAAGGGAAGGTGGGCGTGCAGTACCAGGGCGAGATAGCCCTTTTCGTTATTTGCCATCGGTGGTGGTGGCCCTCGTGACTTTTATGCCTATCTCCCTGGTATCGGTTTCGTCCTTGGAAAGCGCTTTGACCGGCAGGTCGATAAGGCCGTCGGGCAGGGCGAAGCGCATCGAGAAAGTACCGTCGGGGTTGAGGTTGACCTTGCGGCCGGCCACGGTCACGAAGGCGTCGGGTTCGGTGGCGCCGTAAAGGATAAGTTCGCAGTCCGCCACCAGCCAGAACTTCTTCTCGGCCGGCTTCTGCGGCTGCAGGGCCTGGGAGGACATGGAGCTGACGCCCCAGGAAGAGGCCCGCGAAAAGACGGAACGCAGCATTTCCCAGCGCTGCGCCAGGGACTTGGCCACTTCGCCCGAGCCCTTGCCTATATATTCCACGCCGGAGAGCTGCAGCAGTTTGTCAAAGTCGGCGGTGACGGCCATCCATTTTTCGTCGGTGACGTCCGAAACGCGGCCAGCGGGCAGGTTGACGGTATTGGTTTTAACCAGGCCTATAAAAGAGCCGTCGGGCAGCGTCAGGCCCACTTCGCAGCAGTAGGGCTTGCCGCTTTCCTGCACGTTGACATACCAGCTTTTGGCGTCGTGCATCACGGGGATGTCGAAATATTTCCCGCCGCCGTCGCCGCCGCTCATTTCGTGGACGCGGATGACCTGGCGGCCTTTCTGGAAGATATCCTCGCCGTGCTGTTTACGCATCGCGTTTTTTGAATTTTCAGTGATCTCCCAGTAAATGAACATCCAGTTGGGATCGCGCGGGAGCAGGGAAGCTTCCGTTGTGCCGTAACTTTCCGGCAAAGCCTTGTGCTCGGCCTCAGGCGTGGTGTTCTTATTGTTTATCTGCCCTGACGAAGTCATTTTTTCTCCTTAAACAGCGTATGATGCCCGCGCAAGCGGGGACGCAACGGAGGCCCCCCTCCAAAAATGCCAAGGACCGGACGCCGATATGCATTAACCTTTGGCCCCCTACCCTGTGAGTATATGATACAAAAATCACCCCTTAAAGAGCAATATCCCGGGCTGCGTCAGCCGCGCGGTTTTTGGCCCGCGGCGAGGCTCAGCAGGGGCGAATCGGGCGGCAGCCCGTAGGTCAGGGCGAGGTTTTCAGGCGAGAGCATTTCAGCGGCCGGGCCGAAAGAGAATTCTCCCCCGCCGCGCAGCAGCAGGGCCTTATTGCAGCCCAGGCGGGCCAGGGCGGGTTCGTGCAGCACGGCCGCTACGGCCATGCCCTTGGCGGCCAGGCGCCCCAGCAGGGCCATTATGACGGCCTTGTACTTCAGGTCCAGGTGCGAGGTGGGTTCGTCCAGCAGCAGCAGGGAAGTTTCCTGCGCCAGCGCCTGCGCTATAAAGACCAGCTGGCGCTCCCCGGTGGAGAGCGTGTTTATGGAGCGCGGCGCCAGCCGGGTTATGCCGGTTTCCTCCATGGCCAGCGCGGCGGCGGCGTGGTCGGCGCGCGCATAGCCGCGCCAGAAGCCGGCGCGGCCGGTGCGGCCCAGCAGCACGGCTTCGCCCACGGAAAAATCATAGGGCGTGGAGGTTTCGCTGGGCACAAAGGCCGCCAGGCGCGCCAGCTGGACAGGCCCCATTGAGGCGGGCTGCTGGCCTTTTATCTTTACCGCGCCGCCCGCTGCTTTTATATACCCGGTGAGGAGTTTCAGCAGAGTGGACTTGCCGCAGCCGTTGGGGCCCAGCACGCACATAAGGTCCCCGCGCCTCAGCTCAAAAGACAGATCCGAGATCAGCGGCTGCGGCCCATAGGAGAAAGTGAGCGCTTCGGCTTTAAGCAGAGGCATCGGGCCTCCTGCGCCACAGCAGCCACATGAAGAAAGGCGCGCCGGCCAGCGCCATCACCACGCCGGCCGGGATCTCCACCGGAGAGAAGAAAGCCCGCCCGGCGGCGTCCGCGGCAGTGAGCAGCGCGGCCCCGCCCAGGGCGGAGGCCGGCAGCAGGCGGCGCGCGGAAGGGCCGGCGACCAGGCGCACGATGTGCGGCGTCATCAGCCCCACGAAACCGATAGTGCCGCCCAGGGCCACCGCGGCGGAAGTGGCGGCGCAGGCCAGCGCGAAAAAGATCAGGCGCTCGCGCCCGGGATCGGCGCCCAGGTGATAGGCTTTTTCCTCGCCCATGGACATGGCGTCGAGGCTGCGCCAGCGCAGCATGGCCGCCGCGCCCGCGCAGGCGATAATGAGCGCGGAGAAGGCCAGCACGCCGGGCTGTACGGCGTAAAGCCCGCCCAGCACGAAATAGAAAAGGGAGAAAGACCGCTCGCGAGCGACGCTGAGTGTGAGCATTACCAGGGCCGAGAGGAAAGCGCTGACCGCCACGCCCGCCAGCACCAGCGAAGCGTCGCTGAGGCGGCCGGCCGCCCGCGCCAGCCAGTAGGCCAGGAAGGTGGCGCCGAAAGCGCCGGCAAAAACACAAAGGAAGAACACCGGGGAAGTTCTTTCCACGCCGGCGAGGAAGCAGAAGACGGCCGCGGCGGTGGCCCCGGAAGAGGTGCCTAAAATATACGGGTCGCTGAGCGGGTTCTTCAGCACGCCCTGGAAGAGGGCGCCGGCCAGGCCCAGCGCCGCGCCCACGGCCAGCGCGGCCAGCGTGCGGGGCAGGCGCAGGTTCACTATCAAGTCCGGGTTAGCCAGCCCGGCGGGTCCGGCGGCCAGGGAGGCGGCGCAAGCGGCGGCCAGCGCCAGGAAAAGGAAGAGCGCTTTATTTCCGGCCATAAAGGAAAGTCTTCAGTCTCATTATCTCCGTAAATAAGCGGGGGCCGGGCCTCGAGAAAGCGTCCCTGTCAAGGGAGGTAATAATGCGCCCCTCTTTAACCGCCGTCAGCGTGGCGGCCATGGGCCTGGCCAGGAACTCTTCTTTGGTACCGGAGAGCAGGATCACGGCGGCGGGGTCGAGCAGCAGCACTTCCTCCCAGGAAGCCTGGAAATAGCCCCGTTTTTCATTGCCGAAAATATTCGCGCCGCCGGCCAGGCGGATGGCGTCGGAAAGGAATGACTTCCCCCCGGCGGTCCAGCCGCCGGTATCGGCCTCCAGGTACACTTTAAGAGGCTTCTGCGGCGGCGCTGAGGGCAGCAGGGCTTTGAGTTTATGTTCCAGGGCTTCGGCCTGCGGGCCGCGGTCCAGCTCGGCGCCTATACGCCTTATGGTCGCATAAATATCGCCCACGTTTTTCTCTTCTGGCAGGGCAGCCACTTTTATCTTCAGAGCGGACAGCTGCTTTACGGAAGAAGCGGCCGCCCAGGCCCCCGCGAACACCAGGTCCGGCTTGAGCGAGTAGATCTTCTCCACATTGGGGCGCAGGTAGTCGCCTGTTCTTTCCACGGCCGCCGCCGAGGACGGCCAGTTGCAGAAATTAGTAACCCCCACGAGCTCGCCGCCCGCGCCCAGCTCAAAAATTATTTCGGTGTAGGAGGGCATCAGGGACACCACGCGCCGGGCCTCGAGGGCGGGCGGGCACAGCAGCAGGGCGCAGCAGGCGGCCAGGAATTTAAGTTTAGCCATAAATAAAAAAGCCCAACCCGAAAGGTTGAGCCTCGACTCTTTCCCCCTCGGAAGCCCCGCGGTTCCAGCGGCGGGGTTTGCATTAGACCGGGCTTATCTTTTCAACCTTGCGGTTTAAAGTATTACCGTTGCGGGGCAGCCGGAGATTCGCACTCCGTTCCTTATGCAATACAATATGCTAGCAAAAATTATGGAAGCTGTTACAATCTAGCCCAGTTTGAGGCGCCGCGCGCTGAGGGCGAGGTCGGCGGCAAAGGCGGTTTTGAGCAGGGCGGCCGGGCGGCCGAGGGCTTTCTCCAGCCCGGGGTCCAGCCGGAGCTTGCCGGCGGCCGGGCGCCGCGCGGCGGACATGTTCTCCAGCACGCCCAGCACCGGCACTTGCAGCTTGCGGTAAAGAGCCAGCGAACGCTCCAGCACGTCGCGCGCTATCATGGACGGCGTGGTGACGGCCAGCACTTCGGTCTTGCGCATGAACCGGATCACGTCCAGGGCCGCGTCGTTGATGCCGGGCGGCATGTCCAGCACCAGGAAATCCAGCTCCCCCCACTGCGTTATGGCCAGCAGCTCGATGATGGCGTCGGAAACGTTGGCGCCGCGCAGGGGCACGGCCTTGTTCTCAGAAAAGAAAACGACCGACATGAATTTTACGCCGCGGAGGAAAGGCGGCTCCAGGCCTTTTTCCTCTTTGGGGAACAGCCCTTTGGCGCCCAGGATAAGGTGATCCGACGCTCCCGCGAAATCCAGGTCGAACAGGCCGGTCTTATAACCCTTTTGGGCCAGCAGCAGCGCCAGCGCGGAGGCGGTGACGCTTTTGCCGATACCGCCTTTCCAGCCTGTAACGGCGATGATCCGTTTTACGCCCTTGAGCCTTTCTTCTATAACGGAAGGGCGCGGGTCGATATGGGTCATCTGTCGCCCTTGATATAGGTGATATGCACGCCGCGGCCCGCGGCTATTTCGAAATCCGGGCTCTTGCATTTCGGGCATTTAAGGAAAGTATGAGCCATCTCGGGGACGAAGTGGATGAATTCGGCCTCGTCATTGGTCTTCTTCAGGACCTTCAGGGAGAACTTGTGGGCGCAGGCTTTGCAGAGGAAAGCGGCGGGCTCGGGGATTATTTTAAATCTGCATTTCTGCGCGACCGGGTACTGCGCGCGCAATTCCTCGAGCGCGAAGACAAAGATGTCCTTGTCTATGGCCTGCAGTTCGCCGAACACGACGCCGGTTTCCTTAAGCTTTTTGAACTTTTCGGCTCCGGCGTGTTCTACCGCGGTTTTGATGACGGATTCAGCCAATGCCCATTCATGCATAGGTCAATGATACAAAATGCCGGCCGGCGGTGGGTAGAGGCGCCGCGCCCCTGCGGGAACTTATTTAGCCTGTACGCTCAGGTACATGGATTCGCCGTCGCGCAGCAGGTCGAAGACCACGCCCTCGGACAGGTTCGCCGCCGCGAGGACCTTCGCCATTTGCCCGGCGGCCGCTACCGGCGCGCCATTGACCGCTTTTATGATATCCCCCGGCCACAGGTAGCCTGACAGGCGCGAATCCTCGCTTACGGCGAGAACCCGCGCGCCGCCGGAATAAGCGAACCGGACCCTTTCCCACTCGAACCCTGAACCGGCCGGGGCGCTGTCGCCGCCCTTGGCCGGCCCCGCCGCGGCGGGGCTTTTCGCGTACCTGTCTCCGAGCTTAACCCTGAGTTTCCGGCGGGCCCCGTCGCGCAGGTAAACGAGCTCGACTTCGTCGCCGGGGCTGCGGGCATAAGTCCTGTTCAAAAGATCCTCATGGCTGTTTATAGCCGCCCCGTCGCAGGAAAGCACGATGTCGCCGCGCCGGAGGCCGGCCTTGTAGGCCGGCGAGCCTTCCACGGAAATATTGACTATCGCGCCGGCGGGGCGGGCCAGGCCGAGGCGGCTCGCCATTATCGCGTCCAGGCGCTGCAGCGAAACGCCCAGCCAGCCGCGCCGGATCTCGCGGCCGGCGATAAGGTCCTCCAGGACCCGCTTTATTTCCGAGGCCGGGACGGCGAAGCCCATACCGGCGAAAACGCCGGTAGGTGAGGCGATGGCGGTATTTATACCGATGACCTCGCCCTTAAGGTTGAGCAGCGGTCCGCCGGAATTGCCGAAGTTGATGGCGGCGTCGGTCTGTATGAGCTTTTCATAACGGCGGCCTTCCACGGGCAGGCTGGCGTCCAGCGCGGAAATGATCCCCGACGTTACCGTTTGCTTGAAGCCGAACGGGTAGCCTACGGCCAGCACGAAATCCCCCACCTTCAGGGCGGCGGCCGAGTTCAGGTCCAGCCAGGGAAAAACGCCCCCCCCTTTTATCCGCAGCACGGCCAGGTCCTGGGCGGGATCGATACCGGCAATGGAAGCCGGCCATTCTTTTTCAACGCCGGCGGCGTCCTGCGTGATCACGTTTATGCGCACCGCATTTTCCACTACATGCCGGTTGGTGAGGACATAGCCCCGCTTATCGACAATGACCCCGGAGCCCAGGCCCGAGCTGTGAAAGCGGTAAAGCTTTTCCGAAGGCAGGGAGTAACCGAAATAATAGTCCGGCTCTATTACGGCCTGGGTCTCTTCTTTTACAACCTGCACGCTCACTACGGCCGGGCCGGCTTTGGCGGCCGCCGCGTTGAAAGCCTGCTGCAGTTCGGCCGCGCCCTGCGCGGCCGCCGTGAGAGGAAAGAAAACAAGCGCCAGTAAAATACCGTTCCGCATAGACGAACCTCCTGTCCCTGTTACGGGCCATTTTATAAATTTTTACCGGATTTTTGTCAATCGCCAGCTTCCGGCGGCGGTGCATGCCGGGAAGGCAAAGAAAACCCGGCCCTGGGGCCGGGTCTTCAGCAGTACTGCGGGCGCTCCTGTCAGCTCAGGCCGGGAATGCCGCCCAGCGCGCTCATCTTGCCGGCGGCGGCCTTCTGGCTTTCGCGCACGGCGCGGTTTACCGTTTCGGTCAGGGACGCTTCAAGCTTGGCCTTATCCACGGCAGAAAGCTCCGCCTTTATGGTAACGGCTTTAATTTCCTGCGAGCCGGTGATCGCCACCTTTACGAGGTTGTCCTCGCTTTCCAGCACCAGCCCGTCGAGCTCCTTCTTTATCTCGTCCATCTTCCGCTTCATTTCCCAGAGCTGTTTCATTTTATCGAGCATAATTCTCCTTAAATAAGCCGCACCCGCGGTAAAGCGCTAAATTATGTGCCCCGTTGTTCCCGGCTTAAGCGCCAGGTCGCCTGTGCGCAGGCGTGAATTCTTATAGCCGTAGAATAAATAGATCACCAGGCCCGCGGCCAGCCAGATCAGGAAGCGCATCCAGGTCATGAACCCCAGCCCCATCATCAGGAACAGGCAGAAGAAGATGCCGAGCACCGGCGTGGCGTAGCCGCCGGGCGCCCTGAAAGGCCGGGGCCGGTCGGGATCTTTAATGCGCAGGATTATTACGCCGGCGCACACCACGACGAAGGCGAAAAGCGTGCCGATATTGCAGAGCTCGGCCATCGTGTCCAGGCTGAAGAAGGACGAGAAGCCGGCCACGAAAATGCCGGTCCAGATGGTGGTGACGTGGGGCGTGTGGTATTTCGGGTGCACCCGGGCGAAATACGGGGGCAGCAGGCCGTCGCGGCTCATGGAGAAGAAGATGCGCGGCTGCCCCATCTGGAACACCAGCAGCACGGCCGTGGTGGCCACTACGGCGCCGAGGGAGACCAGCGCCACCAGCCACTGCGCGGCGTGGTTGTACTGCAAGCCGGCAACCAGGGGTTCGGCTATTTTATCCTTCAGCTCGGTGAAAGGCATCATGCCCGTCAGCGCCACCGTGACCAGCACATAAATGATGGTGCAGATGATCAGCGATCCGATTATGCCTATGGGCATGTTCCGCTGCGGGTCTTTGGTTTCCTCGGCCACCGTGGAGACGGCGTCGAAGCCTATGTAGGCGAAGAAGATGTAAGCCGCGCCTACCTGTACGCCCTTCCAGCCTCCCGGGGCGAAAGGGACCCAGTTCTTCGGGTCGAAGTAATATATTCCGACGGCCACGAAGACGGCCAGGACCAAAAGCTTTACGCCTACCATCAGGGAATTAAAGCGCGTGCTTTCCTTGATGCCGTATACCAGCAGCCAGGTAAGCAGGGCGACGACGGAAACCGCCAGCAGGTTGCAGACGACGGGAACGCCGAAGAGATGCGGCACGGAGGCGATATCGGCCCCCGACTTCAGGAAAGTGTG
>Ga0116170_10004666_pt1 | contig 12471 bp, 7 predicted proteins | sample AD_JPNHW1_MetaG_FD_89797 | JGI IMG/M metagenome (GOLD analysis project Ga0116170, IMG submission 89797) | Active sludge microbial communities of municipal wastewater-treating anaerobic digesters from Japan - AD_JPNHW1_MetaG | ecosystem: Engineered > Bioreactor > Anaerobic > Digestate | place... | reverse complement strand
GCAAATTGATGCTATTATCAAAGAAAAGAAATTAGGGAAAACAGACGAGGAATACGAACTGCTGATGCAGGACAAGAAGAATCTCGGAGGAATTATATTTTCGATATTAAAGCGGTCTGTGCTCGAACACCTCACAAACGTAGGATTATTACCCAATTATGCTTTCCCTGAAACAGGAGTTGTTTTAAATGCCCAAATCAGAAACAGGAATCTTACTGGGGTTGGAGATAATAATTACTCTGCAAAAAGCATTGAATTAATCCGACCTGCTAAATCGGCCATCCGGGAATTGGTGCCTGAAAATTATTTCTACACACAGGGATATAAACTCAGAATCTCGGGGCTTAATATTATAAGTTGGAACGAGGAGGTTGTAAACTACCGGTTCTGCTGTAAATGCGACCTGATTGAAATTGACAGCGGCCAGGTTGGGGCGTGCCCGAAATGCGGCGATTTATCATGGGGCTCGGCCAATAACAAGCATAAGTTCGTTCAGCTAAAATCCGTCAAGTCCTTTAACGACGAAGCGGATGCGACATTGGATGACACAAGCGAGGACAGGGAAGAGAAAATTTCGCTGATTTCAACCCACTTCAAATTTGCAGCTAATTCAACCCGTGGAGCGTATGCCATGGTGAAAATACCTTTTGGTATTGAGTACTTACAAGATGTCGAAATATTTCAGGTGAATACGGGATTAATTGATTATTCGAATTCCCGGGAATTAACTATAAATGAATTCCGGGTTCCGGTAATGGGATATGTAACTTGTAAATTTTGCGGAAAATCAACAAGTAGCCCTTTTGAAGAAAACCGACATTATTTGTGGTGTAAAAAACGTGACGAGGTCTATCAAAACAAGGCTGATGATGTTTTTGAAGAAATATATCTGTTCAGGCACCTGAAGACTGAAGCAATAAAAATATTATTACCTGTTCAGGAGTTCAATTCAGAAAGCACTATCGCTATGTTTAAATCAGGTATTGAACTCGGTCTAAAGCACTACTATAAAGGCAATCCTCAGCATATTGAAATAAAAGAATATAAAGAATTCAATAAGCAAACCTCCCGTAACGACAGATTCCTGGTGCTCTATGATGTGATTCCGGGCGGGACAGGCTATCTTTCGAAGTTGTTCAATAAAACAGATTTCGCAACACTTATTGAGAAAGCTTATTTGGCAATAAAAGATTGTACTTGTCAATTCTCCGGTAAAGACGGTTGTTACCGCTGTATTTATACCTACGGCAATCAGTTTGAACGTGAAGAATTAAGCCGGTTCAGGGCCGAAGAGTTGTTCAGAAAATTACAACAGGCATCAGATAAATGGGATTATATTCCCGAAGGGCTTAATGAAATAACTAATTCGGGTAAAATAGAAGAGTCTGAATTGGAAGAGCGGTTTATCCGGTGCATTAAGAATTATTGTGAAAAGGACGAACAGCAGCTGCTCGATTGGAAATTTGAAACCGTCAATCAGGATGGAATAATAACGTACAGATTGAAGATCGTGAACGGCGATTATGCATATCATTACCAAATTACGCCGCAGGTGAGTTTAGGGCAAAGTGATGGGGTGTTATATCCCACCCGGTGCGATCATCAGATAACTTGTGTGGATATCAAAAGAGATGAGGAATCATTGCCAATGGAAATAATAGACAGCATCCCTAAAATTGCGGTATATCTTGATGGTTATCAATATCACGCAACAGCAGAAAACAACAGGTTTGTAGGGGATATCATCAAACGTATTGCCATTAAGCAAAGCAATCGATACATAACCTGGACCCTTACATGGGATGACCTTACGTTTTTCGAAAACAGCATGGCTGGACAACCGAACGATATTGATGAATTTTACAAAAACGTCAGGGATTGTAACCAGAATTATATCAAACTTCAAAGAGCCCCGCTGTATAAAGGTTTTGATGAAATGCTGAAGACAAAGAGAAACAACCTTGAACGATTATTTTATATTTTGTCCAATTTCGATTCGGAAGATTTATTATCTGGTAAAACCACCAGGCAATTGTTATTTGGGTTGCAGGCAGCATTTTTATCAGCACCCATGACTGAAGAAACCGCGGTGAAATTGTTGGATGAACCTGAAGTTGATTTGAGTAAAATTGAAAAACACAAAAGTGAAGATTGTTACCTGTATATAGATAAAACCCCGATCTCAGAAGAAATTGACAGTCGTATTTTCATGAATCTGAATCAGCATAAGATGATCTCCAGGGTGAACATTCCCAATAACAATGAAGGGTACGAAAAGAAAGGATGGGAAAACTTTTGGTTGTTGTTCAATTGGGCGCAGTTTGTACTCGCTGAGTACAGTATTTGCATTGATGGCTCACAACCTGCACAGGACAAGGAAGGCGAAGCTTCGACCGGCGATATTTTCGATAACTTTGAACCTGAGCTCCATCCAATAATAAAACAACTACTTGATAAGGATATTGAATTCAACAGGACTACATCCTTTTTCCTGGAGGACAAATATGGAAGTATAATTGCAGAGGCGGCTCTTGGCATAAATAGGAAATACTTTATTAATGCCTTTGATGAAGAAAGCCGGGTAAAGTTTATTGCTGCCGGTTACAAAGAGTTGTTTATTGATAGTTTTAACATTAACGAAATTATTTGATCATGAGGCTATATTTATACGAAAAATTCATGGACGCCTTTATCCTCCTGCCGAAGGGGATACAAAAGAAGACAATGGAATTCATGGATAAGTTCAAGCAGAATCCAAAATCCATGGCGATTCATCTTGAAAAAATTAAGGATTTCAGGGATGAAAACTTGCGTTCAGCGAGAATTGATCAGGCATACCGGGCCATTATTCATGTGTCTAAATCTGATGAGGTATATCACTTGCTGTGGGCAGCAAAGCATGATGATTGTTACACCTGGGCTAAAAACAAAGTATTCGAATGGAATAGCAACACTCAGTCCTATCAGATTTTCGATGTGGCTGAAGAAATCATCAATAAAGCTGATGTTGAAGCAATGGGGCCATTCCGGGAATATACCGATCAGCAATTTGAGCAAATTGGCGTCCCTGCGGTATTATTACCAAGTGTTCGGGCTGTTGCAGATTCTGAAAATTTGAAGTTGATTGAAAAGTATCTCCCGCAGGAAGTTTATGAACGGCTGTTTTTCCTTATCGAAGGCATTTCAATGGATGAAATTGTTGCTGATGTTGAAGATGGTAAGGTAGTAATTGAAGATGGCCAAACAGATACAGTAAACAATAAGCGTTATTTCTTCGAAATCACAGACAAGAACCTCGAAACGATATTTTCGTCAGACTTTCAGAAATGGAGGATATTCCTTCACCCAAGCCAATTGAAAGTTGTGAACTCGTCAAATAAAGGCAGCGTGAAGGTTACTGGTTTGGCAGGAACAGGAAAGACTGTATGTGCCTTGCACAGGGCAAAATTCATAACCGATAATTTTGTCACCTCAAACAACAAGCCTCTGTTATTCACAACATTTACCAGGAGCCTTGTCTCAACGCTAAAGGAATCGCTAACGGAGCTAGGCGTAAGCGAAACTTTAGTCGAGGTTAAGCACATTCATGGATTGGCCATTGATTTGGCGAAAAAACACAAGTTAATAACGGAAAAGGTCAAAATACTTGATTTTTTTGATCATGACTACAAGATTAAAATATGGGAAGATATACTGGATTCGACCATTAGCCATTTTGATGCAGACTTCTTCAGTAGCGAATACACCGATATTGTGGTACAAAACAATATTATCACAGAGGAAGAATACCTGAAGGTATCAAGGGTTGGACGTTCACAAAAATTGGGTCGTAAAGACCGTATTGAAATCTGGAAGATATTCGAAACATACAATCAGAAAAAGAAGGCGGAAAATTACGTTGAATTGGGGGAGGCGTTGAACTTGCTGAATGAATATTTTATCAAAGAAAAGAATAAGCCATATTCATTTATTATTGCTGATGAAATTCAGGATTTCTCCAATGTCGAACTTCGTCTTATTCGCTCGATGACCGATGAGCACGACAACGATTTGTTTCTTGTTGGAGACCCTTATCAGAAGATATATGCCCGGAAAATTAATTTTTCAAGATCGGGCATAAATGTCCGTGGTAACAGAAGCAAACAACTAAAGATAAATTACCGGACAACTGATGAAATAAGGCAGTTGGCTATTACAACCGTTCAGGGTATTGATTACGACAATTTCGATGGAGATAATGAAAGTTCAAAAGGGTACATCTCTTTAACCCATGGTGAAATACCTGCATATTCAATGTTTGATAAGGAATCAGAGGAATTTGAATTTATCAGTTCCAGGATTGAAGATTTTGTTTCAAAAGCTCCGGGTATTTCGTTTAATAATGTTTGTATTGCTTGCCGCACTAAATCAGCTCTGTCAGACATTAAGAAATTCATTCATAACGCAAAGATCCCATATTATGATGTGACCACTTCGACTGGAAACGCAACAGGGGTGCATCTTTCGACTTTTCATAACCTGAAAGGGTTGGAATATAAAATTGTATTTTTATCGGGTGTAAACTCAAAGTCTGTCCCGCTGCGTCCCGGCAATTATGATCAATGGGACCGCGCCCAACAGTTTGGATTTGACATTTTGGAAAAATCCCTGTTGTATGTGGCCATGACAAGGGCAATACAGCAATTGTATATCACGGGAACCGGAAAAAGAAGTGAGTGGGTAAGGGTGTAAATTTGAACAATCAAAAAATTAACCTAAAATACTCGCTTATGAAAAATAATCTGGACATGATCCCCAGAGTTTTGAATTCAAAAAACATTGACAAAGCAATTCATGATTACAATGAGTTGTTAAAAGGAATTCCATTGGAACTAAAATCTAATGATGTGCTGCACTTTCTTCAGGAATTGAAAAGAGGAAAATTAAAAAATGGTCCATATCCGGGAATATCAATTTTTGAAGCTGCAAACCGTATTATGACTGATTTAACAATATTGTACGGTGTTAGAGATTTACTAAAAGGTGTGGTTGAAGAAATAAAGTTTGATTCCTACACTGTAGAATTTGGCAATGAAAACAGGAACGATCACGATATTATGGCCGATAATTCCGAACAAAAGTTGATTGGAGAAGCATTTAATGTGGCACAATCGTTCTTTTACACAAAGAAATCCTCGGTATTAAAGAAACTAAAGAGATCTGTTAAAAGAGATACCATATTACTATTATTGTTCAATGAAGACGCGCTTCCTGAAAAGTATAACACTGAAAAGCTCGAGAATGAATTTCATCTGGCTGTCAAGATTTTTTAGGAACTGACAATATTATATCGCAAAATGTTTAATTAAGAATGAGTAATCATTTATTCAAAGAATTTGGCACTTTAGGATAGAGAAAATGTAGTATGGAAAATATCAAAAATTGGGGTCTTTTAGGTTCGGAAAAACTTAAAAGTGAACGCCGGACAAGAACACTTGGTTTGGGTGCTGCTATACGTTCCTTTAATGAACTTGCTGTTCCGGGGATTGGTGGGCTGTGGTATGAGAAGCAGCTTTTCTTATCTGCTTTAGGAATTGTAGTGGCGGAAACTGCGAGGAGGGAAGGTAAAAGAGTATCAAATATTGAAGTAGCTAATGCGATTGAAGCTTTGGGTTGCTGGCTGGCATTTAACAATAATGGATGGAAAAGAGACAGTCGATTGAGGGGTAAAGTGAAAATGAAAATGCAGAGTGATTTATCTTTTCAAAATGTCGTTAAGCGCAGTTTTTATGTTACCCAGCCCATGCGGATGCAGATGGTGCAGCCATTGTTGAAATTGGGATTTGTAATGGCAAGCGGAGAAAGATTTAATTCTTTTTTATTGTCGGAAGATGGATATACTCTAATTGAAACTATGTCATCAAATACTACGATTGACAGGCTTCCTATTATTAATTTCATGGCAAGGTGGGTGGCCGGTTGTAATCGTGCGCTTAATTCCCCCGAGTTATTAAAAATCCTTTCACCAATAACAAAAGTACCAAAAGATTGTAAAAACTTCCTGTTGGAAAGACTAATAGGAGGAAATTCGGTGGAAGCAATTCGTCGCAGAAATGCTTATAATTGGATAATAACCTTATCGGAAACGTCTGTTACTTCATGGGAGCAAAAACCGGAAATGATAGAAGGCCATCATTGGCTTGATTTAAGGACCGGAGCAATTTTTTTTCAGGTTCGTGATTCTGCCTTAGTCTTGCTGGATAGTATTGAAAGGATATTATCTCAATCTGCAAATAATCAGATTTCTGTGAAATCATGTATAATAAATGAAGTAATTAATAACTATAACGTATTAAAGAAACAAGCATCAGAATTTATTATCAAAAATTATGACCCTACTCCTGCAAAAATGGCTTCCGCATTTTGTAAAGAAATATGTGATAATGACATAATATATTGCTTGAAATCATTAATATTAAGGGATGACAGGGTCTTGCAGATAGACAATGACACTATCAAGGCTGGCCCTGCATTCAGAATGATTAATAATTCACAATCTGATGATGTCGATGATGCCGAAGATGAAAATGAGAATATTGAGATAAAAGACTTGACAATCTTTCCCGGGAAAATCTCCTATCGAATTCATAATTTATATTTACTTCATCTGGATTATACAAATAATTTAAATAACTGGTTAAAGAATGAAGAACAATAGTAATTATGCCAGACCATCATTAGCTCAGCTTTTTGAATCTCCGGTGGGATTTAAAGGGAAGTTTGGCTGGTTATGCGGATATTCAGGTGATAGGGCTTTTCTTAATGATGCCGCCGATCGGTTTACTCAATTATCAAAAGAACAGCGTGCACAATCAGGAAGAATATCTTTAGCAATAATGCTTGACAAGCATAACCCCCAGATAACAACAAAAGATGTTCCCGGCGTATATCATTTACCAATCATTGCAGAACAAGACAGTCAGTTCCGGTTGCTTCATGCTAAAGTAGCCATTTTGTTGTTTTGTAGTGATGATTCATCGGATGATCATATTATTAGGCTCATAGTGTCTACTGGTAACTGGACCCGATCAACACTAGAGTACAGCCTTGATTTAGCTTGGTATACTGAGTATTCAAATAAAGTACTTTCAAAAAATAATGATAAAAATTCTCAGGCAAGAACGGATATAAAAGCAGCTTGGAATATGATAGCATGGCTTAGGCAAATGTTTGATACTAGGATGTTGACATATATTCCTGCCAATCGGGAAACAACAGAAACTAGTGATTTGTACAATCAGTTTGAACAAAAAATTACTAATATTAGGCCTGCAAGAGGGTTTTATTCAACTTTTTTTGATAATAGAAAATCCTCTTTATTTAGTATAATAATTGATAATTTGAAAAGGGATTCTTTGATTTCTCGTAATTATATTGGAATAGGGTCTGGCTTTTACGAATCTGAGTGTAACAACTCTGGTATTCCAACAGTGATTCGAAGGATTAATGATGATCTTACAAAAAATGCGCTACTAACAAAGTCGGCTATCAAAGATGTTTTTATTAACCAAAATGCTTGCCAGGTAATTGCCAATTCATCAATTGAATCTATGCGAAATTTCGGATGGACATTGCGTGAGGCAGGTATACCTGATTATTATAAAAACCACAAAAGATCATTGCACGCTAAATTTATAATCAGTTACAATTTCAGAGAAAGTAATAATACTGCTAACAGTATATGGGTATATCTAGGTTCAGGAAATCTCACCAAGCCTGGTTTTATAAATAACGCATCAACATCGGCAGGGAACTTGGAAGCTGGCGTTTTTCTTTATGCAGACAAACTATATAGGATACCTGAAAGAAACATTGACGATGATAATGTTATTAGAAACTTGTTACCAGTTCAATGGGATACACAAATTGTAGATCTCGCTGAAGTATCTGCTGGCTCGAAAGAAGAAACAGAAATTACTTTTATAGCCCCCCCCATACCTTTTTTTAATTGGCATGAAAATAATGGGCTTTGTTATCTTATAACCAATGAGCAATCTAGTGTGCCTTATGATATTTTAGATTTATCGGGGAATCCTTGTGCGCGCAAAACAGACCAAACATTTATATGGGTAGGTATACAACCTCATCAGGTAAAAATCAGATGGGTCTTCGACCACATAGAATACATTGCGTTTGTGCCTATAATAGACAACTTTGGTAGAATTTCGACAGCGCCATTGAAACCAATAAAATTTAACGATGCCTGGAACCAACTTGGCAACTTCCCATTGCCTCCAGAGCCAGAAGATATAGACGATTTTGAAACATTTCCAGATTTTGACCCCCATAATCAAACAGAACTAACAGTCGCTGCAAAACAATATTTACAAACAAGCCAGTCAAACTATCCAATCAGAAGAATGATGGAATTAATTGAAAACATTGCATCAAAACAAACTCATGTTATAAAACTTGACTGGAATATATGGTGCATTCGATTAGAACAGTGCCTTTCACAAATTAAAGATGATTTAGTTGTCAAAGAGTTTATCAGCCTTGGAATTAATCCTATCAGTCCATTATGGGAGAAACCATTCAGACCTGATTTTGCAGAAACAAATGAGACGGATGAAGGAAGAAAATACGAAGCCACATTAAAAAGAATCGAGATTAACTGGGGTGTTGAAAAAAATGAAAAAATAGGAAAATAATGAGCAGGAATTTTAAAGGTTGGGCAGAAGTGTCAAAGAACCTTCTATCAGTAGCTTCTCAATACAAAAAAGAAAGCTGGCTCAATGAAGGTCAACTGAAGAGCATTGATAAAATATCAAACTATGTTCAGAATAATGGAATAATCATTGCCGATGAGGTTGGCATGGGCAAAACAAGAATCGCTGTTGCTGTTATCAAGAGTGTAGTAAATAGTGGCGGAAGGGTTGTTATTCTAATACCACCGGGGCTGGGCTATCAATGGAATGATGAACTCCGGGATGGTGGAATAAAAGAACCTCCGGTAATTTTAAGAAGTTTAAGGGCATATCTTAATGCTTGGGACGTTGATGAAATTAAAGATCGAAAGCCTTGGTTTAAAGAAAATATTGTTTTAATATCACATTCTTTCACCAATTGGAGGTTGAGTAAAGATTCAGAATACTGGAGGTGGGGATTATTACCTGAAGTATATGCACAAATTCGAAAGAAATATGAAGACAGATTTCCGAATAAATACAATGATTTATGTAATGGTAATAAGTTTGTCAATTATGCCGCAAAAAGTATAGTTTATGATGCTAATTTACCCAAGTCATTTTTTAAAGAAATCAGCAACAACTTTTGTTGGGGTGAAATGGCATTCAGAGGAAAAAACTTTGAACGAGGAAAAAACTATAGAGAATTATTAGAGAGAGCAGTTGGACTCGGATTTGGTCAATTTGATCTGGTTGTTATCGACGAAGCTCATAAAAGTCGAGGGGACAGCAGTGGATTGTCACGATTATTAGAAAAGGTCATAATTCAATCGTCAAATTCTCGAAGATTAGCAATGACTGCGACACCAATTGATTTGCATAGCAGTAGTGATTGGGAAAGTATTTTAGAAAGGATTGAAGTTGATAAATCCGTTATTTCACATATCATAACGAAAATTGACAACTATAATGAGACTGCTCGCAGATTAAAACAGTGCTGGCAAACAAATTCTGATGTTAGAGAAGATTTCAGAAAATCCTCAGTACAATTTCAGGCGGCACTAAGTCCATACTTGATAAGGCGGGACAAACGTGAAGACAAGTCAATCCAGACGTTTCAGAAAATAACCGGGAAATCATATAGCGAATATAGGAAAGAATCTGAACTAGCAATTAATTTATGCAATTTGTCTAAAGCATGGAAACACGCGATTTGCAGTACTGAAGCGCTTTCCTTTATCACTAGTTTTAAAGACGACCCGAAAACTAAAAGAATGCGGCTGACAATTGGCAATGGACATGGGCTTGCAGCATTAATGGACCAAGAAATAAGGTCTGATGATGACAAGAAGCAGGAAGAATTTGATAAAGAACAGGGAAACAATGGACTGAATCTTATTTCAAATACTTTACCATATGATCAGAAAAAAAAATCCGAACGTACTGAATGGTGGCTTAACAATATAAAAAAAGCGTTTAAGAAAGACGCCCTGGTCCTATATGAACACCCGGGTATATTAGAAGCCGTTGATTTTATTGAAAAACAAGCTGGAAATGAAGAAAAGGTGTTGGTTTTTGGACGCTATACAGAACCAATGCGTGCGTTATTTGTATTGTTGAACATGAGAGATCTTATTCGGAAATTACAAAGTGGAGAATTAATATACCAAACAAATTTGAACAAAGAAGATTGGCCAGTTTTTGAAATAGCTCAAAAACAATTAAAAATAAACATTTGCAATGATTATGAAACTGCAAAAGAAATTATTAAAAAAAGAAATAACCAATTAGAATACAAAAGAAGAAACTTTAGGGAAGACTTAATTCTAAACATAAAAAAGGGTCTAACAAAAGGAAATGGGGAATTCCCGGATTCATATGAATACATATTAGACGTAATTTCTAATGAAGACCACGAGCATGTAAATTTATTGGCCCGGGTACTTTTTGAATTAACATTCGTATCAAAGCAAAAAGAACCTGATAACTTTTATCTAGCCTCGTCTTTTCATGATTTATTACAAGCTATTCAAGACAAAGATGATCCTGACATTGATTCAAATGGCGATAGTGAGATTGATGCTGGTGTAGCGAAATTTTACTGGAATAAATTATACGAAAGGCTGGAAGATGAATATGCTCGTAATTACAGCAGTTTTTCAAGATTTATGTATGGTGATACAAAACAGCATTCCCGAAGGATGATTCAAATGGCATTTAACAGAGTCAATTGTAATCCACAAGTATTAATTGCTCAATCTATGGTTGGTCGCGAAGGTTTGAATTTGCATGAAGCTTGTCGCATTGTTGTTTTACTACATCCTGAATGGAACCCGGGCGTGGTGGAACAACAAATAGGGCGAGTGGACCGTGTCGGAAGCCATTGGTGTAAAGAACTAGAAGAAGCTGAAAAGCGCAAAATACTTCCCCCATTTATTGAAATTCATTCAATAATTTTTAAAGGCACTTATGATGAACACAACTGGAAAGTATTAAAAGAAAGATGGGATGAGTTACGTGCCCAATTACACGGTTTAGTAATCCCCAGACAATATGCCCAAGAAAGTGATGAATACAAAAAAATAATTGATGAATTAGAGGGATTTGCGCCAAACTTCGGCCATTATAGAAAAATATTTAATACTATTCCAACCACCACTAAAACAAACAAATCATGAAAAAATGGAATTATAACGAAGACCTCGAAAAAACACTCACAGCAATTTTTGGATTTGTTAGTATAACTGCCATAATTGTTAATCTTACGATTAAAGGTTATACATGTGAAAACATTTTAAATATGTATTGTAGGATTCATCGTGGCAAAAACGAATATGGACTTTTATAAGATCGGAGTTAAATTACCGGTGATAAAAGAAGAACTAAGAACATAAAAAAATAAGTATGAAACTAAAATCTGAAATTCACAATGCTTTAAAGTATGGCTTGAATAATACATATTCAGGTAATTCAAAACAAATAATGCATAGAAACAGGTCGCGAGACTTTGTCGAAAAATTAGCCGAATCATTCAGGCACGAATACTCTGGTGATAAATTCCGAACATTTTCGAAACACTTTGCGGGAAACAAAACAGAGTTTGGACTTAATGAGTTGCTTTATGACATAGCTGTTTGCGAAACAAAAATAATGCCCTCTACAAGAAATAAAAAAACGCTTAGGTATGTTACAAAAAATATCTGGTCTGTGGAATCTGAATTAGCAAGAGACAGCCACGAATCCATTAAAGATTTTAACAAATTGGTGATGAGCAATAGCGAGAATAAATTATTTATTGCTCCGGAAGTTAATAAAATAGATGATTTCTTGAACACACTAAAAACTCCGGCAAAATGTTGTTCAGGAAATGTTTTTCTGGCTATGGTACCCCATCCTGGAAAGTGGGATGTAAATATTTCTGTTTCTGTTTATCAGCTCAAAAAGGATGAATGGGTAATAATTTAGATTTCATTTTCGATCAGAATTTTATCTCCATTGAAAACAGTTACCAGGGCAACCCCATTATAAAACGGTTCAATAGCTTAGTAATGTTTTCAAGCAATTATATTATCAATATAATGATAATAGTTGAAGTTTTCGGTGAACAGATTTTAATATGATTTTAGATTATCTTCACCTTTTCTTTCCATTTCCTGCCATAATCATTAAAATACTCATCTAACAAAGAGGTTAGGAGGGTAAATGATCATTTATTGCCATAAAAAAACGTTTTAAAACATTTTAACTCGTATAATATTCGCATGTTAATCGGATAAAAACTTTTTTAAATATTTTATATCGTTTT
>Ga0116170_10004663_pt1 | contig 12474 bp, 14 predicted proteins | sample AD_JPNHW1_MetaG_FD_89797 | JGI IMG/M metagenome (GOLD analysis project Ga0116170, IMG submission 89797) | Active sludge microbial communities of municipal wastewater-treating anaerobic digesters from Japan - AD_JPNHW1_MetaG | ecosystem: Engineered > Bioreactor > Anaerobic > Digestate | place... | reverse complement strand
CTCACCGAATCAACAGCGTTGCAGCACTTGTGCATTCCAAAAATTAAAAGTGGGCGCGATTTGGCCTGTGTGGCCGACAACGAAACCGGAAAAACCACGACTATCGTCATCAGCGTGCTTCAAAAACTGAAGGCATCGCTCGACGATAATCCCCGCGCCGTGATAATTGTACCAAATTCGGAGTCGGCAAATAAAATAAAAGAAGAGTTCATTCGTCTAGGCGAATATACCGACCTTCGTATTCACACGGCTTGCGAAGACGGTAAGCTGAACGATCAGAAAGATCAGATTTATTTGGGAAGTGACGTGGTTATCGGCACTGCCAAACGGCTAAACCAGGTTTATTCTATTTATGGGTTGAATTTAAGTGTGGTAAAAATTCTTGCAATTGACGATGCTGAGCAGGTTATCAAAAGTATCAACTATTCTCAGATCGACCGGTTGGCCGAAAGTTTGCCTAAAGCTCAAAAGCTGGTTTTCTGCTCCGATATTAACGACTGGATTGCCCGTTTCGCCGATGAATTTATGAATGTTCAGGAGTTTTTGGAATTTGAAGAAGAAGAAGATGGAGAAGAGTAGAGGTGCGATTTTTTGAAATGATCGGATTCTTTCTCATCATCTTTCAAGCCGGAAAACAATTTAAACAAACAACATGCGCCTTACTTCGTTTTTAATTTTTTTCAGCATTGTATTGCTGATATATGGCTCTGTAAATTACTACATTTTTGCCCGTGGCCTTCAGGCCTTTTCGCTGAACGGATCCATGAGACGATGGTTTATTGTACTTTTCTGGACAATAGCCGCCTGTTTTGTTACCGGCTCGTTTATGGAACGTGCTGTTTCGTCGGCTCTAAGTGAATGGATTTACCGCATTGGCTCGTTCTGGATGGCTTACATGCTCTATCTTTTCCTTGCTGTTTTCGTCATCGACCTGGTGAGATTGGCCAATCATTTCTTTCACTTTCTTCCTGAATTTTCGCAAATCATGAAATTCAGGCTCGGACTTGGCGTTTTTGGACTGGCTTCGGTAATTGTAATCGGTGGGCATATCAATGCGCTTTGGATCAATGTAAAAGAAATTCCGCTTGAAATTCATAAAAAGATAAACGGCAATCCTGAAGTTAAAATCCTGATGGCTTCTGACATTCATCTTGGAGCATTGATTGGCGAACGGCGGGAAAAAAAACTGCTCGATATTGTGAATGAGCAAAAACCAGATATGGTGCTGCTTTGCGGCGATTTGGTTGATGGTGAAATTGCGCCGGTATTGCGCAAAAACCTGGGCAAACACATTCAGGAAATAAAAACACCTCTGGGCGTTTATGCCATTTTGGGAAATCACGAATACATTGGCGGTGAGCAAAAGACGTTACCATACCTCAAAAGCATAAACATTAAAGTATTGATTGACAGTTTAGTCACGTTGCCAAATGGCATTCAATTAATTGGAAGAAACGACCGTTCGGCACGAGGCGTGAACCAACCCAAACCGTTGAAAGAACTGATGGCTTCAACAAATCCTGAATACCCGATCATTGTAATGAACCACCAACCATTCAACTTAAGCGAAGCTTCTGATTTGAACGTCGATTTGCACCTCTCGGGACACACGCACCACGGACAATTGTGGCCTTTCAACTACATCACGAAAGCCATTTTCGAGTTGAGCTGGGGTTATTTGAAGAAAGGTAATACCAACTTCTACGTGTCGTCGGGCTTTGGAACATGGGGACCATCGGTTCGCACCGGAAATCGCCCTGAAGTGGTTATTTTCAAATTGAGGTTTGATCGGTAGTTGAGATATAAAATGAAACTTGTACTTTAGTAGTCAGATTTATTTATCTCTAGTTATGGAATCCGCAATTTTGAACCGGTTAAAATCATTAAAGTCTGTTTTTCAGTCGCATAAGGTTGAAAAAATCTATCTTTTTGGTTCAGCCACAAATTCAAATTTCAATAACGAAAGCGACATTGATTTGCTGGTTTCTTTTCAGGAAAACCTTGATCCACTCGAAAAAGGTGAGCTATGGTGGTCGTTGTACGATTATTTAAAAGCTTACTTTAATCGTGAAATCGATCTGGTTACTGAGAGTTCACTTAAAAATCCATATTTCATCGAAGAAGTTAACAATACAAAACAATTGATTTATGGATAATAGAATTAAAAAATATTTGTTTGATATTCAATTATCTATCTCAAATGTTGATAATTATATTGGAGAACCAAGATCTTTTGAATCTTTTCAGAACAACCAGATGCTTCAGGATGCAGTTGAAAGAAATCTGGAAATCATCGGTGAAGCTATGAACCAACTACTGAGGATTAATCCTGAAATTCAAATTTCAAATGCCCGACGAATTGTTGATGCCAGAAATAAAATCATACATGGATATGATTCTGTTGAACCTGTAAATATTTGGGCTATTGTGATCAATCATTTACCCAAACTGAAAGAAGAAGTAGAAGAATTACTTAATAACTAGGTTCATAGTGAGCGGGTGACTGCGAGTCACCCGCTCACTAAAAGAATCACTTCAACCTTCCATCCATATCATCTCTGTTGTATTCGGGCTGCAAGGGAAACTTTACCGGTTTTCCGTCGCGTTGCGAGCGGTAAATGGCTGTAAACAGTTCAACGGTTTTGCGGCCCTCTTCGGCTGTTACCAATGGTTCACGGTTATTAATTACTGCATCAGCAAAATCGGCAATCTGTTGTTTGAAATACCAAGTCATCGAGTCAACCGAATGAAATTCAGCGGCGTCGGCCTTATTCCATTCTTCCATCAAGTGCTCTTCGCCGGGAACTGTCCATAAATCGAGCTTCGGAGGTTCGGCAATGGTGGTTTTTCCGGCAATGAACATAGCGCCACCTTCGGGCTGCGAGCCAACGGTTGCGCCATTCGAACCATGAATGTGTACCTTGCCGTAAATTCCTGGCTTTTGAGAATTACTGACCAAAATGTTGCCCAATCCTCCATTTTTAAACCTGATTAAAGCTACGGCGGTGTCTTCCACCTCTATATACGGGTGATTGATATTACTCCAATAGCCAAAAACCTCGTCAATTTCGCCACCCATCAGCCATTGGAGCAGATCCAGTTGGTGCGGCGACTGATTCACCAAAACTCCGCCGCCTTCCAGCTTCCACGAACCACGCCATGCATCGCTGTTGTAGTACGACTGGTCGCGCCAGCCCAGCATTTGTATGGTGCCGAGCGCCGGAGTACCAATTTTGCCTTCGTCAATGGCTTTTTTCATTCGTACAATGGGCTGGTACCAACGGCGCTGACTAACCACACCTGCTTTTTTGCCCGTTCTTCGCGCAGCTTCAATAATCAAATCACAATCCTGAAGTGTTGACGCCAATGGCTTTTCGATCAATATGTTGGCACCAGCTTCCATTGCTTCAACTGCGGGATTAGCGTGATAGGGATGAGCCGTGCAAATAATGGCAACCTGGATGTTTTCAGCTTTCACCATTTCCGTTATCGACGAATAGGCTTTTACTGAATATTGGTCAACAAATTTTTGAGCCGATTCAGGAGTACGGCTCCAAACAGCTTTAAACTGCAATTCAGGAATCTGCAAAATAGCTTTGGCGTGCAAATGAGCAATTTTGGCACATCCAATTATAGCAACATTTAAGGTCATAGTCGTGATGGTTAGATTGTTTCGAGATATAAGTTGCGTGTTTTCACTGAAACTCGCAACCGACAACAATTTTTATGGTTTTAAAATTACTTTCATCAAATGAGGGTCTTTGCGGTAAAGACGCTGGAACCAGTCGTTTCCTTCTTCAAGCGGCGCAACTTTGCTGATTAACGGATCGACATTGATTTGCCCGGAAGCAATCAGATCGAGACATTGCGGATATTCACCAGCGGATGCACACGATCCCTGAATTTTGATCTGGCGGGGAACCACTTTTTGAAGCGGAAATTTCACTTCTGGAGAAAGGTTACCAACCAATGTAACCGTACCACCTTTTCGTGTACAATCAATAGCAGTATTTACAGTTGATTCAATACCAACAACTTCAAATACTAAATCAGCACCGCGTTTTTCAGTTTCCTTTAAAACGAGATCCAGAACTTTTTTGCCTTCAGGTTTTACGGCGCAGTCAGCACCAAGTTCCAGAGCCAAGTCCAGCTTGCTCTCAACCGGATCGATGGCAATCACTTTGCCGCAGCCAGCAGCTTTCAAGGCTTGAATACACAGCAGTCCAATCATTCCGCAGCCAATAACAACAGCGGTATCATTTCCGTGAACGGAGCTTATTCGAACTGCATGAACCGCAACCGAAACAGCTTCGGCCAATGCGGCTTTTTCGAAACTAATATTTTCAGGAATGGCATATAAAATGTGTGCCGGAACTGCGATGTACTCGGCAAAAGCGCCGTCCTGCCGGTATTCGTCGCACGAAACACCCAGTACACGCCGGTCTTCGCACAGGTTAATTTCACCACGCTGACAATAATAGCATTTTCCACACGAAATCGTTGAATCGAAAGTTACGCGGTCGCCAACATTCCAGCCAAATACATCGTGCGCTATTCGCACAATTACTCCTGATGCTTCATGCCCCATAATTACAGGAGGTCTGCGGCGGCCAGTGCTTCCGTCCATTCCGTGCACGTCGCTGCCACAAATTCCGCAGGCCTTTACCTGTATCAATACCCAGCCTGGCTTCACTTCAGGAATTTCAGTATCCTTAATTACAAATTCATTGTATTCTTCAAGTACCAACGATTTCATAGGTTTAGTTTAATTTTTTTCATCGGACCGACTTTTCTCTTTCTTTTCCGAATGGCATAAAAATAAGCAAAGCATTGACAACAAATCCTGAAATCAAAATAATTGAGCCAGTCTCGGAGTGATGAAATGTGATCAACAATTTTCCCCATAAAGCCAGAACACCACCAGCGAGCATGGCAGCAATCCCAAACCGCTTGTTATACGGGAGATTGAACAGAGCTGCAATCATAGGAATAATAAATGCTCCTGAGTAGAACGAAAGCGCCAATAATAGTGATGAAACAATAGAAGTGATTTTCAGCGAAATAATCATGCTAAAAATGCCGACAACAATTATTAAGAGTCTCGTTTGCTGAAACGATTTCCGGTTGTTGAGATCCTTGTGAAATAATTCGCTTAAAATCATGGAAGCCGTCAGTAGGGTAGTGGCGGCAGTTGACAGAACCGCCGAAATTAAAGCAGCTACCAGGAGTCCGGTCACCCAATCAGGCAACAAGCTGTTTGCCAGATTCACCAAACTTGAACTATTTTGTACTCCTGAATTGAAAGTAGCTGCATAAATTCCGACATAGGAGAGCACGAATCCAAACGGAATCAAAATTAGTGCTACAGCCAAAACACTTCGGAAAGCTGTTTTCGAGTTCTTAGAGCAAAATACACGGGAATATATATCAGGACCAACAACAAAAGTGCTTGAAAAAGTAATGATCAGAATCAACAAGTCGAAAGGCGAGAAATGACTGTTAAACGGGAAATACGTCGAAAATGAAGGCAATTCGGGAAATTTGGAAGTCGGAATCAATAAAGCTGTGATGACAACACCTCCCAAAATAAAAAACGATTGAAACAAATCGGTTTTCATTACCGAAACCTGTCCGCCAATATATGTATAGATAATAAATATTGTCCCGGTGAAGAACACGCCCAAACTGTACGACAAATTGAAAAAACTTACCAGAATTTGTGCTCCGCCTATAATCTGCGCAGCAACAACACCCAACCAGGCAACCGGGATGATAACTGAGGTTACTTTCCGCGCTGCTTCTCCATAAAATTGACCAATAAGTTCAGGCAGCGTGAACTTCCCTTTGGCATAGACTTTTTTAACGATTGGAAGTAAGCCCAGCAATCCCAAACTCGCTGCGAGAATGTACCAGGCCGATGCCCACGACTGCGTTTCGGCCAAACCAATTGTTCCCATAACCGCCGATCCTCCGAGAATTGTAGCCAGTAAACTTCCTGAAATTTGCCAAACGCCGGTTTTCTTTCCTGCCAAAAAATAATCAAACGGCGATTTAATTTTCAGGAATGAGTAAATTCCTATAAGGAATAAAACGATAGCATATATAATAAGTATGGTGAGCTTCATCTCGCACAATCGTAGTTTTAAACCGTAAAGGTGTTAAATTTTGATGGATAACAAACAATTGAGCCTTCTTGTATTTATAGCAAACAGTCCAAAACAAAGAATAAATTTTCTTGTGCTCCATAACATTGATAATGGAATTAATAAATTAACTATTTTTGTTTCCGTTATCGCACACGGAAATAATTTTTTAACAAATAACAACCAATAACCTTATGCGTAAACCACAAATTCTAATTGCATTTTTGTTGATTACATTCAGTGTATCAGCAAAAAAATCAGATGGTTGGGTGTCACTCTTCAATGGGAAAGATCTAACCGGCTGGCATCAGTTGAACGGAAAAGCCAAGTACCACGTTGAAAATGGTGAAATTGTCGGAACAACCGTTTCAGACACTCCAAATTCCTTTCTCGCCACTGACAAAGATTACAGCGATTTTATTCTCGAACTCGATCTTTTGGTTGACAACGACATGAATTCGGGCATTCAGTTCCGAAGCATTAGCAAGCCTGATGTAATGGATGGCCGCGTACATGGCTACCAATGCGAAGTTGACCCATCACCACGTGCATGGAGCGCTGGCATATACGACGAAGCTCGCCGTGGCTGGTTATATACTGGAGAATTGAACCCGGCTGCAAAAACGGCATTCAAACTCGGACAATGGAACCACTATCGTATTGAGTGCGTTGGAAACAATATTCGCACCTGGTTAAACGGTATTCCGGTTGCGTATCTAATCGACGATATGACACCGGGCGGACTAATTGCACTTCAGGTACACGCCATTGGGAAAGACGATAAACCCGGAAAACAAATCCGTTGGAAAAACATCAAAATCAAAACAACCGATCTAAAGCCAACTGAAACTCCCGACGTTTTTGTAGTCAACCTGATACCAAACACTTTAAGCAATGCTGAAAAAGCACAAGGCTGGCAACTACTGTTCGACGGTAAAACCACCGATGGTTGGGTTGCGGCAGGTAAAAATGAATTTCCGGCTGAAGGATGGAAAGTTGTTGACGGAACGATTATGGCAGTTGCGAATCGTCCGGATGCCCCGGTAAAAGGAACGGACATTGTGACCAAAGAAAAATTTACTGCTTTCGAACTTCAGTTTGAAGCTAATTTTGCTGAGGGTGCAAACAGTGGTGTTAAATATTATGTGGGCAACGGCGGCCCGGGCATCGGACTGGAATACCAGGTATTGGACGATAAAAGACATCCGGATGCAAAGTTAGGTGCAGTTGGAAACCGCACACTGTCTTCGCTTTACGATTTAATTCCGTCGGACAAGCAGGAGCGTTTTACCAAAGGAGCCAACGAATGGAATGTTTGCCGCATTGTTGCTAATCCGGATAATCATATTGAGCATTGGCTGAACGGAATGAAGGTTGTTGACTACGTGCGAGGATCGAATATTTTCCGTGCGTTGGTTGCTCGCAGCAAATACGCCGACTATAAAGACTTTGGAATGGTAAAAGAAACACCGATTCTACTTCAGTATCACCAGGATCAGGTGAAATTCAGAAGCATCAAAATCAGAAAAATAAACTAAACCAAACACCTTAATTAATATTCAGAATGACAACAAATCGCAGAGAATTTATTAGAAATGTAGCTGTAGGAACCGCCGGTATTACGATTGGTGGCGCACTGTCGGGTTTTTCAGCGAAAAGTTATTCCCGAATTATTGGCGCTAACGACAGACTTTCTGTTGCCCTGATGGGATGCGGCCGAAGAGTTGGTGCATATTACGGAGCACTGAAAAACAAAGACAACAATGTTGATGTAGCCTATATTTGCGACGTAATGAAAAAACAACGCGAAAAAGTTGCCAGGGACCTGAACGGAAAAGTATCCGGCGCAGCCAAATTGGTTAACGATATTCACGAAGTTTGGAACGACCAAAAAGTTGATGCTATTTTCAATGCTACTCCCGACCATTGGCACGCACCGGGAACCTGGCTCGCCATGCAGGCCGGAAAACATGTTTACATTGAGAAGCCTTGCAGCCACAATCCACGCGAGGGCGAATTGCTCGTCGCATTCCAGAAAAAATACGGAAAAGTTGTGCAAATGGGAAACCAACAGCGGTCGGCAAAAGAATCGCAGGAAATTATTGCTGAAATTCACAAGGGCGTAATTGGCGATGTTTATAAAGCGGTTGCATTCTATTCAAATAATCGAGGCGAAGTGCCCGTTGCAAAAAAAGCAGCCGCGCCTGAAGGTTTGGATTGGGAACTTTGGCAGGGGCCCGCTCCGCACACCGAATACATGGACAATATATGGGATTACAACTGGCATTGGTATGGTTGGGTATGGGGAACTGCCGAAACCGGCAACAATGCTACCCACGAATTGGACGTTGCCCGTTGGGCATTGCAGGTTACTTATCCTGAATACGTTGATGTTGAAGCAGCAAAGCGCCATTTCAAAAACGACGGATGGGTAATGTACGACACGATGGATGCAACATTCCGTTTCCCAGGAAACAAAATCATTAAATGGGACGGGAAGAGCCGCGAAGGTTACAATACATACGGAAGTGATCGTGGTACTGTTATATATGGTAGCGAAGGAACCGTGTTCGTGAACCGAGATGGCTATTCGTTGTATGATCGCATGGGTAAAAAGGTAAAAGACAGCAAATCGTCGGGAAGCGAAGCCGGAACTGCATTGGGCGGCGGCGGTGACATGACTGATACCCACGTTGCAAACTTTTTTAATGTTATCAGGGGAAAAGAAAGTAAACTCAATTCTCCGATCGAAGAAGGAGCCATCAGCCAGATGATGTGCCACTACGCCAACATCTCTTACAGAATTGGAAAATCGTATAAAATCGATTCTCAAAACGGACACATTCTGGATAAAGATGGAATGAAACTCTGGGCAAGAGAATATCAGAAAGGTTGGGAACCAAAGCTTTAAAATAGATAAATAAAGTGCTTTATCACAAACTCCCCAAAAAATTTGGGGAGTTTTCTTTTTTCTTAATTTAGCTGATCGAAAAACTAAAACTAAATAAATGCTTAAACTTACACTTGCTATCTTGTTTACATTCATGACTTTATGCGGAAAATCACAAATAAACATGGTAGTAAAACCTGGCGGATTTTTATTTATGGAAGGAAAAGACAGCATTTTATTCTTTCAAAAAAGTCCAAAAGATAAAAACGGAGAATTTAGTCGCTGCAATTACGTACATCCCTTTTATGGAATTGATGGCACAAGGCTGACAGAGGATTTTCCTGAAGATCATTTACATCACCGAGGAATTTTTTGGGCATGGCATCAAATACTTATAGACGGCAAGTTGGTTTCTGATGGATGGGAACTGAAGAATTTTCAGCAAAAGGTTACCAGTTTCGAATTTCTACTGCAAAAAGGAGTCGGAGTTCTGGTATCGACAGTTGAGTGGAAATCGCCACTGTGGAAAAATGGAACAGTAGCATATATGAAGGAAAACACAAAAATATCAATATATCCGCGAACCGGTAATTTCAGAAGAATTGACTTTGAAATCAATCTGAAGGCTTTGACCGACAGACTAAGCATTGGTGGTTCGGCTGACGAAAAAGGGTACGGTGGCTTCGCTACCCGAATAAAATTACCTGATGATGTTAAATTTGAAAGCAAAACAGGCAACATTGAGCCCCAAAACACGGCAATTGAAGCGGGAAGTTTTATGAATATCAGCGGTGGTTTTCTTCGTGAAAATAAAACAGGTGGAGTAGTTATAGTTAGTAATGAATCAAATCCTGAACCTAATCACAGTTGGATACTTCGCAAATCAGCCAGCATGCAAAACGCTGCCTTCCCGGGAAAAACGCCAATTTCAATTCCTTTTGACAAACCCCTGATCCTAAAATACAGCTTGTTAGTCTATCAGGATCAAATGAATAATAAACAAATTAAAAAAGCATTTAAATAAGTTGAGCTAATGGCAACTGCAAAATACAATGATATCAAACCCGAACACGTTCGTCCGGGACTTGAGCGCCGAATAATCTACACACCCAATTTGATGACCGTAATTGTTGATTTTACTGACGGTCCTTGGGCTGAAGCTGAACCGTTTCATTCTCATCCGCATGAGCAAACCAGTTACATCGCTCAGGGGGAAGTGATTTTCTATTGCGAAGGCGAGCAAGAACAACATCTATGTCAGGGCGACATGTTTGCCGTTCCTTCAGGGAAAAAGCATACCGTAAAAGTCCTTACCGAAAAAGCCCGCCTAATTGACAGTTTTAATCCAATTCGTCAGGACTTTATAAAATAAACAAAGGCAGTGTTGCTTTCATTTACAGTTTGTTGAAACTGTAAGGTTCCTTATCTGGGTATAAAGAATATCTATGATTGATATTTTATTTTGATATATCTAATTCGAACCAATCTTTAACGCTCGTGTTTCATAAACCAAAGTGTAAAGCCGAATGAGAATTAAGAAGGAAATCAAAATAAAAACAGCCTTTGCTTTTACAGGAGCCATTGGTGGATTTTTATACTGGAAATTTATTGGTTGCACTACCGGAACCTGCCCTATAAAATCAGTATGGTATTTCTCGACGTTGTGGGGAATGGCCGCAGGTTATCTGGCAGGAGATATTCTCCTTAGCATTATCGTTTATTTAAAGCAAAAGCGCGATGACAAGACGGTTCAATAAAATAATCAATTCATCCCGACCAGTTCTGGTTGACTTTTACGCCGACTGGTGCATTCCGTGTAAGCAGATACCGCCAATTTTAAAGGAGGTAAAAGACCATTTTCAAAACAACATCCGCATTATTAAAGTAAACGTTGATCATTATCCCGACATCGCCAATAATTATAAAATAAACAATTTACCTGCAATTGTTTTGTTTCAGAGAGGTCAAGTTCACTGGGCCAGTACAGGAGTTGTTCCGGTGAACGATATTACTCTCGCTTTGGTACACATTTTATAAACTCAAGCGAATCCGCAGGTCATTGGTTTTCTCCTTAAATATTATATTTGCAGGACTAAACCTAAAATCAATGAAAAATTCAGCAGCATTTATACTATGCCTTTTGTTGGCATTTTCAGTCAGCGCAAAAACAAAAGATCACGATTTGAAACATTGGCCAACGGGAAAATCTCCACTGGAAATAGGAACCCGAATTGCCAACAAGTTTTTGGCTACTCCGCACTCCCGCTACGGAAACACACATCCTGACACGCCTCCAACGCAAATTACATATCCTGATGTTTGTACCTGGCTCGGTGGAATGTGGTTTTCAGAAGTGACAAAAAATGATCAGCTTTTTAAACAGTTTGAAGACCGATTTAGCCCGCTTTTTGACAAAGAAGCAAATCTTCAGCCTAAACCGAATCACGTCGATAATAATGTGTTCGGATCGGTTCCTTTGGAACTTTATCTGCAAACCAAACAACAAAAATACCTCGATCTTGGGCTGAAATATGCCGATACTCAGTGGGCTTTACCTGAAGATTCCAAACCAGAACAAAAACAATATGCTGATCAGGGATATTCGTGGCAAACGCGAATTTGGATCGACGATATGTTCATGATTACAGCCGTTCAAGCTCAAGCCTATCGGGCAACCGGCGACCGGAAATACATTGATCGCGCTGCAAAGGAAATGGTACTGTACCTGGATAAAATACAATTATCCAACGGATTATTCTACCATTCGCCAGATGCGCATTTCAGTTGGGGACGCGGCAATGGATGGATGGCTGTTGGGATGGCCGAGATTCTGCGCATTCTTCCGAAAGACAATCCAAACCGCAATCGCATCATGGATGGATACCATAAAATGATGGCTGCTTTGCTAAAATTTCAGGGAGATGATGGGATGTGGCGTCAGATTATCGACGACATAGAGGCTTGGAAAGAAACTTCGGGCACAGCTATGTTTACTTATGCTTTTATAACCGGGGTTAAAAACGGCTGGCTCGATGCCAAAACCTATGGAGCAGCTGCCCGGAAAGGGTGGTTGGGATTGATCACCTATATTAATCAGAATGATGAACTGACAGAGGTTTGCGAAGGAACAAATATCAAAAATGACCGGAACCATTACATGCAACGCAAACGCATTGTCGGCGATCTTCACGGACAAGCTCCACTGCTTTGGTGCGCAACTGCTCTGCTTCGAAAATAGTGAACGAATCAGCTTTTCTTGATACAATAAAAAATTATATATCAGCTATTTGCTCAAAAATGACATGTCATCTGACATTTTTTGAGTAAATAACTTTTTAATATTGCGTTGCATTTATTTTTAAGTTTGTGGCAGGAAAGATTCGAGATGAAGGTTGAAGATAAAATACTGTTGGGAGAGATAAAGAGCAGAAATCGAAAGGT
>Ga0116170_10004662_pt1 | contig 12475 bp, 15 predicted proteins | sample AD_JPNHW1_MetaG_FD_89797 | JGI IMG/M metagenome (GOLD analysis project Ga0116170, IMG submission 89797) | Active sludge microbial communities of municipal wastewater-treating anaerobic digesters from Japan - AD_JPNHW1_MetaG | ecosystem: Engineered > Bioreactor > Anaerobic > Digestate | place... | reverse complement strand
TCCAGGGAACACCGACATCATAACCCTCGTTAGTCGCCGGATAAAGCACGCCATGGTCAACACCGAGTTCGAATTCTTTGGCGCCAACGGCGTCCCAAATAAGTTTTGCCATAGTATTTTACGCTCCTTCTGTTAATAATATAAAATGAAAGTCCAATGATTGAGAGAGTCAAACACATAAAACCGGTCAAACCTAATCGCCGTAAATGAGTTTAGAAGCACTTCCACATATCCCGAATCAGGGTCTGTGTCGATTAGGGTAAGTAAATATGCTCTAGCACCACGATATACAGCGTTGTTTGCGTAATCGGTTTTAATGTTTGATAGCCGGAAGATGACACAAGGATATACTATATCTTCATTCTCGGGCGGCTGAAAATAGACAGGACGATGTGAATACACAAGTATGTTCTCGTGTGTTTCTTCATCTTCAGCGACAGTATATATACCTCTGATGTCTCCGTGATCCTCATCTGTGACAACATACACAAAATCTCCAATTTCTGCCGTCTCAGGAATCACGTAGTCTGCGAGGTCTGCTGCCGTATCGACATCTCCTAGCCATACCCCTGTGCCTATTATTTTTTCAAGTTCTTTTTGAAGTTGGAGGCGTCTATCCGCCATTATAAACACCCCCAACCGTAATTATAATCCTCGGGCGGAGGAATTCTAAAGCTGTGACCTTCATTTTAAGTTTCTGGCCACTAACTCTGACGTACTTAATCTCTTCATAGGCCTGCCGTGAGTCTTTCATCACAATACTATACCTATTCTTAAATTTTATATCGTCATTTACTCCCTCGCCTGAGTCAAACTGTTTGTTATACGTCAAGACATCCGCCTTATAATGGAGTTCGACCGGGACTTTCGTCCAACTGCCTGGCTTAGACTCGACCTTTGTTTCAGCAAAACCCAGGACGATCGACACTCTTGCCATAACAAATCTCCCTTACGTGGCCGGAGTCTGAGTCAGGACAATCGCGCTCTTCGGGGTAATCAGCGCGCCGCCGACAAGCCATTCAAGCAGGTATGTTTCTTTGTTGAAGTCGATGTCGAACTTTGTGTCTTTCAGAGCAGAGTCGCCGGTGGGCAGGCTGAGAGCATAGTCCGCCATGTTGACCATGATCGACTTAATGTTCTTTCCTGCGGCGTTCTGCGCAACTCTGAATTGTGGTACTTCGATGACTTCCTTGCAGCGCACAAGGCTGGCAATTTCGGAAACGTTCTTATAGAGCCTTTGGCCCATTCCGTCTTTGGCAACAAGCCATTTACCGATTTGCGCCGGAGAAACGAACAGAGACGGGTCTCCGCTGCCCATGTAGTCCGAACGGATTTGGATAAGCTGGTCCAGTTCATCATCCGCAGTTGCGTTCGCCGCAATGTTCTGCTGGATTGTCCATACGCCGTCATCAAACGCGATGGGACGGACGCGGTCTTCTTTGATTTTGTACGGGCTGTTGGAAGGTCTGCCGTCGCTGATGAGGATCGCACGCGCGAGCTCCTGATTCAGCTGCATACCCATTTCGCCCTGCAACCACTGCAGGAAATTGAACGAGCTTATTTGATAAAGCACGTCCCTGTCGAGCTGCTGACGTTTGTACATCCAGCCGGGCTCAGTAATGCGGTTGAGGACAGCGATTTGTTCGTCGACCTTCTGAGCGCCGAGAGTCGGATAACCCTTCGCGCGTTGGTCTTCTACCTCAAAGTCGGTGAGGTCGGTCCACAGGGATTTGATCTTCGTGAACGGGACCTTTTTGACGCTGCCAAGAACGCTTTTTACCCAACCCTGGGGTGTATTGATGATCAACGGTTCCGGATTGACGGCTTTGGGGTCGTCATACAAGTCGGTTATGTCTGTGACACCATGCTGAATGCAGGCCTGCTGGAGAGTTGCACCGCCGCGGACAGACTCCATGAAGTCAGCGATGTAAATGATGTTGTCGCCTTCGCCGTGTTTGATTTCTTCTTCGTTGTTTTTGAACTGTCTTGCTTGTACTGCCATTTTTTTCTTACCTCCACTTTCTGAATGTTTAATTTCGTCCGGCTCCGTTCCGGGTTGTTCAGGTGTTTCCTCAGCAGGGGTTTCTGCGGGAGTTTTCTCCGCAGGTGTTTCCTCAGCAGGGGTTTCTGCGGGAGCGTCCTCCGCTGGCGGATCATCTGAATGCTCAACAGTGGGTTTTTCGTCGTTGAGGTCTGCTTGAATAGCTGCTTTTTCCTCTTCAGACATTGCCGCATACGCAACAGCGCCGAGATATGTTCCAACAGCTATTTGGTCATCGTTCATTGTCGCAAACACGGCTGCCACATCTAGGTCTTCCGATTTTTCCTCTTCGGGCGCGGGATCGCCATGTTGAATCTCGGAGGAGACGTCATCATTGAAACAGATATACGCCTCATCTTGCACTTCCTCAGTGTAGTCACCATGTTCAACCTGGGCTAATTGGATATACGCGCCCGGGTTCGCACCCGCGGAAACAATGCTTAAATCGCGTATGACTCCGGCAACAATTTTACCGGCTTCGCGCCTAAGCATATTGGCTTTAATACTGAGTTTTCCGACATCGCCATGTAAGACCTGGTCTTTGCGAAGAATTGCTTTATCGTAATTTGGGTTAAACGTTATAAAAGCGTAAACGCCCTCATCGCGATGCTGCAAGTATGCTTTGCCGAGAACAGCATCAAGATACTTTTCGTATCCTCTTGCGTGATCATCGACTAGCGGGATTATTTCGCCGTCCATGTCTTTAAAGGCGCCGTGGGCGATTGTTTCTCCGTCTCCGCAACGAATTCCATACCGTGTTGCAAAGCCTTCAAAGTCCCACTTGGTTGGTTTCTTACCTTTAGGCATAAGGGTACCTCCTTCTACTAGAATCTTTATACAAATCGCTATATTAATTCATCACGCCACCCATTTTTGTGTATGGCCCTCTTCCTCTTTTTAGCGATTCAGTATTGAACTAAGTCGTGGTTGCTGTCGCATCCTCCTCAGTGATGATTTTCTCCTCTTCAAGGACTGGCTCTGGACTTGGCGCCGGCTCGTTCGGGGAACTGGTGTTCGGATTCTGGATCTGCTTACCCTGTTCAGTCCCTGTAGGACCAAGGCCCATTCTGCTGCGCATCTCGTCTGTTGATGCTACTTCTGCACGTTTAAGAATTTCGGCTATTTCAGCAATTTCTTTACCCGTGGAGAATTCGAACACATCAAAGATGCACCTTATGGCTTGTCCCTGTGTACGAGCAGTCTTCGTCAAGAATTTGCGGGAGAATTCCTGAGTGAATGCTTTTAAAATCATACCAACGATGCGACTCCGGTAGTTAGCCATCGTTTTTTCGTCAGCTGTTCCATTAAGGATTGTGTCTGTAACACCCAACTGTGTAAATGCTTGCAGTGTTAATGCTGTGACCTGCTCCAACAGATTGTTTGTTGTTGGTCTATTAAGTTGAGTCACCGTTTCAGTTGGGTCCATGTAAGCAATGCCGTATTTTGAATTCTTCAGCTGCTCTTCAATGTCTTTTCGGCGCCCCTCGGCAAGTTTCTGCCGCGATTCAGAACGAATCGTGTACGGAACATGAATGATTAAGTCGATTTTGCCACTGACTGAATCATCATTTGCCTGGTCTAACAAAGAGATGGCGCGCGTAAGGCGTTTAAGCGTAGCGTTCGATTTATTCATTATGTAGAACAACGGATTCTCGATAATAGCCACAAAGTCTTTAGGAACTGTCCATCTCTCTGTTTTACCCGTTTGTTCGTTATATATCTCGACTTCTATTGAGTTTTTATGGTATTGACAGATCTTTGCCACCCTTAATGATACGATTTCCCAAGTATCTGATTGATATGGGTTGGTCGTAGTTTCGGGGATAATTGCAACAGAGCCTTCCTCAAAGACCGAGATTACAGCATCGATCATGAATGCCTGAGGCGTTTGGTCAAGGTTTGTAGACACTGTTAGTACGTCATTAAGCACACCGGGCTTGTCTGATATATATTCACCTGCTTTATTAACCATGACGTGCCTAATAGGAACGTTAGCACAATCAACAGCAATCCTATTGTATATAGCGGAAATAATCGACTGTTGAGAGGTTGAGTTATGGCGGTTGAAGCTGTCGTATAGACTGCGAGCACCCGATTCATAATACTTGACGGTGTGTGGCTCTCGTTGGAACCAATTTATGATGCTTTGGGTCCTTGATATGAATGGATTAGCCATGCTACACACCGCCTCCTTTCGTATTTTTTCGTTCATCGTATTTAGCCAGGGCATAATACTTTGCTATGTCCGTGACAGAAACCGCACCACGAAGTTTGGCTAGATGCTCCATCTGTTTCACAACATCCTCTTTTTTTGCACTGGTTAATTCGGCATATGTGGCTTGAAGCTTGGTCGGCGCTACCTTTTTGGTTTTCTTATTCGCTTCGGCGGCCTTTGTTAAAGAAGAAAGCCCCTCAGCAAGGGAATTAAAGACACCATCTGAAGTGGTTATCTTCTTAACAGCAGTCATCGCGGTATTCACCGATTTTAGCCCAGACTCTAAGAGTTCTGTCTTTGCCTTCTTAACATTAATCTCAGATATCCTGGTATTCGCAACAGATCTGATACGGTCTTCTGTGAAATGGTCTCCCGCACTAATCTGGTGTAATTTTTGTATAAAAGCATCGGCTTCTTCAGAACTCATACTCGCAAGCTTCTTAATACCTTTTTCAATCATCTTGTCATTTTGCATTCGCGCCTTGACTAGATTAATTATTTCCTCATTTTGTTGCTTAGTGAGTTTCTTCTGTTCTTTTCGCTTAGAGTCCCAGTCCTTCAACTCCTTAGCTAGTTCTCCGCCTTGCTTTTTGATGGCTTTCCGTATTCGGTGTTGACCCATAGCAACCCTAACTCTGTTTGCAAGACCCGACCCTTTAGGGTATCTCCCGGAGCCTGGCCCACCATGCTGAATTTCGTCTGTCGCCACTACCATCATATCGCCTCCTTATGGGTTTAGTTTAGCGCGGGTTCACTTCACGTTTATCCAACCAGTTACATTGTTGAACGCAGGCCATTTTCCGACCTTATTTTTTACATTGGTTATACGAACGCGATTGTTCATTTTGCTCGCGCTATACACATAGAATGTCCCGGAGATATTGTTCGCTGCCTTTTTGGCTGTTGAGGAGACGAAGAGCGGTTCCTCACTCAGGGTAAGTACGTCTCCCGAATTGTAGGTTACGGGTTTTACGACAGGCGGAGGTGTTACCGGAGGAGGCTTGATACCAAGGAGCTCGTTAACCCTTGTTTGAACAGTCTTTGGGTCATACCCCTCAGCAATTAATTTAGCGACTCTTTCATTGCCATTGCCCCAGTCGTTCGTCCCGGCGATAATTTCACGTGCAACCTGGTCGATCGTCTTTTTGACCGGAGGAGTAAATACCGGCGGAGGAGTTGTGGTGCCCGTTTTCGGAAAGCCGTTTAAACCCGCTGCCGGAATAATGGACGGATAATCAATTAACATGTAGTTCTGGTCGCAAGTAACCCCAGCGACAATCGTTGAGCGGATTGCATTTGTTGAACCGCCAAATTGCCACATGCCAAATACAGCCGGATTGGAATATGTGCATGTTTTACTCCAGCTCGCAAGCCAGTGAGAATACTGCTGCAACTCGTTGTCAAACATATACGTGCCGAAGTACGATTTAGATGAGTATATACCCACCCAATACCCTTTTGCCTCAAGACATTCGCAGAATGCTTTGATGATGTCTGTGACGAGCCGCTTGCCAAGGTCCAGCTGCCCTTTTTCTTCAACATCATACCACACGGGAAGTTCAAACTTTCGGCCTTTAAGACAGTTGTTGTAGAAATACTCCGCTTCGACGACCGCCTTCTCAACTGTTCTGGCATTGCTGTAAAAGTATGCCCCTACCGGCAACCCAAGTCTTTTTGCTTCGTCATAGTTGCGTACAAACTTCGAATCGGTATAAAGGCCGTTGCCTTTTCCCCAATCCCCGCCTGCACCTTTGATGATGACGAACTCCACGCCTTCGTTTTTTGCCTGTTGAAGATCAAAGTCGCCCTGCCATTTCGAGATATCGATTCCAAATTTTTTCATTACGATTCCTCCTTAAGTTAAGATAAAAGATTTTCTACGCCGGGTATCGAGAGTATGAACTCGCAGAGCTTGATGACTGCTGGAGCGATATCAATACCAAAAACAAGGTCTAAGGTCTGATAGAATGCTCCAAATAATAACATAAAACCCATTTATATGCCTCCTTTTAAGTATTAACCCATTCGGTTAGGCTGTCTGCTATTTTTCCATTAGGATAAGTACCGTCTGGGCATGTTTGGTGAATGGTTCCGTCTGTTTTTTGCCACACCTTTATATTTTCAATACCAGCGTCCTCGACAACATACGCATCTTTAAGAGCCGTCTTAGGAAATGTCTCACGCTCTTCTTTTGTTACTTTTACGGTATCCAATCTCGGATGCGCAGGGTCTACGCCAAGTATCTCGTGGCCGTTCACTGAAAACGAGCCGTGCTTCTCAACAAGGGTTTTAAACTCTTTTGAAAACTTCACACCAAGGCTTTTTTCAGCCTGTGCAATTTCTGCCTTTGAAGCACCTTTTAATGCTCTGAAGTTCGGCAAAGAGTCAACGCTTTTTCCTCCAGTGTTTTTTTGGTCCCCACCAGATCCTTTAGGGTATCGTCCAGAGCCTGGTCCACCATGTTGTATTTCGTTTTTGTCTCTTTGTGTAGCACCGAAATAAAAGTCAGCGCTCCAGGGATTCAATTTTTCTGACATCTCAATCTCTCCTAATCAAATAATCTATTGCGGTGAATTTTCCAGGCTATATATGCATCAATTAATGCTGACACAGCATCTATCTTCTGTTCAATATGGCTCTTAACCAATTTCCGATTGCCATTATTGTCTTCAAGTGTTATGGCGTTGCCCATGCAGAACGTCATTATGGCTTGATCAAATATGAGATACTTCGTCATGGCAAGGTGGTTAATATCTCCAAGCGGGACAGACTCTGTTTTACTTCCTTGGATTATTTTCTCTATGCCGATTTTACCATAGTTGCTTTCCCACATTGCGACAAAGTCTTTTGCATTATATGGGTCGTACCCAAATGCCTGCACATCATACTGATGGCGTATAATGAAATCATCGAGCTCATTAAACACATCTATCATATCAAGTATAGTACCAGGGCGTATCACCAACGATCCTTCATTGATAAATTCGTCGTACTTAATTCGCAAGGCCACATCAAGGCGGTCAAGTGTGAACTGTGATATATAACTTCTGTTTTTGATACCAAAGCTCCCATCTGCAAGCGGAAATAAAAAGGTAAAGGAACAGAAATCGTCGCCCCTTGATAAGTCGCCACCAAGCGCACATGGCATACCATCGAAACTAGCTCGACTAACGGTTGGAAGAGTATCCTCATACGAGAAGAAATACGTATACCCCTCCATAGGTATACCAAATCTTTTTGCAAGGATATCATTTCGAGCAGCCGGAACACTCCGCATCTTCTCGACATCCCGTTGGTATGCGTCATATGAAACTGTGTACCCTATATTCGGATTTGCTTTAACCCAAAGCCTAGGGTCTTCGACTTCTTGAACGTTATCGAGTTTATAATACCAGATAGAAACATGGTCATTAACATATTCGCCATTGAGTATACTGATTAGTTCGAATTTTACTGTATCGCCAGATGCGTTTCGAACCGTTCCCTCAGAAGAGGTAGCGAGTATAATATAGTCTGGGATTTTTGAGGCGCCTTGTTCTAATGCACCAATGACGTCTTCACGAATGTCCCAGGACAACCACTCATCAACGGTATTTACCTTACTTCGCATGCCCTGCATCTTGTGTATAGATAGAGCACGGGGTTCAAGATAGCTTCCAGTCGTATAGTTATATATTCCTTTGCCTGTGCTGGCGACAAGTTGTTTATTAACACCTCCGCCGAAACCCTTGGCAAGGTTGCTCTTACATAAAAACTGGAGAAGAGGCCCCCTAGACCGCGTAATAGCAGTCCTTATTGGTGACAGGACCTCTTCCGCCTGCTTTAGTGTTGGTGCTGTGGTAATTTGTTGTGTCGTGGATGGGTCCACGACAAGAAAATAATTCTGGATAAGCGAGTCATACATTGTTTTTGACGCGCCTCTACCCATAATTAGAAATTGCTTGTTTATGAGTCTACGTTTAACCCGCTTCTCGACATACTTTTGTTGGTCAGGGTCCCACACAGTCTCAATTACGTAATAGAACCAGGCTAGTAAGTCTTCTGCCCACAGCTTAAAAGAGTCTAAAAGAATTAAAGGCTCTCCTGTCGTAAGGGTTGTCTCTGTTTCACAGAAAGAAATAAAACCCGGCATAACTGAGTCGTCGTAATAGTATTGCGGATTTAGGATGCGTGCGTCTACGCGGGCCATTTGCTTTAATATCTCTTTACAGACAGGCAGTCCACTATACACAGCTTCCCTAAATTGCCCGTAATATATTGGTGTAGCTGTGTTGGACAGCAAATAGACACACCTCCTATCTCATTACGATGGTTTGTTTTGTTCGCAATTATGCTTAATCAACCATATGCACTTAGCCGAGGACTTTCCAAACTGCTCAGCTACTGCTGCAGTCGGTGGGTCAACAGAGAGACGAGATTGATAGTACACATAGTCTTTAGCGTTCTCGAACAAAAGGCTCTCACCGATAAAGTCTTCCCAGGTTGTCAGTTCATTTTCAATTCTAAAACCGGTGCTTGGCCCAAGACCCGCAGCAGTCAAATCAGCAAGGGCTGTGTTAATGGCCTGCATAGTGTCCTCATGAAAAGATGCATCGCCATTATCAGTAACGTCAAGCCCTATTCGTTTCATTATGCTAAACAGGATAGACGGTTCTAATGCCCACTTCGGGTCTGGTGTTGTTGGCATATTATTCTCCTCCTTCTACTTTCCATGGTAAATGGTCAAAAGGTTTTCGCTCTACGAATGCAAATTTTTTAGGCGCTGCGCCACCATATTGTAAAAGCTGATGTGTATTAAACAACATGGTTATAAGATTTTCAGGGTCATACGCCAACGGGTCGTTGATATCAAAGGACTCTGGCGTAAGCGGGTTTATATGATGTACTCGTATAAGGGACGGGACCATTATCTCATGGCCAGGCATTGCTAGGTCACACCCGTTGTCGCGAGTTATGATGTGTGGGCGTATATCATTCTTCCAAAGTAGAGAACGATATAATGCCTGATTAGCATAGCGCAGAGAACCAAACGTTTGGTCCCCCACACCATGCACAATACCTTCCTGTAAGTATAAGAATCTTTCTTCAAATGTTGGGAGGCTCATTAACTCAGAATATGTTTTCATCCTGTGGCTCCCCTCTATAAGCGCTTAGCGATTCTAATGCTGCAATAATAAGAGCTTTGTTCTCGATGTCGTTCCGACAGGATTCCAATTGCCCTTCAAGAAGTTTTATTTTTGCTTCCATCATGCGCCGCTCAATCTCTTCTCGAGGAGAGGACTTACTGAGATAGTAGGTAATAACCTGCGCTCTAGCAGTCCCCTCCTTTAATTGTTTCTGTGCGAGCTGAGTGGCATAGAAGCAGTTGATCCTTTCCTGTTCCTCTGGGGATGGTATGTAAGAATACCCGTCCATTGGTACGGGAATAGGTATCCTCTTACCTGCTCCCATTGAGATACTCACCTGCCACTTTCAAGACCTTACCCGAGTAAGAATTATGATAGACACCATCGATGTCAACTTCGCTTTCGCCGGCGTTGTAAGCGACAAGCGCCTTACTATAATCGCCGTACTTGTTTATTAACTTGTTGATGAAGCGTATACCAATTCGTAGGTTACCTGCTTCATCTGCATTTAGGTCTGTTACCCCAAAGGTTGCCATCTCAGCACCAAACCATCTAGGAGTAATTTGCATAAGACCCCGTGCGTTTTTTGAAGAGATTTGGTTTGTATCGAAACCGGATTCGCATTCAACCATTGCCTTTATGAGGGCCACTTCTTCGAACCCCATTTCTTGACAGACTTGCTCGATCAGTTTGCAGACTCGTTCCTTTCGGGCTGCTGGGGATTCTTCTTCTACTGTCGTTGCGGTTATGTTTAACACGATCAACTCTGGTTCTTTTTTTTCAGGTGGCTCCGTAGGTGCTTCTGTTTCCTCCTCAACGACTGGTGGGTTTTTAAGTGCCTCAAAATACGCGGTAATATGTTGGTTGAATTTGTCACACATCTCTTTCTCACTATCGGCAGTGAGTATGTGGTTTTGGCGGACGAAAAGACGCGAGTCCCACTCGTTGTTTAACTCATGGGTGACGGTTACAGTGGTTTGAAACAGCTGACTACTCACCCCCACACCATACTGGTTGCCCGGCTTAAGATTGGTATGAATGTCGTTTAGAGTTATCAATACTTGTTTATCACTTTCTGAGAGTAACTCGTCAAGAGTCTTATCGCTTTTTATTAGGGTTAGCGCTGTAAATCTCATTTGGTCGTCTCCTTTCAGACTTTCACGAATAGCGTCAGTAGAGCCTAGCATGACAAGAGTCATAAGTAGGGATATCATTTTGTTTAACATGGTAACCTCCTCATTGATAAAGTATAATCCTTGACGAATCTCTTCTCTTTGGGTTCCGGTTGACAGGATGAAAAAGAATAGTGTTACATACTTCTACGCCATAGAACGAGCGGGCATTCCTTATAGGAATGCGTGTTACTATCCTCCATTATAATACTCGTTTTTTTCTCGAGCGCATTACAGATCCGGCATGAGATTGTTATGTAGGAAAGCAGAGAAAGGAGGACCCGCTCGCCTGCGCCCATGCTGGACCTGTAACACGCTCGAGCCCTACTCAATGCTCAATCGTGATGATATATAAGACGCCATCAACGATGATGTAGTTCAACTCCGCTTCCTTCCGAAGTATGTCAAATTGGTCTGCTAATGCCTTTTTGATAAACCGGTAGTTAGCGCTTTTGTACTTCATCCACGGTTGCTTTTCGAGAATGTCTTTTGACAATAGAAGCCTGATGTCATGTATATAGACTGGGTTCCGAAGTATTTTAAGCACCTCAGGCCGGCCTAGAACATATGATCCTAATGCCTTTAGATAATAATCGCCTGGGATAGACTGGTTTTCGCCTCTAAACCATCCTGTGGAATACGGAAGAGGCTCTTCATGGGTCTCTTTTACTGCTTGGTTAGCCGTTTGTTTGCCGGCATAGTGAAATATGAGCCATGCGATGGCCAATACGGCAATAATAATCACGAAAATCAATGTTTTAGGCATCTTTAGTCTCCTTTTCCCATTCAGCAATGCCTCTGGATTACTCCAAGGCGCCAGTTTGATCCGGAAATGGTCTGGTGAAAATTTTTTGCGAAAAAAAAAGAGGGAGTCAGGCGAAATCGGGTGGGGTACCTAAAATTAGAGGGGCCCCCCGGGGTATCAGGCTCTCGTACAAACCACAAAAGCCCAAACCCTTTCCTCTAATTCTTTACTGCTCACTATATATGTCATTTAAGCCAAATATACAGTGAAAATGCCTATATTTACCTGTTTTTACCCCGTTTTACCTGAAAAAGGGTGTCAAATAGCAGTTTAACGCATGAACAATAGCCTTCTTCAAGCACCTGGGGTGCATAGTAAGCTGCGGGTGTGGGGTTATACAAGATGGGGGGCACTTTTCAATGTTATGGGGCCCGAAATACACACATATAACCCTGCTTCATACGGACATACATCTATAATCCACAGGGCAGTGTGTCTATTATTCAAGCGGGCTTCCCTATTAACTGGGGGTTCATTTCAGGAACATAGAGCTTGTATTCTCCATCTTCCGTGTAATCTTCCGGGTTAGCTAAAACATAGGGGATGACATTAGCATACCGTACTACGTCCACAAGAGTAGAGTAATAAAACTTGTTCTCAATCTCTTCTCCTAGAGGCGTCTCACCAAACTCAGAAGCAACACCTATAAGACGAGCAAGAAGTTGATTAGTGTTGTAACCTTGACGTTCATCATAGTTAAGCCAACGTTCATAGTCTGTGAATGGCGAATAAGGATTGTCTAATGTTGTAAGTAGTACTTCTGCATAGCCTGTAGGATATACAGTTGTGTCTATTATAGCACTTAGTGTGTAATCTACAACACTCTTATCATCACTATTGTTCATTTCATGTCACTCCTTTCTTAAGAGTTTATATATGAGTTCACAGTAGATACAGAAAGTCCTACTCTAGCAGCTATTTGTGCAGCTGTAAGACCATTTGGCCCTGATGCTAAACCTTGTATTCTATTAATGAGATACTCACTAGCAGCAGCATTTGTCCTTGGTGTTGCCAACTCTTTAACTCGTGTAGAATCGGCATTCTGTAGTATCTTCCTGAGGGTGGTCTTATTTACAGCGCCATTCTGGATGGCATCCCACTCCCTATCGCTTATGT
>Ga0116170_10004661_pt1 | contig 12475 bp, 10 predicted proteins | sample AD_JPNHW1_MetaG_FD_89797 | JGI IMG/M metagenome (GOLD analysis project Ga0116170, IMG submission 89797) | Active sludge microbial communities of municipal wastewater-treating anaerobic digesters from Japan - AD_JPNHW1_MetaG | ecosystem: Engineered > Bioreactor > Anaerobic > Digestate | place... | reverse complement strand
CGGCGATATGATTGCCGTTCAGGAAGCCCGCGCGCGGCTCGACGCGGCGCAGGCGGAGCTGCTCAGCGCCCGCAACGGCGTACAGCTGGCGCGCCGCGCGCTGGAAAAACTGACGCATCAGCCCGTCGAAACGCTGACCGATCTTGAAACGCTGGAGCCGCAAGGTCCGGTACCGGCGTTGATGGAGGAGTGGGTGAAGTCGGCGGAAGTCAGTCAGCCGGTGCTGGAGCAGGCGCGGCAGGAATTGCAGGCCAGCCGCTATATGATTGCGGCGGCGTCCCGCGGCAACTGGCCGGTGGTTTCGCTGAACGCGCAGTATATCCGCGCGGACGGTTCGTTTATGCCGGCGATTGAGCGCCGCGAAAGTCTGGTCGGCGTCAGCGCCGTCTGGCCGCTGTTTGAAGGCGGCCGGGTGCGCGCTTCCAAGGCGCGGGCCGAAGCGCTGGCGCGGGTCAGCCAGTACGGGCTGGAAGCGCTGACGGACAATGTGCGGCTGGAGACGCAGCGGGCTTTTCTGAATCTGGAAAACAGCGTGGCGCAGCTCACCGCAGCGCGGCGCGCGCTGGAGTCGGCCCAAACGGCGCTGAAGGCGACGCAGAAAGGGTATGAGATCGGCAGCCGCTCGGTGGTCGACGTACTGGACAGTGCGCGGCGGCAGGCCGCGGCGGAGTCGGACTATTATCTCGCGCTCTACAGTCAGGTGCTTTGCCGGATGCAGCTCAAAGCCTCCGCCGGTGTGCTTTCAGAAAACGATGTGCATGCAATCAACCAATTGCTGACCGTGAAACCGGGAGTGTAACGATGGACATGAAAAAAGTTCTGCCGAAAGCGGTTCCCGCGCTGCTGCTGATCGCGGGGATCGCCGGCGTTTTGATTTTCAGACATGAACAGGAACTCAGCAAACGGCTGACGTTTTACGGCAACGTCGATATCCGCCAGATTCAAACGGCCTTCTACAGCACCGGCCGCATTCAGCAGATGCTCGCCCGCGAAGGGGACGCCGTGACGAACGGCCAGCTCATCGCCGAGCTGGACGCGACCCGCTACGAAGCGGCGGCGGCGAAGGCGGAAGCACAGGTCGCCATGCAGCAGCAGGTGGTGGCGCGCATGCTGGCCGGAAGCCGCCCGGAAGAAATTGTTCAGGCGCAGGCACGCGCCCGCGAAGCCGAGGCGGCGCTGACCGACGCGCTGCAAAAACAGGTGCGGGCGCAGGCGCTGGCGAAAGAGGAATATGTTTCGCAGCAGCAGCTCGACGACGCCCGCACGGCGGTCGATACGAAGCGCGCCAATCTGGAAGCGGTCCGGCAGTCCGCCGAACTGGCGGTGCTGGGTCCGCGCAAAGAAGATATCGCGGCAGCGCAGGCGCAGCTCAGCGTTTATGAAGCCGCGCTGAAGCTGGCGAAGCAGGAGCTGGCCGACAGCAAACTCTATGCGCCGGCGGATGGCATCATTCAGAACCGCATTCTCGAACCGGGCGATATGGCGTCGCCGCAGAGTCCCGTTTATACGCTGGCGCTGAACAATCCGGTCTGGGTGCGCGCCTATGTGCCGGAACCGGACCTCGGAAAAATTTCCGCCGGGCTGCGCGCCGAAGTGCGCACCGACAGCTTTCCGGGCAAGGTGTACGAAGGCTGGGTCGGCTACATTTCTCCTTCGTCGGAGTTCACGCCCAAGCAGGTGGAAACCACCGACCTGCGCACGCGGCTGGTTTATCAGGTGCGGATTTATGTGAAGAATCCGCAGAACGAACTGCGGCTGGGCATGCCGGCCACGGTGAAAATTCTCACCGGCTCCGCGCAGGAGAACTAGCGATGCCGGTTCCGGCTGACAGCTCCACCGTTCTCGAACTCCGCGATGTCACCAAGCGGTTCGCGACCTCTGCGGCGTTAAACGGCGTCAGCCTGAGCGTCCGCAGAGGCTCCGTCACCGGACTGATCGGGCCGGACGGCGCGGGCAAAACCACGCTGATGCGGCTGATCGCCGGGCTGCTGGTTCCGGACCGCGGGCGGATTTCCGTACTCGGCATCGACGCCGTTCAGGAGCCGCTGAAGGTTCAGCATGTCATCGGCTACATGCCGCAGCGCTTCGGGCTCTACGAAGATTTGACGGTCGAAGAAAATTTAAATCTCTACGCCGATCTTCAGGGACTGCCGGATGCCGCGCGCCCGGCCCGCTACGCCGAGCTGACGAAGATGACCGGACTCGCGCCGTTCACGAAACGGCTGGCCGGCAAACTGTCCGGCGGCATGAAGCAGAAGCTGGGGCTCGCCTGCGTGCTGGTGCGTCCGCCGCAACTGCTGCTGCTCGACGAACCGACCGTCGGCGTCGATCCGGTTTCGCGCCGAGAACTGTGGTCGATTGTTTACCGGCTGGTGCAGCAGGAAAAAATGACGGCGCTGCTGAGCACGGCCTATCTGGATGAAGCGGAGCGCTGCAATGAAGTGATTCTGCTGCACAAGGGCGAACTGCTCGGCCAGCAGTCGCCGGCGGAGTTCAGCCGGCAGGTCGACGGGCGCAGTTTTCAAGCCACCCTGCCCGGCCTGAATAAACGGTCTTTGCAGGGACGGCTGGCCCGCGCCCCCGGCGTTCTGGATGCCACGATCCAGCGCACCGGCGTGCGGATTGTGATGAAAAGCGCAACGGCGCCGGACCTCGCCGGACTGCCGCACGGAATCCGGATCGAACCGGTTCCGGCCCGTTTCGAAGACAGCTTCATCAGCCTGCTGCGCGAAAAGGACGGACACAGCGCGCCTCCGGACAGTCCGTCCCAACCCTTCGCGCCGACCGGCGGCGATATGATTACGGTCGAACAGGTCACGAAGCGGTTCGGTTCGTTCTGCGCCGTGCGCGGCATCAGTTTTTCCGTGAAGGAAGGCGAGGTGTTCGGCCTGCTCGGCGCCAACGGCGCGGGCAAGTCCACAACGTTCCGGATGCTGTGCGGCCTGCTGCCGGCCACGGACGGAAAACTGAGCGTCGCCGGTCTGGACCTGCGGCACGCTCCGGCCAAAGCCCGCGCGCGGATCGGCTATATGGCGCAAAAATTTTCGCTCTACGGCGATCTGTCGGTACAGGAAAACCTGCGGTTCTTCAGCAAGGCGTACGGCCTGCGCGACCGTGAACAGCGCGAACGGATCGAATGGGCGCTGCGGGAATTCGAGCTGACGGACTATGCCGCGAGCACCAGCCGCGAACTGCCGCTCGGCTATAAACAGCGGCTCGCGCTGGCCGCCGCGCTGATGCACCGGCCGAAAATTATTTTTCTCGATGAGCCGACCTCCGGCGTCGATCCGCTGGCCCGCCGCGAATTCTGGCACCGCATCTCCGGCCTGGCCGAAGAAGGCGTCACAGTGCTGGTCACGACGCACTTCATGGAAGAGGCGGAATACTGCGACCGGCTCGTGATTATGGCGGAAGGCGATATTCTGGCCGAGGGCACGCCGGATGAACTGCGCGCCCGCGTCCGGTCGGAACAGCTGGCGGACCCGACGATGGAAGACGCCTTCATCCATCTGATCGAAGAACACGAAGCGGCGGGGAGGCCCGATGCGGTTTCTTAAAAATTCTGATCCGGAAAAGCGCGCGGCACAGATGAGGCTGCGCGGGATGCTGCGCAAGGAAGCGCTGCAAATCCTGCGCGATCCGTCGAGTATTGCGATCGCCTTCGTGCTGCCGATCGTCCTGCTGTTCCTCTTCGGCTACGGCATTTCGCTGGATGCCAAACACGTGCCGATGGCGGTCGTCATCGAAAGTCCGTCGGCGGAAGCTGCGGATTTCGCCGCGTCGTTCGAGCAGTCGGACTATTTTTCGCCGCAGCGGTTCGGCACCATTCAGGACGCGGAGCAGGCGCTGATCCGTCACCGGGTGAACGGGATCGTCTGGCTGCGCAATGATTTTGAAGAGAAGCTGCTGTCCGGAGCGTCCGCGCCGGTCGGCGTGATCATTAACGGCGTCGATGCCAACACCGCCCGCATTATCGAAGGCTATGTGAACGGCGCGTGGAGCACCTGGCTGCAGCAGCGCGCAACCGCGCAGGCCGAAACGCTGAAGCTGCCCGTCCGGCTGCAGCCGCGCGTCTGGTTCAATGCCGAACTGCGCAGCCGCAACTTCCTGATCCCCGGACTGATCGCGGTGATTATGACGCTCATCGGCGCGCTGCTGACAGCCATGGTCGTGGCCCGCGAATGGGAGCGCGGCACGATGGAGGCGCTGATGGTTACGCCGGTGACCGCGAAGGAAATTCTGCTCGGCAAACTGCTTCCGTATTTTGTTCTCGGCCTCGGCGGGCTGGCGCTTTCCGTCGGCATGGCGGTCTGGCTGTTCGGCGTTCCGCTGCGCGGCTCGCTGCTGGTGCTGTTTCTGACTTCTGCGCTGTTCCTGATCGCCGCGCTGGGCATGGGGCTGACCATTTCAACCGCGGCCCGCAATCAGTTTGTCGCCGGACAGATCGCCATCATCGCAACGTTTCTTCCGGCGTTCATGCTGTCGGGATTTATTTTCGACATCAACAGCATGCCCGCCGCTATTCAGATCGTCACCCATCTGCTGCCGGCGCGCTATTACGTCGCCATTCTCCAGACCGTTTTTCTCGCGGGGAATGTCTGGAACGTCCTGCTCCTCAATTCGCTGGCGCTGATGCTGTTCTGCGTTTTTTTTCTGGGACTGGCCCGGCGGCGTACGGTTAAACGGCTGGAGTAAACCATGTGGACGCACCTCAAAGCACTGGTCATTAAAGAGCTGCTGGCGCTGCTCAAAGACAAAAAGAGCCGGCTGGTGCTGATTGCGCCGCCGCTGATCCAGCTTTTCGTTTTCGGCTACGCCGCCACGTTCGATCTCAACCATATCCGCTACGCCGTACTGAATGAAGACCGCGGCGCGGCTTCGCGCGAACTGCTCGCACGCTTCGAGGGCTCCGGAACCTTCGAGCGGGTCGCGCAACTGGACGGCGATGCGCAGATCGAGCCGGTCATCGACAACAAAAGAGCGCTGCTCGTCGTACGGTTTCCGTCCGACTTCAGCCGCAATCTGGCACAGGGCCGGCCGGCAGACGTTCAGATCAACGTGGATGGACGGAATTCCAACAGCGCCATGCTGGCGCTGAACTACGTCCAGTCCATCGTCTCCTCGTTCAACGCGGTCTGGATGAAAGAACACGGCGGCCGGGCGCCGCCCGCCAACCTCGTCGTCCGTCCGTGGTACAACCCGAATCTGGTCAGCCGCTGGTTTATCGTTCCCGGCATCATCGGCCTGCTGACACTGCTCGTCACGCTGCTCATCACCGCGCTTTCCGTAGCACGGGAACGCGAAGAGGGAACCTTCGATCAGCTGCTGGTGACTCCGCTGAGGCCTTTTGAAATTCTGCTGGGCAAGGCGATTCCCGGGGTCCTCCTCGGACTGGCGGAAGCCTCGGCGATTCTTCTGATTATCGTGTTCTGGTTTAAAATTCCGCTGCTCGGCAGCCTGGCGGCTCTTTATCTCGGCCTCCTGCTCTTCCTGCTTTCCTCCATTGGCGTCGGCCTGATGATCTCCTCGCTGACGGTCACCCAGCAGCAGGGCCTGCTCGGCGCGTTTCTCTTTCTGGTTCCGTCCATCATCCTGTCCGGATTTTCAACGCCCATCGCCAATATGCCGCTCTACCTGCAGAAACTGACACTGATCAATCCGCTGAGATACTTCATCGTCATCCTGCGCAGCGTCTTTCTGGAAGGCGCGACCGTGCCTTTGCTCTGGCCGCAGTACTGGCCGATGGCGCTCATCGGGTGCATCTGCCTTTTTATGGCCGCCATCCTTTTCCGACGCCGCATGGTTTGAAATCAGCAGAAATTGCGCAGAGCAATCATGTTGGTCTGCTTCCATCCCTGTTTGCGGTAGAAAATAAGCGCCGGAACATTGCGCCCGTCCGCCAGCAGCTGAACGCGCGTTGCGCCCTGTTCGCGCGCCCATTTCACCGCGGCAGCCAGCAAGGCTTTACCAAGTCCGCGCCGACGGCAGATCTGCGAAACAACAAGATCCTCAATCAGTCCGGAAAATCCGCCGGTTGCGGTCGAGATCACCATCTGTACGGTCACCATGCCGGCAACCCGCCCGTGCCGTTCAGCCACCCAGACCGATGCGGATGCGGATTCCAGCAGCATCTGGAGACCGCACCGTTGTTTGACCGCATCAAATTCGAATTCCGATTCTATCGTGAAAAGCTCCTGCAGCAGCCGCATCATAGCCGCAAGATCGTCAGTGCCGGCAGGCCGTATCCAGAACGCACTCTTTTCAGTTCCCGATTTCACTCCTATTACCGGCTCCATAGACCCCTCACATCTTTGTCCCGAAAACACCCGGATAAGTTCACAACTGTAACATTCCGGCCTTCGCGCAGGCTTGGTTTGAATTAAAAAGCAACTTCGGTGCCGAACCGGCGCAGGGATATACCCAAAACACAAAACCGCTGATAAATAAGGTTAATCATTTGTCGCACTTGACATTTCCGGCGTATCCGGCACCATCCGAGCCATCAAATTAAAGCACTTCCGACCGGTCTTGCCGGGCGAGTGTCCGTCCCGTGTTAGAAGTGCTTGTTGGAGTTGGTTGTTTAAGTGAGGTGTATCATGAGTTGGATGAAAAATGTTTTGTCCATTACCGTTCTTTCTTTACTGGTCGTCGCGACGGGTTGCCGTTCGCCGAAAATGCCGTTGACCCCCGCACAGCAGGGTGCTGTTGTTGGCGGTTCAGGCGGTGCAGTTGTTGGTGCCGTCATGGCTCAAAATGCCAATGCTTCTCTCAGCAGCTGGCAGGGAGCTGGCGCGGGTGCAGTAGCTGGCGTGGCCGCCGGCGCACTGGTTGGCGATGCTCTCGATGAATACGCCTACGACAACGCTTCCGGCATGAAAGACAAAGATGCTCAGATCAATGATCTTCAGCGTCAGCTCGCAGATGCCGAAGCCAAACTCCGCGGTCAGGGCATGGACAACGTGAAGGTTGAAGCCGTTAACGGCCAGCTCCGCTTCACCATCCTGAACGAAGTCCTCTTCGAATCCGGAAAAGCTGAACTGAAAACCGGCAGCAAATCGACCATCGACAGCGTGCTGAATATCATCCAGAGCGATTTCGCTAACCGCGACATCACCATCGAAGGTCACACTGACAGCGATCCGATCATGAAGTCGAAGTGGAAAGACAACTGGGAACTTTCCTACAACCGCAGCATGGCGGTTCTGTACTACCTCATGAACGAAAAAGGCATTCCGGCTGAGCGTCTCAAAGCAGTTGCCTGCGCCGATTCACAGCCCGTTGCCCCGAATGACAGCGCAGCCAACAAACGGCTGAACCGTCGTGCGGTCATCGTTGTGATGCCGGCCAAGGACTCCATCATCGTCGAGAAGAAGTAAGTATCCTTGCGTAGACCTTCTCACATGAAATCCGCCGTTCCATTGTTTATCACTGGAACGGCGGTTTTGTTTTTACTGTGCGGCTGCGCCACATCGGTCGAAAGCCCGATCCGCAAACCGCAACCCTGTGCCGCGCCGCAGCCTCTGCGGGTGGCCGTCCTGCCGCCGCGCATTCACCCGGATCTTCTGCCGGAAAACCTCAAATCGGAAAAGCCGCTGTATAAACAGATGATGGATGGCCGCGGGGCGGTCGTCACCAGCGGGTCAGCATCCAAAGACATCGGCCTGGAAATCGTCTCCACCCTGACACAGGCCGGAAAATACGGGCGGATATTCACCGTTGAAACTGAAGAGGAAGCCCGGCAGTTGGGCGCCGATGCCCTGCTGACCGTTACCGTCTGGGATTACCGCACCGTACAGCTCGGCTCCAATAAAAAGTATCCGCTGATTGTGGCGCTGGGCCTGCTCATGCCGCAATACTGGATACGCTGGCAGACGATTGAGGCGCGCTTCGAATGGGAGGTTAAACTCACCTCCCTCGCCGACGCTTCCACACTCTACCGCAACCGGCTCAAACGCGAATACACATCTTCTGTCCGCTCGGCCTCCGGCCATTACTTCACCGACAAAATGCTTTCATTCCTGCAGAACCGCGCGGCGCCTGACTTCATCGGCGAACTGTTCGCCTTGGAGATGCTGACCCCGCCGGCTGAAAAGTAGATTTAAACGTTCCGACAGACCCACCTGCGAGACCGAGTCATGAAACCATTCTGTGCCCTTTTTCTGGCTGTGAATATTGGATTGATCGCATGCGGGGCGGGTGCCGACACGAACCGACCGCCCTCCTGGGCAACTCCGATTGAACTGGCCGGCGTTCCCAATCTTCACAAGGTGAGTGATACGCTCTATCGCAGTGCGCAGCCGACGGCCGAGGGCATGAAGAACCTGGAAAAGATGGGCATTAAAACCGTGATCAACCTTCGTTCTTTTCATTCAGACCGGGACGAACTCAGGGGCACCAGCCTGTCCGGCGAACATCTTTTCATGAAGGCCTGGCACCCGGAACAAAAAGAGGCGGAACGGTTTCTGCAGATTGTGACCGACCCGGCACGCACGCCGGTACTGGTTCACTGCCAGCACGGAGCGGATCGCACCGGAACTCTTTGCGCCATCTACCGGATTGCGGTTCAAAACTGGCCCAAGGATGCCGCGATCCGCGAAATGACCGGCGGCGGATTCGGCTTCCATGAAATATGGAGCAACCTGCCGGCCTGGATCGAGCAGCTGAACATCAATCAGCTCAACTGCAAACCGCCCGTTCAATAGGCGCAGACTAATTTCCTTCGGTGCGGAGGCGCGGATCGAGGGCGTCGCGCAGAGCGTCGCCGAGCAGGTTGAAGGCGAGGACCAGGCCGAAGATGGCGATGGTGACAAAGGTCATTTCCCACCAGACGCCCTGCCAGAGGCGCATGCGCGCGCTGTTGATCATGACGCCCCACGACGGCTCGCTCGCAACGCCGATACCGAGGAAGCTCATAATCACCTCCGTGCTGACGGCCGCCGGAAAGCGCAGGGTGAAGGTGACGATGATGACGTGGCTGACATTGGGAAGGATGTGGCGGAAAAGGATGCGCGGCCAGCTCAGTCCCAATGCGTGCGCCGCCTTCACGTAGGCCTGTTCTTTATGCTTCATCACTTCGCCGCGGATCAGGCGGCATATTCCGACCCAGGTCGTGAGTCCAATGCCGAGGTAAATGCCCAGCAGCCCCTTCCCGACCACCATGGCGATGGCGAGAATGAAGAGCAGGCCCGGCATGGAAGCGACGGTGGAATAAAGCCAGACGACAAAGCTGTCCACGCGTCCGCCGAAATAGCCCGCAAGACAGCCGAAGAAAACTCCTATTGGAATGGCGATCAGCGCGGTGATGATGCCGACTTTATAGGCAATGCGCGTTCCCTGAACCAGCCGTTGCGTTACATCGCGCCCCAGCGCGTCGGTGCCCATCCGATGTCTGGTGGACGGCGGCTGATAGGCCTGACTGAGATCGGTCTGCTGGTAAAATGCGGTCTGATCTTTGGCCTGATAATATTGGTAGACCGCTTCGCCGTACAGCGCGGCAAGCGTGTAGAGGCCGACGATGCCCAGACAGATCATCGCCAGCCGGTTCTTCTTCAACCGCCGCCAGGCATCACTCCAGAGCGATTGCCCTTTTTCTATATTCGGCTTATCCAATTTCAAGTTTCCAGTTTCAGGTTTCACATTTCACTTCAGTTTCACCCGCGGATCGACCAGTGCATAGCAGAGGTCGGTTAAGAGATTCGCGACAACAAACAGGATCGAGCCGACCAGCACGACCGCGCGGACGACATCGACATCGGACGAGTTGATGGCGTTAACGCTGAGATAGCCGAGACCCGGAATGCCGAAGAAGCTCTCCAGCAGCAGGCTGCCGGTATAAAGAAACGGGATGGCGATGACGGTGTTGGTGATGATCGGAATCAAAGCGTTCTTCAAAACGTGCTTGAACAGCACGCCGCCGCGGCTGACGCCTTTGGCCCGTGCCGTGCGGACGTAGTCGCGATGCATTTCATCCAGCATGATGGTGCGGTAGAAGCGCAGTTCGGCACCGAGACCGCTGAAAACGCCGATCAGCACCGGCAGAATCAGGTAGCGCGGGTCTTCGAATCCCCAGACCGGAAACCAGCCGAGTTTAAAGCCGAGCAGATACTGCCCGCCGACGATCCAGACCAGATAGTTGACACTCATCAGCGCCACAGAAAAGACGACGAAGAACCGGTCGATCCAGGTGTCGCGCCAGAAGGCGCAGAAAAGAGAGAGCATGACCGCGGCGACGAGTCCGGCAAAAAAGATCGGGACCGTGAGCATCAGCGACGGCCCGATGCCGTCGAGCAGCAGCTTCGAGACGCGCTGATTGGTGCTGCTCGAAACGCCGAAGTCGAGATGCGCGAGCTGCTTGAGATAAAATATGAACTGCGAATCAAACGGCGAGTTCATCACGCGGCGCAGTTTGATCGAACGGATTTCAACCTCGGCAGTGCCCGGCAGAATTTTTCCCGGCGTCTCGAACCGCAGCCGGATGGTTTTCCACTCTTTGGAAAGCTTGAGCTGCTGCTCGCCAAACATCGGGAACCCGGCGGAACGGGCCTCCAGCTCCAGTTCGTATTTGCAGTCGGTGCGCAGCGCGAACTTGAGCGGAAGCGCATATTCGCCGCCCGCGGCCAGAGTGATCGTGCCGTTCGTGAAGGTCACGCCGCTGATGCCCTGCCAGTCACCCGCCGTGCGTTCAAAGTCGGAGTCGGCATAGGCGCGGGTTGTCGTGAGCGTCCCGATGAAGAGCGGTTTGTTAAAGCCGCGCTGTTCATCGAACTCTTCGAGCGCCTGCGGCGACACATGCCGGCCCAGCACCTGCAGCGCCGGGCTGCCGCCGACCGCGTTAAACAGAATAAACGTAATCAGGATGACGCCGAACACGGTCGAGATCATTTGCAGAATGCGTTTGGCGATATACCGGAACATCAGTCGCGCCTCCCCTGCTGCGCTTTCCACCGGTTCAGAGCGGCGTTATCGACGCGGCGGTATTTCGCCAAGGTGTAGGGAAAGTCGTGCAGGCTGTAGTTTTTCAGCCAGTCGTGCAGAACGGCAAACTCCATCGGCTGGTACATGAAGACCCAGGGGCAGTCTTCGATAATCAGGTCGGCCATCTGCTCACAAAGCCGGTCTTTTTCCGGGCCGGGCAGCATCGTGCGCAGCTGCCGATAGAGCTGGTCGAACTCCGCGTTGACATAGTTGGAATGGTTGGGGCCGGGCGAAACGTTGGCGCTGTAAAACAGCTGCAGAAAGTTTTCGGCGTCGGGATAGTCGGCGACCCAGCCGAGCTGGAAGAGCTGGGCCTGCCGGCGGTCCATTTTTCCGAGGAAAGCCGGCCAGTTGTTGTAGCTGGCCTTCAGCACAATGCCGACTTTATCGAACATGCCCGCCATCAGTTCCACGACCTGCCGCACATCAGGCGTCGCGCCGCCGAGCTCCAGCGTCAGCTCAAGGCGCCGTCCGGTGGCCGGATTGATGCCGTCCGGATAACCGGCTTCGGCCAGCAGTTTTTTGGCTTTTTCGGGATTATAGGAATAGGCCGTCGGTGCGGATTTGAATCCGGCCAGCGGATCGGGCAGCGGGCCGTAAACCGGCGTGATGCGTCCGTTGTAATACTGCACCAGCAGCTCCGGATTGAAGGCGCAGGAGAGCGCCTGACGCAGTTTTTTATTTTTGCCGACGACCGGATCGTCCATGTTGAAGCCGATGTAATACAGATCGAGCGTCGGACCGGCCAGCAGCTCAATCCTCTGCTCTTTCATCTTGCCGACCAGATCGCGGCTGGGCGTGATGACCGCATCCCAGTTGTCGCGCGAAATATCGCTGTAGCTGAACTGCCCGGTCAGAAACATCATCCAGGTCGTCGCCGGATCATCCACAACGTATTGAACAATGCGGTCGATAAACGGCAGCGGCTTGCCGGCGTCCTCGAGCAGTCCGGCGGCGCGGGCGAATTCGGGCCCTTCGGAGGGATAGAGCTCCACCCGTCCGGTCTCGGCCCACTTCGGATTGCGGATGAATTCGATGCGGTAATTGCTCTTCCACTTCGCCAGAATATAGGGGCCGGTGCCGACGGGATGATTGACGAAATTTTCGCCGTAAAACTCAACCGCTTCGCGCGGCACCGCAAAGCTGTAGTGCATCGCGAGCACCCAGAGAAGCTGCGGATAGGGTTCTTTGAGCCGGATCTGCAAGGTGTAGCGATCCGGGGCGCGCAGCCCTTCGACCGGCGCGGCATAGTCTGTCGGCGCACTGCCCGCCGACGCGGCGCGGAATTCGTCGAGGCCGGCAATGCGCCCGTTGAAGGCCCAGTAGCCGGACGAGCCGTTTTTCAGATCGGCGACGCGTTTGATGGAGTAGATGAAATCCTCCGCCGTCAGCTCGCGGCCTTTTCCGCCGGGAAAGCAGGGATCGTCCTGAAAATAAATGCCGGAGCGGAGCCGGAAGGTATACAGGAGGCCGTCCTCAGAAACGTCGGGCAGCGCGGCGG
>Ga0116170_10004655_pt1 | contig 12478 bp, 9 predicted proteins | sample AD_JPNHW1_MetaG_FD_89797 | JGI IMG/M metagenome (GOLD analysis project Ga0116170, IMG submission 89797) | Active sludge microbial communities of municipal wastewater-treating anaerobic digesters from Japan - AD_JPNHW1_MetaG | ecosystem: Engineered > Bioreactor > Anaerobic > Digestate | place... | reverse complement strand
GAATTACTGGTTTGCATCGATGCCGACACGGTTTTGCATCCTGAAGCAATAAGCCGCCTTGTAAGTTATTTCGACGATGATCGGGTTGCTGCTGTTGCCGGAAACGTAAAAGTGGGTAACCGAAAGAATCTGCTTACCCGCTGGCAGTCGATTGAATACATTACCAGTCAGAATTTCGACCGGCGAGCTTACGACGCGCTGAATTCGATCATGGTAGTGCCGGGAGCCATCGGCGCTTTCCGACGCGACGCCGTTCAGCAGGTTGGCATGTTCACTACAGACACGCTGGCTGAAGATTGCGACCTCACTTTGCGTTTGTTGAATGCGGGCCATAAAGTGAGAACCTGCAATGAAGCGCTGGCGTTTACTGAAGTTCCGGAGACTTTGCACATGCTGTTGAAGCAACGTTTTCGCTGGACGTTTGGCATCATGCAATCGTTCTGGAAACACCGCGGAAATTTGTTTGTTCGCCGGAATCCGAACCTGGGATGGGTAGTGCTACCCAACATTCTGATCTTCCAGCTTGTACTGCCGCTGTTGTCTCCGCTCGTTGATATAACACTGATTTTCTCGTTGTTTATGCCGAAGGGTGGAATAATCGCCATCCTGTATTTTGGATACTATTTCCTGGACATGTGTATCTCTTACCTGGCTTTTAAATTCGACGGAGAGCGATTTACACTGCGCGAGGCGGTTAATTTATTCTTGCAGCGAATTATTTACCGCCAGTTGCTGTGGTATGTTTTGGTAAAAGGTTATATGCGCGCAATAAAAGGAGAGTTGGCTTCCTGGGGTTTCCTGAAAAGGACCGGGAATGTGGAAGTGGTTCATTAAATTGAAAAAATAAACATGCGATTAGTATCGATTATAATTCTTATTGGAGTTCTGTTTTGTGGGAAAAAAGTTAATGGCCAGAGCTGGTCTATTTTTCGTGGTAACCAACAATTGACAGGTACCACAAGCGCCTCTGTTCCTGATAAACCCAAACTGTTGACTTCCTTCCAGACGGGCGACGATATTAAAGCCTCGCCGGTGGTTGACGGGCAAACTATTTACTGCGGATCGACTGACGGAACGATGTATGCCATTGGTTTCGACGGTAAACTGAAATGGAAATTTGCCTCCGGAAATTCAATCGAGGCTCCTGCATTGGTGATGAATGGGTCTGTGTTGTTCGGTCAGCTCGACGGACTATTTTACAAACTGGATGAAAAAAACGGCAAGCAAATCTGGAAGTATAAAACTGATGGTCAAATCATGGGTTCGGCCAACTGGCTGAAAGTCGCCGGAAAAATCCGTCTGTTTGTGGGAAGTTACGACTATAATCTGCACTGTTTTGGTTTCGACAAAGGCGACAGCATCTGGCGCTACGAATCGGATAATTACATCAACGGAGCTCCGGCTTTGTACGGAAAATACGCCGTGTTTGGTGGTTGCGACGGATTTTTGCACCTGGTGAACATCGAAACAGGCAAGGTGTTTAAAAAGATACAGTTGGAAACGTATATTGCTTCGTCGCCGGTGATTGATGGTAAATTTGCCTATGTTGGCGATTACGAAGCCAAGTTTTTTTGCATCGATTTGGAAACAGGCAAAGTGGCCTGGAAATACCACGAAAAAGATAAGACTTTGCCATTTATTGCATCACCGGCATTGAGCGGAAACTACGTGGTGATTGGCAATCAGGATAAATTTATTTATTGCTTTGACAAAACTTCGGGCAAGCTGATTTGGAAGGTAAAAACAGCAAACAGGGTAGAGTCGTCATCCGTGATTGCTTCAGGAAAAGTGATTACCGGAACCATGGACGGAATGCTTTACATCCACGACCTGAAAACTGGAGCCGAGCTTTGGAAATACGAGCTGGGAAGTCCAATTGTGGGCAGTCCGGCAGTTGTTTCAGGCAAAATTGTGGTTGGCGCCGGCGATGGGCGGATTTATGTTTTTGGATAAAATTATTGTAAATCATATATTCTATAAAGAGATTATTGTTTATATTGGCTTATTATTGCAGTTAACCTTAAGCCATGAAAAAAATATTAAATGTTGTTTGTCTTTTATTTATTTTAATTTTTGCTCTGACTTCTTGTGAGTATTCTCCTTCCGAAATTCCATTAACTGAAATTCAAGAGCCAAAAGAACCGCCTTCCATCTCAATTAATCTGACACCTGAAGTGGATACGATAAAACTAAGCACAACCGTTTATGTGACCTATTCTGTTAATACGGGTTCTCATGCCATATACGACCTGAAATTTTTTATGGATGATGTTGATATGGGAAATCCATTCACTGGGATTCAGGGATCTTACAGTACAACTATCCAGGCATCAAAGCTAACTGATGGGTTACACATACTTAAAATCAGGACGAATACAGCAACGAATTCAGGAAGTATTGCTGATAAAGTAGGAGCAGAACAGTATGTTTATGAGCTGAAATGGCCTGTCCTTGTAAATAAAGAAGCCAAAAATCAAGTTAAATTTACAAGTCTGCAGGTTGTTCCTGAAGGAATTAAGCTTTCATGGTATAAATACGATTATGCCGATTTTCAGCGATATACGGTTGGTCGCTCATCATTAATACTTGGCTACAGTAAGGAGTTAGTAAATACGACAGATCCTTACTTAACTACTTTTGTTGACAATACTTATATCGAAGGAGATTATGTAACCTATAGCTTAATGGCCTATATGGATGGTTTTGCTATGGATTCCCGATCGTTTGTTGAAGAAATAAAGAACCCGAAGGTGACAGTCAAACCGGATAGAACCGTTGATGTAATCTGGAATCCTTCGAAATATCCGCGAAATGTGAAATCCTGTTTCCTTAAGACAAGTGTGCCTACATTTGGTTACCCCGAAGAGCATGAGGTTTCTGATTTGGCTCAAACGACTATTCCGTTTAGTACTAAAATTGGCTTTGGTGGTAATTACGGAATGCAACTCAGATATATCCCCAAAGGTTATGATGGATATTATACTTACGATGTTAAAGGCGGGCTCACCAATTTTGCTCTTGGCGATTCGATTCCTTCGTTTGAACGAGGTTTTTTAATTTATGGAACAAACTCTCTGCTTTTGTACAACAACGGAAAGTTTTCGAAATACAATTATTCAACGGGCCAAATTTCCAATTCTTTTTCAATAACGCCCATAGAAAAAGTATATCAGCGGTTCATGCTCAGTTCGATCAGCGGTTCTCTTTTCGGATATTTTCAAAATCAGGAGTTTTTTGTCCGGCGAAGCAATGATTGGTCTTTGTTGAATAAGATGGATATTGGGTCAATGGATCGTTTCAATCCGAATTGGAATGTGATTTCGATTTCGGATGATGGGAAAGTTGCTGCAATTGACATTTACAATAATCTACAGATTTATGATTTTAAAACGGGAGCAAAGATCTCTGGACCAAAATTCGAAAGTCCGCTCGTTCCGATGCAGGCGAATTTTTCTCCTGATGGGAAGACCCTTAGCATTCGGTTAACAAATTACATGGAACAGAAAAGCTTGCTGGTTGCTTATTCTTTCGGACCAAATGGCTTGGATAAAGTTAATGAATTAGCTCTGAGCAACTCAAGCTATGAAGCTACCTTTTCGTATTCTCCTGTTGACGGTAAAATCATCTATTTGAACTATGGAGGAATGTATAATTACAGTGTCGATATAATAAATCCACAAACATTTGTTGTTGAAAATTCTGTAAAAATTCCGGATTTTTTTATTCCTGTGGCATATGACTATGAGAACAGTCGCGTTGTTGCTCAGTATCAATTTTTCCCAACTCAGGAATATTCATACCTGCTGGATGTTAAGACTGGCAAGCAATCTAAAATTGTACAGTTTGTAGGACAGGAGCAATTCTTGTTTTCGAATGGAACAGTATATTCAGGTAATGGAAGATCAATAAAAATTGATGATTACATTCTTCAGTAATCAACCTATCAAGGACACAAACAATGAAAAAGATATTACTTATTTTATTTATCCTGAATTCAGTTTTAGCCGAGGGTCAGGAAACAATATCAAAACTTCGATTTGGTATTACCGGAGGTTTTGGGACGTTTAGTCAGAGTGATTTGAAATCTTTAAATCAGACTGTTATGGATCAATTGCCTTTTGATGCAAAAATCGTCGACGAGTTTGAACCGAATTTTAATTTTGGAGGTTACACTCAATATCAATTATTTAATCGATTTTGGTTAGGTCCAGAATATCGCTATTATTATACCGGATCGCGTTTGGGTCAAAAAGATTATTCCGGAGTTTATTCGTTCGATCAGTATTTGCATTCTCATACCGTTGGTTTAAAGATGGGATATGTGGTTGCTGAAATTGATCGGTTTAGCTTCCAATTTCAGGTAAATTCAGGAGTTGGTTTTACCAAATGGAAAATGGATTCAAAATTGAAAATTGGAGAAGAATCCGAAAACCAAATTGATAATTTAAAGGGCTTTAGTTGGTATGCATTGCCTTCGTTTGCTGTAAACTATAAAATTTTTGATAATCTTTCGTTGGTCGGATCGGCTGGATATTCGATTGATTTGATTAAGAAATGTAAATATGAAGCAAACAGCGACATTAAAATCGTAAAAAATCCTGATTGGAGCGGACTTCGATTGACTTTAGGATTGGAATACGAATTATAGCAAATGAAACGAGCCATGAGAGATTGCCTCACAAACAGGAGAATGACTACAATGGCGAGTTTCATCTGACAATTAAAAACAAATTATAGACAGATGAAAATCGCACACATCATTCCGGGGTCGGGCGGTAGTTTCTACTGCGGAAATTGCATGCGCGACAGCAAATATATTCGCGCGCTGAAAGATTTGGGCCATCAGGTCATCAAAGTGCCGTTGTACCTGCCCATTTTCGACGATGCCCACGATTTGGATGAGGTGCCTGTTTTCTACGGTGCCGTCAACCTTTACCTGAAACAGCAATTCCCGATTTTCCGGCACATGCCTGCCTTTGTAGAAAATGCGCTCGACTCGAAAAGTGTGCTCGAAATGGCTGCCCGAAAAGCCGGATCAACCCGTGCGAAAGGCCTGGAAGAAATGACCATTTCGATGTTGCTGGGTGAAGACGGCAATCAAAAAGAAGAACTGGAGCGACTGGTTGATTGGCTGGCTAATGAGGCGAAACCCGATGTGGTGCACCTGTCGAATGCCTTGCTACTCGGATTGGCGCACCGGATTAAGGAGCGGGTAAAAGCTAAAGTAGTTTGCTCGCTTCAGGACGAGGACGTTTGGGTGGATGCGATGGACGATCAATACCGGCAAAAAGTGTGGGATTTGATGAGCGAGCGCGGAAACTATGTCGATAAGTTCATTTCGGTGAGCGACTATTTTGCTAAAGAAATTCACGACCGGATGACTATTCCGGCTGAAAAAATGACAACCGTTCATTTAGGCGTTGATTTATCTGATTATACCTCGAAACCAGTTGCTGAAAAAGGCCCGATGATTGGCTATCTGTCCAGAGCCTGCGACGAAAACGGCTTGGCGATACTGGTCGAAGCGTTTATTTTGCTTCGGAAAGACCCCAAATATTCATCGGTTCAATTGAAAATTACCGGCGGAAAAACGGGAGATGACCATACTTTTATCAAAGAACAAAAGAAAAAAATTGCCAAAGCAAAACTCGAAACTGATGTGTTTTGGGTGGATGAATTTGAAGGCGACGACCGGCAAAAATTCTTCGATTCGGTACGATTGGTTTCGGTGCCGGTGTTGAATGGCGAGGCTTTTGGCTTGTATATGCTCGAAGCGATGGCTTCCGGCGTGCCAATGGTTCAGCCTGCCCTGGGCGCTTTCCCCGAAGTGATTGAATCCTGTGGCGGAGGTGTGATTTATGGAGAAAACCAGCCAGAAATTCTGGCTGAAAGCCTGAAAGAACTTATTTTTGATGATGCCCGGTTGCAGCAATTAAGCGATGCCGGAATTGATGGCGTGAAAGCGCATTTCGACATTCATGCCCAGGCCAAAAAGATGGTGTCGGTGTATGAAAACACATTGAAAACATAAACCAGATATTTGCAATGTAAAAGATAGCGATTTACAGAGAAATGAATGATATTGAATTTACTATAGCAGATCAAATAGAAACTGTAAGAAAGGGATTTAGGCACGTTGTTATTTTAGGTGCAGGTGCAAGCAAGGCTGCATGTTTGGATAGGCCAGAAAAAAATCAAAAGAAAATTCCTTTAATGAATGAATTGCCTGATGTCATTGATTTGTCAAATGAGATAAAGGATATTTCAGTCGATTTTAAGACTGAAGGTTTTGAAGAACTATTTTCGCGATTATATGAAACTGAAGGAAATTCACCCAGATTAGATGAAATAGAGAGAAAGATTTATGACTATTTTAAGAAATTAGAAATATCAGATAGTCCAACAATTTATGATTATTTGGTGCTATCATTGCGAAACAAAGATATGATTGCCACATTTAACTGGGATCCTTTTTTGTGGCAAGCCTATGAGAGGAACTTAAAATTTACAAAAGACTTACCGCAACTCGCTTTTTTACATGGTAATGTTGCCATTGGTATTTCTAAAGAATCAATGACCTTTGGTCCTACTGGCCGTCTAGGTTTGCAAACGGGCAAGATATTTGAGCCGACAAGACTTCTCTATCCGATTGGAAACAAGAACTATACTGATGGTGCCTTTATTGAAGATCAATGGAACCTACTTTCCCATTTCTTAGGGAATAATCCATCAATTGTTACAATTTTTGGATATAGAGCGCCCAAAACAGACATAGAAGCAATTAGAATAATGAAAGAAGCTTGGGGTATTACAAAAATTGAACATGAGTTTACACGAATTGAAATTATTAACACGGAGGCCAGAGATGAGCTAATTAAAACTTGGGATGACTTTATTTTTGAGACCCATTATGAAATTTATAGAGATTTTTTTGAATCTAGTATTTCACTATTCCCCAGACGTACGGGAGAAGTATTCAATGCAAGATTCATTGAAGGGAGATTTTATGAAGAACATGTTCCACCAAAATTTGAAACATTAAGGGAGATGTGGCAATGGTATACTCCTCTTATTGCCGCAGAAAATAGTAAATTAGAAAATTAAAAGAAAGAGGCATTTTCTTAACGATTAAAGTATGCTTTTAAAACTCGAAAATATATCGAAATCCTATTCCAAAGACCGGATGATTTTGAACCAACTCAATCTGGAAATCAATGCAGGTGAGCGTGTGGCCATTGTTGGTCCGTCGGGTTCAGGAAAAACGACTCTGCTGAATCTGATTGGAACACTGGATCGCCCGGATGACGGCAAAATGATTTTCGACGGGCAGAATCTTTCTGCCATGAACGACAACCAACTGGCGCAATTTCGTAACCGAAAAATTGGTTTTGTATTCCAGATGCACCACCTGTTGCCGCAGCTTTCGCTTTGGGAAAATGTGCTTTTGCCAACGCTAACCGATCCCGCCCTTCAGGGTAAAGAAACTGAAGAACGCGCCAAACGCCTGATTGAACGGGTTGGATTGAGCGGTGTGGTTAGTCAAAAACCGTCGGAACTTTCGGGTGGCGAATGCCAGCGCACGGCTGTGGTTCGTGCCTTGATCAATCGACCGGCGCTGTTGCTGGCCGACGAACCCACCGGTGCGCTCGACCAAAAATCGTCGGGCAACCTCACCGATTTGCTGATTGAACTCAACAAGGAGGAAGGTGTCGCGCTGGTGGTGGTGACTCACTCGTTGGACGTGGCTAAAAAAATGGATCGGATCTATCGGCTCGATAATGGTCGTCTGGTCGATTAATGAATTTGAAACACATAGGCACATAGAGCACAATAGAAAGAGATTAATTTTCAAATTTTCAAATCCTCAAATTTCCACATCATGCGTTACATCGCTATTCTTCGCGGAATCAATGTGGGTTCGGGCCGGAAAGTTCCGATGGCCGACCTCAGGAAGTTGTGCGAAAGCTTGGGTTTGAAAAATGTGCAGACCTATATTCAGAGCGGAAACCTGGTTTTTGAACTACTCAATCCAGAACCGATTTCGGAATTGGAAATCCGCTTGCAAAAAGCGTTTTCGGAGGCATTTGGGTTCGAGATTCCGGTGCTGATCAGAACTTCCGAAGAGTGGGCAGCGTCGATTGCACAAAATCCATTTCTGAAGGAGGAAAATGTGGACATTGAGCGTTTGCATCTGACTTGCCTGAAAGAATTGCCGTCGCCCGAATTGCTGGAGAAAATCAAAACCTTTCAGTATTTGCCAGACCGGTACGAGATCATCGGGCGCGATGTGTTTATCTTTTGTGCTGCTGGTTATGGAACCTCGAAGCTGACCAATTCCTTCTTCGAGTCGAAATTGAAAACGTCGGCCACTACCCGAAACTGGAAAACTGTGATGCAATTGAATGAAATGGTGAAAATAATTTAAAATTGTAGCCGAAGATTTCATAAGAGATATGTCGCCGCTATGCGGCTTTATATATTTAATACTTGACTTTTCTACCATACTTGCGGTGCGATGCACCTTGTTTTGAGAAAACCGCGTAGCGGTGAGAGTATGGTAGTTAATGATAAAATGCAAGAAAAAAAGCCGCATAGCGGCGAAAGAAAAGCTAATACAATTGCGTGGAATGACTTTGTCTAATATCTATCATCTAAAGTCTAATTGTTTATGTCGCTAACCAAATACATACTCCGAACCATCCGCCACTACCTGAAACTGAATTTTACCATCGTTTTAGGTATCGCGCTGAGCACGGCTATTCTTGTGGGTGCGCTCATCATTGGCGATTCGGTGCGCTACAGTTTGCAGCAAATTACCGTGCAACGACTGGGCAAAACTTCGCAGGTGATAACGGCGGGAGAACGTTTGTTTGGCCAACAACTGGCTGAAAAGATGGCGGCAAAAACCCATGCACAGGTTGCTCCCGTGTTGCGCGCCAATGGTTTTGGGGTGATCAACGGTGGCGAATTGCGCATTAATCAATTGGCGGTTTGGGGAATTGACAAGGCTTTTGGCGAATTTTCGGTTCAACCCGAACTGTTTGACCTGAAGGGAAATGAAGTGGCCATCAATGAAAATCTGGCTTCGCTGGCACATTTGAAAGTGGGCGATCAACTGTTGCTGCGCCTCAACAAACTCAACACCTTTCCGGCCAATACGCCTTTTGTTTCCGAAAAGGAAGCGACGGTTTCGTTCCAGGTGACCATTGCCAAAATCCTGAAAACCGATGAGCTGGGTAATTTCAACCTGAAAAATATACAATCGGCGCCGCGCAATGTTTTCCTGAATCTCGACGAACTAAACAAGCAGATGGGTCTTCAGGAAAAAGCCAATGTGCTGCTGTTTGCGGGACTTGAACCCAACATTGATTTGCCCAAAGCACTTCAGGAAAGCTGGTCGTTGGCCGATTTGAACCTGACTATTCGCGAAAATCAATCTTTGAATTACACAGAACTCATTTCAGATCGGGTATTTGTGGAACCTGCAGTCGAACAGTTTGTCACGAAAGATTTGCCTGGCTCGAAATCCATTTTCAGTTACTTCGTGAATGACTTTACGGTTGGTGACAAGCAAACGCCTTATTCTTTTGTGTCGACTGACGAGAATCTCTCCGGAAACCAAATGGCAGTGAGCGAGTGGCTGGCCAATGATTTAAAGGCCAAAGTGGGCGATGCGGTGAAGGTTTCGTATTTCGAGGTGGGGCCGCTACGCCGCCTGGTTCAGAAAGACACCACATTTGTGATCAGTTCCATTTTCAGGATGGAAGGAGCCAAAGCCGATCCGCAACTGGCGCCGGTGATTCCGGGCTTGTCGGATGCCGGGAATTGCCGCGATTGGAAAACCGGTGTGCCGGTGGATTTAAAGAAAATTCGCCCGAATGACGAGGAATATTGGAACAAACACAAAGGCACGCCCAAAGCCTATATTTCGTTGGAAACTGCCCAAAAATTGTGGAAAAACCGCTTTGGCGAAGCTACCGCGATTCGCGTGGAAGGATCGAAAAAAGCGGAAATGGAATCCGCACTGCTGGCCGGATTGGTTCCCGCGCAGGTTGGTTTTGAACTGACCAATGTGAAAAGCGACGGGATGGCGGCGGCTACCGGCGGAACCGACTTTGGCGGACTCTTCATCGGACTGAGTTTTTTTGTGCTGTTTGCCGCGGTATTGCTGGCGTTCCTGCTGTTTAAGCTGTCGCTGAATTTCCGGCGTCAGGAAATCGGAACGCTCACCGCGCTTGGGTTTTCTCTGAAACAACTTCGGAAAATTTACCTCGCTGAGGCAAGCCTGCTCATAGTTTTTGGAATTGTGCTCGGTCTGCCGTTCGCCATTTTTTACAACAACCTTATCCTTAAAGCGGTCAATACCATTTGGGTGGATATCGTGCGCACGTCCATTGTCAATATTTCCATTCAACCGATGTCGTTGTTGATTGGCGGTTTGTCGATTGCTGTTATTTCAGTTGTCGCGGTTTGGCTGATCCTGAACCGTTTCCTGAAGAATGAGGTGATTGCTTTGCAGCGGAAATCCAAATCAGAAAAGCACAAAACCGGTAAATGGTCGCTCCGCCTTGGCCTGAGCCTGATCCTTTTGTCTTTGGCAATCCTGTTCGGAATGGGTTTCCGGAGCGGCGAGATTAATCCGGATATGTTTTTTACGGCTGGATTTGGCTTTTTGCCCGGACTGATTTTGCTGTTCGATTACGCGCTGCAACGACTGGCGATTCAGGAAAAGGCGATGAATTTTTCGGTGAAAAACCTGCTGATGAAACGCATAGCCGGGGAACGCCGCCGCAACGTGATGATCGTGAGTTTCCTTTCGGTGGGCGTGTTTATGGTGGTTTCCACCGGACTGTACCGCAAGGATTTGACGGCTCACGCCGATTTGCCGTCGTCGGGGACGGGCGGATACGATTATTTTGTGGAAACCACGATGCCGGTGCTGTTTGATGTGAACGGCGCACAGGGCAGGGAAGACCTGAACTTGCCCGACAGCGCGCAGGTGGTGCAGTTTCAGTCGCAACCGGGCGACGATGCCAGTTGCCTGAACCTGAACAAGATTTCGCGTCCGCGACTGATGGCCTTCAATCCGGAGGCTTTCGATCAGCGGGGGGCATTTACGTTTGCCACCCGAACAGATGAACTGGATGCACAACATCCGTGGGCGACTTTGAATAAAACGCTGGCCGGTGAGGTGATTCCGGCGATTGCCGACCAAACGGTGATTCAGTGGGGATTGATGAAAAGTGTGGGCGATACGCTGAACTACAAAACCGAAGACGGCCAGAATTTGAAGCTAAAACTGGTGGGCGGACTGGCGAACTCGATTTTTCAGGGCAATGTGCTGATTTCGGAGGAGCATTTCAACCGGGCATTTCCGTCGGTGAGCGGCTCGAATGTGTTTCTGGTGGACGTGAAAGATACCGCTTCGGTGGTATCCGATTTGCAGAGTAGCATGCGCAATTATGGCCCCGAAATCAGTCGCGCGACCGACCGTTTGCTGTCGTTTTACACCGTTGAAAATACCTACCTCAATATTTTCCTGATGCTGGGTGCGCTGGGTTTGCTCATTGGCACCTTGGGGCTCGGCATCCTGATTTTCCGGATCACTTTCGAGCAAATTCCCGAATATGCCTTGCTGCTTTCGTTGGGCTTCTCCAAAGCCAGCATTCAGCGCTTGGTGATGCGCGAAAAGTTCTTCCTAATGCGAGTAGCAGTATTGATTGGCCTGATTCCAGCAGTGCTGAGTGGTTTGCCTACTTTGCTTTCTTCGCTTTATGCCGGACTGTGGATTTGGCTGCCTGCTATTTCCATCCTTGTTATTCTGAGCGGAACCCTATTCAGCTTAATTGCTATCCGAATGGCTTTCAAACAAAATTTGGTGCAGGCGCTACGGAATGAGTAAGATGCAGTGCTTGTTGGTCAGGGCTTCATTTCGAGTGAAACCCTGACTAATCTTGCTGCAATTATCATTTTATTCTCAGATCTTCCGGGTTTTGGCGGCAATCCCAAACTGTATGCACAATAATCCGATCTTCGGTTATCTCATAAAATAAGATGAATTCTTCAATGATCAGACCACGAACGGATTCTATATCTGTTATTCTTCCCAGGTCTGGCTGTTTGAGGAGCAAGTTTAGTTCTTGGGTGAACCTTTTGTAAAGTTTGATGGAATACGACTTGCTTTTATTGCGGTTGGTGTAGAAGTCGAGTATCTCGAAAAGCTTAATGGTGGCTCGTTGCGACCAGATTATTTTGCGCTTTTCCATTGGTTGAATTTTTGATCAAGTTCATCCTGTTCAATAAATTCACCCTCCTCAATCTGTTTCTTCGATTCGTCAATTTCCTGACGTTGAGCTTTCGTTAAAGTAATAACCTGCGATTGTGTTTTCGAATCCAGAATCGTTTTTATTGCCTGCAAAAAGGACTCGTCATCAATTTCTGAAATCCTGTTTATCAGCTGCTTCTTTAATTCAATCGT